>Ga0164313_10003560_pt1 | contig 13867 bp, 10 predicted proteins | sample GuaBasSedimGuay4_FD_113735 | JGI IMG/M metagenome (GOLD analysis project Ga0164313, IMG submission 113735) | Subseafloor sediment microbial communities from Guaymas Basin, Gulf of California, Mexico - Guay4, Core 4569-4, 0-3 cm | ecosystem: Environmental > Aquatic > Marine > Hydrothermal vents... | reverse complement strand
GTTCTGACCGTAGCCTTCGTGCCGAAGGCTCTCAACTCGCCGTTCTGGGCGGCGATGGAGTCGGCGGCGGCGCGCGAGGCGGAGGAACAGGACATCCACCTGGTGTCGCTCGCAGCCGATCGCGAGACCGATGTCGAGCGGCAGTATCAGATCATCGAGAACCTGATCCAGCAGGGTGTCGATGCCATTCTTCTCGCGCCCGCCGGCTCCAAAGAGCTGGTGACGGCCATCCGCAAGGCCAACGATGCCGGAATTCCGGTTTTCCTGCTCGACACCCGGATCGACGAGGCGGCCGCAGAGTCCGTCGGGGCAGAGGTTCTCACCTATATCGGCTCCGACAACTTCGAGGGTGGTTCGGTGGCCGGCCGCTATCTTGCGGCGACCCTCGGCGGGTCGGGCGAAGTGGCCATCATCGAGGGCATCTCGGGCCACGAGACCGCGGATCAGCGACGGCTGGGATTCCTCGAGGGGATCGCAGAGTACCCCGGGATCCGGGTTGTTGCCAGCCAGACCGCCAACTGGGAGCGAGCCCTGGCCTACAACGTTGCGGAGAATCTGCTGCAGGCGCACCCTGAGATCGATGCCATCTTCGCAGCCAACGACGAGATGGCGCTCGGTGCCCTGGAAGCAGCTGACGCCGCACAGCGTCTCGAAACCGTCTCGGTGATCGGCTTCGACGCCATTCCCGACGCGCTCGACAACATCAAGACTGGACGGCTCCTGGGCTCGGTGGCCCAGTTTCCAGGCGAGATGGGCCGCCTTGGCGTGATGCACGCCGCCACTCTCCTCAGGGAAGGCACGCTGCCACCGAAAGAGGTTCTCACCAAGGTCGAAATAATCGACCTCCGAAATCTCGAGGCATTCGAAACTGCGGCGGGTCCCGCGGTGGGTGAGACGGAGATACCGTGACCGTGCCACTTCTCGAAATGCGCGGGATCTGCAAGCGATTTCCCGGGGTGCAGGCTCTCCAGGATGCCTCACTGGAAGTGTCCCCCGGTGAGGTCCACGTGCTGCTGGGTGAGAACGGCGCCGGCAAATCGACCCTCATGAAGGTGCTATGCGGCCAGTACCAGGCGGACGCCGGGACCATCAGCTTTTCGGGGCATCCGATCGCACCGCAGAGCCCGATGGAAGCCGAGGGCCATGGGCTCGTCATCATCCACCAGGAGCTCAATCTGGTGCCCGGTCTAACCGTGGCCGAGAACATCTTCCTGGGCCATGAACCCACCCGAGGGGGTCTGATCCGGAGCGATGTCATGGGTCGGGCCTCCCGCGATCTCCTGCACAGGCTCGGTTGTGAGGTGGACCCGAACACTCCGGTAGCAGAGCTGTCGGTGGCCGAGCAGCAGCTCGTGGAAATCGCCCGAGCGCTCAAGACAAACGCCCGGTTGTTGGTCATGGACGAGCCCACCGCGGCGCTCTCGGATAATGAGATCGAAGCCCTCTTCGGGGTGATCCGATCCCTGTGCCGCGAGGGAGTGCCGGTCATCTACATCTCGCACCGCATGAAGGAGATCTTTTCCATCGGCGATCGCGTCACCGTGATGCGTGACGGACACACGGTCGGAACGAGGGCTGTGAAGGAGACTACCGTCGGCGAGCTGATTCAGATGATGGTCGGCCGGACCATCGGCGAGCAGATTCCAAAACGCGAGGTGCCCCTGGGGGATCCGGTCCTCGAGGTGGAAGACCTGGCCCGAGAGGGTGTGCTCGAGCCTGTGAGCCTCGAAATATGTGCCGGGGAGATCCTTGGGGTTGCGGGTCTGATGGGTTCCGGAAGGACGGAGTTGGCCCGCACCATCTTTGGGGCCGATCGCGCGGATGGAGGGTCGGTCCGCGTGGGCGGAAAGACACTCGTCCGCAGGACGCCCGGTGAATCCATTGCCGCCGGTCTGGGGTTTCTCACAGAGGATCGCAAACAGCAGGGGATGGTGCTCCAGCTTTCGGTTCGAGAAAACATCACCCTTACCAGCCTCGACGAGATCTCGGTTTTCGGGGTTCTCGATCTCGGCGGCGAGCGGGAGCAGGCGCAGACCATGGTGGATCGACTCAATATCCGCACCCCTTCGCTCGATCAGATCTCGGTGGATTTGTCGGGCGGCAATCAGCAGAAAGTCGTGCTTGCACGGTGGATCGCGGCCCGCTGCCGGGTGCTGCTCTTCGATGAACCGACCCGCGGCATCGACGTGGGGGCAAAGGTCGAGATCTACGAGCTCATCGGCGAGCTGGTCGATCAGGGGGTTGCCATTCTGCTGATCTCCAGCGAGATGCCCGAGCTCATCGGCCTCGCCGACCGAGTCGCGGTGATGCACGAAGGGGCTTTGCAGGATGTTCTACCCCGCGCCGAGGCCACCCAGGAGCGAATCATGGAGCTCGCTTTGGGTTGATTACTCAATCAGGCCAAGGCGTTGTAGCCGGGCTTCGAGCTCCACAATGCCGTCCACTGAAAAGGCGGTGAGGCCGGCCTTTTCGGCGGCCTCGACGTTGACCGGAGTGTCATCGAAGAAAGCAATCCGCCGAGGGCTGACGGCCAGATCGCGGATGACGTGGTCGAAGATCTCTCGATGTGGCTTGACGAGGCCGAGTTCGTCTGAAAAATAATATGTGTCCATCAGGGGCTCGATACTCCGGCGGTGGAGCGGTGTGTGGAGCTCGTTAGAATTGCTCAGGCAGGCAAGCCGATGGGTCGCCTGAAGCCGACGGAGGAGTGACCTTGCCCCCGGGTACGGTCCACGCGCCCAGTCCACGAACTCAGCGAGGAATGTTTGAGGCGAGAGATCGAGCTGCAGTTCCTCGATCACACCAAGGGCGAACTGCTGTGGAGCGATGTCGCCCTGTTCAAAGAGTTGGACCGATTCCGAGCGGATCCAGCGATCGCGAATCTCCGCCCGATCAGGCGCATCGGGCAGCATTCGGGTCAGCTCGTCGAATCCCGCAAAATCGATCAGCACCCCGCCGAGATCGAAGAGCAGAACGTCGAATGCGCTTTCTGTGGTCACCGTCTGAACCTCGCAAGAGAAAAAGGGGCGCCGGAAGATCCGGCGCCGGATAGGTTGCCCCGAATATCGGGAGGAAAATCGAAGCAGGTCTCCATTTCGGTCGGCGACTTCAGCCAAAGATCTCTTTGAACAGACCGATCGATGCCTGGAACCCATCTTCGTAGGTGCCGCCGGTCGGGTGGTAGACGCTCTCGAGAGATACCACCCCATCGTAGCTTTCTTCCTTCAGGCCCGCAGCGATGCCCTCGAGATAGGGTGCCATCTGGGCCGTACCCAGCTCGCACTGCCGGACGGCCGCACGGGGAATGTCGACCATGGAGTCCTTGATGTGGAGGTGGCCGATGTAGCCGCCCCGTAGGACGTCGAAAGCGTCGGGGAAAACAACCTCGTTGCAGTACAAGGTGTTGGCGGGATCCCACAGGAGCTTGAGGTGATCGGACGCCATATCGTCGATGAACCTCCGCCCGAGAATGGCGGAAGTTATCATTGCGTTGTTCCCGGTCTCGACCACCAGGGTGATGTCATTCTCTTCGGCCAGTTTGACCGCCGGTTTCAGCAGCTCTTGAAGCTTGTCCCAGGCTCCCCGGCTGGCGTTCCAATCCTCGGCGCCGTTGTAACCGAAGATGATCATCTCCTTGCGGAAGCTCATGGTGCGGACGAGCTTTGTGTCAAATGCCTTGGCCATGTCGATGCATCGCTGTAAGGCGTCCATGTGCTTCTGGTGGGCGGGATCACCGACTTCCACCTCGCCAACCAGAAGTCCGACGAAGTTGTGGCGCGTGATGCAGGGCACCTTGACGCCGTATTTCTTGACCAGATCGAGCGCGCGGGCCATTTGGTCGTCGTCAAAATCCCCAACCTCTTTGTCCCAGACGAACTGCAGCTCGGCGTACTCGAGGTCCGCGTCGGTCATGACCTGGAGAGCATGCTCGAGGTCGCGGCTGATTCCATCCGTGATGACACCTAATTTTGCCATGATGATCTCCTTTGCTTTCTCGCGATCTGTCAAAGATCGGGTGTGTTCTACCAGGTCACTTCGGTGCCGGCGATCTGTTCCAGGAGCTTGACGATGGACCAGTTGTCCTCGTCGGGAAACAGCGAGATCCCGGATCGGAAGAGTTCGTAGGCCGCGGCCGTCGCAAACATCGCGGCGCCGTTCTCCTTGGCCATGTTCATGGTGATTCCGAGATCCTTGTACATGGTTCCGATGTGGCTGCCGGTGTCTTTGAACTTTCTTTCCATAATCAGCTTTGCGCACCCCTTGAAGAGCGGGCTGCTGACACCGCTGGAACCGAAGACCTCGAACATCGTCTCGCCTTTGACACCTGCCGAGGCACCGAGAACGAGCGATTCAAAGACCGCCGCGAAGGTGGTGCCGATCAGCGCCTGGAGGGCGGCCTTGACCGTCTGACCCTGGCCAATCTCCTCACCGACGTGGAAGACCACTTTGGACACCGTATCCAGGACCTCGCGGTTCTCCTCGAGAACCTCGGGCTTGGCTGCGGCCATCAGGGTGAGGGCGCCATCTTTCGCGCCCGACTTGCCGCCGCTGACCGGCGTGTCGATGAGATGGAGGCCCTTTTCAGCCGCCGGAGCCACGAGCTCCTTGACCTCGGAGGGGTGGATCGTCGCCGACACGATGATGGTCGCACCGGGCTTCAGCCCCTCCGCGAGCCCGTCGTCGCCGAAAATAGCCTCCTTGACCTGGTCGCCGTTGAGCACCATTACAAAGACCGCGTCGCTGGACTCTCCCACTTCCCGGCAGCTGATCGCCCGCGTTCCACCGGCTTGTTCCAGCTCCAATAGGCGAGCCTCCCGGAGGTCGTATCCCACAAGTGGGTAGCCCCCCTTGATGATGTTCCGGGCCATTCCCATGCCCATGTCACCAAGACCAATAATTCCTACTCTTCTCATCAGACCACTCCTTCAATTTCTCTCCGCCCCGGCTTCCGCCTAGGACTGCCACGAACGCTGTCGGAGCCGATTTATGGTGAGCTACTGCTCCTCTCGTTTTTCCGGGCTCGGTTTGGAATATCGGACATACATGCTCGGTAGTCCTCTCTATCCCATGAAGACCGACGGCAACCACAGAACGAGTGCCGGAAACAGAATGCACAAGATCATGGTCGCGACGTTGGCTGCGAGAAAGGGCAGCGCGCCGATGAAGATTGGCCCGATGCCCAATCGCGAAACAGCTGAACACACATTGAGGCAGTTGCCGACCGGTGGCGAGCAAGCGCCGATCGCGAGGCCGGAAACGAGTACGATGCCGAATTGAACCGGCGACACACCGATATCCACGGCGGTTGGCAGGAAGATCGGCGTCAGCAACAGGATTGCGGGGCTGACATCGATGAAGGTGCCGATGAGCAACACGATCAGACCGAAGATCAACATGAAACCCGTCGGCCCCAGATCGAGGCTCACCATATAGCTGGTCATCGCTTCGGGGATCCGTTCGATCGCGAGGACATAGATGTAAAGCTGTGACAGCGCGATGATAATCATGATCTTCGAGCTGATCATCACCGTTTGGTTGACACACCGCCACAGGGCCGGGAATCTAAGCCGCCGGGTGAACGCAAACCCAATTATGGCCGCATAGAGAGCCCCGATGGCGGACGACTCGGTGGGGGTGGCTATTCCGAAGACCACGATGCCGACGATGACCACCGGCATCATCAGGACGTGCAAAGACAGAACGGTTTCCTTGGCGATCTCTGTGATACCTGGGCGGACGTCCTCCTTCGGATAGCCGTAACGACGGGCCATGATGAACACCACACCGAGTTGAAAAACGCCGATCATGAGCCCGGGGATCGCACCCCCGAGAAAAAGCTGCCCCACCGATTCCTGCGCAACAACGGCATAGAGGACCACCGGGATCGACGGAGGGATGATCATGCCCATGGTGGAGGAGGCCACGGTGATGCCGGCGGCAAAACGACGATCGTAGCCGCGCCGTTCCATCTCCGGGATCAGGATCGAGCCGATCGATGCGGTGTCGGAAGTGGACGACCCCGAAATGCCTCCGAAGATCATCGAGGCGCCCACGTTGACGAGTCCGAGACCGCCCCGGAAACGGCCGACAAACATCTGACAGAAGTTGATCAGCCGGGCCGTGATTCCGGCTTCGTTCATCAAGAAACCCATGAGGATGAAGAGCGGCAGGGCGATCAGAGTGTAGGAGTTGAAGCCGGCGAACATGCGCTGCGGCAGGATCTGCACGAGATCGGGGTGGTTGAGGGCGAAGAAGAGCAGAGACGAAAGACCGATCGCATAGGCGATGGGAATGCCCAGGAAAAGCAGCACCACGAGGCTGAGGAGCAGGATCACCAAGATTCAGTCATCCTGCATCCAGGGAACACCGAGCTCTTCGTCGCCTCGAAATCCGAGCCAAAGCTTGATGAAACAGAAGACCACCGAGGTTCCCGTGCCGATGGGTATCGCGATCTGGGCAGTCCAGCGAGGCACCTGGAGGACGGAGATCATGCGGGAACCGGTGATCCCGATCCACCGGAGCGAGTACCAAAAGATGATGATGTTGATCAATGCCAACAGGATCAAGCCGATGACATCGATGACCTTCCGTGACCTTGGAGGGAGCCGTTCGGTGAACCAGGAGATGGCCATGTGATCGCGTTTGGCGATGCCAACTGCGATCCCCAATGCCGAGGTGTAGGCGAAGAGGATGGTGGCGAGCTCATTGGCGCCGCCGATGGATTCGTTGAAGCCGTAGCGCAGCGCCACCTGGGTCACTATCAGCACGAACATGATCAGGAAGCAGACGCAGAACGTAAATTCGAGCGCCCGGACGAGGATGCGCTCCAACCGTTTCATGCGCTACTCCGGACTGCAGCCCCGAGACGCTGCAACGGCCGCGTTGATGTCATCCCAGCTGTAGTCACCGCGGGTAACGAAGAAGTCGTAGACCGGTTTGGTGTGCACTCTCATCTGGGCTCGAACGGCTGGGGTGGGGCGGATAATCTCGACGTGCTCACCGAGATTTGCGATGATCTCCTGCTCGCTCTTCGAGTAGAGCTCGTCGCTGTACGCCATGGTCTCTCGAGCCACCTCGTCGAAAATTTGCCTGAGGTCCGCGGGGAGCCGTTGATACCACGCGAGATTGACCATCAGGGGATCGGGTCCCGTGGCGTGCGTGTCGATGGTGATCCACCGCAGGACCTCGTATTGCCGCCTGTCCCACAGATCTGACGGCGGCGCGGTTGTCCCGTCGACAACCCCGGTTCTAAGAGCCGAGTAGGTCTCGGCCTGGGCGATGCCCTGCGGGTTGGCGCCGAGCGCGTTCTCCGTTCGGTGAAAGACCTCCTGGGCGTTCGGAACGCGAATCTTGAGGCCTCGAAAATCCTCCACGGTCCTGATGGCTCTCTTCTTGGAACCATGGGCGCGAAAACCCTGCGAGATGCCGACCGCGGGTATGTGAAACCCCTTGGCCCGTCCCTCCGCGGCGATCTTCCTCATCCACGGGCTGCGGACCAGACAGACGGCCTGCTCCCATTCCTCCACCAAATAGGGCAGGAGCACGATGTTGAACTTGATGGAGGCGTCCTCGAACATGCCGCCCCGGGTCCCCTGAAGAGCTCCAATGGCCACTGCGTCAGCCATTTCGCGTTCTGTGCCGAGGATTCCACCGAAGTAATTTTCGACCTTAATGCGGCCGTCGGATCGTTTTTCGAGCTCCTCCTTGAAGAACTCCATGGACACGCTGCGGGGGTCCGTCGCGTTTTGAGCGTTGGCGTACCTGAAGAGAAATACGCCGTCATCGCCGATCGCCGTCGGCGGCCCCGCCATCAGGGCCGCGACCAGGGCAACCAGTATGTTACGAATCAAGGCATCACTTCTCCGTTCGGCGCCCTGACCAGGTCGTCCCCCGCGATGTCATCCCAGGAGTAGTAGTGGAAAGTCCTGTTGTCAGACATCGCGACGAAGAGACCAGTCGGGAAATGATCATTCACAACAACGCTGGTGATTTCCGAGCCATCACTCTCGTTCGTTGAAACGCTGACAGATTTCACGAACTGATGGTTGTGCGGATCATCGGCCTCTCCCTCACGCGTGTAGATTCTGAATTTGTTTGCGTGCTGGTCAGAGACGAGGATATAGCCTGTTCCATCATTGATCTGATAAATAGAAATTCCCTCGTTGTCTCTGGTGAATCCTTCAGGACCGAATACGGTGGCAAAAATGGCTAGCTCTTCACCAGCACCTTCAGCGTCCGGGTCAGCATGATATTTTCTGACACCGCTTCCCTCATCTGAGTAATAGACATATCCAAGAGGATCATCGACTGCGATGGCCTCGATTTCGTTGAGACCACTGTAGGCACCAAACTCACGTACTTTGGTACCAATCACATTTCCATTGCCATCGTCCTCGAGCTTGTACTGCCAGAGATATCCCTCTGATGGACCGCTTTTTCTGCCGACGATAGCGTAAATGGTGCCGTCGGATGGTCTTTTGTAAAGCGAGATACCCATTGGCATTGCCTGACGTCCTTCCTCGCCGGTGAAAACATCGATACCACCGTTATCGATCTCTTTCATGTCCGGTAGGCTGTAAACTCGAATTTTGTTGGCCCCCCTCTCAGTGGTAACAGCAATGTCAACCGGTTCGCCACCGAGCATCAGACCGTATTCGATATCGACGTTGTTGACACGTAGGAGCGGGCGAACTGTTTTCTCCGGCAGGACCTTTCCATCTAAATCAAAAACGTAGAGCGCACCATCCTCTGGGTTTTTATCTGTGCCAACGATAAGGCTCTGTGATGGATCTGTGGGGTGAATCCAAATCGCTGGATCATCTGTGTCGTGCTTGGTTTCCTCGGTTATGACGATGGGTGAGAGAGCCCCTTCGGCGACGACGATGGGGGAACCTTCTGCCGAGTCCGACAGCTCCTCCGGTGGTGTCGCGGGTGTTCCACAGGCGGCGAGAACTCCCGTGAGGATTACGATCGCGGAAAGCGAGGATGTCATTCGGGTTTGCCATTCGATTCTCCACACTGAGTGATTTAAGACCATTAACTTCTCCTTATTAAGTTATTAATCGCGATTTTTCAGCGATCACCGGTTTGATGTTGAGACATCTGAGATGGTTTGAACTCGACACCCTCGATTCCCGGATCTTCTCGTGGAGGACCCGTCGTAGATCGGACAACCAGGCTCGGGACGACGACATCGTGCTGCGGGGTGGTCCGCTCGCCGTCGATACGTTCCCACAGTCGCTCGACCGCCGACCGCCCCATGTCGCAGCCCGGTTGGTTGATGCTGGTCAGCGAGATGTGACGCAGCGCCGCCAGCGTGGTGTTGTCAAACCCGACCAGCGAGACATCCTCCGGAATCCTCAACCCGGCCTCCTCGAGGGCATCCATGGCACCGATGGCGCACAGATCGTTGGATGCAAAGATCGCGGTCGGGAACGGCTCGGCTTGAAGAAGCTCTTGGACGCCTCGCCGGCCTCCCTCCTCGTTGTGTGCGCCCTGGGCGGTCAGGATGTGATCAGCCAGGCCGAGCCGGCGCATGGCGCGGAGGTACCCTTCGCATCGAGTTCGAGCCGCGATGCCGGCGCCTCCCTCGATGAGGGCGATGCGGCGGTGACCGAGATCGGCGCAGTGTTCGACGGCGAGACCGGCGCCGGCGATATTGTCGTTGGACACGCTGTCGCATGAGTCGTCCGGGGAGTTGCGGTTGAGGACCACGATCGGGGCCCAACGTCCGGCATGGGCGATGACCCGGTCTTCCGCTCGAGGCGCGGCCAGGATCAGACCATCGACCCGAAGCTCGAGCAGGCCCTCGATCGCGCTCTCCTCCAGGGCGGGCTGCCGCTCGCCGGTGTTGAAGAGAACGCGGAACCCGAGCTCCCGGGCACGAACCTGGATCCCCGACACCACGTCGCTGAAGAATGGATTCCTCAGGTCTGGAATCATCACACCCAGGATGCGAGTGCGGCGCTGAACAAGGCTCCGGGCGATGATGTTCGGACGGTAGTTGAGCTCCTCGATGGCCTCGAGAATGGCCGCGCGCTTACCGGCGCTGACCCCGTTCTCGCCACGAGTCACCATCGACACCAGCGACTTCGATACCTTTGCCCGCCGGGCGACGTCGTGAATCGTCGGTCTGCTTTGCGACTGGGGGTTGACTGATTTTCCTCGAGGTGACACTTGACTTTACTCCACCCAGGCCATATGTTCCTATTGGAACGTTCCAAAATATAAACCCTGGAACGTAGAATTGCAAGCTGGAACGTTCCAAAGTATGCTAAAAAGACCATGATGATGACTCATCCTTTGTTATTGGGAATCTTTCTGGAACGTTCCAGATCTGATTTGGAGAACCGTTGGTACGGACATCACGGCCAGGAAACGACCTGGCCCATCTATTCAACGACCCGGACGGAAGGAGACAGCAATGGTGCCCTTGGCTAGATTCAGAACGCTAATTTTGGGAGTGCTGCTTGTGATGATTGTGGGATTCCCCGTTGCGGTTTTGGCGCAGGATGGCAACGGTACCATCACTGGCCAGGTCTTCAGTCCGGCCGGCGAGGTCGTGGACAATGCTGAGATCTCGATCGCTGGTCTCAACATCAAGGCAGTCACCGATATGACGGGCTCGTTCATTCTCGGGAGCGTTCCCGCCGGTGATCACACGTTGGTTTGCACATATATCGGTCTCGAGCAGGCCATGATTGATGTCACTGTGATCGGCGGGCAGACACTGGTTCAGAACTTCAGCCTCAGCTTCGGAGCCGAGATCGAGGTCCGAGGCGCTCCGCTCCTGGTCGGTCAGGCCAAGGCGCTCAACAAACAGAAGAACGCGAACAAGATCACCAACGTCGTGTCGTCGGCCCAAATGGGCGAGTTCCCGGACAAGAACGCGGCCGAGGCGACACAGCGGATTCCGGGACTCACGCTTTCCCGTGACATGGGAGAGGGCCGCTACGTGCTCGTTCGCGGAACCGAGCCGCGGCTGAACTCGACCACGGTCAACGGCGAGCGTCTGCCGTCGCCCGAGAAAGATCGCCGTAACGTCGCCCTCGACACGATTCCCGCCGATCTGCTCGACTCGATCGTGGTGTCGAAGGTCCTGACTCCGGACATGGACGGCGACTCGATCGGCGGCACCGTCGACCTGATCACCCAGCGTGCTCCGGAAGAGGTCAAGGTGGCCGCGTCGCTGGGCCTCATATACAGCGAGCTGTCCGAGGAGTTCGGCTACAACGCGACCTTCGGTTGGGGCCAGCGCTTTGCCGACAACAAGTTCGGCATTCTTTTGTCCGGCAGCGCGATGGAGCAGGAGCGTGAGACCCACAACATCGAGCCCGAGTACGATGATGGCTGGCTCGACGAGCTCCAGTACCGCGCCTACGATACCAATCGCGAGCGCTACGGCTTCACCGGCGACTTCGATTGGAAAGCCTCGGATCGGTCCAACTACTACCTGCGGGCCCTCTACACCAACTACCAGGATGACGAGATCAGACGCCGAGTAAAGAACAAGGTCGGCAAGGAAGAGATCGCGCGCGATCTCAAGGACCGTCTCCAGGAGTCGGACATCTTCTCCCTGACACTCGGCGGTGAGAACATCGTCGGCCGGTCGCTGGTCATCGACTACCACATCGCCCGCAACACCGCCAGCGAGGAGACGGCCAATCAGATCATCTCGGCCTTCGAGCAAGGGGACGTCGTCTTCAATCCCAACGTCAGCCCGGACCACATTGATCCGAACAATATCCAGGCCAACCCCTTGAACGAGGACGTCAACGAGTTCGGGTTCGAGGAGATCGAGGCAGAACACAAGATCGCTGAGGAAAAGGACTGGGTCGGCGCGTTCAACCTCACCCAGGGCTTCTACCGCGACGCGGGCTTCAGCGGTCTGTGGAAAGCCGGCGCCAAGGTCCGGCTGAAGACCAAGGACCAGAACGTCAACGTGTGGGTGGGTGAGCTGGACGACGACCTGTACCTCAATGAAGTCCTCAGCCCCTGGACGCCGTCATCGCCATTCTTTGGGGGAACGTACGACATCGGGCTGTTCCAGGACCCAACCCTGATGAGGGATCTGTGGAACAGCGGCCTACTGGAGACTGAGGCGATTCTCGAAGAGGATCTGGCGGACTTCACCTCGTCGGAGGACACCTATGCCGCCTTCGGCATGGGTGAGTTCATCTTCGGTGGTGGCACCACTTTGGTGGGTGGCGTCCGGGTTGAGCGCACCGAGACCGAGTACGACGCCTGGGAGCTGGCGTTCGACGAGGAGGGTGACCCGCTCGAGCTGCTGCCGGTTTCAGATAGCAACAGCTACACCGAATGGCTGCCGCAGTTCAGCCTGGTTCACAAGCTGAGCGATCAGTCCAATCTCCGTGCCGGTCTCACCAGAACCCTGGCCCGGCCCAACTTCGAGGACCTTGCCCCGTTCCGGCTCATCAACTTCGAGGACCAGGAAATCGAGATGGGGAACCAGGATCTCAAGGTGACGACCGCGTGGAACCTCGACCTCATGTACGAGCTTTATCTCCAGCCGGTGGGCATCTTCTCGGCAGGTCTCTTTTACAAAGATCTCACCGACAATATCTTCCTCTTCACCGTCGACGAGGAAATCGACGGGGACACCTGGGAGGTCACCCAGCCAATGAACGGCGACGACGCCAACTTGTGGGGGCTCGAGCTCGCCTTCCAGAACCAGTTCACGCACCTCAAGGGTGGATGGGGCGGATTCGGTATTTATGCCAACTACACCTACATCGACTCGGAGACCACCTTCCCCGACCACGACGAGAAGTCTCCGTTACAGGGACAATCCGAAAATATCGCCAACTTCTCGCTGGTCTATGAGAAGTACGGATTCAGCGGTCGGCTGTCATTCAACTACACCGGCAAGTACATCGACGAGGTTGGGGGCAGTCCGGAAGAGGACCTCTGGGTCGATGATCACTTCCAGATCGATTTCACGGCCCGCCAACAGCTTTCGAAGAAATTCGGCATCTATCTCGAACTCGTCAATTTGAATGATGAGCCGTGGGTTGTTTACCAAGGCGTCGAGGATCGCATACGCCAGCAGGAGTTTTACGGCTGGTGGGGAACTGTGGGTGTGCGGTTCAACCTGTAACGACCTGAGAACCTGAGACAGCGACCGGACTGAAACCCGGAAACAGGAAACCCGCCTCCCTTCAAAGGGGAGGGAGGCGGATCTTCAGCCACCGGCTTCGATGGACGGCAGATCAGTAATGATTATCGATTTGGAGGTCACGAGCCAATGAGCCACACAACGGTCGGTTTGATTGGCGCGGGCCGTATCGGCAGGGTGCACGCCGAAAACCTCGTCCAGATACCCGAGGCGCATCTCAGAGGGGTCGCCAGCCCGCACCTCGACGAGACCTGGGCGGAGGGCCTCGGCATCCCGGTGCGATCCACGGACGTCAACGCCATCTTTAATGATCCTTCGATAGAAGCCGTCGTCATCACCACATCGTCAGACCTCCACGTCGAGCTGATTCGGCTGGCGGCTGCGGCCGGCAAGCACATCTTCTGCGAAAAGCCGGTGGCCTTCGAGCCGGGACCGATAGAGGAAATCCTCAGCATCGCTGCCAATGCCGGGGTTAAGCTCCAGGTGGGTTTCAACCGGCGCTTCGACCCCAGTCTGCTCAAGGCATCCGAGGCGGTTCGCAAGGGGGATATCGGCGACATCCACACCATCCGTGTCACCAGCCGCGACCCTACACCGCCCGACATCAATTTCGTCAAACGCTCGGGCGGCCTCTTCTTCGACTTCACCGTCCACGACTTCGACACGGTGCGCTTCCTCTCAGGATCCGAGATCGTCGAGCTCTTTGCGGTCGGCGAGGTGCTGATCGACCCC
>Ga0164313_10003559_pt1 | contig 13868 bp, 7 predicted proteins | sample GuaBasSedimGuay4_FD_113735 | JGI IMG/M metagenome (GOLD analysis project Ga0164313, IMG submission 113735) | Subseafloor sediment microbial communities from Guaymas Basin, Gulf of California, Mexico - Guay4, Core 4569-4, 0-3 cm | ecosystem: Environmental > Aquatic > Marine > Hydrothermal vents >... | reverse complement strand
GATCATTTCCTTCATCTGTTCCCAGTCCACCGTACAATTTTATAAAAACCTGTTCACGTAGTGGTTTAATATCATTTGCCGTATCGCACGAAAAAAATGCAATCGCCATCAACATAGGCATCAAAATCAAGGCCCATATATTGCTATCAGCGAACTTTACAAATATTTTCTTTATTATACACATAACATTGAACAAAGACCTCATTTATTAATTTTTCGCGGTTTATACAAGGGGAAATTATAACCGACCATTACAGACAGATTAGTCAATCTATAATCATCTTCGGCATATACCGGAGAATAAAACTTTACATTCCTACTCCCTTCCAGATCAAGTCTGGAACTTTCCAGTACATCAACCGTATTAAACATATCCATAGTATACCGCATTTCCATCGTAAGATAGCTGATTCCTAATTTATAATTGATGCCTATCCCACCTACAATAGAGTAATTTAGTGTTGTCCTAACAGAAGACAAGTTTATGGTAGGACTTGCTTTGATCGGTTGCAATTCACCATTGAAATCTACAAAATTACCATGTTGATTTTTGGCTGAAGCATTGATGACGAACCGTGGGCTAATACCCACATTAGCAAAAGGATTAATTTTCCCAGACCAAAAAGTATATCTCAACATGATGGGCAAAACAAATTCCCATTGAACAATGTCAACTGTGGATTGATAAAAGCTATTTTCAAAATGAGATTCTGAAACTTTCAGAGATCTGGATACGACCTCAAGTTCTGTAACGAGATACCAATTCCCGGAAATTAAAAACTCAGCACCTGTCGCAAATTCGATTCCAATTTTTGAAGTATATTTTTTTTTGCCCTTACCTGCATTAGTCATACTATTGGCCACCAGTATATGTGGCCAGGTCAAGGTTGCCCCTGCATGAGCAATAAGATGGATTAGTGGTTTCGTAGTATACAGGCGTGAGAAATTAACCAATTCTTTAGGATCGGCATCCGGATTGGGTTGATATTCAGGTGAAAGTTTCAAGAGTTTTAAATAATACTCACCCGCTTTCTCTCTGTATTCCAAATATAGCTGAGAAAGTGTTAGTAAATGATAAGCACGGATTTCTTCATCTTTTGTAAACCCACCATTATTAAGGCAATCTTCCAACAAATCAGGAATCTCATAAAATTTTCCTTTATCAAGACGGTCTCCTGCGAGTGTTAAAGTCTCACTACATACCTCCTGTGAATGGGAAGGAAGGGCAACAAACAATAAGATCCCAATAAAAAAAGATTTTATGATGGTCATTTCCGGAATCATTTATTAATATTATTCAAATCAACTCCATCCTGGTCACAAGTATAAACATAAGGTATATCTTCACCTACAAAACGTGCCCATTCGATCCTGGTCATATTTCTGACTAAATATTTACACACATCGTCAGCCAGCAATTCAGGTCTTGTTGGCCATACTTTTAATATTCCATTACGTGTACCTGCAAGCAAATAACTGCCATCCGGACTAAAAGCAATACTCCAGACAAAGTCATTATGATCTTTAAAGGCGATGGGGAGCATTTTTTCCATGCGATTATTTTCAAGTACCCATAGTTGTATAGTACCATCAAGACTGGCAGTAGTAATCAGCTTACCATCCCTGCTGAATTTTATCTTATTAATTCGTGACTCCTGACCCCTCAACACATAATATGGTTGGATGCTAAGGTTTCTATAACTACACATAGTTACTTCACCATCTTCATTACCAACGGCAAGAATGTCTCCTCCCGGGTTAAATTCAAGTGCGTAAACAGGTCTTGAAGTAACATTAGGAAATAATTCCTGGTGATCTGTATTATGCATGTCCCAAATAATTATCTGGCCCAATTCATTTCCTCCCGCCAAAGAAGATCCATCAGGGCTCAATGCCAGTGCAGTCAGTCTGACATCAAACTTTTTAAAAACGGTTGATTTTGATCCGGTATTTAAACGCAAGGTACTATCGGCAATACCGAGTGAGATAAATGAATCTGATCCTGGCAAAAATACAACATCAGTTACAGCTCCCTTATGTCCGTAAATTTTATAAAAATCGCCATTTTCGAGATTTATCTTTAAAAGATAAGGAGCATCACCACCCACCACGAGCCATTTTTCATCTTCACTTAATTGCAATGTGTAATTTATATAATCACTCGCTGGTATCAGAGTATTTGATTTGTATGTATTGGCATCCCATTCGAGTACCATTCCATCGCTACCAGTAGTATAGACTCTTTCCCCATCTTTAGAAAAAGTAATAGCACGAATCATATCCTGATGTCTTTGATAAGCATTAAATTTCACATCCTCACGTTGTTCTATTTTTTGCTTCTTCGCGTAATACAACCCATCGTATATATAGTTATCGAATTTATCACCATCAAATTCATCATTAAATTGAAAGGCCTGATATGCCAGTAACACTTTTAAATCCGGATCCTTAACCGTCAGTGATTTAACTGACATAGATTGGGCCAAAGACAACATTCTGAGCCGGTAAGCCATTTCCCTCTGTTCCTGAGCCAATCTTTCGGCTATTAGGGCTTCTTCTTGTTTTTGTTCAGCTGTTTTTGCTGCGGCAACAGCTTCTACTTTTGCCACATCGGCAATACCTGCCTGGCGTTGTGCTTCCATTTTTGCCGTTTCAGCCAAGCCAAATTGTCGTTCTGCCTCCAATTTTGCCTGGGTAGCTATTACAGTTTGTTCCTCAGCTTTCTTCCTCTGAATTTCCGCATCCTCCCGCCTCAATTCAGCCAAATTCTGTTGTTCAATTGCTTGTTCCTTAGCCTGAACAGCAACAACCCGTTGTTCATCGGCATCCATTTTCTTAATCCATCCAAAAATGAAAAAGATAATAGCAATGATAGTAGCTGCACCCAGCACTGCGGCAAAATTCTTAGTCCGTCTCAATTTTTGACGTTCCAGTTCGGTACGTCTTTCTACCTCCCTATCGTGCTCCTCATGGCTATAGATCAGAAAATTGATTGTACGTACAAATTCCAGATTATAACGTTTTGCCCAGGATTCAGTTGGCTTTTGATTTTCGTACCAAATCCAGGCCAGGGTAAGCTCAGGGGGCCTCCATAAACCTGATTTACCAACCTGATGCCTTGCAGCAGCGTCAGAAAGCCGTATGTAAAGGTTAGCAGATTCAGCCTCTTCATTTACCCATTCTTCAAGCCGTCTCCAAATCCGCATCAAACTTTCGTGAGATATTTCAACAACGGTATCGGACAGAAATTCTCCCTCATCATCTCCCTGTGCCGTCAATAGCCCTCCTCCCTCAGACATAAATTTCCTGATTACGCTGTCTACTTCTTCCTCCGACACACTGGCAATTAAAGCAATATCTGACAATTGTGCTGTTTTCCTAATGCCTTGATTGTCAGGTCCTTTTTCTGTAAGCGCTTTAAAGAGTATCTCACAAATTCTCTTTTCCTCTACATTAAGCGCATCATAAATTTCATTAGCGTGTTGAGAAAGGGCTTCATTAATTCGACCAACGGCAACATAATTACTAATATCAATAGGTTCATCCGGTTCATTTCGCTGATACCAATGATCCCATGTTCTCATCAAGGCATGCTGCAGTACAGGTAATTGATCTTGTTTATTACCAACATCATTTAATAATTGCTGAACTAATCTAGGCGCTATTTTAGCGCCACCTACAGCGATTGGCCCTTCTATAGCCCGTTGTTTCTGAGCACGAACCATCTGAGGAATAAGGTAGTGACTTCTATTGATCAAATGTGTCAGTTCGGGAAACTGAGAACAGTCTCCGATATAGTCGGATCGCATAGTAATAGCGATGTATACCGGAACTTCCTTTTGTGCTATTGATTTAATCAATAAATTAACAAAAGATGCTGCCTCATTAAACTGCTCTTCCTGATTATCACCACTATTTATAAAACGAAATAATTCTTCGAACTGATCAATCAATACAAAAATATTCTTCCGTGCACCCTTAGTCATTTGTTGAACCACATCGGATAAACCCAGAGAGCTGCTTCGGAGTATGGTAGAAGCCATTGCCCTATACGATTCCTTTTCTTCTTCGGCCCGTTCATTAAAACTATCATCCTGGGTCAAGATAGAATCTATTAGATTTTCCATTGGAGATCCACCTGGCCGTGTTACTATAACGGTCCAGTCAGAGCCCGCATTAGTCATAAAACCTCCATACAAAACAGGTATTACACCACAGTACATCAATGATGATTTACCACTACCCGATGCGCCAATTACAGCTGCAAATTTATGTTTTGCCAGACTGTTTAATATATCGTCACTTTGTCCGTCTCTTCCAAAAAATAAATGACTTTCATCAAAATTAAACGGACGAAGTCCCGGAAACGGATTAATAAAACCCATTTTCTCGCGTTTCTCAGTGCTTTTATCTACTCCTATTGGTGTCATTCTATGGCATTAAGCTTTAAAAGAAAGGGCTGTAATCCATTCGCATTAAATTTCCCTGATTTAAATAAGATAACATCATCAGTTTCCATTTCAACAGGGTCAATCAACTGATCTTCATTCTCAACCAAAACTGCCTGAGGACTTATTGGCTTATTTCTTCCTAAACCAAGAGCTTTCATAAGATCTTTGGCTTTACTTTTCATCCAGTCTTCACTTCCTTTTCCATAATATATAATAGTGGCGTCGCAAGCTATAAGATTCCTTGTGTGGGATGACCTGATTTCTTCTGGCTTTCCATCAAACCTTGACATCAGAACTACATGACCTTGATCTTCAAGATATCTTTTGACCTTTTTACAGGCCCTTAACTCGTCTTTTTCAGAAATAAGGTAAATCACCTTGCCCATACCGCTGTCAACAACTTCCCGCTGTTCTTCTTTCGCCCTCATCACTTTATCTACTACAAAAGTCTTCAACTCTTCAATCCCGGATTCCATCACTTCTAGATTAACGTAATGGTCACTTTCTTTCTTTAGGTTTTCGATATACAACTTTTGTTTGGCAGTCAAATACTGTAATTCAGGTGCAATCCATATGATTTTCCCCAGATTAAATGAATCAGGAGCATTCATTTTTGACAATTCCCTAAAATGTTCAGTAGCCAGCTTATTTTGAAGTTCGAGAAATGACAGGTCAGAGCCTGTGATATTGCCAAAATCAGCGCCAACAATATGAACAGAAAGACAACATTTTGCCAAATCCGCTCTTATTGTCTTCTCTGCTGCCTGTAAATTGTCCTGCAAGTTTATTTCGGGATAAACTTTATAACCATTTCGCAAGAGTTCCCGCTTGACTTCATCCCGCTTTTGCATCATATCAACACCCACATTGGCCAGATATATTGATTTTGTATTGATCTCATCACTAATCAGTCTAATTTCATCCTGAACAGAATAAATTCTTTCCAGAATTTTATAAAGATCAAATGCCAGGTCATAAAGCCTAAGCCAAAATGTTTTCTTCGATTGGTCACCTGTAAAATCTTCGTAATGCACGATCTTTTCGGTGGATGGATCGACATGATAAAAATTATAATTTACCGAAGTATTTAAATAATCGAGCAAATAGTGCTCCTGTTGCGGATATCGTAACACTTTAAATATTCTTGAATTCCACTCTATATTATTTTCACCCTTATTGATAGCGCGTTCATGAAATTTTTTAATCTCATCCTTAAAATTAGGAGAACGAAGCAAACCGGGTGAGACTAAAGGAATAAAAATAGTTCCAGGTGAGTATATAAGTTCCACATCAAGTGTTGAATCTTTGATCAACCTGATAGAAATAGATTCACCTGCCAACCTGGACAACAACAATTCAAGAAATCGATGAAAATTAAAAATCCATTGATTTTTATCTTTTGGATCATTGTCCCGATCAGAATAAACTATATATATATCTTTTGCAGATTTCATTATTTAACAGTGCTGGTAGTCATGTTTATTTTTTAATTTACAACAAACAAAAAAAATAAACTAATTTCAAATATTAAAACAATTCAAATCATACTTCATGAAAAAATTTAATAAAACTAATTTTATTTTAGTCTCTCGTAAATATACATTAATTATTTATTAAAGAACATAGTCTTATCGTGCAGATTTACAATTGTTTATAAAATATTATTTTAATCATCTGATGTTAGTTCAATTTCTTCAATTTGTATTTATAATTCAAAAGATTTCAATATTTCTGAAAAATACTTGTCTTTAAATACAATAAGGTCATAAAACTTATCTTTATCTACACTTAACACAACTGTATCTTCAAGTATTTCCGTTCCCGACAGGTTGTTTTTTACTTCTACACAATTCCTTTCCTTCAACATATCCCCTTTCACAAAAGACTGCTCTTTCAGAGTTTTTTCTTCTTTTGTCGAAATGTTTCCTTCAAATACAAAACACAGAGCATCTTCATTCAGTATCTCTTTAATTTGTTCTGAATTCTTCTCAATATATTTTTCTTGCATATTATCCACCAGGTTTATCAAATGATGGTTGGGAAGTATGCTGAGGTTGGTATTATTCTTTAAAAATTTTACTAACTCAAATTTCATATGTGGTCTGAGTGTTGAAATAGTAGCATATTGCTGTCCAACTATTAAATTCAAAATATGTTCCTGCTTACTCTTGTTCAGGCTTTTCATAGTTTTCTTTAATAGTTCATCATCCAAAATGTGAACCGAGTGAGCTGCCACCTCCGACAACAATTCATCAGGATTAAATAAATTGGCAACCAGTTCCCTTTTATATTCATCCAGTTTTTCTTTACCTATAAAACATAAAGCACAAGCCTTCGTCCATCTGTTTGTAAGATCAAGGTCACGATTTATGAGCTGACGTATAATTTCTTTTACGCTTAGATTAGCTCCCTGATAAAAAGAGCTATACATTCTATGAGAACTATCACTTTTCGAAGCATTAGCTAAAACGGCAATTACCTTTTGTTTCAATTCGTTGGATAAATTATACTCCTCAAACAACACATCTATCAATTCCATTGCGTAAGCATTGTTTTCTGTAGAGTCACTCTCCACATTAGTACGTATCAATTCGATTGATCGAAAGCTAAATATTATAATAAGCAATAAATAAAGATGATCATAACCTGACACAACATCATCCTTCACAGCATCAATGATGTCGCAATATTTATTATCGTCTTCATCCTGCAAAACACGTACTACTCTTGTATTCCAGATTATATTTTCAAGTTCATCATCCAACACCTTAATAATAAAAGGAGTCATGTCCCGGTCTATTTTCATTTCCAAACCACCCAACACTTTTAAGGTTTCGGATACAATTCTTTTATTTGGGTAATTCATCTTAGCCATTAATAATTCACGTACCCTCTGCAGCCGTCCCTCCCAATTTGATTCTTCTCCTACCACATTTGCTCCAATTTTTCCATATATATGTATGATACTTAATTGAAGCGAAAGATCCATATCTGAAGCATAAAACAAGTCATCAAGTGTCTTTAAGGATCCGCGTCCAAAATAAATCAAAGCCTCAGTGGCGGCATCCCGATGATCAGTATTCTGTAGATTCTCAATCAAAAAGGGTAAAAACTCCTTCTTTTTCAACCTACCGGCAGCAACCAGGGTTGTCTTAACTACTTTGGAGTTCTGATCATTAACTAAATCAAAAAGAATGTTTACGCCTTCTTCCCTTTCCGAGCCAGCGATAACTCTTGCTAGTTTAATCCGATCATCCGGGTTGGATGATTCCTTGCATTTTTGAATTAATTTTAAATATTCTTTTTTACTATGCCCCTCTTTCAAAATCAAAGATTCTCCTTCTACACCACCTTCATCGGTTAACAAATATGGCAAGTCATTTTCAATTACTTTCCTGACAAAGTGATCATCAGGGTTGGATGAATTTTTAAACAGCCCGGATTGCAAAATAAATTCCCGGACATCAAGTTTAGAAAGTACTTTTAAACCAAAAATTCTGGCATCTATAGTACCGGCACGCATAATCGCTAAAATTCTATCTATTAAAGACCTTTGTTTCCATAATAAATGATCAGTAGTCTCCTGATCCTGTTCCAATACATCTTCAATTTTTTTCTGATATTGGCGATGTATCCTTATAGCCATATACACCCAAAAAGCAATGATAATAACCATGATCCAGCTATAGTGGATCAACTTAAACATAGGTATCAGGCCAAATAACAAAATTAATCCACCCCCAATAGCACGAGCCATTTCCACGAAAATACCTTCTATTTTTGCCTGTGCATCAAAACGAATATGTTTATCCAAAGGCATAAAAAATAGTTTAAAAATAGGGCTCTCAGTGGCCTCTCGTAAGGTTTTGGTAAACAGATTACTCAATGTGATAAAAAGAAAGAACCAAATAAAATATTCATTGGGCAGAGTAAATCCGAAATAATATCCGCTAAACAATGCAGCGGCGGTAAACATCAATAGCACTAATGGCAGTAGAAGCAAGGAGACTTTTAAACTAAAATTTTTAATTAAAAAATCATTTACAAATGTTTGTAAAAGCAACCCAATCACCATCACTGTACCCTCAAACACACCCAGAAAACTAGCCAACTGTTTTTCATCCGGATATTGCTGTTCAGTTACATTCCAAAAAGAGTAATCCATAAATGTTGTCGCCAACATAGAAAAAAATATAAACAATGCCAATGATATGACGTAAGGCTCTTTTATCAATGTTCTAAAACTACTTGACTTTTGTTTTGAGACACGTACACTATCTTTAGTATCCAGCTTATTACTACTGATTATGACAATTATAAATATCAAAGAAATGACCAGACTAATTTCAGCGATGACTAAAAAATCAGTGATATTGGTGATAATCCCGGTCAACAGAGGCACAGCATAAGTAGCCATGATAAAAGCAATCATCTGTCCTGTGTCTATTCTTGAAATAATCCTTTTGGATTGACCAAGATCAAACAAACGATAAAAGATGCCGTAAAACCCAAGGATCATTAAAGAAGTGATTGGGCCCAGCATAACAAATAAAATATATTTGATCTGAGAATTATACTCCGGATAACTATAATAATATCTTGCCAGGGCAATGAACAGAAAAATACTGATAACCAAAAAGGTCAACAGAGTAGAAAACTTTACTTTTTTCTGAAAAAAGGCATATAACACTGTAGAGACAACCCCAAGAATCCCAGACACGAAAAATGCCTCACGTAAATTCACGACCAATTCCGGATCATTCAGGAAAAGCGTAGTAGCTACAATTTTGAGGATAGCCAGGCAAACACCCATAAAAAAACCGTACCCTAAAAGAAGTAAAACTGGTTTTTCTTCACTCTCCGCTACATTCATCAAACTGAGAAGCCCTTTAATCATACCATTATGTTATGATGCATATTTCCTATATTAATTAAGTGCAGAAATATATGCATTAAATCCATTAATCAGTTGTATTTGAAGTCCTTAAAAACAACATATGTAATATTTAAATGTAAAAGGTACTTAAATAACAACGAATAATAACTTCTGGATAAAAAGGATTCATATATTTCAGGGATCAGAGATTTCGTGTTCAAATATTTATAGCTCGAAATTCTATTAAAAGAATCAGTTTCCAGTCAACATTGTAAAGAAAAGTACTTTTTAGACCAATAAATAGGTCATTATTATAAAATATTAATAATGTAGTGTATTATTGTTTTCCCTTTTTGAAATTAACCTGCAAAATATGAAGCTCACTTTTATCGATATCGCAATTATTGCAGCATATTTACTTGCAACAGTTGTAATTGGACTGGTACTTAAAAAACAAGCTCAAAAGAATAAAAAATCGTATTTGCTGGGAGGCAACCAGTTACCCTGGTATCTTTTGGGATTATCTAATGCCTCCGGCATGTTCGATATATCCGGTACGATGTGGCTGGTGGCAATTGGCTTTGTGTATGGATTGAATAGTATTTGGATCCCCTGGTTATGGCCTACTTTCAACCAGATCTTTCTGATGGTTTACCTTTCCGTCTGGCTCCGAAGATCCAACGTGACTACAGGAGGAGAGTGGATAGGTACCCGTTTTGGCAAAAGTACCGGTGCAAAATTATCACACAATGTAGTTGTGATTTTTGCCCTAATCATGGTGCTGGGCATGCTTGCATACGGATTTATTGGCCTTGGTAAGTTTGTTGAGATTTTTATCCCATGGGAGTTTATCACTAATCTTTTCGGACTTGATCCCGACATCATACCTCCAGAGTATGTGCCACATATATATGGTATGGTCTTTACGCTATTTGCTACATTCTATGCCATACTTGGAGGCATGATATCAATTGTGTGGGCTGATCTTCTTCAATATATTATCATGACCATTTCATCAATCATGATAGGTGTATTAGCTATGAACGCACTGATAGATAATCCTATGATCGTGCCAGAGGGATGGTATTCACCTGCATTTGGATGGAACCTCGACATAGATTGGTCAGGCATTATCAATGAAGTCAGTCAAAAAATTACTGAAGACGGATACACTCCTTTTGGCCTGTTCTTTGTTTTTATGCTGGCAAAGGGAATCCTGGCAAGTGCGGCAGGACCAGCACCTAATTACGATATGCAAAAGATCCTGGCCACCAAATCACCAAAAGAAGGTGCATTGATGAGTGGATTTGTTTCTGCCGTATTGTTCCCGGTCAGGTATTTTATGATCACAGGTTTTGTTGTTTTAGCCCTTGTTTTTTATACAAAACTCGATCTGATCTCAGGAGGCGATCTGGATTTCGAACAGATCCTGCCTTCAGCCATCAATGAGTTTGTTCCGGTAGGTTTTATGGGGCTCATGCTTGCGGGTTTACTCTCCGCATTTATGTCAACCTTTGCAGGCACCTTAAACGCCGCCCAGGCCTATATTACCAACGACATTTACCTTAAGTATATTAAACCAAAAGCTTCCAATAAAGAAATTCGCAATATCAATTATAGTTCCGGCATCATTACTGTAATCATCAGTGTCATTCTCGGGTTGTTCGCAAAAAATGTAAATCAAGTACTACAAATCATTGTTTCAGCCTTATGGGGCGCTTATATCATCTCAAACATCCTCAAATGGTATTGGTGGCGATTTAACGGGCATGGCTATTTCTGGGGCATGGCTTCCGGTATATTTGCCGGGCTTCTACCATATGCACTTACCGGCTTATTCGGTTTCGATTTACTGGAATATTTATTTCCACAATTTGCTCCTGATATCAGAATCCTGTATTACCTCCCAATCATCTTTGTAGTATCTCTAATCGGATGTATTGCAGGCACATATGCTAAAGAACCCACTGATGAGCAAACACTAAAAAATTTCTATAAAACTATAAGGCCCTGGGGATTTTGGAAACATATACACAATAAAGTAATCAAAGATGACCCTACTTTTGTAAACGACAGCAACTTCAAACGTGATATGTTCAATGTCGTACTTGGCACAATTGTCCAAACGGCCATCGTAGCTTTTTCCATATACTTCATACTTATGAAGTGGTTTGCACTGGGAATTGTTGTTATTATAATTCTCGTCGGCGGGTATATTTTGAAAAAGACATGGTATGATAAGCTGACAGATTAATTACGAATTAGGAATTAGGAATTACGAATTACGAAATAGGGAATCTGAATTATGTATGTTCCTGATATAGACCGGGGTCACTTCTTCCCTCCAGCCTGGTAAGGGAATTCCTGATAGATCCGGCTTACTGCCTCGCGTATTTTTAATCCTACCTCCCCTTCTTTTTTGCCGAGTACACCAACAGCAACTCCTTGCCATACGAGTTTGTCATTACGTGTATCGATCATATCAATGATTATGGTAGTTTCTTTTTTTGAAATATCTCGATAATTATGATCATAATTACCGGTATATGGATTACCATACCCTCCGGAATAAGGATTACCATATCTGCTATATCGGTCATAATATCCATCCCTATGATCTGTCTTTTCCTCTTGTGCCGTTTTGGTGCCACCCTGGACTTTAATAATAAGGTCTGCGTTTTGAACACTCGTATACCCTTTCAGGCTCATCTCTGCTGCGATGGCATCAAAAATTTCCTTTTGATTGTCTTCACTAAATGAAAAATTGCTAACCGGTATATTTTTTGGATTAAAAAATTTATAGCTATAATATTTTTCAAAACGCTTCTTCCCAAAATCTTCCACGGTGATATCCATTGACGTTTTACAGGAAAACAAAATAAAACCAAGCAATAAATAAATGTTAATTCCCTTTTTCATATTACACCTCATTTCAAATAATATATGACATAAAGTAACATGAAAATACACAGGCAACAAAGTAAGAAATAAAAAACCTTTCATTGAAAGGGTTACAATTGATTGTAAAAGTGAATAAAAATAAAAAGTCGATATTTTTTTTAATGATATAATAAAAATATGAAAACCCTAAAATATTTAAGATCATTACTGCCAGCAGTCCTTCTGATTGCCTCTTTGATGGCTATGCCCTCATGCAAGGCGAAGTATTCTTTCAACACACGGGAAGGAAAGAAAAAACTCAATTACTATAATTCAGTACCATATCAGGGATATCCTGTAAGACCGAGAAAGCTCAAGTGATGCAAGCAAGGAAACATCAACTGTTGGTTGCCATCAAGATTTATTTACTACATCTTCGCAAAATCAGTAAAAAAATTGCCTTCTTAATAATGAGGCTTTGAATATCATCTGTACATAAAACAAAATAAACTTAACCACCACCCTCAAGGGTGCCCGGCCAATTCAATTAATGGCCTCACATATTTTCCAGTTAGCACTCATTTGAGTACTTTTAGGCATAAAAAACACTACTATGCCCAACAACATCGTACTACTTGACGCTGACACCCTTGGAAAGGTATCCAACATGCATTTGCTTAAGCAATTCGGAACTTTGCAAATATTTGATAAAACACTTCCCAACCAAACCATATTCAGGGTAAAGGATGCTGACATTATCATCACGAACAAGGTGGTCATCGATAAAACTGTCATGGACAATGCCCCCCATCTTAAGTTGATCTGCATTGCTGCCACAGGCACGAACAACGTAGATCTGACTTATGCACAAAAAAAAGGAATTGTTGTTAAAAATGCGGCAGGTTATTCCACCTTCAGTGTCGCACAAAACACTTTTGCTGTTCTTTTCCACCTGATGAACCATATTCATTGGTATGACAACTATGTGAAAAGCTTAAACTACAGCAATAACGATCTCTTCACGCACCACGGTCCTGTTATCACAGAGTTGAACAACAAAAGTTATGGCATAATAGGCTTAGGATCTATAGGAATGGCAGTGGCAAAGATTGCTACTTCGTTCGGTGCCAAAGTCATCTATTATTCTACTTCCGGGAAAAACAAAAATGATATTTATCCTTCGGTATCGCTCAAGAAACTGCTTCATACCTGTGATATCATCTCGATACATGCACCACTCAATGATAGCACAAAATCGTTGATTGGATATGAGCAACTAAAACAAATGAAAAACCATGCCATCCTTATAAATATGGGTCGTGGTGGTATTGTTATTGAAAAAGACCTTGCCAGGGCAATAAATAAGGGACAAATTGGCGGAGCCTGTCTGGATGTATATGAAAATGAGCCGTTATCAACTGATAACCAGCTATTTGAAATAAATGATCGACATAAATTGGTATTAACTCCTCACATTGCCTGGGCCAGCCTCGAGTCGAGGGAAAGACTTATCGAAATAGTGGCTGGAAATATTGAATCATATCTGTCATCAACAGGCAGTCTTCAGTAGGTAATATCCGGTTCCAGACTTTTAATAGTTGTGTCAAGCTGTCAAATAAAAAGGAATCGCTTCAATTAATACGCCCACTTCAAATACATAG
>Ga0164313_10003558_pt1 | contig 13869 bp, 9 predicted proteins | sample GuaBasSedimGuay4_FD_113735 | JGI IMG/M metagenome (GOLD analysis project Ga0164313, IMG submission 113735) | Subseafloor sediment microbial communities from Guaymas Basin, Gulf of California, Mexico - Guay4, Core 4569-4, 0-3 cm | ecosystem: Environmental > Aquatic > Marine > Hydrothermal vents >... | reverse complement strand
CTGAAAGTGTTGGATGTAGGATGTGGAACAGGAAGTTTATGTCTTGCCCTTGCTCCTCATTTCAGGGAAGTGATAGGCATCGATCCGGATGAAAGGATGCTGCAGCTGGCCATCGAAAAAGCTGGAAGTGAATACGGCAATGTTTCATTTCAACCCTACGGGATGCTGGACCTCGACAAAGAAGATCAGTTCCGGCAGATGGATGCTGTTCTCTGCTTTGGGAACACCCTGGTACACCTGGGTTCTGAAGAAGATATCCTTGAATTTCTCCGACAGGCCAAAGCGACGCTGAAGCCAGGCGGGAAACTGATGATACAGATCATAAATTACGATCGCATTTTCAATGAAAAGATAGATGGCTTGCCGACCATCGAAAATGACAGCATCAAATTTGTCAGGAATTATCACTACACAGACAGAAGTGCGCTTGATTTCGAGACCATTCTGAGCATCAAAGAAAGTGGTGAGGAAATTCGCAATACCATCAGCTTATTCCCCATCCTTAAAGACGAGCTCATCAGGCTGGTACAGAAGGCAGGCTTTCACGATATCCTGGTTTATGGAAATTTTAAACGTGATCCATATCTGCCCGGGAGTATTCCCCTGCTGCTACAAGCCACCTCCTGAGCCTTCAATCCTTCCTGGCCAGTGCAGATTTATAGTGACGGAAAAGAAGATCATAAATTACCATTTCATGTAAGCGGTTATTGTTGCGGAAAATGCGGTTCATCGACATGTGGATGAGGCTTGACAGAAGATCATTTTTTGATACAGACATCTGATCTTGTTTATACATCTTGAGTAGCTTCTTCACAGCCTCTTCTGCCAGCAAGAAACGTTTATTCAGCACTTCATGTATTCCATGTTCTGATTCTCCGGATAATAGTCCATTGATATTATCCCGGTGCTGCCTGTATTTTGCTGAAAGCTGCTTTGCAAGATCCTTGTTTTTACCAAACTCTTTCCCATAACTTCTGCTTAGTTCCAGCAGCAGGGATTTTTTATCCTCCATATTAAATTTAAAATCATCCAGCAACCGATCAATGGATGCTATGGCATATAGCCATCTGTTATGTTCATCATTGCTAAAAAGCTTATTGTGCAGAGCTTCCGCAACAGCTATACTATCCGCACAAAATATTTGCTCTACCAGGAACATAGACCCAGCTCCATACCTTTCCACTTCAGGCACATATGTTCCGATATCAATTTCCCATACCAGGCCTGCATTTTTGAGGGGCATGATAAGCTGTTTCAACTCATCCAGAAGCTTAAAACTGTTCCCCTTGTTTTTCATTTTTGCCCTGAAACGAAGATGAAAATCTGGGTCTGAATAACGGACAAAAAACCAGCTTTCGCTAAAACCCTTTTTATTATACTTATCCCACAATGGATACAATATTTCAGACAGTATCCTGTCTGCTGTCCTGTGCCCGGTATAGATCCGTATGTACAGCCATTCATCAAAGGGTAAATATGATCGGGCTTCCGTCATCCTTCCTGTGTTAAAAAGAATATGAATTCATTGGCCCTGCATCCATCCACAGACTGTACCAATTTACAATCAGGCTGCAGGAATTCCTGCAAATTAATGTGTTTCCTCTTTCTGATCTCGTATTGAAACAATTCAGCACCATTCCGGCTTGCAAGATCAATCCAGAGCTCATTATCGGAATCTGTCAGTACGATCTCCTGAGGGATCAAGTATTTATTTCTAAGCATTTCAATGGCTTTCATGAGCTTGCCCAGGCTTTGGATCTTTTGAATTTCAGATAGTTCCTTTGATGTTAGATTCCAGCAGGCCCTGGCAAGAATGAAGTTTTTATGTATTACCCTTGGGAGGTAAATAGCTTCACGCTGAAGTGAACCCCATGAAAACCCAATCCCTGCTCTGGTATCCCGTGACTGTAAATCGCAGAGGAAACGATACACTGATAAGGAAGAAAAAGCATAATTATGAGCATTGGAGAGCCTGGGAATGATGTATTTATTGAGTTTCTTTGACCTCAGGCGTACTCTGTTATTACCTACGCTCACCATCAAATCCCTTATTGGGATGCAGTATTCATCAGGGACCGCTGCTCTGGCGAGGTATGGGATCTCATACTTATGCAATACAGGCCTGAGCAATACATTTCCGGTCCTTTGCTGAGGAAGGTGTACGATCTCAGCCAATATATGCTCATCATAGAAGCTCTGTTCAAATTCCGCTATACCTTCCATGGTCTCTTTCAGCCTGTCATCCATATGTCCAAATCTTCCGGCCAGGTTTAGCGCGCTTATTCCTCCTGCACTTTCAATGAGAAAGCGACACTTTTCCTGCTCGTGTGTCGCACTGGTGAGTATCCGTGCCATAACAGAGATACTCACAGGAAGATTTTGCTCCATTTCAGGAAGCATTTGCAAATCATCATCCTTGATCTCTATCTCACCACCCTCCATAAGTGCGGACTGAAATTTCCTGTACAACATGCTGTCAACTGCAGTCCATTTAATTTCGGCCTCCTCGAAATCTTTCTGCGGCAGGCGAAGTCCTTCAATTAGAGAAGAAGCATTAGCATGCTGATCATCAGGAAGATATCCCAATCCGGCTTCTGCGTCCAGGGCCATTGACAAGGGAACTTCCTGTGCATCATATCGACGAATGAACTTTTCCATAAAGCTATCCATCAAAGCATTTCCTTCAGCACGGGAAAGTATCCCTAAAACAGGAATAATGTCTTCTATATCATGTCTAACATGGCTTGACAGAGAACAATCTTCTTTTACAAGTTTCAAGTCTGCTTGAATAAGTTCATTTTCCCGGAAGGATATAGCTGATTTTCCGACATCCATGATCATCTCACCAAGGATTTTAATTTTGGAATGCCTTTTGGATGATTGCATTTTTAGCAAGCTGTCACTTATTTTCTGAAGCAGTTTCAGGTATGCATTGTCAGTATTAATTTTCTCCAGGCCATTCTTCAGTTCATCAAAATATCCTTCACCTGTAAGCCCGGGATCCAGGGAAGAAACCAGTACCTGGTTATCGATCAGCATATGAATATATTCCCTGGCCTCATCCAGGTCCAGATTCTCTTCTATGATCTCAGCATACAAATCACTTAATGTTGCTCCCGTTTCAGCTCTGGCAATAATTTTATTCAGTGATTCAGCGCCCCGGACACTTTGGAGTTTATAGTGTCGCATTCCATCATCATCGGATTGATATTCAACGTATCGATATTCATCTCCTACCGAAAACAGGCTCGTATTCGGACTATAGATGAGTCCTTCCCTTAAATTTCTGTCTCCAAGTATCTTTTCAGCCAGGCTGCAAAGAAATTGCATATCAGGGCGCATGAATAATTTATTGTCACCTAGAGGAGCCAGGGTAATTTTGCTGTTTTCACTAAATGATCCGGAGCAGATCCCCGCGAATGCCCCGAAGGGAGTGCATCGTGATGACATCCTGACCAGATACTTCATAAGCGAGAAGCGGATCTTTTCATTTTCAGTCCCATCCTCAATCCATTGCTTTGTAGCTCTATATAATTCCGGCGAAGCAAGGAAAAGAGCTTCAGCAACTTCCTTTCCGGAATAATAAGTGCGGAGAAATGCGTCCACATCATCTGCATCAGACAGTTCTTTCAGTGTATGCAGCGGTAATAGCGGAGCACGAAGCAAAAAGGTATTTGCGACTCGATACGAAAAGCTGTTATTCTGTTTGCTCATATAATTCTACAAGACTAAAAGAGACGCTGCCCATTCCGGTTTACGTTCCGATACAAAAGACAATAAGCTAAGCCCGATGCCTGCCGCTCCATCCAACAATCCGGATGACGCTTTCCACCCTCCAAAATCAGGGTGGTGCCAGGCTTTGTAACCGGCGATACCATCATCATGTGATGCCATACCGAGGCATAGGTCCAACCAGTATAATGATGCATCTTTAAAAGAGTTCAATTCTGTTTCCTGATATAACACATTATATACAAGTGCAAGGCCTGCTGCTCCATGGCAGATTCCTGCGTCAAAAACATGATTATCTCCGGGCTCTCTCCTTTTTGTCGTTTCTAACAGCAAATTCAAGCCATCCAATTGATAAGCCGATGAAGCCAAGACATCCCCGGCTCTCAGGTATGCCAATCCTATTCCCAGGTCACCGTAGCACCAGGCCAGGCGGGAATGGGAGTCCTCCGCCATGCTTTCCAGAGCCCAGGATGGAAATGCCGAAATACTCTTTCCGGGGGGTAGTTTCTGCTTATCGATATATTTCAATCCGCCTCGGATTAGTTTATCCGTAGCATCTTCTGCTATCCCTTCAGCATGTATCTTCGACAAGATCAGCATAACAGATGCCATTCCATGAGAGAGGCTCAGGTTGTAGCCTTCCTTCTTTTTTTTCTCATCAAGAACAGAAATCCACTTCAGGGCTCCATCATGTTCTCGATTAGCTATACCACTTAACACAGAAAGCAATTCGGTCAGATAAATACGATATCTCTCATTTTTGGGCTGACGTAAAAAGTAAAGTGCCACTCCCAGGGCTCCGTGCAGGTAATCATAATGCCCCGACTTCATTTCTGAAATCATGTATGTGTACAGATGCGTATCAAGTTCATCAAATACCGAGGCCGTATCCCAGCAAGACAGCCCATTGGCAGAAAGATTGTGAATTAGCCATGTCACCCCACTCATACCACTCGAGAACCTTAGTTCGGGAACATGCCCGGAGGCAGGATTGAGCGCTTGCTCAATCAAATCTGCCACCAGACTATCGAAAACCCGATCCCCACTCCAGTCAGCATAATAAGCATAAAAGCAGGCCAATCCTGCCTTCCCTCCTATTAAGCCTCCTTCATTTGGAATCCGGTTGCCGAGCGATCCGGCAATCTCGCGGATCTTATTTTCTACAGGTCTTATGTACCTATCCGGAAGAAAAACCTTCCACCCCATATCTATTAATACCGAAAATCGAAAAATGTCGCACATATTTTTGAAGTTTTTTTCAAAAACTTCAGGTACAGGGTAGCAGGTGCAGGGTTTCGGGAGGTGAGGTGCTTTGAATTAAAAGCCTTATTTTTGTATGAAACTTGCAGCATGAAAACAAAACAAGAGATCGTAGAGAACTGGCTGCCCCGGTATACGGGAGAGAAGCTCAAGAATTTTGGTAAATATATTTTGCTGACCAATTTCAACAAGTATGTCGAACTCTTTGCCGAATGGCACAACGTAGAAATTGTTGGCTTGGATAAGCCCATGCCCTGTGCCACCGCCAAAGGCATCACCATTATTAACTTTGGCATTGGAAGTGCCAATGCGGCTACGATCATGGACCTGCTAAGTGCCATCAGCCCCAAGGCTGTTTTATTTCTCGGTAAATGTGGCGGGCTGAAAAAGAAAAATGAAGTGGGTGATCTCATCCTGCCTATCGCTGCTATACGAGGGGAGGGAACATCTGATGATTACATCCACAAATCTGTCCCTGCCCTGCCTGCTTTTAACCTGCAAAAGGCTGTATCCACATCAATCCGCGATTTTAAAAGGGATTACTGGACCGGCACCGTTTATACCACCAACCGCCGTGTATGGGAATACGATGAGAATTTTAAAGAGCACCTGCGCAGGACCAGGAGCATGGCCATCGACATGGAAACAGCAACCATATTCATTGTTGGCTTCCAGAATGAGATCCCTTCCGGAGCCCTCCTGCTCGTTTCTGATCAACCCATGATCTCCAGTGGCATAAAAACCGAAAAGAGCGATGAAGAAGTCACAGAGAAGTTTCTCGAAGACCACCTGCATATCGGCCTCGGCTCCCTGAAAATGCTCGAAAACAAAGGACTTACCGTAAAGCACCTTTATTTCGATTATAACGAAGATCTCGACGGCATATGAAATTCGAGCAAATCCTGACCGATCTGAGGAATAAGATTTACAAACCCGTGTACTTTCTTCATGGTGAAGAGGAGTACTTCATCGATATTATTACCGATTATATTGCAGAGAATGTTCTTGCCGAAGCCGACAAAGAATTTAACCAGACCATTTTGTATGGCAAAGATGTAGACGTCGGGAGTATCATCGACACTGCCCGCCGCTATCCTATGATGTCGAATTACCAGGTGGTGATCGTGAAGGAAGCCCAGGTGATCCGCGACTTAGATGAGCTTGCCGCATATTTCGCCAAGCCTGTGGAATCTACCATCCTCGTGGTATGTCATAAGCACAAGTCCTACGATAGCCGTAAGGTTCTTGCCAAGAGAGCAGATAAAACAGGGGTTAATTTTGCATCCGCCAGGTTATACGAAAACAAGATCCCTGCCTGGATTAATGAACAGCTGAAGGCAGAAGGCTATTCTATCAGCCCTGAAGCAGCACGCCTGCTCACTGCCAGCCTGGGTACCGACCTGAGCAAGATCAGGAATGAGATCGGCAAACTTATCCTGAACCTTAAGCCAGGACAGCTTATCAATGAAGACATCATAGAAGAAAATATTGGGATCAGTAAAGAGTTCAATATCTTCGAACTTCAGAAGGCCATGGGTGAAGGGGATATTTATAAGGTCAACCTCATATGCAGGCATTTTGCCGCAAACCCAAAGACCAATCCTTTCGTGCTCACTATCACACTTTTGTACCAGTTCTTTATTAAGATCCTCATATTCCATTCCCTGAAGGACAAATCAAACAACCAGAGCGTGGGTGCTGAACTGGGTATGCATCATTTTTTCGTAAAGGAATACCGAACTGCTGCCAGGAGATTTAAACCCGGTCACATACTCAAATGCATTAGCTTACTACGGGAATATGATATGAAGTTTAAGGGTGTCAGCAATAATACAACCAACGAAGGAGAGCTCCTGAAGGAGATGATCTTTAAAATGATGCACTAGGCAGATTATACTACAGAATTCATATATTTAAGTAAATTTTAATGTTATGATAAGAATAATAAAAGCAGCTGTTCTGCTCATCTTTATATTGACCACTTATGAGTCGAATGCCCAATCCTATATTGGCGTTTTCGGTGGGTTGAACAGCAGTAAGCTTGCGGGTGATGTTCCCTCAAAAGCAAAATATAAAGGCCTCATGGGTGCCAATGTAGGTGCTTATGTTGACATTAAACTTGCTAAGATCGTCTGGATCAGCCTTCAGCCTTCCTACTCTCAGGAAGGAACGAAGATCTCCTATACAGTGAGAGGCCAAATTGATCCAGTCGACAGCGTACGGATCCGTATGAATTATTTTTCATTGCCATTGCTGGTAAAAGTATCGAGCACCAATGGGCGCTTTTATGCATTGGGAGGCATTGAGACAGCCTTCATGCTCAGTAATAACATATCCAGTAATGGGATTTCTCAGGAGACGGACATCGAAATTAGCGATATAAATATTGCCGTTCATTTCGGTGCCGGGATCCGGATCCCGATCGGGCTGCCCCGATTATTTGTTGAATTGAGGTACACACAAGGCCTGATCGACCTTACCGACGAACCTGTTGATAAAAGTTATATCCCAAGGGTTAAGACCGTAGGTTTTAAAGTGCTTGCAGGTATCGAGATCCCATTAAGTAGAAATAAACAATAATTTGTCATGAAAAAGCTGCTCTCTATAATCATCGTTCTATTATTCTGTTTCAGTACAGGCTACTCGCAAACGACACATACTGATCCTGAATCGAAGTTCCCAAAGCTTGGCGGCCACACTTTCCCAAGCCTGAGCCATTTTAAAAGCTCTTTCGTGACCACAAGTTTACAGGCAAACCTGGGTTTTGGAATTACATCGCCCCTGAAAATTAACGGTTTAACAATAGGAGAACATGAGATATTCGCTTTTGAAGGACAACTCATCTTTTTGAACGTGGCTGTACAATATCAGCAAAGGTTCAATCCCTGGCTGGCATTATTCTTGTCTTTCAATGTATCGGGTCGAATGGGTACTGATATGTCAATGATACTGGCCGATGGTGTCAATACCATAGGCGGTGGAGACATTGGATGGTTGATCAGGATATATCAAAATAAGAAGTTCAACCTGTCCGGGACACTAAAGATCACCAATGTTACAGGTAATTTCATCAACGTTTCCGACTACTTTGAAGATGTTATCAATGATGTACCTGATCCAAGTGTTTCAAAGAAGATCCCATCAATGAGTGCGGGGATCGGGCTCCAGGGGGCTTATGCATTCAGTCCGGTATTTGGCATGCAGTTTAATGCCGAATATGCCATTGGCGAATCATTCGATCGTGAAGGATCAACGGGATATTATTCAGGGGGCTTGATGGGTGATGCCGACTTCATGCCAACCTACAAAGTTCCTATCGGGCTGGCCCTGGGATATTCATTATCATCGGCACCGGATATCGTTATGAGTGAAGGTGGAATTGCCCATATAATTAACGGAAAGCTCGGGTATACCGGCTCAAGCGATTATGAACTGGGGCTTCAATATTCCTATTATAAGCTGAAGCTCAAGAGCGCTGAAGAATCTGCGGGCATCACTTTGCTGGCGCTGGTCTTGAAACTATATTTCTAGGAAGCTGCTCTAAGTCTTTTTATTGAAGGTCGTTGCACTGGCCTGGTCCGTGGGCATGATCACCACATCATTTATATTTGCACGGGGTGGAAGGCTGCTTGCAAAATGGACCACTTCGGCTACATCCTCCGGTAGCAAGGGGTCATAACCTTCATATACCCTTGAAGCTCTCTCATCATCCCCTTTAAAGCGTACATTGCTGAACTCCGTTTCAACTGCTCCCGGAGCTACCTGGGTCACCCGGATGCCTTCTTTCAGCAGATCCAGGCGCATACCTTTTGTAATGGCATCAACAGCATGTTTGGTGGCGCTGTAAACATTGCCTTTAGGGTATACTTCCTTGCCGGCAATGGATCCAATATTTATAATATGCCCGGAGGTATTTTCAATCATCAAATTTGCAACTGCCTTGCCTACATACAAGAGCCCTTTGATGTTTGTATCGATCATGGTATCCCAATCCTCTTCCAGGCCATCATAGAAGGGTGACAATCCTAATGCCAGGCCAGCGTTATTCACCAGCACATCAATCTTTTTCCATTCATCCGGCAGCCCGGAAATGGCATTCTTAACCTGCTCCTTGTCCCTGACATCAAGTTCCAGTACATGGACTTCGACATTATGATCTGCTTTAAGGATCATCGCTATATCCTGCAGGCGATCTGCTCTACGACCCGCGATGATCAGTTTATGGTCTTCCTTCGCAAATTTAAATGCACATGCTTTGCCGATACCTGAAGTGGCACCGGTAATTAAGACGATCCTGCTCATAGGTTTTTACTTTTTGTTTTCGATCCAATTCCTTGCATTCACAAAAGCCTCTATCCAGGGCGAAACTTCATCGCCGGGCCTGTCTTCAGGGTAATAAGCCCATTGCCAGGGGAAGATAGCACGTTCGAGGTGGGGCATCATTGCCAGGTGTCGTCCATCATTTGAACAGATAGCGGCAGCATTGAAGTCGGATCCGTTGGGATTACCCGGATAAGCTTCATAAGTATATTTGGCGGGGATGCTGTACTTATCACGATAATACGGGAAACAGAAACGTCCTTCACCATGGGCCACCCAGATGCCCAGGCGGGAGCCTGACAGGCTGCTGAGCATGATGGATTCATTATCTTCAATATTCACGTTCAGGAATGCCGACTCAAATTTAGCGGACTTGTTCAGCCTCATTTTAGGTTTCTCGGGATGTTCAGGATAAACCAGCCCGAGTTCTACCATCAATTGGCAGCCATTGCAAATTCCCAGGCTAAGCGTATCGCTCCTGGCATAGAAAATATCGAGGGTCTCCTTTGCTTTGGGATTGAAGAGGAAAGCCCCTGCCCATCCTTTAGCTGATCCCAAAACATCAGAGTTAGAGAATCCACCCACGAAAACGATGAAGTTCACATCATCAAGGGTTTCTTCGCCCGAGATGAGATCAGTCATGTGCACGTCTTTCACATCCAAGCCGGCCAGGTACATGGAATAGGCCATTTCCCTGTCGCCGTTTACTCCTTTTTCACGTATAATAGCTGCCTTCACACCACTTCTGTCTTTGCGATCGGGATCGATCCCGTACTGCTTAAAGCTGCCATCAAATTTCTTTGTAAAGCTAAACCTGAGATCCTGTTTAAAATAATTATTGAACCTCAGCTTAGCCAGTCCTTCTTCAGTTTGCAGCTTATCAAAAAGATAGGATGTCTTATACCATGCCTTTCTGTAGGCGTTGATGCCCAGGGCGTAGGTATTATCAGCATGCTTAATGTTGACCTTGAGTTGCTTGATGGTTTTTCCAAGCAGGTGATAATCGATCCCATTCTTGTTAAGCAATACACTTACCGCATCGGCATTTTTCACCTGTACGACTACTCCTGGATTCTCACTGAAAAGCAATTTTATCAGATCCTTTTCCCCTATTCCGTTCAGGTCAAGTTCCATGCCCATATCATTTACCGGGAAGGCCATTTCGAGCAGGGTGGTAATCAGCCCTCCTGCAGAAATATCATGTCCGGCCAGGATGAGGTCATTGTTGACGCATTCCTGAATAGCATTAAAGGCCTTTGCAAAATAAGCAGGGTCTTTTACAGTAGGTGTCGTAGCACCCAGTTTATTGATCAATTGCGAAAAGCTGCTTCCTCCGAGGCAATAATCATCTTTAGAAAAATCGATGTAGATGATAGAAGCATCATATTGCAGCGCCAGGAATGGACTGACTGTCTTTTTCAGATCGCTGCACTCACCCATGGCAGAAATGATCACCGTACCGGGAGCGTATACTTTTTTCCCGTCGGGGTATTTCTGAGTCATGGAAAGCGAGTCCTTTCCTGTCGGGATATTAATGCCAAGTTCAATGGCAAAATCACTTACAGCTTTCACTGCCTTGTACAGGCGTGCATCTTCACCTTCATTTTTAGCAGGCCACATCCAGTTTGCGCTTAGAGAGATCCCTCTCAGCCCATCCTGTATCGGTGCCCATACTATATTTGTCAAGGATTCGGCAATGGCCAATACCGATCCATTTTCTGCCGATACCAGTCCGGCAACAGGAGCATGGCCGATAGCCGTTGCAATACCCTTGGTTCCTTTATAGTCGAGGGCAGCTACACCCACATCATTGAGTGGAAGTTGTATGGGGCCGGTGCATTGTTGCTTAGCCACACGGCCGGTCACTGAGCGGTCTACTTTATTGGTGAGCCAGTCTTTGCAGGCCACGGCTTCGATCTGCAAAAGATCTCTCAGGTATTCCTCAAACTTTGTAGGATTATATTCAGGCACCGGAAAAGAATGTGGTGCCGTTTTATCATCCATAACAGTTTTTGGGGGCTTCCCGAACAGGTATTTCAAATCCAGGTCGATGGGGTTCTTGTCCTCGTCCTCAAATACGAATTTCATGTCGCCGGTCACCTCGCCCACCTTATATATAGGGGCACGTTCGCGTTCTGAGATATCCTCCAGCCAGTCAACATCCTGCCTCTTAATGATCAGCCCCATGCGTTCCTGTGATTCATTGCCCACGATCTCCTTAGCTGAGAGTGTCGGGTCGCCAACAGGCAGTTTACCGAGTTGGATCTTTCCGCCTGTTTCTTCAACCAGCTCAGACAAGGAGTTGAGATGACCTCCTGCTCCATGATCATGGATAGAGATGATGGGATTTTGTGTGCTTTCAGAGGCTGCCCTGATCACGTTGGCCACCCTTTTTTGCATTTCCGGGTTAGCACGTTGAACAGCATTTAGTTCTATGGCATTTTCAAACTCACCGGTATCTACGGAAGAAACAGCGCCACCGCCCATTCCGATGCGGTAGTTGTCGCCACCCAGCACTACGATGATATCGCCGGCTTCAGGCACATCTTTTCCGCTGTCGTCTTTCTTTCCGTATCCAACCCCACCGGCCTGCATGATCACTTTATCATATCCGAATGATTTTTCATCTCCATTATGCTCGAAAGTGAGCAGGCTTCCGCATATCAGCGGTTGCCCGAACTTATTTCCAAAATCACTGGCTCCATTGGAGGCTTTGATAAGGATCTCGGCAGGTGTCTGGTACAGCCATGGGCGAGCCTTCGTAAAGGATTCCCATTTGCGTTTGTCTTCCAGCCTGGGATAGGAAGTCATATAAACAGCCGTTCCTACCAGCGGGATGCTGGCTTTCCCTCCCGCCATGCGGTCGCGAATCTCGCCTCCTGTTCCGGTGGAAGCTCCGTTAAAAGGTTCTACTGTAGTTGGGAAATTATGTGTTTCCGCTTTGAGCGACAAAACGGTATTGATATTTCTTACTTCAAAAAAGTCAGCCTTATCCTGTGAAGCAGGAGCAAATTGCTCTGCCATCGGTCCGAGAACAAAGGCCACATTGTCCTTATAGGCAGATACCAGTTTGTTCGGGTTGACTTTCGATGTTTTTTTGATCAGGGCGAAGAGGGATTCCTTCATTTCCTTACCATCGATGATGAAGGTGCCATTAAAGATCTTGTGACGGCAATGCTCAGAGTTTACCTGTGCAAAGCCATAAACTTCACTGTCAGTAAGCTTCCTTCCGATCTTTCCGCTGACCTCATCGAGGTATTTTACCTCATCTTCGCTCAGTGCCAGTCCTTCGTCCTCATTGTAAGCTTGAATATCATGGATGGAAGTAACAGCTTCGGGCTTGATGTCAATACTGAACAGGGCCTGATCAAGGTCTGAATAGCGCGTCTGAAGCATGGGATCGAAACCTTCGTCAGGATCATCGGTCTGTACATATTCCTCCATCCTTTCGATGCCGTGTATCCCCATATTTTTTGTGATCTCCACCGCGTTGGTACTCCATGGTGTGATCATTTCCTTGCGGGGACCGATAAATGTGCCGGGAAGCTTCTTGCCGGGGACAGGCTCGCATTCACCAAACAGCCAGCATAACTTCTCCTTATCTGAAGAGGAGAGGGGGTCTTTTACTTGTAATGCGTAAAACGATTTGGGCGTAATCTGGTAAAAAAGGATCATGCGGGATCTGTTTTTAATGTTTTACACAATTGGTATTTCGATGCAAAATTATAAATAATTACAAGGCAAAAAACCAGAGATTTTTTTAGGTTTTCATTGAATTATTAACATAAATCGGGTACAGGGTGCAAGGGACAGGGTTCAAGGTGGGTGTTGGATGTAAAAGAGATTTGAGATATGCAACCTGAAGCAAATTTAAACATATTAAATACTAAGCAAATAATCGAAAGAGAGTATCTAAGATTTCAATATCCTGATATAACTGATTCAACCGATTTAACTGATTTAACTAACTAAACATCCTTACTGGAAACACCAAATTTCTCATCCTTTTCGATATTTCCATAGGGCTCTACGTGGACGATCACGTCATACACATCCTTGATGTTTTTCTGGACCACCTGTTCCACTTCCTGGGAGATATCGTGTGCCTGGGTAACAGTTTTCGAGCCATCCACTTCTATATGGACCTCTATCACGAACTTATTTCCCGACTTACGGATACGGGCGCCATGAGGATTGTATGCACCCTTAACATCATTGATCAGCTTAAATACTTTTTTATAGATTTCAGGGTTGTCGAGGCCATCCATGAGGTCGCGGTTCGATTGGAAGAATATCCTGACAGCCGTTGCCATGATCCATATCGAAACGACCAGTGCAGTGATGGTATCGATAATTGGCATTTCCAATGCCACAGTGAATATGAGTCCGGTAAGCACTGCCACTGAGATCAACATATCGCTTTGCATATTGCGTGCGTTTGCAATCAGCATGGACGATCCGGTCGACTTCCCTACCTTGAACTGATAGAGGGCCAGCAACAACTTACCCACGATAGAGGCAATGATCACCCAGATGGCGAAGAGTGATGGTACTTCT
>Ga0164313_10003557_pt1 | contig 13869 bp, 13 predicted proteins | sample GuaBasSedimGuay4_FD_113735 | JGI IMG/M metagenome (GOLD analysis project Ga0164313, IMG submission 113735) | Subseafloor sediment microbial communities from Guaymas Basin, Gulf of California, Mexico - Guay4, Core 4569-4, 0-3 cm | ecosystem: Environmental > Aquatic > Marine > Hydrothermal vents... | reverse complement strand
TTTCACGAATGGACGCTATTAAAAAATTATCAGAATCGTTATTACTATCATCTGCATTTTCAAATGTATCCTCTTCACAATTTGTAAATAAGATTAAAAAACTTAGTAAGAATAAAAATTTGTAAGATGTTTTCATAATAGATGTTTTAAATTAAGTTGATATTTTTCCAAAATTACATGTGTACATTTAATTGAATTCCTAATTTATGAAGATGTCAATTATTCGGACTAATAAAATAAATGGTTTAATAAAAGCAAAAAGGTAAGATAGAAATGAAAATATAGTTAATCGTCTATTTGACAATAAGTTAGGCAGATAATATTTCTTTTTTATAGGCTAAAGGTGTTTTTCCTGTTGCTTTTTTAAATACATAAAAAAAGGAAGATTTAGAATTAAATCCAGCTTCAAGACCTATAGAAATAATAGTATAATTAGAAAAATCTGGATTTACTAAATATGTTTTGGCTTCTTCTATTCTATGCGAATTAACATAATCTGTAAAACTAGTATTTAATTCGGAATTAATAATACGTGATAAATAACTCGTACTCAACTTTAAATGCTCTGCAACACCCTCAAGAGTGAGCTGTGAATCTAAAAATGCTTTCTCGTTTAGTAATAAATTTTCAAGAGCTGTTAAATGCTCATTTTTAAATTGTGAATTAACAGAACGTCTTTTTATTTCCGAATTATAATTTCTTATTTTCTTTCGTTCTGAAATAACTCCAAATTTGTATATACCAATATGACCTAATAAATATATTAAAAAAGCAATACCAATCCATAATGGGTAAAATGACGTTATCTTTTCTGGATGATATAAAGCTCTAAATATTAGATAACCCCAAAGAATGGTAAATGAACAGAGTATTGTGAAAATTATTTTAAGCCAATTAATATTACCTTGTATACGATTAGCTTTAAATTCTGCATGATTTTTTTCATAAACAAATACTTTTCTTATTAAAAATAGAAGAATAAAGACACTAAATAGTATCGCTAAAACTTCATGAAAGTTCACTATATATTCGAAAAAATCAAGAAAAATTTCGTTTTTGTAATTTAAAACTATACCTATCCTGTAGATAATGGTTAATACTAAAAAAACTAAAAATGGAAGAAATAATAGTTTCTCTTTTAATGTAATAGTCTTTGTAGGGTATAAAAACTTAACACTATAAAAGTATAATAAAGCAGGTATTAATGAAGCCCAGGGCAAATACACATAATTATACATTTTAGTAGTTAACATTACACCTATATCTGGTAAAAGATATTGCAAGTTACCAAGTGAATACGCTAAAATTACAGCAAGCAAAAAGAGTGTGCTTTTTGCCTTATACTTTTTGTTTGAAAGAACAACTATCACAAAAATGAATCCTTGGACGATTCCAGCAAGAATAAGACTATTAAAAATATTAAAATTCATTTATGATTTATTAATATGGCCATTTTTATCAAATTATATAAAAGGAAATAAACCATAAAATATTTTATCATTGGTCTTGATAAAGTATAAATATACAGAATTTCAACATTGTATTTACAGAAACACATATTGAATTGATAATATCCCAAAGAATTCTGATGAATAAATACTAGCTTCTTCTTTTCATTCCAAACACATTCCACTACTCTCCTCAGTGGATAAAACTTTTAGGATAAAATTTTTAAAGAATAACCTTTAATTTCAATTCACTTATCAATTCCTCAGCCCCATACTTATAAATATCTTTAATATGCAGTACCCTAATTTTATTAAAGTACTTGTTGCTATAAATATCGTCAATAGCTTTTAGGTGTTTCTGCTCCATTACAAAAATGGCGTCTGCCCAATCTAATTGTTCCTTAGTAATATAATTGCTGCCTAACTGATGACAAATTTTCCTATTGGTACCCGCAGAATCAAATTGCAATTTTGAGTGTCGCTCACTAAAGTAATCTTCAGCAGTTTTAGAGCGATCTTTATTGGCAGAACATATAAATAATATGTTTTTCATAAGCTTAAAATACCTTTAAATAAAAGAAAAGCATCAATCAATCCTTCCAACCCCAAGGAGCCTCTGGAGTCGCAATAGGTTTTGTAAGATCCATCACCACTTTAAAAATACGATCCGTTCCCAATCTTTTTAAATTATAAGTAAATGTTTTTTCATCTAGGCTTATCCACCAAACATTAGTCGCTGCAGCAGGTATCATTTCTTGTGTATGCACATCTGCAGGAAAAAACTGGATGTCTACTTTGCCAGCATTACTTGCTGTGCCGCCGTAAAAATTAATTGCATCTTCCGTTCCATCCTCGTGGCGGTGATCGTGTTTTAGTCTAAGGATACCAGTATCCATCGTTAGAATCCAAGTTCTCGATTTATCATCACCTACATAGAAAGGGATTTTAATCTCATTAGCACTACATGCTCTAACATGCATAACGAGCTTCTTGCCACCAAAGTCCTTATCTTCTTCTGGTAATGCAAGTTGTCCTTCATAGGCGTTACCGCAATGAGATTTTAAGGTATTCCAAAAGGTTTCTGAAGGGCTTTTTTCTTGAGATAATGTTGGTAAAGCAATGAATAAGAAAATAAGGAGAATAGTTTGTTTTAAAGTCATAATGTTTATTTGGTAGCTTCTCAAATATATGAATAAAAGAGGAATTAATTATGCATCAATTATCACACAATTATCTTCACTCCTATTACAAACGCAAAAGAAAAGTTTTCAAGAGTTAATCTTTACATAATAAATCAACAAAAATTGGATAAGCTATGTTTGTTTAGCCTAAAATATAGACCTTTACCGCTATGCACCTACAAAACCCATATTCTAAACGCTATGATCTTAAAAGATTAGCCAAGCACAATACCTCCTTGGAAAAACACATTGTTTTAAATCCCTCTGGTGAAGAGACCATCGATTTTAGTTCTTCAAGCGCGGTATATGAATTGAATAAAGCAATGCTACTCGCCGATTTTAATTTAGAGGAGTATCATCTGCCAACAGGCTATCTGATCCCTCCTATTCCCGGACGTTTGGATTATCTGTTATATGTACAGGATTTTCTTTCTGAAAAATTTAATGTCCCTACAGATTCTATACTGCGAGGCTTGGATATAGGTACTGGTGCCAATGGGATCTATTGCATTCTGGCTGCACAACATTTTAATTGGACTATGATTGGTTCAGAAAGTGACGCTAAGGCGGTAGAAATAGCCATAGCGAATCTGAATCATACAAAAGCTTTACAAGACAAGGTTGAGATACGGCATCAAGAGAATAAGAGTTTTCTTTTTAAGAATAGTATTCAATCAGAAGAGCAATTTGATTTTACGATTTGCAATCCGCCTTTTCATAGCTCTAAAGAAGAAGCTGAAAAAGGTTCCCTTAGAAAAATTAAAAATTTAGGAGGAGCAAGTGATAAAAAAGAACTCTTGCTTAATTTTGAGGGACAAGCCAACGAACTCTGGTGCAATGGAGGAGAAGCACTCTTTATTAAAAGATTGATAAAGGAGAGTATTCTGTTTAAAGATCAGGTGAAAGTATTTAGCAGTTTGGTTGCCAATTCAAACAACCTCCCCAAGATTGAAAAACAACTCAATAAAGCAAAAGCGAACTACCGTATTATCCCTATGGCACAGGGGAATAAGAAATCCCGGTGTATTTTGTGGTGGTTTGATTGAAACTTTTATAAATAGTTGTATTTCGCTATTAATGACGTTTACTCATTATTCTGAATTTCCATTATGCTTTAATTTGAAAATTTAGTTTAATAAAAGACTCTTCACCATCCATATATACAAAACCGTAACCCATTCTGGAACCAGAAGGATTATCAAGTCGAGAAGAACTTTTTAAATAGTGCTTAAATTTATTAAAATCAATCAGGTGATAGCAAAGTAATCCTGCATCAGGTTTAACAATAATAATCCCTCCTACTACATCATATTTTCCAGACCAAACTACTTTTGAGGTCATACCGAGTGCTACTTCAACTAAAAAATTAACTATTCGGTATTCATAAAACTTATGCCCCTGTGAAAGATCATAGTTCATCGGATTATCAGTTTTAATTTTCTTTATCACATCTGTAATTCTAGTTATTTTACTGACATATTTATCCAACACTATATGTGCAATAATTTTTGGTAAATCACTATCTATCACGTGCAAATTCAACTTAAAAGTATCGTCTTCAAAAGAATCGAATTTAATGCTATATCCTAATTCAGAAAGTTTCGCAATACGATTTATATACTTATGCCCTGTATTTATATCATTTACTTCATTTAAGTGTTTTTCTGTAATTGGGTTATTTGAAGAATCTATAATTCTGTATATAATATTAGTAGTCTTATTGGCATTAAATAATGTTGGATCACTTCCCAAGAATGATTTTATACTAAATTTTTGATCTGAGCTAATACAGTGAATAGGATCATAAATTAATATATTTATATCTCCCTTGCTTTGAGATTTTTGTGCTACTTGGGTTATTTTTAATTTTTGAATTGTTTTCTTTAATCCTTCAGAAATGCCAGTTTTACCAGTAATTTCATTTACTAGATTCCTAGCTATTTCTTCTGCCTTACTCTGAGGAAAGGATAAAATAATTTTATCTGAATCCCCATCTATAATATTGATAGAAGAACCCTCAGTTAGTTTGAAATTTAATTTTTTTCCAGAATCTCCTCTTTGGATAGAAACAATTTGAACAAATGAGTCTGTTTGATTTAAATTTTCATCAGCAGAAAATAATTTCCCATCTGCAAGTAATTTAAAAAAAGCATATAATTCACTCCATTCCCCCTTATTTCCTCTCATTGATTCAGAGTTTTAAGGATTTGTTTCGCTGTTGCTTGAATAGCAGGGACTGCGACTGAATTACCAAATTGTTTGTAAGCTTGGGCATCTGAAACTACTATTTTGAAATCATCAGGAAAACCTTGTAATCTAGCCCATTCTCTTGGTGTCATCTTCCTAATACCTTCTCGGTTTACTTCGCCAGATATATTAGTGACAGGCTTAAAATTAGTTAGTTTATGATCGTATACAAGATTTCTTTCCCTTCCCATACCACCACAAACTACTGCGTTTGCAGTACCATCATTTGGAATAATTTCATATCCAAATCCATTACCCTTACTTTCATGTCTAGCTCTATGAGCTCGGAGTGTATTCAAGTATAATTCTGATAAATAGTATTTTACAGACACTTCTTCTTTTTCAAGTATATTCTCCAAAACTTTTGTTTTATTCTTTCCTTTAGGGTATTTAAAATTGGTTATACCTAAATCATTCCTAAATCCTACTATAAATATACGCTCTCTATTTTGAGGAACCCCAAATTCTTTTGCGTTTAATACTTGAGGTTCTGGCACAAAATATCCTAAATCATTTCTTAATACATTCAAAATAGTTGTTAATGTTCTGCCCTTATCATGGCTTCTCAGCCCTTTTACATTCTCCAGAAAAATTGCTTTAGGTTTCTTTTTTTTAATTATTTCAGCTACGTCAAAAAACAAAGTACCTCTAGTATCTTCAAAACCACCTCTCCTCCCAGCTATTGAAAAAGCTTGACAGGGAAATCCAGCACATAAAACATCAAAATCGTCTGGTATATAATTTTTAGTTTTTTTCTTTGTAATATCACCAAAAGGAACTTCTCCAAAATTAGCTTCATAAGTTTGCTTTGAATATTTATCCCATTCACTTGTAAATATGCATTTTCCACCTAAATTCTGTAATGCAAGTCGAAACCCTCCAATCCCAGCAAATAGATCAATAAAATTAAATCTTGATTTTTTTGGATTCGGAAAAGGAACTGAATTTTTGAAATTAAAAAGATAATATTGAAGTGCTTCTTCTGCAACTATATCTAATACATTGGTTTCTCCATTTTTAAAGAAAAGAATATCTTTTACAAATTCAATGGCATCATTTTTATAAAACTTAGAAATTCCATTTTTATAATTATGAACATAGTGAGTAAAAGCTGCTTTTTTATAATTTTCAGGCTCAACAAGTCTGATTTTAAAGCTTTTGCCATTAACATCTTCTATAGTTATTTTTTTTTTTATATCCATTTGAATTTATTCCTTCTTTGAGGTATCGCAAGTTAATAAGTTTTCATTGAAATTTATAAATTTCCAAACCTAAGTTTAAACAATGGTTTTAACATTTCATCTCTTAGATTAAGATTTTATTAAATAGGTTATTCCACACACATTATCCTCAACTCCTTTTGCTATAATAAGCATTCCATTACAATTATAAATAAATTTTTAAAGAGAGTTTTTCAGTAGCCTTATATATCTAGTAAACTTTACTTTTACCAAAGCAAAGCCAAAGTTATTTTTCGATATGCTTACACATCACATAATATAATAAAAGGTTATTAATTTCTGCATAGCCACTTTTCAGTCTGATTAAAATAAATGTAAATATTATACCTGTATACATGTAATCTCAGGTTCTTCGCTATTTTTTTCTCAATTCATCCACATGCAGCATATATGTAGAGATGGCATCTAATTCTTCATCGGTTATTTCTTTTAAAAAGCCATCAATATTAGCTTGCATAATGGCTACTTGGCTGGCGGTAGTGTCTACGATGGGTTTTGATTTTCCATTTAAAAAGGCTACGATATCTGCATTATTCTCTTTATATACAAGCATGATATCAATAATCGATGGTCCCTTTTTTTTATTGTCTACAGCATGGCAAGTAATACATGTTTTTTCTGAAAACAACCTATTGCCAAGAAATATTTTTGAATCTTGACTTAATTCTGCACGTTCAGGTGCCCCCTTTTTGACATCTTTTTTTGTTTTATTATCTGTATTGCAGCTATTTAGAAATAGTATTGTAATAAGAACTAAAGATAAACGCATCATCATATAGAATTTTTTAGATTTCATCATAAAAAGAAGATTTTGACTAAAATAAAAAATATTATGATTAGATAAGTCATTATTAATAAGATTTTTAATAAATAACTAATGTAATTTCACAGACTTACACTCCATAAAAGTTTCGGAAAGCAGGCATAATCTCCACTCCTACCTTTCGATTTCGATCAGTGACCACGTCATTGTATAATAAGTGTTTAGACAATCACTTTTAGTAAAATCTGTAATTGAGATTAAATAACATAAATACGCACTTTTTTCTTCTTAAGACGACTGTTATTAAGCGTTTCTATTAATTCATCAGCTAAAGCAATTGGTACGGCTACAAAGGCACAATCTTGTTTTAATTCTATAGTGCCTAATTGTTCTTTACTCAAGTTCCCTTGTTTAAAAAATAAACCAGCAATATCTCCTTTTGAAATTTTATCTTTTCTACCTCCTGATATAAAAAGGGTTTGCCAATATGGTGCTACTTTTTCTGCTTTTCTTGAAATAGTAACTTCTGTTGCATCATTAATAAAATCAGGTAATCTTTGGCTCTTCCATTTCAGAATATATGCTGTTCCTTTTTCATTAACTCTAGCTGTTCTGCCGTTTCTATGTATAAATTCTTTTTCATGAATCGGTAGTTCATAGTGAATAATGAATTTTAATTCTGGAATGTCTATCCCTCTAGCTGCTAAATCTGTTGCTAGTAATATCTGACTGGTACCATTCCTAAATTTAATCAATGCACGCTCTCGGTCTTTTTGTTCCATACCTCCTGAAAAGCACCCATGGCTTATATTATTTTTTTCAAGAAACGAACTTACTCTAGCAATGCTATCCTTGAAATTACAAAAAATGATTCCTGGCTGATTTCCTAAAAATAAAAGCAAGTTTAATAAGGCTGAAAATTTGTCTTTCTCGGTCGACAAGACAATCTTTATTTCTAAACGTTTGCTTACTTTATTATCTAGATAATTAACAGTATTAGGATCTGCTAATTGCACAAATTTAGGAATAGTAACTCCTTGTGTTGCTGATGTTAGCACCCGCTTATTTAAACTAGGCAATTTAGATAATATAGCACTCATTTCTTCTTCGAATCCGATTTCTAATGACTTATCGAATTCATCCAAAATCAATGTTTTAATCGTGGATTTAGAAAAACGATCGCTGTCAAAATGATCTAAAATTCTACCTGGAGTTCCTATTAAAATGGCTGGATTATGTTTTATTTCAATCTTATCTTTAGACATAGGCCTACCTCCGTAAACTGCATTTACTTTAAATCCGGTGCCCATTGTACGCACTACTTGCTCTATCTGAATGGCTAGCTCCCGTGTAGGAACTAAAATTAATGCTTGAACGGTGTCACTTTCAGGGTCTAATGCTTTGAGTAGTGGTAATATAAAAGCGACCGTTTTACCTGTTCCTGTTGGAGAAAGAATAATACTGTTACTATTATTTTCTATACTAAAAATAGCATCTTGCTGCATTGGGTTTAAAGCAGTAATATGAAGCTTTTTTAAAATATCCTGTTCCGCCTTAATAGTATTTGCCATTTGCTTTTTTTTAAATCAATCTTCTAAGTGTTCTAAAGGAGATGCTTATTTTTTAGTTTTTGTTCCCTTTAGATTTTTTGCTCCTGTTTGTTCTAAATAATTAGCAAGTATTTTTTCTGTTAACTCTTCTTTGGTTAAATGATGAAATATGGTACTTACCTTACTTTTAAGTTCTTCCGAAACAGTTCGATTAGGTTTAGTTTTAAAAATTTTACGAGCCCAAAGTATCGTATTGTTTTCTTCAATACTTTGACTGTTGGCTTTTTTGAGTTCCTTGAAAACGATGCCTAACTCTTGCTCAAAATCAGCAATATCTTCTACTTCTTCTTTTTGCAAAATCGTAAGTGAAAGCCCCTTTGCTCCTGCCCTTGCTGTACGTCCACTTCTGTGTACATAAGCATCGTAGGTATCAGGCAAATGATAATTTACAACGTATGAGATTTCTTTGACGTCAATACCTCGAGCGGCCAAGTCTGTTGCAACAAGAATATCAATAAAGCCTTCTCTAAATTGCCCCATTATCCTATCCCGAATAGTTTGTGCTAAACTACCATGAATGGCACCTGAAGAAAATTTATTAATCGCTAAGTTTTTGGCTAATTTATTTACAGCAGCTTTTGTTTTACAGAATATAATTCCTCGTTTTCCCTCTCTGGAATTTAAGAAATGAAGCAATACTTCCAGCTTTTCTATTGGCGCTACAACTACATATTGATGATCTATTCCTTGATGCCCAATGGTCGACATGTCTGCTTCTATTTGTACCACATGTTTGGACATATAGTTTTGAACCAATTGTTTTATGGTTCCTGGCATAGTAGCAGTAAACAATAGGGTTCTTCTAGATTTCGGAATTTCTTTGATAATACTATCCAACCCTTCTTTTAAGGCAGTCACCATTTCATCTGCTTCATCTAAAACGAAATAAGCGATGTTTTTGACGTCTATGGCCTTTCGTTTTATTAAATCGGCCAAACGACCTGGTGTTGCAACCACAATATGTGTAGTGCTTTTTAAACGTTCTATTTGGGGTTTAATAGGAATTCCTCCACAAACCGTAGCTATAGACATCGAAGGAATATGTGCAGAAAACGAAACTAAATTCGCATAAATTTGCTGTCCAAGTTCTCTTGTAGGTGCCAAAATTAGTGCCTGTATATCGGTATTATCTACGTCAATCAATTGCAATATTGGCAATCCAAAAGCCGCAGTTTTTCCTGTTCCTGTCTTTGCCAATGCGACTACATCTTCTTTTTGATGTAAAACCATTGGAATTGTTTTTTCTTGAATATCTGTAGGAACAGAAATTTGCAAAGCAGTTAACCCTTGCTGAAGCTGTTCATTAATTCCTAAATCGGAAAAACTTTTTGACATAAAAAATATTTTTGACAAAGATAAAGACTATTTGAGAAATAGGAGTTCGCGAATCTTCAATTTTGCTTCCCTCCTCAGTCCAATGCTCTTTGTGATGTTGAGGCCAATAAATTCGCCATATAAATAACAAAAAAAAAGCCCATCAAAATTGATGGGCTTTTATAATAATGAAAGTATATGTATTAGATAACTTTAACGTTCACTGCGTTTAATCCTTTGTTACCTTCTTGTAGATCAAATTCAACTTCATCGCCTTCACGAATTTCGTCTACTAATCCAGAAATGTGCACAAAGTGATCTTTTTCAACACCTTCTTCAGTTATAAAACCAAATCCTTTAGATTGGTTGAAAAATTTTACTGTTCCTTTACTCATTGTAATGTATTTAAATTTATAATATTTATTAATTTGCAAATATGGTGCCATTTTTTTGACATACAACATATTAATTGACTTCTTTTCAATTAATTACAAAATATAACTTACTTAACTAATGTTACTTTTACAGCATTCATGCCCCTCATTCCTTTTTCAAGTTCGAAAGTTACCTTGTCATTTTCTGTAATTTCATCAATGATACCACTCACATGTGTGAAGTATTTTTCTTGATTTTCAGAATCGATAATAAAACCAAAACCTTTGGATGGATCAAAAAATGAAACGGTTCCTTTTCTAACCGGATCAAATTCTTCTTTTTCACTTTCTAAGGTTTTTGGAACGCTTACATCTATATCTTCAGCATTGACAATAAGTTTTTGTGAAGGATCTGGCGGAGTGTCTGTTATATTACCATAGGCATCCACATAGGCAAACTCAATTCCTTTTTTCCCGCCTTCTTTAGCTTCCAACTTACGAGCTTCCATTTTCTTCCTCTTATCCTCCCGTTTTTTTAAACGTTTCTTTTCTTTTTCATTCTTATTAAATGTTTGCTGCGATTTTGCCATTCGGTTTTTTTAAATATATTTTTCAATATTAGTAATAATTTATATAAAAAGGCTCATTTCTCTTAATTAATACTAAAAATAAGAAATCGAGAATCTCATTATAAATCTACGAAATCATTTAGTGCTGTAGAAGAAACTCTCAGGTTTTATTCTAATTTCATTGACAAATTGCTTCCTTGTTTCATTTTAGCCACAAAAAGATCTCCATTGGTTTAGCCTTTAAGCGATTTCATATCAATTACAAATCGATATTTGATATCACTCTTAAGCATTCGTTCATAGGCTTTATTAATATCCTGAATATTGATTATCTCAATATCAGAAATAATATTATGTTTCCCACAGAAATTCAATAGCTCTTGTGTTTCGGCGATTCCTCCAATCAAAGAACCTGCAACAGCTTTACGACCTAGAATCATTGGTACAGAATGCAGCATGGGATCTAATGGCCCCAAATACCCAACCAGCACCAAAGTGCCATTTGTATTTAAAGTGCCTACATAAGGATTGATATCATGTGCGTAGGGAACGGTGTCTATAATAAGGTCAAAATGCCCCATAACTGCAGCCATTTGCTCTTCATCTGTTGAAATAACAACTCGATCGGCACCCAAATCCATCGCATCCTGTGTTTTATTTGGGGATCTTGAGAATAAGGTTACATCCGCACCAAGAGCATCAGCTAGTTTTATTGCCATATGCCCTAATCCACCCAAACCAATAACAGCTACTTTACTGTGTTTTCCAACATTCCAATGCTGCAATGGTGACCAGGTAGTAATCCCTGCACAAAGTAAAGGAGCAACACCGGCAAGATCCAGATTATTTGGAATTTTAAGAATGAAATCTTCATCAACTACAATACTTTCTGAATAACCTCCAAAAGTATTCATATCCAAATGCTTGTCATGACCTCCATAAGTCCCAACATATTCAGGACAATATTGTTCTAAGTCATTTTTGCAATTATTACATTCCCTACATGAATCTACTAAGCAACCTACAGCTACTAGCTCTCCTACTTTAAATTTGCTTATCCCCTCACCTATTGCAACGACCTTCCCGACAATCTCATGTCCAGGTACTACGGGATACACACTAAAGCCCCAATCGTTACGTGCAAAATGTAAATCGGAATGACAAACACCACAATACAGAATATCAATTTCAACATCCTTTGTTGATACTGCTCTTCGGTTTATATCTAATTGTTTTAGTTCTGCTTCAGGAGCTTCGGTGCCAAATGCCTTGATGCTTTTTATATTCATTTAAATTTTATTTTAAGGTTGCTTTTTCTATATAATGCTAAATATAAAAAAAAATAGTTGAAAATTAAAATCATTCATTTTCAACACTATTAATTCTATACCTTATACGATTAGCTGGTATATATTATCAAGCCTCCCATTCCACTTTTAGCGGATTAGGAGGCTAAGCATTAAAATAATAAAATTGAATATTTTCTAATTCTGCTTAATAGCCTTCACATGGGCATAAACAGAAACTCCATTGATAACAGCTTCTTCTGTGGCATCAAGCATTTTCATACCCACAACTGAATTCACCTCACCAAATGGCGATACTGAAAGTATATTATATCCCATAGCATTTGCTGTGATTGCGCTTATGTGGATAATATTACCAGACTTGCTATGTCCTTTAACTTCAAGATACTTTCCTTTATCATTAATGGCTACGATTTTCATAATACTTCCGTCATCATTAATAGCCACCAAAGGAAAATATTTTTCATTATCCGAAGGAAGAATTATTTTAATTGGAAGCCGTTTTCCGTCAACGATTGCTTTTACATTTAGTACACTACTAGAAGTTTCGTGAGGCTGGATGGCTTTAACATCATAAATGTTTCCTTTCTTGTCGATTGCCTTTACATTCAGTATTTGGGCATCAGGACGGAATGCCTTAACATGCCAGATTAAGTCATCTGTAATATTGGTTTCTGGCTTGATAAGTTTGGAACGTTTTTCACTATCTACTTGAGCATAACCACTGGTTATCATCAAAAATAATAGGATAAATAAGGTCATAAATCTTGAAGGGGTCGAAGTAATTTCACTTTTTTTCATCTTAATAGAATTTAGAATAAAATTACTCAATACTTCAACTAAATAGTATGATAAAAATCACATATTGGTGTAATATTTTTGGGGGCTGTGAGATATAAATATTATGATTAATTCTTGTTTTTTTCTATTCCCATAGAAACCAAATATCATAATCTTTCCAGCTTACAACTTTTACTTCTTTTTCAGTAGTACAATCTATTCCTACACTTGGGGCATAAATTTTACTAAAACTCTTGCTTTGTCTGCCCGTAAAATCTGATTTATTGACAGCATCACTAATAAGATCTGTTGAATTAAAATCAATCTTCCATAATTTATAGATTTCTTGATCTATAGCCCAATTTAATTCAGCCTCACTAATATTTGTGATATGCCCACTTTTAAATTCGGCACAAATTGCAGAGGGGAAAAAAGAATACACTTTTTCACCTGTATTGTTTTTATAATACTCCGTATAATTTAAGGTGGCTGCTGTACTTTCGTTTTTACATTCACAATCCCCTGTCAAATACCCTAAAGAATAAATGAGCTTCATAGCCGAATACTGTTCTAATTGTATCAGGCTAAAATAAATAACCGTTCTTTTATCTTCGGATGATTTTTCTAATTTAGTACTAACCTCTGCCATATCGGGAGTTTTTATAAGCTTCCCATTACTATTAAACACGATTTCAAAATTGGTGATATATGAGTTTTCAGGATCATGTATGTTCCATTTTCCAATTGGAATTCCATTTTTAAAAGTCCCTACTGCATATTTACTGGAGTTACTGTTATCTGTTACAGTGAAAACGCCTTCCGGCTCACCTAGCCAAACTCCCTGAAACTTTGCTTTTTTTCCTTGCCAAACCCCATTTCCTCTAGGCAATTTTCTTGCTTCTCTACCATTAATATATTCTCCTGTATACGTATAGCCTTTCCAAGTAAATGAACCTTCACTAACACCTTGTTCCCTATTTGGGAAAAGTGTATCAAAATCTATTGTTTTATAATCTCCATAAAGCCAATACTCTC
>Ga0164313_10003556_pt1 | contig 13873 bp, 10 predicted proteins | sample GuaBasSedimGuay4_FD_113735 | JGI IMG/M metagenome (GOLD analysis project Ga0164313, IMG submission 113735) | Subseafloor sediment microbial communities from Guaymas Basin, Gulf of California, Mexico - Guay4, Core 4569-4, 0-3 cm | ecosystem: Environmental > Aquatic > Marine > Hydrothermal vents... | reverse complement strand
TCCACCAGGCTCGAAGTCAGGCGCTCGTAGTGCCCATCCTCCTCGAACCAGGCCTTGAATTCGTGAAAAAGCACAACCATGTCCCGTTCGCCGGGATGGTAGGAAAGCTTTTCCTGCATGATTTCACCCAGGGCATCCAGCGGTGAAATGCTGTCGTGACCGATGGGCCGGCGCGAAAACATTCCCAGCCAGTGCAGATTCCAGGGCGGCAGACAGTCCGGTGATTGACCCATACGTTTGGCGGCGACCACTCTCAGGTCCTCGTCCGGACCGGCTTCCATCAGGTCCCGCATGAAGTCGGCATAGGTCATGTCCTTGCTGTTCCGCGGTTCGGTATCCAGCAGGCCCATCTTCACGAAATTATACATCGAGTTGCACCAGCCGATGTACCTCAGGGTACCCCTGAAAACCGAACGGACCTCGTCTCCCAGCCCGTAAATGTCTTTGTACTCCAGGGAATCCCTGTTGGCGTAGGCCTCGAAATCCCCCGCGCCCGGAACGTGGAGTAACCGCATGTCACGGAACAGCCGCTCGGGGGAAACATCGACGACGTGATTGTCACGCCAGTAGCGCGCCCCGTTCCGGCTGGCCAGCAGCACGCCGCGCGGGGCCCAGGAGAACTTGTAACCGAAAGGGTTGTCATTGGCCTCGGGAGCGGGCAGACCACCGCAGAAGGAACGGAAGTGCCGGATCTTGCCCCCCCGGTCATGAACATCATCGATGATGCGCATAGCCGACATGTGATCAATGCCCGGATCCAGGCCGATTTCGTTCAGGAAAATCAGGTCATGATCCCGTGCTTCGGAATCGAAGGCCTTCATCTCCTCGGAAACGTAGGAGGCCGTCACCAGGTTTTTCCGCTTTTCCAGACAGTGGTTCGCGACCAGGGGATGATAGCTGTAGGGCACCAGGCTGATCACCAGGTCGTGCGACTCCACCAGGGAGGAAAGGGATTTTTCGTCGGACATTTCGAGCCGGAGCGCGGTGCCGTTGGGATCATCACCCACGAGCTTGACCGCATCTTCCAGCACGAGGCTGGTGACCGTCAGGCCATAGCCGCGATCCAACAGGTACCTGATCAGTGGAGCGGCAACCATGCCGGCGCCCAACACGAGGATTTTCTGCACCCTGTTCCCTTCCCGTCCGCCCGGTGGCGGGCCTACCCGCGGGCCTTGTCGAGAGCTTCCTGCAGGTACTTGTAACTGGGGGTAAGTTCACCGCGGTGCGTAATGACCGCTTTTTTCAGATGGGACGGCAGGTGCAGTCCCTCGAAATCGGACTGGAAATCCGTCTGGCCAAGCGCTGTCATCATATCACGCAGGACCTCGCTGAAATATTCAGACGACTCGCGGGGAAGTTCACAGGGAAGATTATCCACGGCCATGATCACCGGCCCGTCGCCCTCTATCCCGTCGTGGATCTTGCCCGTCTGCGGATCGAAGACGAAGCAGGGCTGGTCGGGCATCGGGGCCTTCAGGGTCAGTTCGATGCTGCCTTCGATATCACAGCTGATATCGCCGATGACCTGCAGGCGGGGACGCTTGTCCGGACCGTATTGGCCTTTGGCCCATTTTTTGGTCACCAGGCGGGGATAGCGGTCTTCCCAGTAGATCGTGTTCATCAGCAGATCCATGTGGGGCAGGTAATTCTCGAAGATACCGCGGTAATTTTCCGGCCGCTGGTAGTAGTCCTGAAGCACGAACTGGGCGTCATTGGACTTGGGCTCCACCATGTCCTGTTCCTTGAAAACGACCTTCACCAGGGGGCCGGCCTGAGCGGCGGTCATCCCGGCGGTTTCTTCAAGATCGGAGACCGCGATCTCCTTCACCGGCAGGCAATCGAGGATTTCCTGGCAACCCCGCGAGACATTTCCATAACCCGCCAGGCCGATGATGATCGGATCTTCGTGTTCCCCCATGCCTTCGGCCTGGATCCGGTTACCGATCTGCAGCAGATGATTCTTGGCTTCGATCAGACTGCCGTATTCGTAGGCGTGCTTGAGTTCAAGGAGGGGTGTTTTCACCCCGTTGTATTCCATCCGTCGCGCCAGGCAGACCAGGCTCTCGATCATGCCCGCATATCCTGCGTGCACGCTGAAAAAGATCAGCCTGCGGTTCTGTTCGTCGGCGATCCGTTCGTAGTCGATGAGCGTGGACTTGCTGTCCAGCAGATGCTGCAGCAGCGGCATGTTGTAGGGCTGGCCCTTGATGGTGTGGGAAAAGAAGAAATAGACCTTCTTTTCCTGCAGCACGTCGATGGGGATTTCCTTTACCGCAACGACGATGTCCGCGTCGTCCAGATTCTCATCGACGGTAATGCCTGCCTGGCGATATTCATCGTCGGTGAAAACGCGGATTTCAGAAGGCTGGATGGTGAAGACAAGGTTGGGGTCTTTGCTGAGTTCCTTCAGGTCTGTCGGCACCAGGGGAACCCTGCGTTCCCACTCGTTCTTGTCTTCCCTGCGGATGCCGATGGTCACGCCCATTTATTCACCTGCCAACGACGGCCCGAATGAGGAAAAAACAGCGGCCCTGCGCCTCTAATCACCGGAAAACAAAGGGATCCGGTTCGACTAAGCTAGGATGCGCAAGCAGGGGAGTCAAGCCCAGCGAAATGGAGCCGCCGGGGGCGGGGAAACGGCTTTCAGCCGCCCCCCCGCGAGATGACGGCGAACACGATGGGCAGCAGAAAACCCAGGGCCATGAGCACTCCGCCCCGCCCGCTCAAACCCTTGCGGCCGCGGACCAGGAAGATGCCCGTCAGGGCCATCACGATCAGCATGCCCCCGTACACATCGGCGATGCCCGTCCAGGGCGCCTTGCCCGAATTCAGGTGCATGAAGTTCACGTCGTAAAACAGGGGGCGCTTTCTGAACCCGTGGCGGACCACTTCCCCGGTGGCCAGGTTCACGTCGAATCCCCCACCCTCCATGAATACCTGGAATTCGTCCTCACCGGCCCGCCATGTGCTCTTGATGGGTCCTTCGATGGCCAGCCGTTCCAGGACGACCGGTTCGATCTCGGCCGTCGGCCCGGTGCCGGGCGCTTCTATGGTGAAACGCTCCACCGTTCGCTCGTAGTTGGCGTCCCAGTGGTGGGCATGGTTGATCGCGATGCCGCTGATCGCATAGACCAGCGTCAGTCCCACGGCCAGGAACCCGAGCTCCCGGTGGAAGGTCCGGCACCACTTCCGGAATGTGCGCATCTCCATACTACTTGGAGGCGACCACTGCACCCGTACCGCTGATCTGGTACATGGTCATACAGCTGGAAACTTCCTTCTCATCGAATTCCTTGCCCTCTTCCTTGGCCTGGGCGGCACAGACCTTCTTGGTCTGCTCCATGGTCAGCTCGTTGGCCGTCCAAACGCCTTCGGCAACGACCATGTCTCCCATGATTTCAGCCGGAAAGACGATCACCCCGTCCTGCACCTTCACGCGCACCGTCTCGCCTTCGGTGTCGCTGGCTATGTTGATCCAGCAGCCACGGTGCTCGCAGACACCAACGGCGGTTCCCTTGACGCGAACGGTTTTGCCCACGAATTCGTCGGGATTGGCCATCAATTCGCTGACGAGCATCGTGTCGGGAGCGGAGACGCCTTCGCCGTAGACCTTTTCGCCATCACCGGCCAGAACGGCGCCGGCGATCAGAAGAACAAAAAACGATACCAGGAGCGCAGATACGAAACGCATTTCAGCCAACCTTTGTTGTGGGTGGACGAATCCAGATTCCAACGTCAGGGTTTACTTTAATCCCCGACCACAATTATATGATTACGCAATTTGGTTATCAAGAAGAACCGGTATTAGCCCAAAGCAAACCGCAGCCCCTGTGCCAACCCGTTGCGCCAGTTCACCCAGTTATGACCTGCCGACCTCGTGACAAAGCTGACATTCGCGCCTTTTTCAGCCAGGGCGGCGGCCAGACGCTCGTTGCTGGCCAACAGCCATTCCAACCGTCCGCAGTCCAGATGCCAGCTCAGCCGGGTCGGATCCCCTTGGCGCACCACTTGGAGGAAGGATTCCCCGCCCGCAAAGGGATTGCTCCGGTCCATGTCCGGGGAAAACAGGAAGGCGCCCGACTGGGCCACGACATTCTGAAATTTGTCGGGCATTTCCCAGGCCAACTGGGCGCTGAGCAGTCCTCCCAGGCTAGCTCCCCAGGCTGTGCGACGGCCGTCGCAACGAACCCTGGCTTCCACTGCCGGCAGCAGTTCCTCCCTGAGGAACTTTCGGTACTCCGGGTTGAACGCATATTCTTCGGTTCGCTTGCTGGGCGGGACAAAGACCAGGTGGGCCGGGCCGATTTCTCCGGCCTCCAGCAAACGGTCCATCACCTGAGGCACACGGCCCCAGCCAAAAAACGCCTTGCCGTCCTGGAACAGGATGACGGGAAGCTCGTCGTCCGCCCTGCCGGCCGGGGAGTAGACGATGAGCCGGCGGGTTTTGTGCAGGATTTTGGACTCGATTGCCATGCGCAGCACACGACCTCGGGGCCGGACACCCGCGGGCACTACCCATTTATCCTGCTGATACGCGGGACCGGTGATGTTGCTGGCGAAATCGAACCAGGGGTTTTGTCTTGGATTATTATTTGCAGGATCAGGATGACGGACGCCCTCGGCGTCCGTATAAGCATATTCAAAGTAGGCATCGTCCGGGATGTCGAAGGGCGTGAGGTCGGCAACCGGCATGGGGCCACGCTGCCAGTCGGTCAGGTCACTTTGCAGATGGGTGGCCCAGGGCGGCGGTGTCAGGTCGATGCGCATCAAGGATCTCATCTTCTTTGATGGACGGGTTTTGCATTGGCATCTTGAGAATATATATCGTAGCAGCCAAGATGTAGAGCCCAAGATACTAGGTTACGGGATCACGGGCCGCCCTGCCAAGATCTTCCTCGCGTTCATGCAATGCACGATGACAGGAGCTGCACAAGGTGACAAGATTGTCCAACTCCGTGCTTCCGCCTTGGATAGAGGGCACCCGATGGTGGATCTGCAGAAATTGCGTATGCGAGCAACCCGGGGTATGGCAGCAGTGGCCGTCGCGGTGCAGGACCGCCCTGCGCAGGCGTGGTGAAATGATATTGCGGCGGCGGGAGTTTTGATCTTCGACCACCGCATCACAACGCGCGGCCTCAAGAAGTGGCTTGGGTGCCTTGAATCTGCCCCGGCTGGTTTGTAAAGTGGCTTCATTACATGCTGGGCACAGGTCAATGCGAAGCAAGGTATGGCACAGGTCCCTTGGGACCTTCTTTTCTTTGTTTAAGGCCGCCATCCCGCGCAGTAGCAATGAGGCCTTGCTTTCGCCCTTGTGTTGTTTGCATAAGAGTTCATTTAGGTTGCTCCAAATTTGGTATTCATCCGGGGTTAGTGAATAGGATATGTGGCATTTTTCGGTGGAGGGTTTGGGATTGTGGGGAGTAGGAGTATTAACAGGAGTAGGAGTAAGAGTAGGAACCGGCGCCGCAGCCGGCGCCGGTGCTGGCAATTGCCTGGGCAATTTCGCCGTACTCATGTCAGCAGCCAGTTCCAACCAGCTGTTTTCCGTCTCACTATCAGCCCGGTCCGCGATCGCTCGTGCTTTGCTGAAGGAGATTTCCCCTGCCGCCAACGCCTTGCGCGTATCCGGCAAATCCCGTAACCGGGCTGCGGTTTCCAGCATACGCTTGGCCTGATGACGGCTGAATCCAGCACTTGCCTCGGCATAGCTGTAAATGTCCATGAATCCCAGGGAGAGATGGACCCGGCCATCACAAATTGACCGCAGGAAAAACATACAGCGAACGAGATCGCGCCTAAGGTCACGCGCCGCAACCCGGAAGTTATTGTCGAGTGCCTGTTCAGCGGGAGTGGGAGCGTGAGCGACCGGTGACTCCAAAGAGAGAGCCAATTCGGCGGGCTGTCCCCCGCGGTTGTCACCGGGCCGACGGATCACGGGTAGCCTCCGGGGATCCCCGAGCCACCATAAGTCAAAACCATGGTGCAAATTGCACCCTGGGCGACATCATTCATCAAGTCACACATGCAGCAATATTTGCAAAGGTCGTGCCGCAGCAATTCTGGCCCGCAGCAGCTCAGGTTCGCAGATCCCGGCCCGTCTTGTCTTTCAAGGTCTGCACTTTGGTATCCAGCCGGCCGGAATGCCCCGCGCGATAATCGACCTTGATCTGTATAGCCACGCGTCCGCAGTCCGCGCTCATGCGGTCGAAACACTGCTTCACCACCGCCATGACCTCGTCGTACTCACCCTCGAGGCAGGTTCCCATGGGACCCAGTTTATAAGGCAGGCCACTTTCGTCGATGATCTCGAGATTGCGCTTCACGTATTCGCTGACGCTCTCACCCTTGTCGGTCGGATAGAGGGAAAACTCCAACAGCACCATCACCGTTCTCCTGGTTCAGGTTATTCGGGCTTTATCATCCGCTTGGCGGCCTTCTTCCGGTCGTTTTCGTCGAGCAGCGATTTGCGCAGGCGCATGGACATCGGCGTCACCTCGACGTATTCGTCGTGGTTCAGGTACTCCAGGGCTTCCTCCAGGCTCATCTTGATCGCAGGGGCGATCCTCATCTTCCTGTCGGTTCCCGACGCGCGCATGTTCGACAGCTGCTTGGCCTTCTGGGCGTTGACGACAAGATCTTCGTCCCTGGAATATTCCCCGATGATCTGCCCGGTATAGAGGTTGTCCCCCGGGTCGACGAAAAACACGCCGCGATCCTGGAGTCCGTCCAGGGCAAAGGCCACCGTCTTGCCGGGATTCATGGAAATGATGCTTCCGTTAGTGCGTTCGGGAATCGAACCCTTGAAGTATTCGTACTGGTGATAGCGGTGGTGCATCACGATCTTACCGGCCGTTGCCCGCAGCATCTTGCTGCGGAAACCGATCAGGCCACGGCTGGGAACGTGGAATTCGAGGTAGGTGCGGTCTTCCTTCTGTACCATGGTGATCATCTCGCCCTTGCGCGTGGCCGCATACTCGATGACCGTGCCGGACAGGTCGTTCGGCACATCCACGGTGAGGATTTCCACAGGCTCGGCCTTCTTGCCGCCGATCTCCTTGTAGATGACCTGGGGCTGGCCGACCATGAACTCGAATCCTTCGCGGCGCATGTTTTCCATCAGGATTGACAGGTGCAAAATACCCCGGCCCGACACCTTGAAACCGTCCCCGGTCTCATCGACCCGCAGGGCCACATCACGTTCGGCTTCACGGAAGAGCCGGTCACGCACCTGGCGGCTGGTGACGTACTTGCCTTCCTGGCCGTAACCCGGGCTGTCGTTGGTGCGGAAGGTCATGGAAAGGGTGGGATCGTCGATCTCGAAGATCGCCAGTGGCTCGGGATGCTCCGCGTCCGCCAGGGTGTCTCCGATATCCACCTCCTCGAGGCCGACCACCGAGCAGATGTCCCCGCACTGCACTTCCTTGACCTCAAGCCGTCCAAGATTGTCGAACACGAAAAGTTGCCGGACCTGGGTCTTGACCAGCGTACCATCACGCTTGCACAGCACCACCGGCTGTTTGACCTTCAATGTCCCCCGCACTATACGCCCGATGCCGATGCGCCCCACGTAGTCGCTGTGATCCATGGCCGCCACCAGCATTTGCAAGGGGCCTTCCTTGACCTCGGGGCCTGGTACATGGTCGATTATCATATCCAGCAGCGGAGACAGATCCTTGCGTTCGTCTTCCAGTTCACCCACAGCCCAGCCATCGCGGCCTGCGGCATAAACTCCGCGAAAATCCAGCTGCTCATCGGTGGCTTCCAGTTCCAGGAACAGGTTGAAGATCTCGTCCAGAACCTCGTCGGGACGGGCGTTTTTGCGATCCACCTTGTTGATCACCACCACCGGCTTGAGATTCAGCTTCATCGCTTTCTGCAGCACGAAACGGGTCTGGGGCATGGGCCCCTCGAAGGCATCGACAAGCAGGAGAACTCCGTCGGCCATCTTCAGGACGCGCTCCACCTCGCCCCCGAAATCCGAGTGGCCCGGGGTGTCGATCAGGTTGATACGCGTGTCCTTGTAGGTGATGGCGAAATTTTTGGATGTAATGGTGATGCCGCGTTCGCGCTCCAAATCATCCGAATCCATAATTCGTTCCTGCACTGCCTGGTCCTTGCGGAACACGTGGCACTGACGGAGAATCTGGTCCACGAGGGTAGTTTTTCCGTGGTCGACATGGGCAATGATGGCAACGTTTCTGATTTGCATTAACAGTTCCTTGGCACAAGAAAAATCGGCCGGGTTGGCCGCCATAGAATAATCAACTCAGGGAAATGGGCAAATTATTGATTTTAAAAAAGAAAGGGAGAGCAACATTGAAGCCCTCCCAGTGCTAATCGGGCTGTTTTAGTGCGCGGTTTCTCAAAAATTAATTAAGCAAGATGTTGCACACATTAAAGAACCAATCAGCATGACTTAGTATACATGAATTCGGGTGTTTTTGCAATAGCTGGACGAGATTAATCCCGGTTCCTGGGCCATATCTGGGGAAGGTTGAATTCGTCCAGGAAACCACCTTCATCGGCTTTTTCCCGGTAACGCGCGCCAACGATCAGATGCACCCCGCCGGGAATGATTTCGGCCTCCAGGGGTGTCAGTCCCATGTCCTCGCCGTCGACCTGCACCGCTATCGGAGGATCGGTGGTGATCACGACCTTGCGCGTCTGGAAATGATGAAGGCGCCGGGTCGGCTTGTAACGCCAGGTCAGCATGCGGAACAGGACGGCGATCACGTCCCACAGGGAGCGACTGGAAACCACGGTCAAATCGAACAGGCCGTCGTGGGCACTTGTGTCCGGGGTAACCTTGAGGTTGATATCCCCTATCTTGCCGATGTTCGACAGCAGAATGGTGTTACCCTCGAACTCGTGGACTTTCCCGTTTTCGTCCTCGATGTAGATGTTGGCCACGCCGAGCTTCAGGGCGTTGCGAATCCCCGCGCCGATGTAGGTAAAAATACCGAACAGGTTTTTCAGGCGGCGGGGAGAATCCTGGATCACCTGGGCGGGATATCCAATGGCGGCCATCAGCAGGAAGTGGCGGTCCAACTGGGGCAGGAAGCCCACATCAAAGGGAACGATCCGGCCATCCTGGATGTTGCCCGCGGCCATCCCCGGGAACCAGGGAAGCGACAGGGCGATCGCCACCACGTTGGCCGTGCCAACGGGCACCATGGCAATGGCCACCTTCTCCCTGGACCTTGCCTGTCCCGATACGACTTCACTGACGGTTCCGTCCCCGCCGATGGCCACGATAAGATCGAACGGCACCCCATCCTCCGGGCTGCCCGCGGCTTCAGCCCAGCGCTGGGCGTCGCCTTCGCCACTGGTCACCCGAACCGAACAGACGACCCCGCGCGACTCGAGGGACTCGCGCAACTGCTGCCCCAGGCGCAGACCCCGGCCGGAGCCGGCCACCGGATTGACGATCAACAGTGCTCGTTCATAAGAGGTCATGGACGTTCCGGTTCTGTGTGTTGCAGCCCCATGGCCACATACATCTGAAAAACAGTGATGTAACGGGATTATAGAGAATCCGCCGGGTGTTTCAACCCCAGCTTGGAATTTCTTCAGTTTCCTTCGGTGGGCTGCAGCTCCCGGTCGTGGGTGCCGAGCCAGGATCTGATCTTGACCATTTCCCCGGGTCCGACCTCCACCTCGTCGAGGGATTCCTTTTCCAGGTCGATCTTCCAGGAACCCAGCCACTCGTTTTCCTGGTAGGCGATGGCCACCACCAAGCGCTCTTCCACGAAATCCGTAATGAACTTCAGGGCATCCTTGTAGAAATCTTCGCCAGTGATTTCCCCGGTGGTGCCGAAGCGGGTGTGGAAATTCTCCCCGAAACCGACGGAAATCTCCCATTCGCTTGTGGTGATGAAAAGCCCGTGGGTCGAACCGTCAACCGGCCGGGGCACCTCGATCAGCAGGGCCTCCTTCTCGAAATCCTCGTAGGGATCGAAGCGGGCGTGCTGGACCCATTGGGGCCAACGCCTGAACACCTGCGTGGCGAACTGGCGGGAGTGATCATTCAGACGGTCGAGATCGATCATGACAACTCCGCGGCCCACCTGGGAGCAGGCCTGGAAGATGAAAAAGGCAATGGTCGGGGGTACATCAGGTTAACCAATGGAATGGGGATCGTCAATCAGGCCGGAGGTTGTTTTCATTTTGGAAGCCAGGATCGATGCGGCAGCGGGCCCGGCCGGCGCCCGTAAAGCAGATCGTCCATCCTGAGAGCAAAATGCCGGAACAGCCACGACCGTTTTAAACCCCACCTGACAACGTTGTGCAGCAGACTGTCGGGATGGGAATAAGGGCAGACCTTGATGCACTGTCCACAATCAGTACCCATGGCACACCAGTAGGCGAAACAGGCCTCCTGGTCGATGCGCCAGCGCTCCACGCCGTCGATGGCGGCGGGATCCCCTTGTGGTATGGCCCTGGGAGGGCAGATGTCGGCGCATTTGCTGCAGATATTGCAGAAGTGCAGCACGCTGGGATCGAAATTTCGTCCGTCCATCTCCAGGGGCAGATCCGAGGTGACCACGGCAATCCGGACGCGCGGCCCCAGGGTCGGCGTCATCAAAAGGCCCATCCGGCCAATTTCCCCCAGCCCGGCGTCCCGAGCCACCAGGGGACAAACCACCTTGTAGTTGCCGTCGATGTGGGCCTCGGCATGCCAACCCAGCCTCCGGATGAAGGCCGCGATCTGAACCGCGATGGCGCCGGCGGCAAGGTACTGCTGGGCCGATTCCATGAGAGTAGGACCCTCCGGGGCGGTACCCAGGTTGCCGTGATCCATTTCCACAGTAATGGCTATCGCCGAACGATGGTGCCCAGTACCCAGGAGATCGATGTTTTCACCATAGCGGGGGCCGCGACCCTTCACCGAATAGACATGATGGTCTTGCAGGGTGGTCATCCCGCAATCCACCGCCCCCAGCTTTCGCGACCACCCCTTGATGAATTCCGCGGCCAGGCGGGAATCGACATCGACCCGCTCGGCAGCGGGCGGTCCTTGCACGAGCGAAGCGAGTTCTTCAACGGTATCGAAACTGGCGCCGGCCGCGGCAAAGGAAAGGGGCTCATACTTCCGGGATTTCGGCGACATCAGACCCGGCAGGGTACGAAACTTGTCATCCGAAGCCCGATGCTCGGGATACTGACCGTAATACTGGTCGAACCGATCGCCGCCGGGCTCGAGGGCCGCGCGGGAGAACATGATGGTTCGTTCATCGATGCGGCCGGCAACCGAGGGATCGGCGATACCACGCATCCTGCCGGTGGGAATAAACAGAAGGATGGCAGCCAACGGGGGAACCGTAAGCAGGATCCAGCCGGCGGCTTCGCCCCCGGGAATCTCGCTCCAGGCCAGAATGAGGTATGGCAGGGGAGCCGCAATGGCCATCAGCAGTGAGCGAACGGCGGCAGTCTTCTCCGCCTCCAGGCGTGAAACGATATGAACCCACAGGAAGAGGAGGAAAAAGGCGGAACCGTAAATTGTCAGGGCAATGGGCAACACGGTGACCGGATCTGCTGGCCGAAAATCCCGGCAGTTATATCAATGACTACCCGGTGAAATCTAGCCCAAGGCGTCGCCGGGTCAAGTAACCGAGACCTGCAGCCTCTGTGCAAGCTTCGACCTTTGCACTCCCAGGACGAACTGTCTCAGGTATTCCAACCCGCGCCGGTCACCGTTCGGAGAGACCAGAAACTCGAGGCCGATTTCGTCCTGCCACTGGTTCCTGTCCGCCGGTCCCGCCGTCGACCGGCGGATAACACCCAGGACCTGGACCGGTTTCTCCATGTCCGGGAAATACATGCTGCAGACCACCCGGCCATCCTTTTGGAAACTCGAGCAGAGTTGCGAATGGTCGGCAATGATTCGGGCCCCTGAAAAACTCAGGTCGGCCAACTGGCCGGTGATGACCTCGGACTCGAAATCATCTTCGGACCAGGGAGACGAGGCCTCCTGTTCAACGGCGGTTTCGAGCTCGACCCGGACGGCCGTCGAAACTGGAACCCGGAAAGTCCGTCGGCGCTGGCCGATGGTCACGGTCGCCGGCAGGGAAAACAGGGCGCCGGGCAGCAGGATGCCGGAGGCCATTTCCTGGGCGGCGGGCCCGAGGTAGGTCAGGTCGAATTCCAGGGACCGGTCGCCGACCCCCACGCTGGCCTTGACGGCTGTCCCCGGAGCAGGGACCTCACGGGCCGGGTCCGCGAAATCGGTGAGAAGTTTCAGGGCAGGATGATCGTCCACCTGACAAACTTCCACCAGCAAACCTGAATTCAGGGTAGCTGTCCCGTCATTGGCCGGCGCCTCGAGATAGATGTCGCCTTCGGTCTTGCGCAAAAAGGTCAGGAAGTTGTCCACCGCTTCCCGGTCAGCGAGATCCTTGCCACCGTGCCAGTCGGCGGGCAGGTAGATCGATTCCATACTGGTAAGAAATTCGCTGCCTTTGGCGAGGGCCAATTCGGCCCGGGACGGGACCTCAGCCAAAAAGAACAACTGCCCCTGCCCCGTATCCATTCTGAACTGGAAAGTGCGCAGCCCCCTGGTGTGCAGGGTGGTTGGCGGGGCCTCCTTGTTTTCCACGGTGCCGCGGGGATTGCGGTCGTCGGACTTTTCCAACAAATGGGAAAGAAAGCTCGCTGCAAGAACATCAAGGCCCGAACCGCCTTCGGGTGAAGGCGCCACGCCAGCAAGTTTTCCGGCCAGTTCCGCGTCGCAACCCAGATGTACCATCTGCAAGGCGCAGCCTTTGATCCGCAATGTCACCAGCGAGGGATAACTCTGGCGGCCTTCCCGGACCAGGGATACTTCCTGTCCCGTAACCTGCAAGCCGCAGGTGGACTGAAGGGCCTCGATTCCGGCCTGGTTCAAAGTATTCAGGGTATCCAGCAGCATGATCCGACATCCCCCTGGCAAAGGCGGTTGAAAATCCGGGTTTTTGGCTCTCCGTATTACATCGACCATGCCCTGGAGGAACTTAACCTGGATTACAGGATGACCCGGGAGGTGATTGAGGCTATCTTTGCGGGCGGATTTGTTGAAAACAGGAGAATCCACCCCATCACGGCGGTTGCTTTGAATCAATCCAGGCCACGCATACCCCAAACCGGGATACCGGCTCCGTTGGGCGCCACTGTCCTTTCCGCCGGCGTTAATTTCGCGGTTTTCACCAAATACGCCGAGGCGGTTCAGCTTTTGCTGTTCGACGGCCCCGAAGACACCGCCCCATCCCATGTCATCGAACTCGACCCGGGAGTCAACCGGACCAACTATTACTGGCACGTTTTTGTCCCCCATCTGGGCCAGGGCCAGACCTATGCCTGGCGCGTCCAGGGCCCCGCGAAGCCCGCGGAAGGCCACCGTTTCGACGGCGAAAAAGTCCTGCTGGATCCCTACGGCCTCGCGGTGGTCGGCCAGGATATCTATGACCGGCAGGCCGCTCGTGAGCCCGGCGACAACTGCGCCCATTCCCTGCGCAGCGTGGTGGTTGACACGTCGGCCTACGACTGGCAGGACGACCTGCCGCTGCCCGCCCCCCGCGGACGCGAAGTCATATACGAAATGCATGTGGCTGCGTTCACGGCTCACCCATCCAGCGGCGTGGCCGAACATTTGCGCGGAACCTATGCGGGTCTGGTCGAGAAAATCGACTATCTCAGGGAGTTGGGTGTAACCACTGTCGAGTTGATGCCCGTCCACCACTTCGACACCCAGGACGCCCCCACAGGCCTGACCAACTATTGGGGCTACAGCAGCGTGGCCTGGTTCGCTCCGCACGCTCCGTTCAGCTCCGACCGCTCGCCCTCCGGCCCGGTCGATGAATTCAGGGACATGGTCAAGGCCCTGCACAAGGCGGGTATC
>Ga0164313_10003555_pt1 | contig 13875 bp, 12 predicted proteins | sample GuaBasSedimGuay4_FD_113735 | JGI IMG/M metagenome (GOLD analysis project Ga0164313, IMG submission 113735) | Subseafloor sediment microbial communities from Guaymas Basin, Gulf of California, Mexico - Guay4, Core 4569-4, 0-3 cm | ecosystem: Environmental > Aquatic > Marine > Hydrothermal vents... | reverse complement strand
GTGTTCATGTATACAAAGTCTGCACGTACTTCAGACAGCCTATCTTTGCACCCGGCCGGAAGCGTCACCCGCCATCAGTTTTCGTACTTCGGAGGAGGAAACTCGATTGAAGTCTCCCGTGATGGAGTGCTTCAGGCAACTGGCCGCAACTGCAAACTCAAGTGCTGTCTTATGATCATCATAGCTTTCCAGAGCATAAATCAGTGCGGAAGCAAAGCTGTCGCCGCCACCGACCCGGTCGACAATGTTGTTGATTTCATAATGTTTGGACATATGAAAATTATTTGCATCACGTAAACAAGCAGACCAGCCGTTGTGATCAGCGCTGTGTGATTCACGTAAAGTAATTGCCATGACAGACAAGTTGGGGAAAATCTCCATCATTTTCTGACTCAGGGCCTCATATTTCTTTATATCAAGCTCACCACCCTCGACGTCAACATCGGCGCTGATCCCCAGCGACTTTTGACAGTCTTCTTCATTGGCGATACCCACGTCCACGTACTTGACCAGATCGGTCATGATTTCAGGTGCAGATTTGCCATAGGTCCAGAGTTTGCCGCGGTAATTGAAATCGCAGGAGACAGTAAGCCCTTTTGCCTTAGCGGCCTTGACGGCTTCCATGCTCAGCTCAGCTGCGGACTGGCTCAGGGCGGGCGTGATTCCGGTAATATGCAACCATTTCGCGTCTGCATAAATCGTATCCCAATCAAAGTCAGAAGGCGCTGCTTCGGCAATGGATGAATTCGCCCGGTCATACTGAACCTTTGATGGCCGCTGATTGGCACCGGTTTCAAGGAAATAAACACCTACCCGGTTCCCGGAGCGACGGATGTGCGTGGTATCCACTCCAAAACTACGTAATTCACGGATTGCAGCTTCGCCGATATCATTGTCAGGCAGGGCGCTGATAAAACCGGCACTTAAGCCAAAGTTCGCCAGCGCAACTGCAACATTGGCTTCGCCGCCGCCAAAGGTCGCCTCAAAAACGGGTGATTGAAAAAATCGTTCATGCCCCGGAGTCTTTAGCCGCAACATGATTTCGCCAAGGGTCAGAAACTCTGCCATATCACTATCCTCTTGCTATCCCGGCGAGGCGGACAGCTTCCCGGGCCAGTTCTGTTATTTCTTCAAAATTGCCTGAAGCGATGGTATCTGCCGGTGTCAGCCAGCTTCCGCCACAGGCAAACACGGATGGTACTGCCAGGTATTCGGCAAGGTTCTCCGCCGAAACGCCACCGGTGGGCATGAACTTCATTTCTCTGAATACTGATCCCAATGCTTTGAGCATCGCCGGCCCGCCTGCAATCGCGGCCGGAAATACTTTGACAGACCTCAAACCCAGGTTCCAGGCGCGCTGAGCCTCTGTGGCCGTCGCAACACCCGGAAATACGGGAACTTTATGTGTGTTTGCCACGGTAATGACGGCTTCCTCCAGTCCCGGAGAAACTAAAAAAGCAGCTCCTGCGTCAAGTGCCGCAAGAGCCTGTTGTCCGCTCAGTACCGTTCCTGCTCCTACAATCGCAGCAGGACAGGCTTTTCTTATCGCCGTGAGGCATTGCAGTGCTTTTTCGGTTCTTAATACAACTTCAACAACCGTCAAACCACCTTTTACTAATGCTTCGGTTATACAAACTGCAACATCCGGATCATCAGATTGAACCAGTGGCACAATCGGTGTTCGAGATAGTCGCTCTTCAATTTGCCCATTCAATACACTTCGGTTTGCCATGGCTTAACCCCTGACTTTTTCCATTAGTATAAATTGCCAGGGCGAAGGCATTTCATCGACCGGTACCTCAATCAGGCAGGGTTTCCTTGCCTTGAATGCAGTTTCCAGCGTGTTCTTCAAGTCTTCAGCAGACTCCACACGATAACCCTGCATGCCGATAGCATCTGCGAGTTTCAGGTAATCGGGGTTATGCAAATCAGAAGCAATAAAGCGCCCCCCGAACCACTCTTCCTGCTGGCGTTTGACATTGCCATAGATGTTGTTGTTAAACACTATCGTGACCAGTGGAATGTCGTATTGCACAGCGGTGGCGAGTTCGGGCAGGTTGAACATGAAGCCGCCGTCACCGTTGATTGAAACGACCGCCTTGTCCGGATTTCCAACCTGTACGCCCAGGGCGGTGGCAAATCCATACCCCAGTGTTCCCTGGTAACCGGCGGATATAAAATGCCGTGGTTCATAAACCGGAAATGCGTACCAGGAGCAGAATCCAACCTGGGTTACTTCATCGACAAAAAAGCCATCATCTGGCAGGGCTTCCCGGATTGCCTGCAGGTATGCAAACTGGGGGGCGATATTTTCGGCGAACTTCTGATGAAATTCCTGTTTAAGCGTCGTTAGTTCCTGTTCGCGTGAAGGTCGATCTGGCATACCATCCAGTGCATCAAAGATCGCTTGCAATGCCTCGGAGGCGTCGTTGACCATCGCAACGTCGCTCTCTATTGGCTTGGTAATCTGCACCGGATCGATATCAATTCTGACAATACTAAGATTGTCGTCATGTCCCCACATTGTGACGGGCATCTTTATTCTTGATCCAACCGCAAGCACAACATCCGCATCACGCCACAAGTGATGACCGGCGGGAAGCACCTGGCTGAGGTAATGACGGTCGCTGACGATACCGCGGCCATGTCGTTTTGAAACCACCGGGGCCTGCAGTTTCTCTGCCAGTTTCAGCAAAATGGGTCCGGCATCAATCGCGCCACCACCCACGATAATGAGTGGTTTTTTTGCGCCGGCGAGTAATTCTGCCGCCTGTTTGACCTGTTCCGGATCAACGGGGGGGTGGACAGGGGTGCCCATGGGTATCGGCTCTGAAACTTCGGAATCCAGTGCCATGACATCCATCGGCATTTCGATTTCTACTGGCCTGGGTCTACCCGTTTTGAGTTGCCGAAACGCTTCATTCATAAGTTGCGGAGTCTGGGTGGGATGCTCAATTCTTTCTGCCCATTTGGTCAGGCCGCGGATCAATTCCAGTTGGTCCGGAATTTCGTGCAAATGTCCCAGGCCCGAACCAATACCTTCTGTTGGTACCTGTCCGGAAACACACAAAACCTGGGCATTGGCCGCGTAGGCGGTGCACAGGGCAGCCGTGGAATTCAAAAGGCCCGGGCCGGGTACGACCGTATAAGCACCTACTTTGCCGGTAGACTTGGCGTAGCCATACGCCATATAAGCGCAACCCTGTTCGTGCCGGGAACGCACCATTTTCAGCCTGCCTTCGCTACGGTAGATGGCATCAAACAGATGGTCCAGTTGACCACCAGGCAATCCAAACAGGGTATCGACCCCATTAGCAACCAGCGATTCCACCAAGGCCTCGGCGCCGTTGATTCGACTCATTTACTTATCTCCTGTTTGGCAAAGATTCTCAATGCCGTATATCCCGATAGCCCGGCCTGATAGCGCTGCTCTGATATCAGTGACCTAGACTATTATAAATAGGATGATTAAAAAATATTTTCTGTTGGGTGTTAAATGCCATTATTTTTACTAATTCAATAATATTAATTACTTATATAAATATATGGAAATTATAATGGCTTCATAGTATAAATACACAAATCCATTTGATAATTGTATCAGATTATTTAATGGGATTTAATACCCATACCGGACAAGCTGTAAATAAGTAATAAAAAGGAGTGTCAGGGTGGCAAACCAATTAGAATGCAGACTGTTTCAGTCGTCATGCCAATGCGGGAAAATTAAGTAACCATGAGCATAATTTCAGATCAAAATATTCTCGCGCTTGGGGCGGTTCTTTTTGGGCTGGCATGGCTCGGCTTCTGGATAGACACCACAGCGCTTGGGAAAAAGACGTCTGGCGTTGTCTGGGTAATTGCTGTAGCCATGTTGCTATCCAATTTCAAACTGATCCCTTTCAGCAGTTCTTCCTATGACTTTGTGGGTGGCACACTGGTGCCACTTGCCATACCACTGCTACTGTTCAAGGCAGATTTACGAAAGATTTTCAGAGAAAGTGGTCCTGTCATGCTGACCTTCGGCATCGCAAGTGCCGCCACCGTCGCGGGCGCCGTGGTGGGTTATTACCTGTTTGACCTTGGAGAGATTGGTCCAAAAGTGGCTGGCGTTTATACGGGTGGCTGGATAGGTGGGGCCGTCAATTTTATTGCCGTATCACAGGCGGTTGAAATGACACCAACAGAATTCAGTGTTTCTATTGGAGCCAGCAGCATGGTCAGTAACATTGCGCTTTTGCTTCTGGTGGCCATTCCTTCCATTGGCTGGATCACACGTCGACTGCCAGTGCATGAAGCAACCGCTGCTGCTGCGGAGCAGGCCGGCGACGAGGCGAATCAACAATCCACACAATTCAAGTTGACCCATGTGACCGGTGCTATCGCGTTGAGCTTTGCCATTTGTGCAGTTGCCGGTGCAATAGGCAATTGGTTGTCGATGACGCAGTACAACATACTGTTTATTACCGTGCTGACGCTCGTTGTAGCCAACCTGATGCCCAAAACCCTGCATACACTGGAGGGTGATTTCGACCTGGGAATGCTGTTTATGTATATCTTCTTTGCAGCCGTTGGCGCCGGTACTGATGTCAGTTTCTTCTTTTCATCGGCCCTGATGCTATTCGTTTATGGCATGTTTATTATTTTATTGCATTTGCTGATTGTATTGTTTGCAGCAAAGATACTGAAAGTGGATTTGGCGGAAGCGGTTGTGGCTTCTGGAGCAGCCCTGGTGGGGCCTGCGGTTACGGCAGCTATCGCGACTTCACGTGGTTGGCGCAGCCTTGTCACCCCTGGCATCATGTGCGGGATTTTCGGTTATGTGATCGGAACGTTTATTGGTGTCAGTGTGACCGCGTTGTTAGTCTAGGATAGTCAACTACTGGCTGGAATCTTCAGTTATTTCAGCGGGTGCTGTTCTGCTGCCTCAACTCTCAGGCGTCCGGAATTGAGCATTTTGACGGTATTGGAATAGGCAGATTTTGCCTTGCCCCTGGCAATGCTCCAGGCAATGTCGTGGTGCAATTCAAGGTCGGCTTGTAATTTGTCACTATCGGCCTCCCAGCCAATCTTGAAGTGTGCTTTCAGGTAGGTGGCAACTGCGTGTCCGAAATGGCTTACAAACGGATTGTGGGAAGCGGCCAGTATCGCAGTGTGCAGCTGAATGTCAGCGGCAACACGCTGACCGGGGTCATCCTTGGAGTTTTGCATATCATCATAGGCAGCCAATATAGCGGCCACATCTTCCCTTGTTGCCCGTACAGCAGCAAGTTCAGCCGCCTTGGGCTCGATAATGCGCCGGATCTCAAGAAGCGCTAACAGGAACTCAGGTGTTGCTGTTTCCGGGTCAGCGTGCCAGGACAGCACATCGGGGTCGAGCATATTCCAGTCTTCTTTGGGGCGAATCTTGGTTCCACTTCTGGGTGCGGTTGAAATCAATCCTTTGCCAGACAAAACCTTGACCGCTTCCCTGAGTGCGTTTCTTCCAACGCTCAGGCTGTCAGCAAGCTGTTGTTCTACCGGCAGGGTCTCACCCTCGGAGTACTCACCTGTGGCTATTCTTTTTCCCAGAATATCGACCACCGATTTTACCTGGCCTCTGCCTGTTGGTTTCTTCAATGAATTGTGCTCCCTGCCGTTTGACGATTTATTTCATTGCAGTAACCGGTTAAGGCCATGCGAATGGGAAAAGTGTACTTGATCCCATGAAGTATTTCTAATTGAAAATTTATGATGGGATTATAAATATGTTTACTACTATCAACTTGAAATCAGATTAAAGATAAAAAAACCACCTTATCCGGCCATTATTAATCCCAATCAGACCATATAATAAGTTTATTAAATATTATAACTCATTGTAATTAAAGTGTTAAGTTAGTTTAGTTCGTCACTGGCAGAAAAGATAGCTTGAAGTGACATTCAGCTTAAACAAAAATTGACAATTAATGGGATTATTGATAATTTACATATATTCGCAATTGCATCCAATTAGGCCTGATGTTTTGAAACATGCCTGGTGTGCAGCAACGTTCAGATAATGGGTCATACACATGAAAATCCTCAGTGCCAAGGTCATTGTAACCAGCCCTGACCGCAATTTCGTCACTTTGAAGATAGTCACCGACGAAGGTGTTTACGGAATCGGTGATGCTACGCTAAATGGAAGAGAGCTGGCCGTAGCCACCTATCTGCAGGAGCATGTGATTCCATGCCTGGTAGATAAAGACCCTCTGCAAACAGAAGATATCTGGCAGTTTCTGTACCGTGGAGCGTATTGGCGCAGGGGCCCTGTGACTATGGCAGCGATTGCTGCAGTGGATACGGCTTTATGGGACATCAAGGCGAAGGTGGCCGGCATGCCGCTATACCAATTGCTGGGTGGCAAGAGCCGGAATTCAGTCATGGTTTATGGTCACGCCAATGGACGTGACATAGAAGAAACCGCCGATGAAGTCGCCAGGTATATTGAGCTGGGTTACCGTGCTATCCGGGCGCAAACCGGAGTTCCAGGTCTGGATTCAACCTACGGCGTATCTGCTGATAAAATGTTTTATGAACCGGCGGATGCCGATTTACCGAGCGAAAACATCTGGTCAACTGAACAATACCTTGATCACATTCCAAAATTATTTGACACGCTTCGCGATCGGTTTGGGTTCGAACCGCACCTCTTGCATGACGCACACCACCGGCTGACACCTAATGAGGCAGCCCGGCTGGGCAAGTCGCTTGAGGATTACCGGCTGTTCTGGCTTGAAGACCCGGTCCCGGCCGAAAATCAGGAGGGCTTCCGCCACATCCGCCAGCACACGGTCACACCGCTGGCTGTAGGGGAAGTCTTTAATAGCATATGGGATTGCAAACTGCTTCTGGAGGAGCAACTCATCGACTATATCCGGGCTACCGTTGTCCATGCGGGCGGTATCACGCATTTACGGCGTATCGCTGATCTGGCGGCGCTATATCATGTCCGGACAGGTTGTCATGGTGCCACTGACCTCTCACCGGTTTGCATGGGTGCAGCACTCCATTTTGATCTGTGGGTACCGAATTTCGGCATTCAGGAGTACATGTTGCATACGGAAAAAACCGATGAGGTTTTTCCTCATTCTTATACCTTAAAGGATGGCTTCATGTATCCAGGAGACTCACCTGGTCACGGCGTGGATATTGATGAGGAACTCGCTGCGAAGTATCCCTATAAAAGAGCTTATCTGCCGGTCAATCGTCTTCAGGACGGTACGATGTGGCATTGGTAAGCAGACCCGGGAAATTATATGGCTGACTATGACGTAATTATTGCCGGTGGCGGGCACAATGGCTTGATCTGTGCTGCAGTCCTGGTAAAAAATGGATTGAAGGTTCTCGTTGCTGAACGCAATGACTGGGTCGGTGGTGGCGTACTTACGCGCGAACTGACTTTGCCCGGCTTTAAGCATGTACCCTTTGGTTCCTCCCTCGTAGTGATTCACCTGAACCCGGCATTCGAGCAACTTCTGCCAGAGTTGGAAAAACATGGATTGAATTACATCTGGTCAGAGGTTCACATTACCGGCCATCCAAATAAATATGAAGGGCAGGGCATAGTTGTTTATAAGGATGTCGATAAAACCTGTGACAGCATTGCCGAGTACTCAGTTGCTGATGCACGCCGTTACCGTGAAATTTATGAAGAGTTTGGGGAGATCAGGGAAGGTGTGGTTAAGAGCATGTTCAGTCCGCCGGCACCACCCAGCTATATGTACCAGGGGTTGGAAAGAAATCCGGAAGGGCTGAAACGCCTGCGTAACTACCAACTCAGTTCTCGCCAGTTCACACTGGAGAATTTTGAAAACGACCACGTCCGAGCGTTTATTCTGGGCTGGGCGATGGCACCGCAAACTTTACCCGACCAACTGGGAACCGCTGCTGGTTTCTATGTCATGATTCCCAGCATTCACTATTTTGGACAGTCAATTCCCGAGGGCGGCAGTGGCATGCTCTCTGAAGCGTTGAAGAGCTATATTGAAGCCAATGGCGGAACCGTAATGACGGGTGCCACCGTGACAAAATTCATTGCCGATGCTGGTGTGTGCAGAGGTATAAAATTGCATACCGGTGAAGAAATACTTGCCAGCCAGGCAGTCGTCAGCGGGCTGGATCCTTACCAGACCTATCTCAAAGGCTTTGAAGACCATGAGTTACCATCCGGCTTCAAGGATATGGTGCGTAACTTCAAGTTTGGTGATATCACGATAGCCCGGGTGCATTATGCCCTGCACGAAGCGCCCGATTTCAAGTCCGGTCCTGAAATGAACAAGACGGCTTTTCAGCGTATTTTCGGTAACATGGCGGATATCGACCGCCAGTACCAGGAGATCGCTGCCGGCAAGGCACCCAGTGATCCGTTTCTGTGGACGGCAGCCTGGACTACCATCGACCCAAGCCGCGCACCCGATGGCAAGCACACCCTGATCATGGATACCTTTGTTCCTGTCGATCTCGCCAGTGGTGAGGATTGGGAAAAGATCGGCCCGGATTACTGCCGTAATATGCTGCTTCCGCAGTTGCAGAACTACACCACTAATATGGAACCGGACAACATCATGGCTGAGTATGTTGAAACCGGCCCCAGCCTGGAACGTGCCAACCTGTGTTTTGATCGCGGTGTGACCACCGGGGGTGATCGAACACTCGCACAAATGGGTGCATTCCGGCCATTCCCCAATTATTCGGATTATCGTGGCCCGCTCAAAAAGCTATACATGACAGGTCCTTCGTGCCACCCGGGTGGTGGTATTTGCGGTATGGGTACGATAGCAGCAGATGAAATACTGCTCGATTTGGGTATCAGGGAAGAAGACGACGACTTTGATTTCTAACCCGCATTTAAACAGATAGCAGACAACAGGTAGCAGACAGACATGGCAAGAGACAGAATTGATCCATACACCGCGTTAATTATTCAACCGGAAGTCACAGTGGTGGAAGACCGGGCGGGCATACAACAGAATCTCGACAGGATAAAAAACCTCATCCATTTTGGAGTGGGTTACTTCTGGGAAGTGCCAGTCAGGCTGGTGGTATTGCCGGAATACTTCCTGCAGGGTGTCGGCACACCCGGCAAGGGTGAAACAGGCCTTGCCGATGCCATGAAGAAGGCGGTAACCATTCCCGGCCCTGAAATTGATCAGCTTGGAGAAATTGCCAAAGAGTACGGCCTGTACATATGTGGCGGTGGTGTCATGGAACAGGTACCGGAATTTCCGGACCGCTGGTTCAATTCCAACTTCATCATTGGCCCGACCGGAGAAGTTGTCCTCAAATATCATAAATGGCATATTCCGGCGTCCATCGGTCTCGGAACCAGCCCTCATGATATGTTTGATGAATACTGTGAAAAACTGGGTGGTGATATCAAGGACCTGTTTCCTGTCATTGATACCGAAATCGGAAAACTGGGCACCATGACCTGCCATGATGGCTGTACGCCGGAAGTCTCCCGTGCACTGGGTTACAACGGTGCAGAAGTTATCTGTCACCCGGGTGCTATCCAGGAGTTTGAAGGAGTATCGCGTCCATGGGATTTCTGGATGTTTACCCGCCGCGCACGTGCACATGACAATATGTGTTACGTACTTGGCTCGAATTGGGGTTCGGTTAATTATGACTACTACCCCAAGGCGTTTTGCCCTGGTCATTCGTTTGCGATTGACTATACGGGAATGGTCTTGCGCGAGGCCCCTTACCCTGCAGAACAGGTACTCGCAGTGACGATGGATATTGAAGCACTGCGCCAGTATCGCACCCGCACTAATCACAATTGCTGGGTGGATGTCCGTACCGAGGGGTTTAAGCAAATCTACGAAAAGCCGATTTATCCACCCAATCGTTTCCCATCAGGTAATCCACCGAAAACGCTGTCCGATAAAGTCACGATTTGCAAAGAAGTATTCGATGACCTGTATGGACGGGGACAATTCACACCGCCTGCGGGTATCGAACCGGATGAGGTCTCTGATCTTTTACAAAAGAGAATTGACTACGCCCAGAGTACCGGACGTTTGAGAAAAAGCTGAGCTCGACGGAGTCCCCATGAAAGTCAGGAGCAAACTTGCAGATATCGATTTTGTATTTGGTAAATTCCAATATAAAAAAGATCATCTGATTGTTCATTCCGATGCCGAGCGCTCGATGGAGAGCAAGGTCTATGTGAGCCCGGACGATATTATTTCCGGTGTTGGGAAAGCACTGTCAAACCCGATGGTTTGGGTCTATTTCCTGGGTTTTCCTTTCTTCTTTATTCGTTATCGACGGCGCCACAGAAATAAGCGCCGCGGTAAATAACACAGAAATTTACCAGTGACCGTATCAAATAAAACCATGCCACAAGGGCAGAGAGCGACCTTATGACCATCCTGACACCCGTGCCCAGCATTATGAAATTATCACCCTATGTACAGGGCCAAAGCAGTATTGCCGGCGTGGACGATCCCATCAAACTTTCATCAAACGAGTCCTCGCATGGGCCAAGCCCAAAAGCAATCGAGGCTTATCATGCCTGCAGTACTGAACTCAACCGGTATCCAGATGGTTCGCAGCAGAAGTTGCGTGACGCGATTGGCAAAGTGTATGGGCTGGATGCGGACCGGATAATCTGCGGTAATGGTTCGGAAGAACTGATCCTGCTGATGGTGCGTGCATACCTGCAGGCCGGTGACGAGGCGCTGATGAGTGAGAATGGCTTCATCATGAGTAATATCCACAGTATCGCTCAAGGTGCTGAGGTAGTGATTGCGCCCGAGAAATCCTATACGGTTGATGTTGACGCTATGCTTGCACGTGTTAGCTCAAAAACGCGCTTCTGTACGATCGCTAACCCAAACAACCCGACCGGAACTTACATCAGCGATTCGGAAATGCGACGCTTGCATGCAGGTCTGCCTGAAAATTGCTTGTTCCTGATTGATAATGCCTATGCTGAATATGTTGATGAAGCAGACTTCGTCACCGGAAAAGCCATGGTCGATGAGTTTAAGAATGTAGTCATGACAAGGACCTTTTCGAAGATTTATGGCCTTTCCGGGTTACGTATCGGTTGGGCATACTGCCCGGAGGAGATTATGGGCATTGTGCAGCGTATCAGGACACCTTTTAACACCAATGGGCCAGCCCTGGCTGCGGCCGAGGCTGCAGTACAGGACACCGTGTTTACTCAAGATGTGAAACAACACAACGCTTCCTCTTTGCAGCGGATCAGTTCAGAACTTTCAAAGCTTGGAATCGAAGTGATTCCGAGCGTGGCCAATTTTTACCTGATGAAGTTTGACCAGGAAAGTGGCAAGTCCGGATCGGAAGCAGCCACATTTTTGCAGGCACGCGGCATTATTCCCCGGCCTGCAGGTGGATCGGATGCATTTCTGCGTATTACCGTCGGGCTCGACCATGAAAATGATGCTGTTATCAAAGCATTGCAGGACTATATGGCAGGATAGCCAATCCAGGACAGGGAAACAAAATCAATGACTGAATATACAATAAGCCCACTTGTTGCCCGACGACTTGAAGAAGTGCAGCGTTTGCTGATCAACGGCCAGTGGCAGCCTGCCAGTGATGGTAGCACCGAGAATATTTTCAACCCTTCTGATGGGGAGGTTATCACGACGGCCGCCGCCGCCACACCTGAAGATGCCAACCGTGCCGTGGCAGCAGCGCGGACAAGCTTTGACAACCGTAGCTGGACCAGCCTGACACCGGCACACCGGGCAAGAATACTTTGGCGGATTGCAGATTTGATAGAGGAAAATGCCGAAGAGATAGCAGAGCTGGAAATGCTTGATGCAGGAAAATTCTATTCTGGCGCTTTGCACGGCGAGGTCCCGTTTGCGGCAGAATGCTTCCGTTACTATGCTGGTTGGTGTACCAAGATCGAGGGTTCCACCAAACAGCTTTCGACAGTTCCAGACCAGGATTTTCACATTTACACACAACGGGAGCCGGTTGGTGTAGCGGCGCTGATCGTTCCGTGGAACGGTCCGTTGGTTCAGGCTGCGTGGAAAATTGCACCCGCACTCGCCGCAGGCTGCAGTGTGGTGGTCAAACCAGCCTCTCAAACGCCGTTGACTGTCACCCGCCTGGGTGAGCTGATGATGGAAGCTGGTGTTCCCGATGGTGTTATCAATATCATCTCAGGTAGCGGTTCCACCATTGGCCGTCTGCTGGCGGAGCACGCCGATGTCGATAAAGTGTCATTTACCGGGTCCACCGAAGTAGGTAAACAGATCATTGATTCAGCAAAGGGTAACTTAAAGAAAATCACCCTTGAGTTGGGTGGCAAGTCACCGGTCATCATATTTGATGATGCAGATATAGATGAGGCGATAGAAGGTGCCGCGCAGGCCATTTTTTCATCTGCAGGCCAGGTCTGTGTGGCCGGTTCGCGACTGTATGTACAGGACACGGTCTACGAACAGGTCGTGGAGGGTGTGGCAAACATTGCCAGGAATATGAAAGTGGGGCCCGCGACCAACGGTGAAATGGAAATGGGTCCGTTGATATCCCGCCAGCACATGCGGGGTGTGCATCGAATGATCGAAGCCGGCCAGGCCGAAGGCGCGCGACTCGTTGCTGGCGGAAACCTGCTTGAAGGCGACGGCGGTTATTTAATCGAACCCACTGTTCTGGCGGATACGTCACATAAAATGAGCGTGGTTAATGATGAAATCTTTGGCCCCGTGCTGGTCGCCATGCCGTTTGGCTCTGACGACGATATTGTAGCCATGGCCAATGACAGTGAATACGGACTGGCGGCCAGTATCTGGACACGCGACATTGGTAAGGCTCACCGGACTGCTGCGGCCATTAAGGCCGGGTTGGTGTGGGTCAATTGCCATGGCATCCCCGATATGGCTATCCCTTTCGGAGGTTACAAGCAATCAGGTTGGGGACGGGAGAATGGTTATGAATCGTTACTCCAGTACACCGAGTTGAAGTCTGTCGTTGTGCGTCTTTAGATTTGACCGGGCCGAATTAAGTACCTTGTGTGTGGCGCGTCACCGCTCCACCTGTAGTGACACATCTTCTTCGGTGCGTTCCTGTTTCAAATCATCCGCGATCTTCAGCCAGCTGATCCTGCTTTCGATGCCGTAATGGCCCTCCGGTGGAGCGACCTCCGGATCATCCAGTGTGCCACTGAGTATGGAAATCCAGTCCTCTTTAATCGGGCGGAAAAACATTGGAGAGCCACAGTTTTCACAAAAACCCCTTTCGATATCAGCGGAGGATTGATAGAACTTTGCCTTGCCTTTAAGCATGCGTAACTGGGTTTTTTTGATAATGGCGCTTGTAGATACGGCACTTCCGGTTGCTTTCTGACACATACGGCAGTGACAGTACCAATTCTCTGATTTTGATACGGTAGCTTCGTAGCGCAACGCGCCGCATAAACATCCGCCTGTCCAGATTTTCAAGATAATTCCTGAACGGCGCGATACGCCTCGTCAATAGCCACATGGGTATACCCATCTGCGCCCGCATCCGCGTTCGCCATCGTAATGTTGCCGAAGGGTTGGCTGGCGATTTCGTGGGGGGCTTTGCCCGCGGGCCATTCGGGATCCCAGAGATCGAGGTAGTCGTGGGCATAGCCATGCGGCCAGCGGTTGACGGTGATGGCGAGGATATCGCGTTTCATATCGAAACCGGCCGGGCCCAACAGGCCTTTGATGACGGTGCGGACCTCGCGCTCGTAATCCTCGAAAGTAAGCGCCAGCATTTTGGCGCGTGAGGCCCGTAACTGATCCTTGAGGTCGACGACATCTTGAGGTGGAGAAATGGAACCCCAGAAGGTCAACGGCACGGGGCCATTATCGGCAAATTTATGCTGGTATCCGCCGG
>Ga0164313_10003554_pt1 | contig 13876 bp, 8 predicted proteins | sample GuaBasSedimGuay4_FD_113735 | JGI IMG/M metagenome (GOLD analysis project Ga0164313, IMG submission 113735) | Subseafloor sediment microbial communities from Guaymas Basin, Gulf of California, Mexico - Guay4, Core 4569-4, 0-3 cm | ecosystem: Environmental > Aquatic > Marine > Hydrothermal vents >... | reverse complement strand
TCCCGCTAAGTAGAAAGTATCTTTCAAAAATAAAAGATTTCTCACACCCGACAAACTACGTCGGGATTCGAAATGACACGCACACTATTTCGTAGAATATATATTATTTCAATAAAATCATTTTTTTACTAAAGACAACTTCCTTTTTTAATTCTGACGAAGTTACATTCAATCTATAAAAATATATTCCACTCGATAAATTACCAGCATCCCAATTGATATTATAACTACCTGCACTTTGTCTTTCATTTACTAGTGTAGTTATCTGACGGCCAAGCACATCATAAACGGAAAGTGATACTTCTCCACTATTAGACAAATCATACTGTATTGTAGTACTTGGGTTAAATGGGTTTGGATGATTCTGAAATAATTGAAATGTTTTAGGAACGTTTGCTAATATATTTTCTGTCGATACAACTTTATCTGAAACTATAATATTTGAATATTCTGTTTCCATCCAAGTTGTTGCTATACCTGTTGTAGCAACTAGTCCAATAATTACAGAAGATTCCATATCCATCGTAAATATATGTAAAGGAATTCCCCAATCAATACCATCATCAGATGTGTATGTTTTAAATTCATCTCCTTTCCTAGATACTTTTAACCATTTTGGCAATACTTTTTCAACACCAAGATGAAAAGTAGATTTAATATTACTACTATCCGATTCTCTCTGTTTTGAATTAAGTCCAAGATATGGTGTATACATCAGACTGACAAATTTTGATTTTGTAGAAACATTTTCTCTTATCATAATTCCTACGTTCGGCGAAAATCCAGGATTAGAAATATTTTCTAGTCTAGTTGATATTTCACATTCTCCATCCATCGGTTGATAAACAAATGATAGTTGATCACCACTATTGCTAAATCCAAGAGATGCTGAATGAATGCTCAACGTTTCACCTCTGAAAATGCTATAACCGTCAAGTATCTGCTCCCCTATATTTACATGTTGCCACGGTTCTGGTAAAGGAAATGTTGTTGATATATTTAAGTCATCAATTAGAGAATTAAAATTATCACTCAAAAGTGAGCTCGTACCTACTATTACAGTTTGAAGATTTTTGCCAGTAGCGTAAGTTCCAACATTGCAAATTATGTTAACCCACTCTCCAATATTTCCACGTGCGGATGATAACGGTAGACCATCCTCTGCTATTGGTGATAATTCACTCAACCGACTCCCATCAGAAAATACTAGGTCAATAAAAACACTTCTGCCTGATTCATCTTTAGGATTAAGCCAGTAAGATATCATTGTACTATCAAAGACTGGAATTTCATATTTAAATATTTTATAAAAAAGAGAATCCGTTCCACTAATTTTATTTCCAGTAATTGTTAAAGCACGGCTGCCACTATGCGATTCACCCGTCTCAACCGCTTTACATTGGTAACTCGTAGTATCATTTGAATCAATATTTTTGTTACCCCATAATGTGTTATTCCAATAATTTTGAGTGTCATCAATTTCCCAGCCAGTCTCTAATCCTATTCCACCAATAGTAGATTGCTTATAGTTATAATCAAATTCGACATTACTATTGTTTTCACCACTTAACTTAAATCCGTTCTCTGCATAACTATCAAATATCTTTACATCAATTGCGTTTTCACCTATGATATATTGAGGATTAAGAGTAGTAGAAATTTTAATATTTTCTAAACGGGTGCTTCCTCCATTTATATTAAACGCTCCATTTTGCATATGTAATTGCTGAACCAATAATTTTCCACTCCCACTAATATCGACAGTGAAACCATTCTGTTCACCCCATGACAGAGAATTGAAAAATGACACATCTGCGCTAAACCCTGATCCTGTGGTGATTATACCATTTTGACTATTGCCAAGTAGAACAAGTTGGGAATTTATAAAATTTATTTTAGATCCCTCTTTGCTTTCGATAAATATACCATTACTTGCGGCATCTGATCCATGTAGAAATATATCAACATTGGATGTTCCTCCATCGTCAATTAAATTAAGACCACGATTAGAGGCAAATACAAAGGTTCCTAAAAAATGCTCTTTGTTAGTAGAGCCAATGTTAAAAGCATTTAAATTCCCTTGCTGCTGAGAGACAAGAGGATCAAAACCAGGTTCTGAGACTTTTGGATAGCCAGAACTACGCAACCAATAATGTGGATTGAACTGAACATTTTCAACCCAGCCTTCACTTAAATTCTGACTAACTGAAAGTCCAGACTTCAATGGAGAACCGGCCAAATAACTAATCACATGTCCACTACTTGGATATGAAGCAAGATCAACACCCTGCCAAGTGTTTCCTAACGTAACATCTTTTATCCAACAATTATCACCTTGTGTTTGTATGCTCCAAGGATATTCTGGAAAGTCATCAGTATTTTGTTCAGGATACCAGATTGTAAATCCCCTTACACCTGAACCAGATCCCATAGAAACAAAAGGAGTTCCACTTGGATTATTCTTTCCCTCATAGACCAACAGAACACTTCCTTGTGAAGTTGTATGATGAGGCACATCCCAGATTCCTCTAAGTTCAACACCAGTTGGTACCATTATGTGCCCATTAAATCTGTACCATCCAGCAGGAATATAAACTGTTCCGCCACCATTTCCACTTGCGGCATCAAGTGCTGCTTGGAATGCGATTGTGTTATCTGTAAGACCATCTGCGATTGCACCATAGTCTTGCACTATAAATAAATCATCATTTGGTGGTCGAAGCTCTGCCGCAAAAGGATGTGGAGGAACCTCAAGTTTTGCTGATCCGAGTGGTTCTTGCGAAATTATAATTTCACCCTCGCTATTATTTTCAACCTTTAATTCTGTTGGGAAAATATTATCCAATATTTGTGAATTCTCGACACTTGCACCAAAACGAAAATGTAATTTATCTTCAGTAAACGTATTACCAATTAGAGAGACTGATCCTGTCTCACAATCAATTGCAGCATCAGTGGATATGTGTCCCCAATTTTCAAACGTACAATTTTGAAAAGAGAGTCTTCCAGTAGAATTCTCAGAAAACTGGACTGCCGTTTTGGGGTTTCCACCAAAGGTGCAAGAATTAAATTGAACAATTGTAGTAAATGCATCACCAGTAATAACACAGCTTGAGTTTTCACCTTCCACATTAATAGTAGAATTTGTAATTGCCCAACCAATAAAATTAACATCACTTAAATCAATACCAATTTTACTTTTGTCAATATTCAATCCATAAATAACTCCATTCGGTCCAAAGTCACTATATCTAATTATCTGCATACCTGTTTGATAGCCAACAAGGGAAACATCATAAATATATTCCCAATCGGAACGACCCATTATAATTCCAGTTCCGTTACTTTGCAACCAGTTAAGAATTGTACTTTCAGATGGAGAGCCGGTAAGTCCAGAAGTACTCCAGAATTTTGGTTCAAAATGGACATTCATTATTCTTCCAATATCTGTTGTTTGCGATAACCAAATACCAGTCTTTAATGGAGTTCCATAAACATTACGGATGTAGTGGAGTTCATTCCAAACTGGACCAATTTTAATTCCTTGATAAGAATTAACGAGAGTAACATTAATCACAGATGTGTTATCACCTGCTCCCTTTGCTGTTTCTGGGTTGCATAAAATTGTAAAGGGATATGGGGAAACCGCGGAGGCTGATTGATTAGGATACCAGACAGAAAGATTCTTGACACCACTTCCTATTTCTAGACTAATAAAAGCCTCACCACTTTCAGAACCTTGTCCAGCATAGGGCATTAGAATAGTTCCAACAACATTACTATTCTCCTCAGGATTTTGCCACTCTCCACGGAGAATAACTTTTTCCCTCACAAGTAAATTACCATCGAACCGATATCGACCAGCAGGAATAAATACAACTCCTCCACCGGCAACTACTGCACGGTCAATTGCATCTTGGAAAGCAGAAGTCGCATCTACTGATCCATCATTTACAGCGTTGAATGGTGCATCTGTAACGTTAATGCTTGCAATTGGTACGTCATCACTTGATAACGTTGTTGGCATAACACTTGGGATTAATGTGGTGCTTTCCCCAAGTATTCGAGCATCATCAAGATAAAAAGTGCCAGCAATACGCTGAGCATTTTCATCCGTCAATCTAAATCCAATCCAACAAGTTGCTGCAGTACCAGGCGCTGTGGAAGTTATAGTAAATTCCTGATAAATATCACTAAGATGTATTTGCTCAGTTTGAGAGCCAACTATGCTACCGTTTTTATCAAAATATCCAAAGACAAATTGTAGATACAACCCGGAACTACTATCAGCTTTTGCCATAACCTTTGCTGTATAATCTGCTCCCCCAATTACTGGAACATTAGCATCCCAATTATCAAAACCGCGATCTACAACCGATCCGTCGTCAGTAACAAAGTTTACTTTAACTGCTTGTAATCCTTCTATAACATCGGTTGTTGTTATTTCTGCTGTACTACCAATATCATTAGGTACTTCAAAAAAACGCCAACTTGTCATTCCATTTTCGAATCCACCATTGAATGGAATTAAAATGTTTGTCTCTTCTGCAAATAATGATGCAACGCTTAAAAATGCGATTAATACTAATATAATCTTTCTCATCTTATCCTTTAACTCTATCAAATTAATAATTATTGTTTTATCTATTTATCATACTATATTTAATTCTTTACCATTTCCTGTGCACCAACATTACTTCTCCAAGTTTTAAGTTTATTCAATAACCTTGAAGATACTTGGGGCAAAGAGTCTACTAAATTATTCTGCTCACCAGGATCTGCTAATAAATCATAAAGCTCAAATGCACCTTTTTCATTGTCAATTGAATTTTCAAACCATTCCACTAATTTATATTTCCCCTCTCTAATGGCACCCTGTGGTCCAAGTCCAGTACCATGATAATGTGGATAATGCCAATAAAGAGTATTACGATTAATTTTAGCTTCTGGATTTTTTATAATTGGTAATAGACTTATCCCATCATTTTTTGATTTTATTTTAACATTAGCTAATTCAGAAAATGTAGGAAAAAAGTCATTGCTTATAACTAACTCCTCAGAAAGCATTCCAGGTACTACAGTTCCTGGCCAATAAATAATTAAAGGCATCCGGATGCCTCCCTCATAAAGGTCCCCTTTACTTCCACGAAATGGTTTCCCATTTTTATCACCAAGTTGTCCGTTATCTGAATAGAAAATCAGAATAGTATTTTCTTCCAGATTAAGCTCTTTTAGTTTTGCCAATATTTTTGCTACACTATTATCTAAAGTTTCTAACATTGCAGCTTGTACGGGATTGTTATGTCCTCCCTTTTTTGATCCCTTTTTATTCTCGTATTTCTCTACAAGCAATTTATCTTCAATCTCAGGAGCATGTATTGTATTATGAGGAATATAACAAAAGAATTTATTCTTCTGATTTTTCTCAATAAAGTCTAGTGCTCTCTGAGTTATTTCCTTTACATGATGCTTATCATTTTCATATTTACTCTCAGGACCAGCTCCAGGTTTATGAGTTGTCAGAACATCATCAAATCCTTGTGAACCTGGATCACCACTTCTGCCCCGTTCATATTTTTTATCAATATTTAAATGCCATTTACCAAAATGCCCAGTGACATAACTAGCTCTTTTTAATACTTCTGCGATTGTCACTTCATCTTCTGATAGATATTTTCTCCACTCTGGAACTTTTAATTTTTCGCCCAGCTTAGTTTTTCCGGGTATATAATCTGTTAAATGTAATCGTGCAGGGTATTTACCAGTTAAAATACTTGCCCTCGTTGGCGAGCAAACTGTAGCCGCTGCATATGCATTTGTAAATTTAATTCCATTTTCTGCAAGACCGTCTATATTTGGTGTTTCGTAATATGTACTTCCATAACACCCAAGTTGATGAACTCCTAAGTCATCAGCAACTATAAAAACAATATTGGGAGTTTTAATTTTAACATCACTATCTGTCTGACATCCAGAAATACCAAATTGCAGAGATACAATCATGACTGCAAACGTTGTTTGTAATTTTAGATTAAATACTTTTTCAAATAATATTGTTATACATTTTTGTATAAATACTAACTTAAATGAGGCCATAGATTTTTCAGTTTCTAATAATTAATAATATTTTTATTACTCTTTCTTCCATTCTAAAACTTGATTTGCATTTAATAATTCTTTTTGCAGTTTTGGATAATCTATATTCTGAATCTCTGTTTCAGAATCAATTGCTTGGACTGCTGCCATTACTGCAGATTCTCCTAACAACATAAATACTGGTTCCATCCGAATTGAACCAAAAGCAACATGTGAAGCTGAAAGACATACAGGTATAAGCAGATTTGTGCATTCATTTTCTTTTGGAATAATAGAACGAAATGAAATTGGATAAGGGGGAAACCCACTAACTTCGACATCACCCTCATTTCTAACATTACCAGCTTCATCAACATATCGTTGGACGTTATGTGAATCCATTGTATATGCTGCTAATCCAATAGGATCATCTACAATCTGACTGCCCATACAATTATGCTCAGTCATTACATAATCTGAAATCATCCGGCGTGCTTCTCTAATATATAATTGATGCGGCCAATTGTTGTTATCCGAGAACTCATCCTTTGGTAATCCCCAACGATTAACTTCTTCACGAACATGTTCTGGGACCCTTTCGTCATTGGCTAAAAACCACATCAACCCTTTCTGATAATTTTCATGTTCTTTGATTATGCTTTCTCTTGTTTTATAATCCCCATCTGGATAGTCATAATTCATCCCAATATTATCTGTTGCAAAAGCTCCTTTATTATTAGTATCCGTTTTATTATTCGGCATACTTTTGCTCAATTTCATTACATCAAAAACACCAGTGTTAGTATAGCGGAGTAATAATTCATACCTCATTGGATTGTATAAGTCAGGTTTTTGGAAAGGAATTAGGTTCTCTTGATCATTAGTTAAACACATTCTAAAACAGTAAGCCTGAACTCGATTGTCTCCGCTTCCTTCCACGCCTGGTCCACCATCATTCTGAATACTTGGAAGCAAGCCACTCTCTGGCTTTCCTGGAATTATATAAGGGTCAACTTTGCTCTTAAACTGATGATATATTGCTTGTGCTGTCTGAACTCCATTCAAAGTTTCATTATATACTTTATTAGATTCACGCCCAACTGTGTAAGAGACTCCAGCCTTTGCCATTAAATCCCCTTCATAGGTTGCATCAATAAATATTCTTCCTTTAAATTTAAGACCTGACTCCATTTCTATTTCAGTAATTGTAGTTCCAGATTTTATAACTCCACTCAATAAATTTAATCGTTCTTCAAAATAGACTGGAATATTTTCCTCTTTGATCAAATCATTAAATATTTTTTCTGCTACATGAGGTTCAAAGGTCCACATTGTTCCTGCAGTATCAGAATTAGGATTGTAGTGAGCAAAAATACGTCCATAAAATTCTCTTGACATCCCACCAATGGCTGCCTTATTTCCAATATCTGTTGCCCCCAGACCGCCAGAGCTTAAGCCACCTAAGTGTTTTCCAGGTTCTATCAAAACAACGGACTTGCCCATTCTTGAACTCTTAACAGCAGCAATCACACCAGCGGAGGTTCCTCCGTAAACTACAACATCATAACTGTTTTCATCAGTAGTATCGCAGTTAACCATTAGAATTTGGATAAGTAATAAAATCACAAAATAGAATACTTTTCTTTTTTCAATTTTGATATAACTTAATGGCATTCTCATATAATTCCTCTATGCGTATTTGTTTTAATTTTGGTAATACAGTAAATCTATTATTATGCTCATTGTATCAAATAGGATGTGTCATTCCCACATGTTTTTAGTGGGAATCTTTCACACATTTAGAGATTCCCGATAGAAGCATTCGGGAATGACAGATGAACATATAATATAAAATTCAATATGATTAATTGTTGGAGTAATAAATAATTTTAATTTATAACTTCTGAATTTCTAAATTTTTCCATTTAATTTTTATTCCACCACCGCTATGTATTTGCAGAGCAATAAACCCATAGCCTTCGCCAATTTTAGCATCAGTAAAGTCAACCATTGATTCACCATTAAGCCATGTCTTAACATTATCATCCACTACACGAATTTTCATTTTATTCCACTCACCCATTTTTAAGATATTCTCTTTTTCATCTGGAATTCTGACTAACCAGCCTCTTCCATAGGATTCATATATCCCACCCGTATCATGATTTGGGGGAGCAACCAACCTGCCAGCCACTAATTTTTACTCCATCAATGGACGATCTAAAAAATACTCCGCTATTACCCTCAGCATTTTGCTTAAACTCAAGTGTCAACTCAAAATTCTTAAACTTCTCATTTGTGTTCAAGTAACCGTATTCTTTGTCGGGTCCACTTTCACATATTAATAGTCCATCTTCTACATACCATTTCTCTGTTCCGTTTATAGTCCAGCCGCTCAAATCCTTTCCATTAAAGAGGCTAGTAGTTTCACATTTTTGGGAAGACCCACATGAACTACATGAATAAAAACCTAGCACAATTAGCAAGAGTGAAATACTTTTAATTATATTTTTCATTTTATTCCTAATTTTATTTAAGTGATTTAATTTTGATATTTCTGAACCATATTTTATTACCGTGATCTTGTAATCCAATTTTTCCAGTTTTCACAATACCGTAATCTTCAAAGTCTTTCCACTTTCCTTCTGCTTTACGTCTATCCCAATCACTAGTCCATTGTTTAAACTCTATAATTTTTTCACCATTTAAATAGTGTTTTACAAGTGAATCCTTAACTACAATTCTACTGCTGTTCCACTCACCTACTGCCTTTAATCGCTTCTTATGGTTAGTAAGATGCATGGAATAATTTGCACCAGTTTTTTGCCACTCTCCTAATTTTGAAGGGAACCCAATATCATCGATTAATTGATACTCGGGTGCAGTATAGTATAACGCTTTATACTCTTTCCCCTCCTTGACATGATAGAATATTCCACTGTTTCCTTCTGGAGATATTTTCCATTCCAATTTCAAATCGAAATTTTCAAAGTCATTGTCGGAAACTATATCTCCTCCAATATCTCCACCCTTACCAAGTGCTACAAGTTCACCATTCTCAGCTATCCATCCATCAGTCATCCCTTCTTCATTGAATTTGTGCCAGCCATTGGTAGTCTTTCCATCAAAGAGTAATTGCCAGCCATCAGTATGCTCTTGCTCCGTTAGAGTGTTATTTGCGATTACTTCATTTTCTTTACTTGTCTGCTTCTCTTCACTCATACATCCTACAATAAAAAGCAATGCTATTACTATTGCAATAGTTAATTTTTCACTTCTGTTCATTTTATTTCCTTATTATTTTAATTCCATTTTTTGAGGATCCCAATTAATAAATTCATTCTCCCGGTAACTATTGTTGCAAGCCAATGCTGGAGCAGCCGCACGTAACCCAAATACTGCATCTTCAACAACTGTACCACCTGTTCTAATTGCATTGATGAAATTTTCATGGTGATAATAATGAGCACCTTTGTACCCTTCCTCCACTTGATAGATCAATTCTCTCGGAGGTAACATTTTTTTACGTGGTGATATTTTTGGTTTTCCCTCCGCTTCTTTTCCTTTTAGAAATGCATCTTGAGGTTCATTTTTTTCATTAGTTCGGAGAACAACTTTATCCCACATTACATCCATTGAGCCTTCACTCCCAACAAGACGCAAATATGTGGTTCCAGAAGTACCGTCAACAAAATTACATCTCAAAGAGAGATCAAATCCAGGATGCTGTTTAGTTTTTGGATAGTCGAACATACCTAGCAAAACGTCTGGAACTTCGCGTCCGTCTTCCCAAAATCTTAATCCACCCATTGCAGCAATTTTCTGAGGACCCACAGATGACGTAATAAAATGGAGACTTGAAAATAGATGCACAAACAAATCACCAGCCATTCCTGTTCCATAATCGAGATAATTTCTCCATCTGAAAAATCTAACAGGATCAAAGGGAATGTAATCATAATCTTTCAAGAAACGTTTCCAATCAACTGTATCTTTTGATGCATCTTCGGGTATTGTATATTGCCAAGCCCCGCCCGGTGAATTACGCGCCCAGAATCCTTCGGCGTAGTTTAACTCACCAATTGCACCATCCTCTAGCAGCTCTTTAGCTTTTTCATTTCCAACTGAACTTAAACCCTGACTTCCAACTTCAAAGACCACTTTATTTTTCTGTTGGGCATCAATAACATCATAACCCTCTTCGATTGAATGGACCATTGGTTTTTCGCAATATGCATGCTTCCCACTATTCATTGCATCAACGGATATCTTTTGGTGCCAGTGATCGGGAGTACCAATGATAACTGCATCAATATCTTTTCTATTCAATATCTCTTGATAATCTTTGGTTGTAAAAATATCTTTCCCCCATGCCTCTTTTGCTTCCTCAAGTCTTCCATCATATAAATCACAAGCAGCAACTAATTTTACTCCAGGTACTTTTAGCGAGGTTCTAGCATCTGCCATTCCCATTCCACCAGCTCCTATTAGAGCTATTTGAATATTATCATTGGCAGATATATTTTCGTCAAACTCAATTTGCTTTGGGGATTTAAGTCTTGAGATACTACTCCCTTTTGCTGTTAGTATTGTAGGAGTAGCTGCAATAACAGCTGAGCCGACTGCCACTTTTTTAATGAAATTCCTTCTACTAGAATTATTGTTTTTCATAGATACCTCATTATTTTATTATTAACTAAATACTTCTCAAATTATTAATGAAACAATACTGATTCATGTATTTCCTGCTTTTCAATTTTAGTTCCTTCGTAACTAATCTTTATCGAACTAGCCCCAGCATTTTGGAAATAAATTACTTTAATCGGGTGATGACCAGCTTTTAAGGCAATACCGCCACTCTTCTCGTCTGCCGGATGTAGTCCTCCGTGATCCACAACAACCCTATCGCCAATGTATAGCTGGCTGCCATCGTTGGTTTCAGTAAAGAATGTGTAAATACCTTCATCCTTAATATTAATAAAGCCTGAATATATGACGCCAAAGTAATGCTTAATATGATCTGGCGGAAAGAGAAAACTATTTAGAACACCTTTCTTTTTATATTGGTCACGTGGAACTTGATTAGTGTGATCATATTTACCTTCCACATATTGATAGTTGAGTCCGGATTGAAGGTTATCTATTTCAACCGGGACAAGTGGTTCCTGCTTGTTATAATTGCCACTACGCGTACGACCTTTGCTTCCATCAGGATAAAACTCAGAGGCTTTTAATACTGCACTGTTTTCCAAGTAGAAAGGTCCCGTATATATCGTTGATTCAAGTGTAGGTTCACTTCCATCCAGAGTGTAACGTACTACACTATTTATTTTCGGTTTTAATATTTTCACATTTATTTTATCAGTAAATACATGCACTCCATTAAATCCACCCAACAAATCAGGTTGGCGGTAAATAACTCCCATTGCCTCGTAGCGTGGATAATGATGAGCTAACCTTTTTATGAAGCTTTCCAAATCTTTATTTTCCTTTTTTGTCCAGGCAATTTCTGCCAAAGCGGCCATCCGAGGCAAGGTGGCACTATCGAGCAGTTCTGGTGATGGTATTTCCCACAAACAAGCTTGAACGCCGAGTACATGTTTTGCATCAACTTCTGATACACCTTCTGGAACTGGTTCAAATGAATAGGTCACTTCCAAGGGTAGACGTGGTTCACCTTCTTCATTTATTTCCTGATTATCAAAGTACAAATGTGATGAATTGGTCTGGATAACATCAAATCCTCTTCGAATAGCTTTAATGCTACGATCCATTCCTCTCCAAGCCATGATGGTTCCATTAACGTTTTCACCGCCTTCAAGAATCTCATCCCAGCCAATTATTTTTCGACCTTTGGACTCAATGAATTTTCCCATTCTGCCTAGGAAATATCCATACAAACCATCCAAGCCGTCCAGTCCTTCATTTTGAATACGGACCTGGCATTTGGGACATTTTTCCCAGCGCATTCGAGTGGTTTCATCACCGCCGATATGAATATACTTGGAGGGAAACATATCCATCACCTCGGTGAGCACACCCTGTAGGAATTCGTAAGTCTTCTCATTCCCGATACAGTATGTATGATTTGTCCAAATATCTATACCGCCAGATGCGACAGGAAAAGGGCCGCCTGTACAAGAATATTCTGGATACGCTGCCAATGCAGCCAAGGTATGACCAGGCATCTCAATTTCGGGCACAATTGTTATATTACGGCTTTTTGCGTAGGCAACAAGTTCCTTAATATCTTCCTGTGCATAATATCCGCCGATAAGAGGGACACCTTTAGTACTCATTTCCTGCCATCCGTTCCAGGGCAAATCGTAACGTTTTGAGCCCACATTTACAAGCTTAGGATATTTTTTAATTTCAACTCTCCAGCCCTGATCATCAACAAGATGCAGGTGAAGTCTATTTAATTTGTATTCTGCCATCAAATTAATATATTTCTTTAAATACTCTACTGAATGAAAATGGCGTGCAGGATCCAAAAGCATTCCGCGCCAGACGTAGCGTGGTTGATCTTTTATACTCACTGCAGGTATTAACCATTCAACGTTCTTGTTTGATTTCTCACTACTAAATATTTCGGGCGGCAACAGCTGCAGAAGCGATTGTACACCGTAAAACAATCCTGCTTTTTTGGGAGCTTTTATGACAACATATTTATCACCGACTTCAAGAGTATATCCTTCATCACCGAGTTTTTCATCCGCCAAATTAGTAGTAATTAGTATTGCACCGTCAACTTTACTTTTTGCCCCACTATTTTCAATGGTTAATTTATATCCAGCTGTTGTTTTGATTTTATCTATAAGATATTCCGCTATTTCTTGAGATTCTTTGTTATCTGTCTGCACAAATAACTTTGTATTGGGTTTAATTGTAAACGTACCATTTCTCACTTCCATCTCAACGGGTTTGGGAATAATATTTACTAATGATTCCTCTACAGAATTCTGATTTGTACAGCTAGTAAGTATTAATACAATCACAAAAGCGAATTTAATTTTTCTCATTTTTATTCTAACGTTATTATTTCAAACTTTATTATTTATAATATGTTTTTCAACGCACTATTATTAATTACATGCAGCTATTTCCATTTACTTCTTTAGCTTCTTGATAATTAGCTTTTCATCAGCTGGTAATTTTGGAAATGAGTTATGTGGTTCTAATTGATACCAATAGGCAACTGATGCTAAGTCATCTTCAAGAGACAAATATCCATCAGGTCCCCATCCAAGAGACTGAACAGTTATTCGTAAGTCTTCATCAAATCTTACTGGATCAACAACATGCCAACGGTATTGACCAAATATCCCAACAAATCCTTCAATTGTGGAATCTTTAACTTCATAAAACCCTGCATACAAGCTACTGAATGAATCGTAATACATTACCCCATCTATTTTACGGTCGTTATATCCATACGAACCACAGAAATAATCTTCTTCACCTGTAGTACATATTGTTGGGAATTCTTTATCCCCATCCATATAAAATTTTACTTCACCTTCGCCCCACCATCCACTTTTTCTTGCACCGTGAGCTAGATAAGTTCCAACATATTGTCCTTTCCCTTTTATTCCGTCAACAATAGTATAAACCTCTTTAAAAGGTAATTTATTTACTCTTCTAAATTGTGCATGAAAATATGGTGTATTTGCCTCAACGGTTTCTAGAGAATAATTTATTTGATAATATACAGTTGCTTTCTTATCGCTTCTGTTTTCCATTGTGATTTTACACTTTTTTCTAAAAGGCATTTGCCAGTAAGAATTGAATCCACTTCTAG
>Ga0164313_10003553_pt1 | contig 13877 bp, 25 predicted proteins | sample GuaBasSedimGuay4_FD_113735 | JGI IMG/M metagenome (GOLD analysis project Ga0164313, IMG submission 113735) | Subseafloor sediment microbial communities from Guaymas Basin, Gulf of California, Mexico - Guay4, Core 4569-4, 0-3 cm | ecosystem: Environmental > Aquatic > Marine > Hydrothermal vents... | reverse complement strand
CCGGTAAAGAATTCAAGAGACCAAGTACCAAGTACTGAGTACCAAGTACTCAAACGAACGAAGAGAGTTTTCATGACAGACGAGCATCGGATCCGCATCCGACTCAAGGCGTACGACCACTCGGTCGTCGACGAGTCGGCGCGAAAGATCGCGGAAACGGTGATCCGTACACAGGCGAAGATCAAAGGGCCGGTTCCATTACCGACCAGGATCCATCGCTACACCGTCATCCGGGGACCTCACGTCGACAAGACGTCGCGTGAGCACTTCGAGATACGGATTCACAAGCGGCTCATCGACATCCTTGAACCGACCCCGAAGACGGTTGACTCGCTGATGCGACTCGACCTCCCAGCGGGCGTCGAGGTGGAGATCAAGACATGAATGCGATTATCGGAGAGAAGTTGGGCATGACCCAGATCTTCGACGATGAGGACCGGGCCGTCCCGGTGACCGCCGTCAAGGCAGGGCCTGTCGTCGTCACGCAGATCAAACGTGTGGATACCGACGGGTACAACGCCGTTCAGATCGCCTTCAAGGAGATGTCCACGGCCAAGGCCGGCCGGCCCGCAACGGGCCACTTCGCCAAGGCTGGTGTTGCCCCGCAGCGCCACGTCATCGAAGTTCGCGTCGATGATCCTGACGCCTTCGAACCTGGCCAGATCATCACGATCGCTGATGTCCTCGAAGCAGGTGGCAAAGCGGACGTGACGGCTGTTTCGAAAGGTAAGGGCTTCGCAGGAGTCATGAAGCGCCACAACTTCAAGGGCCAAGGTGCGTCCCACGGTGTCCACAAGGTGCACCGCGCTCCGGGTTCTGTTGGAGCGTGTGCGACGCCTGCCCGTGTTTTCAAGGGCAAGCGTATGCCAGGACGCATGGGCGGAGATCAGGTGACGATGCTCAACCTCGACGTCATCTCGGTTGATGCTGACCGCAATCTTCTGCTCCTTCGGGGAGCCATACCAGGCCCCAAGGGTGCCGTGGTCGTTGTTCGCAGGGCGGTGAAGGTCAATGACTGACACGCTCACTGCAGATCTCTACACAGCTGATGGAACCCTTCAGGGCGAAATCGAGCTGAATGAGGGCATTTTCGGCATCGAACCGAACAACGATGTGATGCATCAGGTGGTTACGGCCCAGCTCGCTGCCAAGCGTGCGGGAACACACTCGACGAAGACACGCGCTGAGGTGCGTGGCGGTGGTACAAAACCATGGCGCCAGAAAGGCCTCGGCCGTGCACGTCACGGTTCGATTCGTTCACCCCAGTGGGTGGGTGGTGGTGTTGTTCACGGACCCAAGCCCCGCGACTACAGCCAGCGGACACCGAAGAAGATGAAGCGACTCGCACTGCGAAGTGCGCTATCTGCACGCGCTGCTGAGGGTCAGATCAGGGTCATCGAATCGTTCGATGGATGGGATGTGCCCAGGACGAAGAATGCAACCGCATTGCTTGAGGCAATGGGCGTCACCGGCAAGGTGCTCCTCCTCGCAGAGGATCATGAGCGTACGGCTATCAAGTCATTCCGTAACCTCGATCATGTGATCGCATCGAACCTCGGTCAAGCCAACACGTACGATGTGTTGTGGGCAGAGACGGTCATCATGAGCAAGGGAACGCTCGAACTCGGCCAGGGCGCACCGCGCGGAACCGATGAGCATGCAGAGGCCAGCCAACAGCCGTCAGCCGTCAGCTCAGAGCTGGAATCAGCCGTCAGCCAACAGCCGTCGGCCGTCAGCGAGAGCGAAGCGTCAGACGATGAAAGTGTGGAGGAGGGCGAATGAAGAATCCTCGCGATATCATCTTCGAACCGGTCGTATCTGAAAAGTCATACGACCTGGTAAGCCAGAACAACACATATTCATTCATCGTTGATCCGCGGTCGAACAAGACCGAGATCAGGCAAGCCATCGAGTCGATCTTTGAGGTCAGGGTCGTTAGCGTGTCCACGATGAACCGTCAAGGTAAGCGGAAACGCACCGGTGCGACGATAGGGAGACGGAAGGCCACAAAGCGTGCCCTTGTAACCCTGCAAGACGGTGACTCCATCGAATTTTTCGAGGTATAGCCAATGGGCGTAAGGAAACTCAAGCCAACTTCTCCAGGACGTAGGCACATGACCGTGTCGGACTTCGACACGATCACGAAGTCGACCCCTGAGAAGAGCCTTCTGGCTCCTCAGACCCGGTCGTCCGGGAGAAACTCATACGGTCGTATCACGTCGCGTCACCGCGGTGGTGGCCACAAGCGTCGGTATCGCATTATCGACTTCCGCAGGACAAAAGATGGCATTCCAGCCAGGGTTGCATCCATCGAATACGACCCGAACCGCAATGCCCGCATCGCTCTCCTGCACTATGTGGACGGAGAAAAGCGCTACATCCTGGCTCCAGTCGGGATCAAGGTCGATGACATGCTCGAATCTGGGCCTGGTGCCGAGATTCGTCCAGGCAATGCCTTGCCGCTGCGCAATATCCCGACAGGGACCCTGGTGCACGGCGTCGAGCTTCGTCCCGGTGGCGGAGCAAAGATGGGCCGCTCTGCGGGTACCGCGATCCAGCTCATGTCGAAAGAGAACAAGGTTGCCCTGCTCCGTCTCCCCTCAGGTGAGATGCGCCAGGTCAGTCTCGATGCGAAAGCGACAATCGGTCAGGTGGGTAACACCGAGGCCGAGTTGGTGAAGATCGGTAAGGCAGGACGGAATCGCTGGAAGGGCAAGCGCCCTCAGTCACGCGGTGTTGCCATGAACCCGGTCGATCACCCTCTTGGCGGTGGCGAAGGCCGCAGCTCGGGTGGACGACACCCGGTCAGCCCGTGGGGCAAGCCAGAGAAGAGAACACGCAAGAAGAACAAGGCGAGCGATAAGAACATCGTACGTCGTAGAAACACGAAAGGGAAGAGGTAGGCCATGGCGAGGAGCCTCAGAAAAGGGCCGTTCGTCGACGAAAGCCTCTTGAAGAAGGTTGAGAAGGCGAACGCAGGAAGCGACAAGCGCGTCATCCGCACGTGGAGTCGTCGTTCGACCATCACTCCTGAGATGGTTGGTCTGACGATCGCCGTCCATGATGGTCGCAAGCACGTTCCCGTGTACATCAACGAGTCGATGGTTGGTCACAAGCTCGGGGAGTTCGCACCTACGCGGACGTTCCGCGGGCACATGACCGACAAGTCAGTGACCCGACGATGAACGCTCGAGCTCAGGCAAAGCACATTCGGCAGTCTCCGTACAAGGTGAGGCGCGTCCTTGACCTTGTGCGGGGTCTCCCCGTAGACGAAGCCAGGGTCGTGTTGGAATTCACAGACCGTAAGGCCGCTGGCACCATCATCAAAGTTCTGGATTCGGCAGTCGCCAATGCCGAACACAATTTCGCACTCGACGCAGAGGAACTCTACGTAGCCGAGGCATACGCGGACGAAGGACCGACGCTCAAGCGTTGGCGCCCCCGAGCCCGTGGCCGAGCCACGAAGATCCGCAAGCGCACGAGTCATATCACGATCATAGTTGCAGAGACCGAGGAGGTTGCCTGATGGGGCAGAAAGTCCATCCATATGGTTTCCGACTCGGGATTGTCACCGATTGGAAATCGCGCTGGTACAGCGACAAGGAGTACGCCGCAAACGTCCTCGGAGATTACAAGATCCGGACGTACCTGCAGGACGAGCTCAAGCGAGGTGCGATCTCTCGTATCGACATCGAGCGCATTGGTGACAAGAAGGTCCAGGTCGATATCCACACGGGACGTCCCGGTGTGGTTATCGGTCGCGGTGGTTCTGAGGCCGAACGGCTTCGTGCAGGACTCGAGGATCTTTCCGGGCGCCGAGTGAAGTTCAATGTCATCGAGGTCCACAATCCGGAAACGGACGCAACCCTGCTCGCACGCAGCGTTGCTGACCAGTTGGAGGGCCGTGTGTCCTTCCGCCGGGCGCTCAAGCGCACGGTCGCAACCGCTTTGAAGGCAGGTGCAGAGGGCGTTCGTGTCCAGGCATCTGGCCGGCTCGGTGGAGCAGACATGGGAAGGCGCGAGTGGTATCTCGAAGGACGCGTCCCGCTCCATACGCTTCGTGCCGACATCGACTATGGCCAGGCCACTGCCGCCACCACCGTTGGTGCTATCGGTATCAAGGTGTGGGTGTACAAGGGTGATGTCATGCAGCGCCCCGGTGCTGCCAGCAGGGCGGCACAGGATGCCAAGCTCGCTTCGGGTCGTCCAGCCGACCGCACGCGACGACGTTCAGTCAAGTCCCGCGCAGAGGCCGCAGCCGGTGGGTCCGAAAAGAGGATCATCGAGGCTGGCGGCGGAAAGCGCGTCATTGAAGCTGGTGGCGGCAAACGACCGGCTGGCAAGCGGATCATCGAAGCCGGTGGTGGCAAGAAGGTCACAGCGGCCGAAGCCACAGCTGAGCTCGAGGAAGCCCGCGAGTCTGAAACACCGGGTCAGAAGCTCGAAGATGCCAAGCACGCGGAACTCGTGGTCGACGCCGAGAAATCTCTTGGCGAGGATGCAGCCAGCGAAGTGCTCACGACCCACGTGGCCGTCGATGCCGAGGAACTGGAATCGCTGCCTGATGTTGATGCAGCCATCGAAGCAGAAGAAGTGGCCAAAGAGACAGAGCAAGCTGCGGTTGAGGCACTCCAGCCTTCCACCGAAGCCGTCGAGGACGCAGCGAGTGCGTCCGAAGGGGCTCCAGACACCGACGAATCCAGCGAGGAGGCCTAATCATGTTGATGCCAAAGCGCACCAAGTACCGCAAGGTACAGACGGGCCGCATGAAGGGCAAGGCAAAAGGCGGGACGAGTGTTTCGTTCGGCGAATATGGCCTTCAGGCCCTCGAACCTGGCTGGATCACGTCACGTCAGATCGAAGCTGCTCGTATCGCGATGACCCGCAAGATCAAGCGTGGAGGGAAGGTCTGGATAACGATCTTCCCGGACAAGCCCATCACAGAGAAGCCTGCAGAGACCCGTATGGGGTCTGGCAAGGGAAACCCGGAGTACTGGGTAGCCGTTGTCAAGCCAGGTCGCGTGATGTTCGAGATGTCTGGAGTCGACGAAGACCTGGCGAAAGAAGCCATGCGTCTCGCTGCGTTCAAGCTGCCCGTCAAGACGAAGTTCGTAACAAGGGATGCACTATGAACGCGACGGAACTTCAGAAACTCAGTTACAAGGAGCTCGGTGAGATGCTTGACGAATCGAAGGAAGAACTCTTCAACCTTCGGTTCCAGCTCGTTACCAATCAGCTCGACAATACAGCCAGGCTCAAAGAGGTCAAGCGCGACATCGCTCGCGTCTACACCGTGATGCGTTCACAAGAGATCGCAGCCTGGGAATCACAGCAGGAGGAGGCATAGATGGAGCGCGCAAACCGCAAGGTACGCGTCGGGATCGTTGTTTCCGACGCTCGTGACAAGACCATCACCGTTGAGGTCCGAGATGCCAAGCGTCACCGACGCTATGGCAAGACGGTACCAGTACGTGCAAAGTTCCACGTGCACGATGAATCGAACGACGCCCGCTTGGGCGACACCGTCCGAATCGTCGAGACTCGCCCACTTTCGAAGTCGAAGAGGTGGCGTATCGAAGAGATCGTGGAGCGTGCGAGATGATCCAACAGGAATCGCGGCTCAAGGTCGCAGACAACTCAGGCGCGCGTGAAGTGCTCACTATTCGAGTGCTTGGTGGCTCAGGTCGCAGGTACGCCCGTGTCGGAGATGTCATCGTTGCAACCGTCAAGGACGCGACGCCAGGCGGCAACGTCAAAAAGGGCGAGGTCGTCAAGGCCGTTGTTGTCCGTACGAAAAAGGAACGTCGTCGTGAGGATGGCTCCTACATTCGTTTCGATGAAAACGCATGTGTGATCATCAACGACCAACGCCAGCCGCGCGGCACCCGCATCTTCGGACCGGTTGCTCGTGAGTTGAGAGACAAGAAGTTCATGCGCATCGTGTCACTCGCACCGGAGGTGCTGTGATGAAACTGCGCAGCGGAGACCATGTTCTGGTGATCACCGGCAAGGACGCCGGTAAGGAATCCCGGATCGCACGAGTCTTCCCGAAGGACAACAGGATCATCGTCGAAGGAGTTGCCACCGCAAAGCGCCACCAGCGCCCAACAGGTGAACTCAACACCGGAGGCATCATCGACAAGGATATGCCGATCAATGCATCCAATGTGATGATCGTGTGCAAGGAATGTGGCCCGACACGTATCGGTGCACGTATTGACGATGACGGTAAGAAGCACAGAGTGTGCCGGAAATGCGGGAACGATCTCTAATGGCTCCACGATTCAAAGAGAAATACACAGATGAGGTCAGAGGTCAACTTATGACCGAACTCGACCTCGACAACGTGATGCGGATTCCAACGCTCTCCAAGATCGTCGTGAACATGGGTGCAGGGGACGCTGCGGCGGACTCGAAACTCATCAACGGCGTAGTTGAGGACCTCAGACTCATCACGGGTCAACAGCCGAAGGTCAACCGTGCTCGCAAGTCGGTTTCGAACTTCAAGCTCCGTGAGGGGCAAGCGGTTGGGGCGCATGTGACGATGCGTGGCGACCGGATGTGGGAGTTTTTCGATCGGCTGGTCTCCCTGTCGATCCCACGTATTCGAGACTTCCGCGGGTTGAACCCGAACGGATTCGACGGCCGTGGCAACTACAGCTTTGGCGTCGACGAACAGTTGATCTTTCCCGAGATCGACTACGACAAGGTCATGAAGGTCCGCGGTTTGGACGTCACTCTGGTGACAACCGCGGAGACGGACGCACAGGGGAAAGCACTCCTCGCAGCGTTCGGGTTCCCATTCCGCTCACAGCAGGTAGGTGCCTGATGGCGAAGAAATCAAAAGTCGTCAAGAACAACGAACGTAAGGTGATCGTCGAGCGGTATGCAGACCGTCGCGCCGTACTCATCAAGATAATCAAAGACCCTGAGGCATCCTACGTGGACAAGCGTGAAGCTTACGCGAAGATCGCAAAGATGCCCAGGGATGCAAGTGCCACGCGTTATCGCAATCGATGCAACGTGACCGGGCGGCCTCGCGCCTATTTCCGGAAGTTCGGCTTGTCCCGCATCATGCTGCGTGAAATGGCTCATCGGGGCGACCTGCCAGGCGTCAGAAAGGCGTCGTGGTAACGATGTACACAGATCCGATCGCAGACATGCTGACCAGGATTCGTAACGCCAACTCGGCGCTGCACCCTGAAACGGCGATGCCTACATCGAAAGTCAAGGAAGAGATCGCCCGGATCCTCTCAGAAGAGGGATACATCGACGGGTGGAAGCTCCAGGACGCAACGGTGGGCTCAGAGCTCGTCGTTCGACTTCGGTACGACGCTGAACGTCAACGGGTCCTTCAAGGTATCCAGAGGGTCTCCAAGCCCGGACGTCGTGTCTATTCAGCCGCTCGCGACATCGAGCGTGTGCGTGGAGGCCTTGGCGTCACCATCGTGTCCACGTCCTCAGGAGTCATGACAGACAGGGACGCCCGTCGGCGTAACGTTGGCGGCGAAGTCCTGTGCAGGGTGTGGTGACATGAGTCGAATAGGTAAAGCACCGATCAGCCTCCCCAGTGGCGTCGAAGTGAAGGTCAGCGGGACCAACGTCGAGGCCAAGGGGGCCAAGGGCACCCTGAACCAGTACATCGATCCGACGATCTTGGTGAGCGTCGACGACGGCATCGTCTCGCTCTCGAGAGCGAACGATGAGCGAGGCACAAAGGCGCTCCACGGTTTGTATCGCTCCCTGATCTTCAACATGGTAATCGGTGTATCCGAGGGGTACTCCAAGGAACTCACAGCTGTAGGCGTCGGTTACCGCGCCGCGCTCAAGGGCAAGGACATCGAGTTACAGGTCGGGTTCTCACATCCCGTCAACATCACCGCACCCGATGGCATCACGTTCGAGGTTCCTGAACCTACGAAGATCATCGTGACCGGCATCGACAAGCAGAAGGTTGGCCAAGCAGCCGCAAACATCCGTTCCGTCAGGCCGCCCGAGCCCTACAAGGGCAAGGGCATCCGATACAAGGATGAACATGTGCGCCGCAAGGCCGGTAAGGCAGGAGTCTCCGGATGAGGGGTACACGAACAGACGCGCGCCGGCGCAGGCACTTCAGGGTGCGCAAGACGGTGCACGGCACACAGAGTCGCCCACGCCTCGCTGTGTTCCGAAGCAACAAGTACATCTATGCACAGGTCATCGACGACGACAGCGGTCGCACGATCGCTGCGGCTTCCTCGAGGGAGTCTGCGGTTAAGGGTTCCACACTTACCGTGGACACTGCTACCGAGGTCGGGAAGCTCGTTGGCGCACGTGCACAGGACGCGGGAGTCTCCAAGGTCGTGTTCGACCGTGGCGGATTCACATTCCACGGACGGATCGAGGCCCTCGCTGAGGCTGCCCGTAAATCCGGCCTCGAGTTCTAGGAGCCGGTGATGACAACACAGAACAGAGGTCGCAGCGACCGCAGAGACCGCGGGAGAGGCCGCTCGAGAGAGCGGGACGTCCCGGAGTTCGACGAACGCGTGATCACGATCAATCGTGTCGCAAAGGTGGTCAAGGGTGGACGTCGCTTCTCGTTCACCGCGCTTGTCGCGGTCGGCGACGGCAAGGGTCGCGTCGGTATCGGCTACGGAAAGGCCAAGGAAGTTCCTGCAGCCATCCAGAAAGCATTCGAACTCGCCCGCAAGGACATGTTCAACGTGCCAATGGCAGGCGACACGATCATCCATGAGATCATCGGCGAACAAGGCGCCAGCCGCGTGCTGCTGAAGCCAGCGGCTCCAGGTACCGGTGTCATCGCAGGAGGCGCTGTGCGCCAGATCCTCGATGCGGCAGGTGTGCACAACGTTCTGGCGAAATCACTCGGATCGCCGACGCACATCAATGTCGCAAAGGCCACGGTTGCAGCGTTGAAGGGCCAGCAGCGTCCAGACGAGGTCGCCAAGGCGCGAGGAAAGCGTGCAGAGGATATCTTCCCACCCGCACTGCTTGCCGCGTACAACTCTGCAGAACTCATGCGGACGAAGGCTTGACCATGGCAGATATGTTGAAGATCACACTCAGGCGCAGCCTCATCGGTGAGAGGCCGAAGGCCCGTGCAACAGTAGAGAGCCTTGGCTTACGCAGGATCAACTCCTCAGTGGAGCGGCCAGACACCTCGTCGGTTCGCGGGATGGTCCACAGCGTCAAGCATCTGCTCGAAGTGGAGGAAATCTGATGAAACTACATCATCTCCGACCAGCGGAGGGCTCGAAGAAGCGCAAGATTCGCGTCGGGCGCGGTGAAGGCGGACGGCGTGGAAAAACCGCAGGCCGCGGGACCAAGGGTCTCAAGGCACGCAGCAAGGTGCGCCCAGGTTTTGAGGGTGGCCAGACGCCGCTCATCAAACAGATGCCAAAGCTCAAAGGCTTTCGCAATCCGAACCGTGAAGAGTTCACCGTCGTGAACGTCGAGCGCCTCGAGGTGTTCGAAGCTGGCACCACGGTATCTCCGGCGGAGATGCGTGAGGTCGGGTTCGCCAAGAAGCGAGGGAAGATCAAGGTTCTGGGACAGGGCGACCTCAGCGTCGCGCTCACCGTCAGGGCTCACGCCTTCTCCTCTGGAGCGGCTGCCAAGATCACGGCCGCTGGCGGGACGATCGAACTGCTTGAGGACAACTAGCTGAATCGACCCGGGTTGGCCGTGACGGCGGTAACCTAGCCGCTAATCGCACGGGCAACTCGGTCTCGAGCTTTCGTACACCGAACCACCAACAACCAAGTACCCACCAAACCGACAGGAAATTCATGCTCACCGCCTTCAGGAATGCGTTCAGGATCCACGACCTGCGCAACAAGATCCTGTTCACCCTGTTCATCATCGCGCTGTACCGGCTTGGTGCCACCATTCCGGTGCCCGGTGCAGACCTGTCAGCGATTTCTGATTTCGCGGATCAGGCTGAGCAGTCGGGATTTGTCGGTCTCTTGAACCTGTTCTCTGGTGGTGCATTGACCCAGCTGTCGATATTTGCGCTGGGGATCATGCCGTACATCACGGCGTCGATCATCCTGCAGCTTCTGACGGTTGTCATCCCGAAACTCCAGGCCCTCCAGGAGGATGGGGAGAGCGGGCGGAAGGTCATCACACAGTGGACACGGTACGTGACTGTGGTCCTTGCGCTGTTGCAGTCGACGGGGTTCGCGTACCTGTTCCACAGCGGGCAGTTCTCCAACGGCATCGACCTGATCCCGGATTTCACTCCGAGGACGGTCATCATCGTCGTCATCACGATGACCGCAGGTACCGCACTGCTCATGTGGATGGGGGAGCTCATCACCCAGCGCGGTATCGGCAACGGTATGTCGATCATCATCTTCGTGTCGATCATCAGTCAGATTCCGGGCCAACTCGCGATTCTGAATGCGAACTCGGCGACCTATCAGTTCGTCATCATCCTCGCAGTGATGCTCGCGCTGACCGTCGGGATCATCTTCACCGAACAGGGTCAAAGAAGGATCCCTGTCCAATTCTCCAAGAGGATTCGTGGCCGCAAGGTCATGGGCGGACAATCAACCTACATTCCGCTGAAGGTCAACATGGCTGGTGTCATCCCCGTGATCTTCGCTACGTCGATCATGTATTTCCCTGCTCTGATCGCCTCAGCACTTCCATCAACAGGTTGGGGTGCGGGTATCAGAGATTGGATCAACGACAACATGCTGTCGACGTCTGGTGGCGGTTTCTCGCCGAGCCTCTGGTACATCGGAATCCTCGCTCTGCTCGTCGTGTTCTTCACCTACTTCTACACGGCGATCCAGTTCGACCCTGAGCGTCAGGCCGAGATGATCCAGCGTCAAGGTGGATTCATCCCCGGTATTCGTCCTGGAAGAGCTACGGTCAACTACCTCAGCTATGTGCTGTCACGGATCACGCTGACAGGTGCCCTGTACCTGGCTCTCGTCACGATCCTGCCATCATTGCTCGGCTGGTTGTGGGGTGTGCCCGTCGGGCTCTCCGGTGTGTCGATCATCATCGTTGCAGGTGTTGCGCTTGAAACGAGCAAGCAGATCGAGAGCCAGTTGACGATGAGGAACTACGAGGGCTTCCTCTCCTAGGGCGGAACTCCATCAACGCCGTGGTGGCGTGTCAACCGATTGGAAGTGAACACATGTCGAGAAGGATCCTCTTTCTGGGCCCCCCAGGGGCAGGCAAGGGAACACAAGCGGCGATGATCGCCACTGCGCTCCACATACCCCACATCTCGACTGGTGAGATGCTCCGTGACGCAGTCTCACGAGGCACGGACCTGGGGAACCAGGTCGAGAGTGTCATGGCTGCGGGTGATCTGGTCTCCGATGATCTTGTTGTAGCGATTGTTGACGAGCGGCTGAGTCAGCCCGATGCCAATTGTGGCTATGTTCTCGACGGTTTCCCAAGGAACGCGGCGCAAGCTGAGGCTCTCAACGACGCCGTGATCAACGCCATAGGCACTGTCGTTCTTCTTGAGGCCGACGCTGACGAACTCGTCGCGAGGTTGATGAAACGTGCCGAGCAAGAGGGTCGTGCCGACGACAATGAGGAGACGATCAGACGCAGGCTCGAGGTGTACGACGCCGAGACCGCTCCGCTCGTTTCGTTCTACGGAGATGCTGTTCGTCATATCGATGGCATCGGCAACATCGATGACGTGTTCTCGAGGATCATGCTTGCCCTCGTAGCTTCCTGAGCGGATTCTGATATGAATGGCAGTCGCATCATCACAAAGAAGACGGATGCTGATTTCGAGAAGATGAAGATCGCTGGCCAGTGTGTGGCTGCGATGCACCAGGCCGTGCGCGACATCGCCTCACCAGGAGTTACCACAGCAGATCTGGACCAGGCGGCCCGCCAGGTCCTGACCGAACGAAATTGCCGCTCCTCGTTTCTTGGGTACGGAGGACCGGAAAATCCCTTCCCCGGTGTCCTATGCACCTCACCGAACTCGACGATCGTCCACGGTATCCCTGGCGACTACGCCCTCAAAGATGGCGACATCATCAGCATCGACGCGGGTGCGATCTACGAGGGGTGGCATGGTGACGCAGCGTTCACGATGGCTATCGGAGATGTCTCTCCGGAGGTCCAACTCCTGCTCGACGTGACGGAGAAGGCCCTGTGGGCCGGAATTGAGCAAGCTGTTGCTGGGAAGAGGCTCGGTGACATCGGGTCCGCCGTTGAAGCGTGCGCACACCCTCACGGTATAGGTGTCGTCCGCGAGTATGTCGGACACGGAATCGGCCGCCAGATGCACGAGGCGCCATCTGTCCCCAACTACGGCAAAGCTGGAAAAGGCTTGCGACTCAAGACAGGGATGGCTCTGGCCATCGAACCGATGTTCAACGCAGGGACCGAGTTATCGGTCGTTCTGGATGACAGTTGGACGGTTGTCACTGCCGACGAATCTCTCTCCGCCCACTTCGAACACACGGTACTCCTGACACAGGAGGGCACCGTCGTGTCAACGCTCCCGGAACCGTTACTGATCTGAGTGTCCTTCCGGGCTCCGAATCGGTTATCGGTTATCCGTAATCGGTTGACGAATTCCGGAGAATGACCGTCATCTGGTATCTTGGGGTTGATTCAGAATCAACCGGATAGAGGTAGGGACATGGATGACAATCTGAAGAAGTGGCTGCCGTGGATCGCGGTTGCAGCAGTAGCGCTGATCGTGGTTGCGATCATCGCCATCAGGAGTGGAGATAGCGACGATGTCGCTGCGACCACCACTACGGCGCAAGGGACAACGACGGAACCCGCGTCAACGACGTCCGTGGCTGATACCACGATTCCATCGACGACGATTCCTGCAACAACAACCGTCCCGCCAACAACCGTGCCGCCCACGACTCTGCCACCTACCACTCTGCCACCTACGACTCTTCCGCCCACGACTCTGCCACCTACCGAGGGGCTCATCCTCGAGGTCGATGGGGTTGGGGCGATCGAGACGTTCGTCAGCTTTGGTGCCAATGATGAGGGAGCGATCGCTGCAGTGACTGCATCGCTCGGTGACTACACATTGGACAGCGGATGGATTCCGTCGTTCTCCGGGTACGGGACATGCCCCGGCGATGAAGTTCGAGGAGTCGAATGGGGTTCCTTCGTCATGCTGTTCACCAAGGCCCAAACCGCGTTTGAGACCGTAGGTGAACCCCACTTCTTCTCCTACTACTACACGGAGCACCAGCCGGGCTTCGCCACACCAGACATGATCGAGATCGGGGTGACGGTTGCAGAACTCAAGGCTGCCTACGACGGTCCAGATTTCGAGTTCGGTGAGTTCGAATTCGAACCCTCATTGGGTTTCTGGGTGTACGAGCGGGACAACGATGCCCAGACCCTTCTGTGGGGCGGCACCACAGGACTGACCGACAGTGACCTGGTCACGTCGATCAACGGTGGCCAGGGTTGCGGCGAATAGCTGTTTGACCAGGTCCAGGTTTCGTACGCCAGGAATCAGAATGCCTGGAGTACGGACGCTGACTTCTGGTATGTTGTCTGTATCGGTCTAGAGCGATGGAGGTAGGAGCATGGACGACAGTCTCAAAGCATGGTTGCCGTGGATCGGAGGAGCCGCCGTTCTCCTGATCATCGTTGCCGCATTCTTTCTGACAAGGGACTCCGGCGACGAGACAGTTGCGCTGACCACAACGGTCGCGCCGACAACAACGGTTCCTGAGACCACGACCACGGCAGTTGCCCCGACGACGACCGTTGTAGGGGGCATCATCGCGGTCACTGTCCCAACGACCACGGCGCCCACGACGACAACCACGACGGTCCCACCAACAACGACGGTGCCTGAGCCAACGACGGTGCCCCCAGCCCCTGACACGGTCGAGTTCACGAACCACGGT
>Ga0164313_10003552_pt1 | contig 13879 bp, 10 predicted proteins | sample GuaBasSedimGuay4_FD_113735 | JGI IMG/M metagenome (GOLD analysis project Ga0164313, IMG submission 113735) | Subseafloor sediment microbial communities from Guaymas Basin, Gulf of California, Mexico - Guay4, Core 4569-4, 0-3 cm | ecosystem: Environmental > Aquatic > Marine > Hydrothermal vents... | reverse complement strand
CGGGCCTCTTCTCGGCGACCGGCGACGTCATGGAGCTCTACCGCCTGAACCATGGCGTCGACATCTCCGCCGGTGCCGAGCTCTTCGATCCAGCGCAGCCCGTGGCCGGGACGCCCGGTGGCGAGGTGCTCCCGGGCGAGGCGCCACCGGACCTCGTCTGCGGTCGGCCCGTCGGGGAAGGCGAGCACGTGCTTTTCCCACCGCGAGAGCAGTTGGTCCATGTCCCCGGGGGCGAGCTTCTCGAGTAGATTGAGGGCTGGGGCGTGTTCCGGGGCGACGTCGAGGGCCTGGATGATGAAAGCGGCCTGCTCACCCACGGGCACCGCGTGGACGAGGTCGCAGAGGATGTCTGCTGCGCTGTATCGGTCGCGGTCGCGACTGTCCTGGTCCGTCGAGCGGTCGGCGCGCTTGAGCAGGGTGTCCACGAGGGCCCGGCGGGTGGGCACACTTCCGGGGTTCGACCGGATGGCGCGCTCGTAGAGGTCGACGGCATCGTCGAAGCGGAGGAATTGCTCGCAGCAGATCTGCGCCATCAACGCGAGCAACTCGGCGCGATGGGCGTGGTTGGTCTCGACGGCGACTTCGGTCTCGAGCACATCGAGGGCGAGGCTCCAGCGCTCGTGGCCGAGGGCGAGGCGGCGGGCGTCCCGGGCGAAATCGGAGCGGGAGGGATCGAGCTCGAAGGCCCGGCGAAAATTGACGAGGGCCGCGTCGATCTGGCCCATGCGCTCTTCGGTCTGCGCCAGACGGGCGTGGGCGAAGGCGACGGCTCGGGCGTCTCCCCGCTGGCGGGTCAGCACGCTGACGCGCCGGGTGAGCTCGGTCCGGAGGCTCTGGTCATCCCCGCGGGCTACGAGGGCCGCCTCGAGGCCGATGGCCGCCCGCTCGTGCCCGGGAGCTTTCTGAATGGCCTGTTGGAAGAGCGCGACAGCCTTCTTGTGCTTTCCCGCTTTCGACGCCTGCTCCGCCGCGGCGCAGTAGTGAGACGCGGCTTCGCGGGGGTCTGCGCTTTGCCGCGCCCTCTTCTCGAGGGTGCGCACGCTCGGACCCTGCCCCTCGCTGTCGCCGAAGATCCCCACCAGACGTGGATGGTCGCAGCGAATTCAGCAGACGAGAAGGATCTATCTACGGGCGCTCTTCGAGGTGTTCTTCGGGGGCCTCTTCGTCGAGTGCCGCCGTCCCGGAATTTTCCTCCGCCTCGGTCACGGTCGGTGCGGCGCTGTGGTCCGTAGGCCCGTCCGTCGACGGCGAGGGGCCCGGGTTCCCCTCGTCGAGGGCCGCGTCCGGGTTCCCCTCGTCGAGGGCCGCGTCCGGGCCCCCGTCGCCGACGGCCCCATCCAGGCCCCCGTCGCCGACGGCCCCGTCCAGACCCGCGTCGCCGAGGGCACCATCGAGGCCGGCGTCGAGAGGCTCGTCCCCGGTGAGCACCCGGCCGAGGTGTCGCGCCGCGGCCGCGCACTGCTCGTCGCCTGCGGCCCGGCAGACCGTCTCTTCGAGCCAGTGATGATACAGCTCGTTCATCGCGGCGTTGGTTTCGTGGCCCACCCCGTCGAAGGTCTGGAGCACGACGTCGAAGTCGAGGGCGGCGAGGCGAGCGAAGAGCTCCCGGGTCGGGGTGATGGGCACCGTGGCGTCTTCGTTGCCATGCATGGCGCGAATGATCGGGTAGGTGAGGTCGGCCCGACGGTAGGCCGGCTCGAGGGGGGGCGGCAGCCAACTGCTCATCGGCAGCGCGGCGCCCACCACATCGTCGTGGTAGAGGGCGAGGGCCAAGGTCACGATGCCTCCCTGGCTGAAACCGGTGACGATCGAGCGACCCATCGCTCCCCGCTCGGTGATGACATCGCGAATCAATCGGGCCAGACGCCCCGCCGTCGCGAAGAGGGTCGACGCGAACTCGTCGACGAGACCTTGATTCACGTAGACGGGGATCCACTGATACCCGTCGTGAAGTGGGGTCGGTGCCTGCGGTATCAGGAGGCGTACCGGATGACTCAGGTCCCGGAACGGGCCCCCGGGGATCTGGGCGTAGCTGCCCCGGCCGTGCAGCACCACGACCAACGGCAACTCGTCGTCGAAGGCGGCCTCGCCGAGCACGACCTCGAAGTAGTGGATGCCGTCCTTTTCGCCTTCTTGGACTTCGAAGCCCGGTCGTGAGGGAGGGGGGCGGTGCAGCGGGGAGGTCTCCAGGTGGCCGCCCGGGAGGGCGCCCCCATCGAGGAGCACCGTGGGCGCCGCGACCGGGCGCAGGGGCGCGGGGGTCACCGGCGGCCAAACGTGATCTGGCTCCTCGAGGACCGCCCGGGCGATGGGCAGAGACTCGGAGTAGCGCTCCGGTCCGCTCGGGGCGAGCCAGATGGAGACCAGCAGGCTCACCGTCACCAGCGCCAGAGAGCCGAGGACCCACCGCGCGATGCGCTTCATCCCGCGCACGTGGGGCTTTGGGGGGTAGCTGGGCGGGTAGCTGGAGTGTCGTTGCCCGGTCACCGGGCCATCATACGCTCTGGCCGGCGATGGCTATGGACTTCCCTCGCCGTGGGCATATCTTTCACTCGTGTCCGATTCCGCATCGTCCGGTGGTGCCCCGCCCGCCGTCCTCGACGCCCAGGGAATCACCAAGACCTACCGCATGGGTGAGGTCGACGTGCACGCTCTCCGCGGTGTGGACATCCAGCTCCTGAAGGGCGAGTTCATGGTGCTCATCGGCGCCAGCGGCTCCGGGAAGTCTACCCTCCTCAACATCCTCGGGGGCCTCGACGTGCCGACCGAAGGCAGGGTGTTCTACGGCGACTGGGAGCTGACCCAGGCCGACGACGCGGAGCTGACGAAATATCGACGAGACAACGTCGGCTTCGTTTTTCAGTTCTACAATCTCATCCCCAGCTTGACCGCGCGAGAGAACGTCGAGCTCGTCACGGAGATTTCCCTCGACCCGATGGACCCAGCCGATGCCCTCGACATGGTCGGCCTCGGGGATCGCATCGACCACTTCCCGGCCCAGCTCTCCGGCGGTGAGCAGCAGCGGGTGGCCATTGCTCGGGCGGTGGCCAAGCAACCATCGGTCCTCATGTGCGACGAACCCACCGGCGCCCTCGACTACAAGACCGGCCTGCGCGTCCTCGAGGTGATCGACCGGGTCAATCGGGAGCTCGGGACGACGACCGCGGTCATCACCCACAACGTGCCGATCGCGGCGATGGCCGATCGGGTGGTGAGCCTCGCCGATGGCCGGATCGAGTCGGTTCACGAGAACGCCGAGAAGATCGCCGTCGAGGACATCCGGTGGTGAACACCCTCGACAAGAAGTTGTTCCGCGATCTGTCGAGGATGGGCGGCCAGGTCGTGACCATCGCCCTGGTGGTCGCCGCCGGCATCGCTGGGTACGTGACCATGCGGGGGACCTACGCGTCCCTCACCTACTCGAAAGACGCGTACTACGAGCGCTACCGGATGGGCGACGTCTTCGCCCACCTCGCCCGAGCGCCGAGCTCGGTTGCAGACCAACTGCTCGCCGTCGAGGGGGTGGCCACGGTCTACCCGCGAGTCCTCGAGGTCGCCACCATCCCCGTCGAGACCCTGGCCGAGCCCGCTTCGGGGCATCTGGTCTCGGTGCCGGCCGGGTCACGCCCGCTCTTGAACGACCTCTACATCCGGGAGGGCCGTTACCTCGACCCCGCGCGGACCGACGAGGTGTTGGTCCTCGAGTCCTTCGCCGCCGAGCACGAGCTCGCGCCAGGGGACCGGCTTCCTGTGGTGATCAACGGTATCCTGCGGCACCTCGTCATCGCCGGCATCGCGATGAGCCCCGAGTACGTCTTCCCGATGCCCGTCGGCGGGATCAGCGCGGACGCCAAGCGCTTCGCGGTGCTCTGGATGAACGAAGACGCGCTCTCGGCGGCCTTCGAGATGGAGGGGGCGTTCGACGACGTCGTACTGCGGCTGCAACCCGGCGCGTCCGAGGCCGCGGTCCTCGCCGACGTCGACCGGATCCTCGAGCCCTGGGGGGGGCTCGGTGCGGTGAGCCGGAGCAAGCAGCAGTCGAACATGATCCTCGAAGGCGAGCTGCTCCAGTTGGCCAACTTTGCCAACGTCGTGCCGTTCATCTTCCTCGGTGTCGCGGCGTTCCTGCTCAACGTCGTGCTCTCCCGGATGGTTCACCTCCAGCGTTCGCAGATAGCCGCCCTCAAAGCCGTCGGCTACCCGGACCGCGCCATCGGCTTTCACTACATGAAGTTGGTCACGGTGATCGTGATCCTCGGGGCGGTGATCGGTGTCGCCGGGGGCTCGTGGTTGGGCCGCGCCTTTACCGAGATGTACACGATGTACTTTCGTTTCCCGATGTTGGTCTATCGCCTCGACCCAATGGTCGCGGCGACGGGAATCGGTATCAGTCTCTTTGCGGCCCTCGTCGGCGCCCTCGCGGCCGCGCGGCGAGTCGCCCGTTTGCCTCCCGCTGAGGCGATGCGTCCTCCGGCGCCCCTGAGCTTCAAGCCTACGCTCCTCGAGCGCAGCGGCTTCCATCGGCTGCTTTCCCCCGGGGCGCGCATGGTCTTGCGCGAGATCGAACGTCGGCCGTTTCGGCTGATCTTGTCGAGCGTCGGCGTCTCGATGGCGGTCGCCATCATGATCGTCGGGCGCTTCAACGTCGACGCCATGGAACAGCTCATCCGGGTGCAGTTTCACGAGGCCTGGGGCGAGGACGTGTCCGTGACCTTCCTCGGGCCGGTGCCGGACCGGGCCGTCCGGGACCTCGCCCACCTTCCCGGGGTGCTCCACGTCGAGGGCATGCGCTCCGTACCGGTGCGCTTTCGAAACGAGCACCATTTTCGCGACTCGGTGATCATGGGGTACCAGGACGGCGGCACCCTCCGGCGGCCCCTCGACTCGGTCGGGAACGAGACCATTCTCCCTGGCGAAGGCGTCGTGTTGAGTCGCAAGCTCGCGGAAATTCTCGAGGTGCACGTCGGCGAGACGGTTGTTACGGAGATCCGCGAGGGGGACCGCGCCGTCCGTGAGTTGCTCGTTGCAGATGTCATCGACGATTCATTTGGGCTCATGGCCTACATGCGCCTTTCGACCCTGCAGTCGTTCCTCCGGGAGGAGGCGGTCGTGACCCAGGGGTTGATGCGCATCGACCCCCTCGCCCTCGACGACATTCAGAATCGCCTCAAGGAGATGCCGGCGGTTCAGAGCGTGCTGCGCAAACAGACGATCATCGACATGTTTCACAAACAGAGCGCCGATATCATGATCGCCATGACGGCGATCATGACCCTCTTCGCGGCGGTGATCGCGGTCGGGGTGGTCTACAACAACGCCCGGGTTGCGCTATCGATGCGGGCCCGGGACCTCGGTAGCCTGCGGGTCCTCGGTTTTTCCCGTCGCGAAATCAGCGCCATCCTTCTCGGAGAGCTCGCGGTGCAGCTCGTCCTCGCGGTACCGATAGGGCTCTACGTGGGCACCTGGATGGTGCAAGGGATCATGGACGCGGTGGACCCCGAGCAGTACCGCCTGCCGGTCATCATCCAGAACAGGACCTACGCCTACGCGGCGGTGGTCGCCTTGGCGAGCGGCTTTGCGAGCGCGCTCCTCGTCCGCCGAAAGCTCGACAAGCTCGACCTCATCGCAGTTCTCAAGACCCGGACCTGACCCTCGTGTAGATCGGGAGGACCCGTGAACGACAAACGCCGAAAAAACGGAAATCTGGGCAAGACCATCCTGAAATGGGTCAAGCGCGCCCTCGGTGCGGCCTTCGTCCTCGGCGTCATCGCGATGCTGGTCATGGCGTGGATGCCCAAGCCCATCCCCGTCGACGTCGCCGAGGTCGAGAGCGGTTCTCTCCTGGTGACCGTGGACGAGTCGGGGCGGACCCGTGTCAAAGATCGCTATATCGTGAGCGCGCCCCTCGCCGGCAACGTCGCGCGCATGGCCCTCGACCCGGGGGACTCGGTCGAAGAGGGGCAGGAGCTCGCCCACATCCTCTCTCTCGAGCCGCCCTTGATGGATGCCCGGAGCCGCGCCCAGGCCCAGGCCCGAGTGAGCGCGTCCCGCGCCGCGGCCCGTCAAGCGCGGGCGACCCGGTCGCGTATAGAAGCCTCCTCGCAATTTGCCGAACGCGAGGCCGAACGCCAGCGCGGCCTCGCTGCCCGGGGCTCGGTCGCGTCCCTCGCGGCCGAACGGGCCGACCTCGCCCATCGTACCAGTCGGGAAGAGCTCTCCTCCGCGACCTTCGCCACGCGAGTCGCCGACTACGAGCTGCGAGTCGCCGAGGCTGCCTTGCGACGCCAGGGGACGACGGCGCGCCGCGGTCAAGCGGCGACCGAGGAGCAGGTCGTGGTCGAGGCTCCGGTTGCCGGCAAGGTCTTACGGGTCATTCAGGAGAGCGAAGGCGTCGTCCAGGCGGGGTCTCCGCTCCTCGAACTCGGAGACGCTTCACATCTCGAGATCGTAGTGGACGTGCTGACCAGCGACGCCGTGGACGTGGCCCTGGGCGCGTCGGTCATCATCGAGCGCTGGGGCGGGGATGAGGTGCTCCATGGCCGCGTCCGCGTCGTCGAGCCCTCGGCCTTCACCCGGGTGAGCGCCCTCGGCGTCGAGGAGCAGCGGGTCAACGTGATCATCGATATCGACGAGCCCTACGAGGTCTGGCAGGCCCTCGGCGATGGCTACCGCGTCGAGGCGCGCATCGTCACCTGGGAAGGCGAAGACGTCCTGAAGATCCCTTCGAGCTCCGTTTTTCGCCGCGATGACGGCTGGGCCGTCTACGTCGTCGGCGCAGAGAGGATCGTGGCGCTCCGAGACGTCGAGGTCGGCCAACGCAACGGCCTCGAAGTTCAGATCGTCTCCGGCCTCGATGCCGGGGACCAGGTCGTCCTGCACCCGAGTGACCAGATCACCGAGGGCGTGCAGATCGAAGTGCGGTGACAACAAGAAGGCGCCGCGTAGACGGCGCCGGGAGTGCTCGCCCCCTACTCGTGTTGGCCTTTCCAACGGTCCACCGGGTACTTCTCGCCGTTCTTCACCAGCTTGTCGCGCATGGCGTCCGCGAGGTTCACGCCGACGCGGTCGGCGAGCATGGTGAGGGTGATGGCGACGTCGGCGATTTCGTCCCGAACCCGGGCGTGGTTGTCGGCCTTCCGGCACCAGGCGTCGGCGTCGTGATTCGGAACCCACCTGAGTTCGGCTGCGAGTTCGCCGGCCTCGGAGACGACGGCCATCGCGAGGTTCTTGGGGTCGTGGAACTGCTCCCAGTTCCGGGCGGCGACAAAGGCGCGGATCTCTTCGAGGACTTCGTTCATGGCCCGAGAGTACGCGACTGACCGATCCAGCGTACGTAGTGGTCGGCGAGGACGAGGGCGACCATGGCCTCGGCCATGGGCACGAAGCGGGGAAGCAGGCAGGGGTCGTGGCGACCCTTGGTCTGAATGGTCGTCACCTCGCCGCTTCGGGTCACGGTGCGTTGTTCCCGGGACAGGCTGCTCGTCGGTTTGACCGCGGCCCGGAGGACGATGGGCATGCCGGTCGAGATGCCGCCGAGGATGCCGCCGTGGCGGTTGGTCTCGGTCACTACCCGGTCGCCCTCGGGGACGAAGATGTCGTTGTTTTCGCTGCCCCGGAGAGACGCTCCGCGGAAGCCGATGCCGTATTCGACGCCGAGGACCGCCGGCAAGCTGAAGAGCGCCTTGCCCAGGTCGGCTTTGAGCTTGTCGAAGACCGGCTCGCCGAGCCCCGCCGGAATGCCGGTCGCGCAGATCTCCGCGACGCCGCCGACCGAGTCTTGGTCTTTGCGCACCGCGTCGATCAACTCGACCATCTTCTGGGCGGCGAGGGGGTCTGGGCATCGGACCAGGTTCGGCTCGCCGTCCGGGAGGGTCTCGACCGCCGCCTCGGTGACCGCCACCGGGTCGTCGACGGTGGCGACGACGTCGCCGACTTGGATCACGTACCCCGTCACGCGTCCGCCGAAGGCCGTCCGGAGGAGCTTCTTGGCCACGGCGCCGGCGGCGACCCGGGCGACGGTCTCGCGGGCGCTCGCTCGGCCGCCGCCGCGGTAGTCTCGAAAGCCGTACTTATCGTCGAAGCTCTTGTCGGCGTGACCCGGGCGGTACTTGTCCGAGATGTCCGAGTAGTCCCGAGAGCGCTGGTCGACGTTGCGGACGAGGATGGCGATCGGCGTGCCGGTCGTCTTGCCCTCGAAGACGCCGCTCAAGATCTCCGGGGCGTCGGCTTCTTTGCGTTGGGTGACCAACCGGCTCTGGCCGGGACGTCGCCGACCGAGGTCGGACACGAGGTCTTCCGTGGAGAGGGGCAGGCCCGGGGGGCACCCGTCGATGATTACGACGTTACCGGGCCCGTGGGACTCACCGGCGGTCGTGATGCGAAAGGCCTCGCCAAAGCTGGATCCGGGCATGAGCGAATCCTCCCCCGCCGAGGGAGCCGAGAAAAGGAGAGAAAACCGCCCCGTCTTGCGAAGGGCGAGATGACGCCTCAGGCTCCTGACTCTTCGGGGAGGTTTTCTTGATGTCGAGCTTTGTATTCCGTGCCCTGGGCCCCTTGGCCCTCATTTCCGTTCTTGGCCTGACCCTGGCCTTCGCCTCCGCTTGCGGTGATGACGGCCCCGCAGCCGAGTGCGTGCCCTCGGCCATCGACACCTGCCGTTGCGATGATGGACGCCCCGCCGTCAAGGTCTGCGCATCGGACTCGACCTGGGGCGCGTGCATGTGTGACGGCGTCGATGGCGGCACGGACAGTTCGGTGCCCGCGGACGCGTCCATGGACGGGGCGGCAGACGCGGGCCCCGATGCGACGGCCGATGCCGCCCCGGACGCGCCGCTCCCCGATGCCGGCGTGATGTTCCCCCCGACGCCGGGGGCGTACACGCCGGGTCCTGTCTCCCGCATCACGTCCCTCACCATCCCTCCCGCGACCACGTGCTGCCGCGATTGGGGCGCGGCGTCGAAGAACGGCGCCGGCATGGTCGACAACGCCTTCTCTACCCTCGCCGAGGCGACGGCGGGCATGGGCCTCGACCTCCAAGCGTTGCTGACCAACTCGATCGCGGCCGGAACCATGAACATCCTCCTCGATCATCAGGGCTTCGACGGAGACCCCGACTCGGCCCTGATCATCGCGGCCCTCGACGGGGTGCCCGATGGCGCAACCGACTATCTGATCGACCCGGCGACCTTCCTCCCGGGGACCGGGATTCCGCGTTCGCGCTTCGAGCCGGCGACGTTGATCTCCGGAGCGGTCGTCGCCGGACCGGGGACCTTGACGCTCCCCATCGCGTTCTTCGGCGGGAGCCTCGAGTACTCCTTCGAGGATGTCGAGCTGACCGGCACGGTCACCACCGGCACCGGCATCACCTACACCGCGGGCACCCTCGCCGGTTACCTTCGCGTCGAAGACTACTTCGGGGGCGTGAACGACTACGTCGCCGCCGGGTGTTCTTGCCTCGGGCTTTCGGGTCCCCTCTACAGTCGGTCCGGGACTACCTGGAGCCACTCCTGCGTCACCGTGGCCGAGGCCGCGACCCTCTGTCCCGGAAACTCCGGCTGTCAGGAGATCTCCTCCGGCACCGACTGCACCATCGCCCCTCTCCTGATCCCGTCCCTGGCGGACATCGACATCGATTCGACCCTGCCGGGGTACGAAGGCCTCTCCCTGGGCCTGCGCTTCACGGCGGCCCCGGTGACCGTATCCGGCGTCGCGGCCCCCTGACCCTGGGTTCGATCGCGGGTTCGATGGTGCGGGCCGCGCTACGGGTTGGCATCGCCGGCTCGCGGGTACACCTTTCGGGGACGGTCTGGAGGCGCCACGAGCCGCGTGCGCCCGCGAGGCCCCATGACCTCAGAGGAACCCGTGAAAACTCGCCTCATCTTCACCGTACATCTGGCCCTCTTGTCTCTCCTGGCCCTTTCGGCTGCGACGAGCCTCGGCGCCTGCAAGCGCTCGCCCTCCAATGACGATGATCGCGGGGCGTTCGGGACGGGCGACGTGGGGCCGCGCACCCCGGCCCTCGCCGGTCGAGAGGTCTTCCGGGCGAATTGCCAAGGTTGCCACGCCCCGGGCGCGGTCGGTTCGGAGCGGGGGCCGGCGCTGACGGCGATTGGCATCGCCCTCGCGGCCGGCGCCCACGACAGCGTCGTACGCACGCGGCTCGCCGACGGAGGGCAGGAGATGCCTGCCTTCACGCACCTGACGAGGTCGGAGATCGATGCGGTGATCGGCTACCTGGTCGAAGTCGGTGGCGGGCGGCCTGCGCCGGAACCGTCCATCGCCGCCCTCGGCGGCGTGGCCCTCGGCGAGCACCTCTTCCAGAGCAACTGCGCAGGGTGTCATGGAGTCGAGCGCACGGTGACGACGGGCATCAGCTGTCGACCCGCGGACCTCGCCGGAGCGACGACGCGCTTCACCAAGGAGCAGGTGATGAACCTCCTGAACTCGGGGGTCGGGCCGATGCCCGCCTACGCGCATCTCACCCTCGGTGAGCGCGACGCACTTTGGGGTTACCTGGGCACCCTCGACGCGGGCCCCAACGCGCCCCAGGGCGCATCCTGCGGGATGGTTCAGGCCGCCATGGAGGGCCGAGGACCAGGCGCCGGCGGGGGTTGCGGTTGCGGCGGCCGTCGCGCAGCGGCCACCGGCGCCGCCGCTGGTGCTATCGGGGCTCCCGGCGCGCCCGCTGCGGCGGGATGCGGTTGCGGCCGTCGGCGCGCCGCTGCTGCCGCTGCTGCCGCTGGTGCTGTCGTGGCCCCCGGCGCACCCGCTGCGGCGGGGTGCGGCTGCGGGGGAGGCGGCCGTGGTGGCGGGGGAAACTGCGGTGGCGCGGTCGCCGCGCCGGCACCGGTCCCAGCGCCCTGATCACATCCAGCGGGGGCCGCTGAGCTCGATCTCCGCCCGGAAGTGAGGCACGCCGGGGCCGTCATCGGAAATCGTGACGCGATGCCTCCGGCGGTCGAAGTGCACCGTTGGGTCGCCGTCCGCGAAGGTGAAGCCGTCGTCGATGGCGGAAGTGGGGCGACCGTTTTCGACGTCACAGTCGACATAGCCGGCGCCCTGGCTGGGGTCCGGGTAGAGCACGAGGCCGTCGCACATCACCCGAATCATGCAGCTGAAGCCGCCGCTGCGGATGGGCAGAATGCGCACGTCGCAGGCGGTGCCGGGGGAGAGGGGCAGCCCTTCTATGGACGCGATCTCGCCCTGCGAGGTGGTGGGGTTGAAGTGGAAGGGGACTCCGCCGTCGACCGGGCCGATCCATCGATCCATCGCGGCCATCTGCGGGTCGGGATCGTCCGAGTGGTAGATGAGGGTGGGGTCGAGGGCGGGATCGTAGTCGCGGGGACGGTGCGAAGATGGTCCGTCAGCCATCCATCTCCGCCGCGTATCGCCGCGTCTCACGGGCTGGGAATCGTCCGCGCGCACGATTTCGGGCCCATCGTCGAGGTCACTCGCGCTGGCGACGAGGTAGACAGTCAGCGCACACGCACCTACGCATATGAGGGCGAAGAGCCAGACCACGGGCCGGACCTCTTCTTGCTCGCTCTGCGCTTGTGCTCCCCGCGTCATCCCTCGACTCCATCTAACGCCGGCTCGTGAGGAATTGTTCCTTCGAGGCCTCGGCGCCCCGAGGTAGGACGCCGGGGGACGGAGAAAGTTTCAGGGACGCGGGCACTCCCAGCGCCGCTACGGTCGGCCTGTCGGCTCTGCACGCCTCCGGCGCGCTCCCGCCTCGGGCCGCCTACGCGGCGCCTTCTTGTTGGGGGCTACGGACGCGGCGGCAAATGCGCCGTGACCCGCCACCGGCGACGAACGCACTGATAGAGCGACGAACAGCCCTGGATGCACTGCCTCTCCCGGTCGACGCTGCACCGGGCACCGCTCTCGATGGGACGCGTAGGACAACCGTCAGCGCCCAGGTCGTCCATGCATGCCCACCCCGTAGCCTGATTGAGGACCTCGGGTGAAGGAGCGGCACCGCCGCAGTAGGGGGCCGGCCGTCGACACGCGCACCAGCCGCCATCGTAGGGGCAATCGAGGGCGGGTTGGTCCGGGTGCATGCAGTGAACGTCTGTCTCGGCGGCCTCCTCGCGGCCCGCTGGGCAGGCGCTTTGGGCGACAAAGGGCACGCAGAATCCCCTCCGAAAGCTCCATGCACACTCACGGTTCACCTGCCCGCACGGGTCTCCCTGCCTGAAGCTGGGTTGAACCCCGTAGGCACCCGCGAGTGGCACGGGGTGCACGCCTTCGCAGACGTCATTTGCGACCCGGCAGGCCCCGTCGAAGACGCAGCCGGGGTTCTCGCCACAGCTCGGCGGCGCCAGGCCCGCGCATGCATCGGTGGCCGTGTCGCCAGCGACCGTGTCGTCAGCGACCGCGTCGTCAGACGCGGATTCTCCGTCGGCGGTCGTTCCGTCCTCGACGGTCGTTCCGTCCTCGTCGGGGTCGACCTGTTGGCCTCCGTTCTGTGGTCCGGAAGTCGCAGTGCTTCCGCAGGCGAGAGAGAAAGCGAACGCAGTGAAGAGGACACTGCACACCAACCAGCGCCGCGCGTCTGATGCTCGGGACCGTCTCATCCTCCGTAGCGTAGTCGCTTACCTCGTCGACTGGAATGGACCCCTCGCCCAACGTTGGTGACTTCTGATAGAACTCATTCGGGGCGGACAGGTGGGTTCCATACAGGAACCCGAACGCTCGAACTCACCGGGGGCACGTGGAAGAGCAGAGCTGGCGCGAGGGCACGCTCCGCAAAGCACAGAGGGCGGTTCTTCTGCTGGGCATCGGCGTCGCCGCTCTCACGGTCGCCGTCGTGCTCTCCCGCGACGCCGCCGGGCTCGTCTCGGCGACTTACCTGTGCATGATGGCGGCCTTCGCCGGGATTGGTGTTCTCGAGGTCGTCGCGCCACCGTACCCGATCCGATCGAAGGTCTTCGTCGCCCTGCTGGTTTTGATGGGGTGGTTCTCCGTGCTCACCTTCGGGCTCGCTCCCGGGCCCCTCGTCGTGGCGTGCATGTCCACCGTCGCCGCCGGTGTCTTCATCGGACCGGTAGCGCTCGCCGCGACGCTCTCCGTCAACGCCCTCGGCATCCTCCTCGCCGGGGCCCTCCTGACCACCGGCATGGTCTCGCCGGTTGCGCTTTATCAAACCCATGACTTGATGGATTGGGCCCAGGGGTCGGTCGAGTTCTTCCTCACCGCCGGCGGTCTGGCGGTGCTCATCCATCTGATCACCCTCGAGATCGCGCGCCAGGAGGCCTCCCTCGCTCAGGCCCGCCGCCTCGAAGCTCTCGGGAGGCTGGCCGGTGGCGTGGCCCACGACTTCAACAACACCCTCCAGGTGATCTTCGCGTGGTCCGAGATGCTCGGCGAACACGACGACTCGGAGGTCGTTACGGGCGCGAAGGAGATCCAGTTTGCCGCGGACCGCGCGAGCCAGCTCACGGCCCAGTTGCTCGCCTTTGGCAAGCGGAGCGTGTGGGCCCCTGCCAACATCGACCTCGCGTCCCACGTACGACGCTGGGTCGGGTCGATGAGTCGACTTCTGCCCGAGGATGTTCAGCTCGCGACGAAGCTCACGGACAGCCCCGTCATCCACTGCGATCCCGCTCAACTCGACCAGATTCTGATGAACCTCGTCGTCAACGCCCGCGACGCGATGGACGGTCCCGGGCGAGTGACGATCACCGTCGAAGAGGTTCGGGCGGCTCTGCTGCCGGGCAACTCGTTCGAGACCGAGAGCGTCGCCCGCCTCAGTGTTCACGATGACGGGAAGGGCATCCCGCCAGAGGTCATGGGACAGGTGTTCGAACCGTTCTTCACGACGAAGGGGCGCGGCGGGACCGGTCTGGGCTTGTCGATCGTGCACAGCGCGACGCGAATG
>Ga0164313_10003551_pt1 | contig 13881 bp, 14 predicted proteins | sample GuaBasSedimGuay4_FD_113735 | JGI IMG/M metagenome (GOLD analysis project Ga0164313, IMG submission 113735) | Subseafloor sediment microbial communities from Guaymas Basin, Gulf of California, Mexico - Guay4, Core 4569-4, 0-3 cm | ecosystem: Environmental > Aquatic > Marine > Hydrothermal vents... | reverse complement strand
CTTACGGAAAATACTGAAATACGTATATCAGGCAGGAAGATCCAGTTTACGGATCGACCTGATCCGCCTGTATGAAGTATTTATTTGCCCATTCACAACTATCTCAAATCTGATGAAATCACGCCTGTTATTGAAAACTACGATTATTCTGATTAGTCTTATTTCCACTTCGCACGTGTGGGCGCAGAACAAGGTTATCGTTATTCCGATGTTTGATACCAAAGTGGTTTTTACGGGTGTTGGAAAAACAGGGGATACAAAGTGCAGCGAATATAGAGCCTCCCCTGGAAACTGGCAGGAAGTTAGCTGTGCCACAGTTTCTGGCTCTCTAAAAGGTCAGGATGCTGAGCTAAATTTTGGCGCTGAAGTGACACCCAGGTTTACCATTAATGGAGATGGTACGGTAAAGGATAACCTGACCGGGCTGATATGGTTGGGTGATGCGTTTTGTGCCGGCCAGACATTGGGTAATACCTGGGAGGAAGCATTGGGGTTTATCGTAGAAATGAATGCCTCTGGCACAATGGATGGCAATGATTGCAACGACACCAGTAATGATAATGGAACGTTTCAGGCTGACTGGCGCTTACCGAACGTAAAGGAACTGCAAAGCCTGCTGTATTACGAGCACGATATGAAAGCTGATCCCCCTTTCCCCTTTTTGTCGGATACGAATGGAGAAGGGCCGCATGCAGCAGGTGACCCGTTTCAGAATGTACAAATCGACGAAGCCTACTGGTCATCAACGAATTACGGTTTTCAGTTTGATGCTGACCTGCGTGTAAACCTTATAGATGATGCCCTTGCCGTTAATTTTGGGGATGCGGTGACGGATGGAAAGGGTAAAAGCGGGAAGCAGCATGTTTGGGCTGTGCGAAGTGGAAATTGAAAAAAAATGCATTCAAAGGGGGCTGCCTGTTGTTGCTATGCCTGGCATTCTTTAGTAGTGCGGTAGCCCAGGTTGCGGCGAATCAATTTCCTCTGCAAGCAGTACTATTGTTGTTGCTGAATGATGAACATGACTCATCTGGTGGCGGTGGCAGTGACGGTGGTGGTACAGGGCTAGAGGGAGACTATGTTCTATTAGCTGCCAATGATCTGGGTATGCATTGTGCTGATCAGGATCACCAGGTTTTCAGTATTTTGCCACCATTTAACGTGGTTCACGCGCAGGTGGTCAAGCGTGGCTTTTCTCCGGTTTTAATGGATGATGAGTTGATTGAGGTGGATTATCTGGCCACGTCTAGTCTGGATGACCCTGTCGGTGCGGGATCCATCAATACGGGTAATGCTAATTCGACGGGTGTCTTTAAATCAAATTTCTGGGAAACGCTGACCGATATAGATAATCCAATTAGCTTTCTAACGGGGAGCAAAACGCAGGGAGGAAAAGTGTATGATGCGCTGTACCCCAGCGTTTTGGCTGGAGCATTACTGGTTCCACCAGCCGATTTCAGTACTGAGTGTGATACGGATGAAGCAATTGGCTGCCCAAGTATCTTAAACCTGTTCGAGCCCTTGCCGCTGGATCTGGGGATACCGGTTCCAGATGGCCATGAACTGGCAAAAGGGAATTTGGTGGTGACTCAGCAGGCCATGCCCGGGCCCGCTAATACCCCGCAAACATTTGAGCGCTTTGACCAGTCTATCGGATTTTTTACTGATTTTGATTTTGGCTCGAACCTGCCCGACCGGAACTGGTTTTCCGCCGATGGTATACCGGTTTCACCGGTAGATGACAGCGGTCGGGTGAATGCCTATCCGTTAATGAAAGTACGCGCCATCGATAAGGCCGATAACAAGGTCCTGGCTGCATTAGATGTGGTGCTTCCGGTGGCGGCGGAGGCAGACTGTCAGAATTGCCACGCCGAAGCCCTGGATTGCGCAGATGAGCGCTTGCCTGCCCGTGTGTTTTCAATAGAATGTAATGAGTCCGGTCTACAGTCCATGCTGCGATCAGAAGTGATGTCGCTAGATAACGCTCCGGGCGCTGATTTTGAGCAGAAATTGTACAATGCGGCAAAAGTTAACGTGCTGCGCCTGCACGATAAAAAATACGGAGCCCTTTATACCTCAGCGGTTAAAACGGCCGAAGGTGAGCTGATTTCACGCACTTGTGATCCTTTGAATGATCCGGATCAACATTGCCTGGATAGTCGCCGTTCAATCCAGTGTTCTCAATGCCATTACTCACCGGCGCTTGACCTAACCCAATGGGGGCCGGTGGATGAACCTGAGCAGGGTGCCAATGGCCGACAGCAGATTCGGCACCGTTCGATGTCGAATGTAATACACGCATTTCACGGTTCCCTGCCTCTATTTGAAGGTGAGATACTATTTCCGGCGATGCCTTCACCTATCGGACGCGACCCGGAAATCGCTGAAAATGTATTGCAGAAAACCTGCTATAGCTGCCATCCGGGAAAGGATACAGATTGCCTGCGCGGAGCGATGGCAAAGGCAGAGGTGGTTTGTCAGGATTGCCATGGTGATTTATTACAGGTGGGAAACGATTTCACCCTGCGGACGCATACAGGAAATCCGGGTGATTTTATACTCGATGGTAGTTTACGCGTACCCTGGGCATCCGAGCCCGGCTGCCAATCCTGCCATACGGGTGACGCACGGGTTAAGAATCATCCGGCCGATGCCGTGATTGCGGACGATGGGATTCGCCTGTTGCAAGCCTATATTGAAGACTATCTCACGGTTGTAGGTGTTAGCGGTTTGGTTAAAGTGGCAACCATGAACCAGTCTCCTAATTCTCGTTTTGCTGAAAACCAGGCGCTAAACGCAAAAGGCGATACGGTAGACGTGTTGTATCGTTTGAGCACGGGGCATGGTGGCCTGGCCTGCGAGAGTTGCCACAATTCTACGCACGCCATTTGGCCAACACAAAACCTGTTGGCGAATGACAATGTTGCCGCGAGGCAATTGCAGGGGCATGCGGGCACCGTCATTGAATGCAGTACCTGCCATGAAGGTGATCTGGGCATCACGCTGGATGGGCCGCACGGCCTGCATCCTGTTGGCGGCAGCGAATTCGCAGATGGCGGGCATGAAGACATTGCTGAAGTTGAGGAAAACCAATGCCGTTCCTGCCACGGGGATAACGGCGAAGGAACGGTTCTTTCCAGGGTGGCCGCCAGCCGTTCCTTTTTAATCGAAGAATGTGAAAATGGCACGCTCTGTCCTGGCGGTGAACAAAAACCGTTTCAGGTCAATTTAGCTAAGGGTACTGAAGTTAGCTGTATGATGTGCCATGAGAATGAGTTGTAGGCCAAGGTAGAATACTAAAATTAACCACTCCATTTAAGGGTATTTTAAGATTGGAGCAATATCATTGCGTCTCACTTAATCAAAGCGACGTATCTGATGTTAAATGTTCAGCCTTGTAATGCAGTAGAAAGCGCATCTTCACCCTGTATAGGCACGCTCGAGTTTCATGATTTTCTGAATAATGACAAAGGCCGTTCGGCTATTGAGCAGCATATTCTTGACTCATACCAGAATAAATTTAGCGCTAACCTGGTGCACTTTATGCCAATACTGGTAGCTGCAAATGTTCCGGGGCAGGCCTCGCATCTTTCCTTCGGGTTGAGCAATGCTGACCAAAGCAGCTTATTTCTGGAAAACTATCTAAGGGAGCCGGTCGAACAGGCGCTTTCGCGTGCAGTCAATACACGCATTGAAAGATGCTCGATCGTTGAAATAGGCAACCTGGCATTTGCCAATACCACCACTATCCGTGATGACCTGATCGCGATTGCTCATTATTGCTATGGGCTGGGATACCAGTATGTCGTCTGTACCGCAACGCGTATGCTACGCCTGGTTTTTTTGAAGGCCGGCATTAAGCCGATATATCTAGGTAATGCCTGCCCGGACGACGCACCTCGAGACGGTACGCATTGGGGAGCCTATTACGAGAACGCGCCACAGATTATCGGTGGCAATATATTTTTAGGTATTGAGCACCTTTTGCATGCTCAAATGCAGCGCTAGCCGGCTGAAAAAATGTCATTTACATTTCTACAATTAATTGAAAACCAGGTCGCAGAACAGCCGGAAAGCCCTGCAATACAGAGCGCTGATACGAGCTATAGCTACCAGCAAATATGGGGTGAGGTTACTCGCTTGCGGACGTTGTTAAGATCTATGTCCGTGCGGCGTGTGGCGCTGGCTTTATCGAACTGCCCGGCCTGGATTGCCCTTGATCTGGCCGCTGCCATGGAACGAATTATATTGGTGCCGGTGCCGCATTTTTTTTCTGCTACTCAAGTGCAGCATTTGATGAAGGATGCGCAGATAGGTCATGTGATTAGCGAGGCCCGTAGCACCATCAAAGAAAATGGCACGGGTGGAACGGGCATTAAGCATCAGTCAGGAGAAGCGTTGCGTATCCTCGGTACAGACTTACTCATTAACGCTCTGGATCCTGATAAAACTGAAGGTTTGAAAAGCGACAATACCGAACCGGAAGCCGAATCTGATGATATCTTGAAAATTTCCTACACCTCGGGTACCACCGGTGACCCTAAAGGAGTTCTAATCTCGCGCCTCGTTGTTGACCGAACGGTAAGATCTCTGCTTCAGGCTATGGATGCCACGGCTGCGAGCAGGCACCTTAGCGTTTTACCCTACAGCTTGCTGCTGGAGAATGTCGTCGGCATCTATGCGGTACTAGCGTCAGGTGGCTGTTGTGTTGTCCCGGATTTTGCTTCCTTGGGTATAAGCGGTTCATCGAAAGTGGATTGGCATAAGTTTTCAGCCGTGGTGTCATTTACCCGGCCCAGTTCAATGATTACGGTGCCGGCACTGCTGCAGGGCTTGATGTTCTGTGTTGAGCATCTTGCGCTCGATACGAGTTCGCTTCAGTTTATTGCAGTAGGCGGGGCGCCAGTTTCCAAAAACGTGTTGGACCGGGCGCAGCAATTGGGATTGCCTGTTTTTCAGGGTTATGGCATGACTGAATGTGGTTCGGTGGTGTGCTTGAATTTACCGGCTAACAACCAGCCAGGCAGTGTTGGTAAGCCGCTTTCACATATCAGTATTCGTATTGATCAGCAGGGCGAGATTATTATCAAAGGCGCGAATTTTAACGGTTATACAAAACAAGACGTCCACATCCCCGAAAACGAGTGGGCCACCGGCGATCTGGGTTATTTTGATGATTTAGGGTTTTTGTATGTGACCGCGCGTAAAAGCAGCGCTTATAGCACGGCCTATGGGCGCAATGTGGCACCCGAATGGGTCGAAAGTGAACTCGATAGTGAGGCGGTTATTGCTCAGTCCGCTGTATTTGGTGAGGGGCAGAAGCACAATATTTCCGTACTGGTGCCGGTCGTTCCTGAGATTGACAATGCGCAACTTGCGCTTAGCGTGGAAAAAGCGAATCAGCGTTTGCCCGACTATGCACAAATAGGTGCATGGGCTCGGGCACAAAGTGCATTCGGGCTCTCAAACGGCCAGCAATCACCGGCTGGTGCGCTGCGACGGGAACAGATTTATAGCGATTACCGGGATACGATTGAACAACTTTTTACCGAGAAACAGGCATGATTTTTTATAAGGAATTACAGAGTGAGACCGTTTTACACAAACAAAAAATGTATTCGATGCCGATTATTCAGGCCACCATGAATGGCCAGGTCGGCGTGCCGGAATACATTGCATTTTTGACTCAGGCCTATCACCACGTAAAACATACTTTGCCACTGTTAATGGCCTGTGGCTCCAGGTTGAGCATGGAGCAGGAGTGGATACGCGTTGCTATGGCCGAGTATATCGAAGAGGAACTCGGCCACCAGGAATGGATACTGTCCGACATTGAAGCCGCGGGTGGAGATGCACAGACTGTACGCTCAGGTAAGCCGGGTCTGCATACCGATATTATGGTGGCCTATGCCTATGACCTGATTGCGCGAAAAAACCCGGTGGGTTTTTTAGGTATGGTGTATGTGCTTGAGCATACGAGTACCGAGCTGGCAACCGGTGCAGCGGATACTCTGAAAACAAATCTGGGTTTACGCGATACGGCCTTCTCTTATCTGTATTCTCATGGCTCTCTGGATCTGGAGCATATTGCCTTTTATGAAAAGTTAGTGAATCGCCTTGAATCAGCAGAAGACAAGCAAGCTGTGATTGAGAGCGCACAGGCCTTTTATTATTTATACGGCAATATTTTTGCCGAACTAGGAACCGGGCTTAATAGCTCATCGGCAGCATAAAATGATGAACTTAAAAAACAAAAACATTTTGATTGCCGGCGCAGCAGGAGGGATTGGTTCTGCTTTGAGCCAACAACTCAACGCAGCGAGCGCTAACCTGGCTTTGCACGGCTTAACGCAGGAGGAATTACAAACCGTGCGTGAGTCTCTTAAGCCGGGTGATAATAAAATCGAAACGATCGTTCTCGATCTAATGAACGATAACGCGGGACCGCAACTAGTGGCGCAGGCACGCGACCTTCTGGGTGGTCTTGATATGGTGATTAACCTGGCGGGCATGCAAACCTTTAAGGCGTTAGACGATTTATCGGCTGCTCAGATTGATATGCAAATTGCACTTAATCTGACGGTGCCGATTCATATCAATCAGGCCGCTGCGTCTATTTTTATGCAGCAAAAATCTGGCACCATTGTGAATATCGGCTCTACTTTCGGCACCATTGGTTTCGCCCAGTTCTCTGTCTATTCCGCCAGTAAATTTGGCCTCCGCGGGTTTACCGAGGCGTTACGCAGAGAGATGCAGGGAAGTGGTGTCGAGGTGCTTTACATTGCGCCGCGGGCAACGCAAACCGCGCTCAATTCCAGCGCGATGTATGCCATGGCTGAGGAAACTAAAATGAATATTGATACGCCCTCGGATGTGGCGGCACATATCATCCGGGCGATTGAGAAGCAGAAAAAGAACACCTATATCGGCTTTCCCGAGAAATTCTTTTGCAAAGTAAATGCGTTGTTTCCGTCGTTGGTGGATAAGGCGCTTGCAGGTCAGAACAAGATCGCCAGCAGTTATGCTAAATCCAGTTAACAACCTTCAACCCGAGGAATACTCCCATGATTAGAAAACTATTTATTAGCCTGTTATTTCTGACGTTTAGTCAGGCTGCATTTTCCGCTTCAATGATGGAGCAAGTGAGTACCATCCAGAAGCAATGGGCGGTCATCAAGTATCAGACGGATGATGCTTTGCAAAGCGATGAGTACGAGAAGCTTATCCTCCAGGCAGATGCACTTATTGAATCCTATCCCGGTAAAGCCGAGCCCTTAATATGGTCGGCCATTGTTTATAGCAGTTATGCCGGTGCGGTAGGGGGCCTTAAGTCAATAACCAAAGCACTGCCAGCCGTTAAGCAGTCCCGGGATTTACTGCTTAAGGCCGAAGCCATCGATGGCAAAGCCCTGGGGGGATCAATCATGACTACGCTGGGAGCACTGTATTATCAGGTTCCAGGTTGGCCTCTGGGTTTTGGGGACAAGGAAAAAGCGCGTGAGTATCTGGAAAAAGGCATACAGATCAATGAAAATGGTTTGGCTTCAAATTACTTTTATGGTGATTTTCTGCTGGATCGTAAGGAATACAGCAAAGCAGTTAGCGTGCTCGAACATGCTCTGGCTGCGCCGGCACTTGTTCAGCGCCCGGTGGCAGACCAGGGGCGGCGTGATGAAATCAAAGCGTTGTTAGAGGTGGCCCGTAGTAAATCATAATATTATTTCTGCCATGGAGTTATGCTGAGGTCTTTTTGTGAAAAACACAACAACGTGGTACTTCATGCTGTAGATTTCCGTGACTCGTTCGCATGACAGCATTGGTCGCCAGAAAATAAAACGCTCTTGATGAATCTATATGAAAATCCTGCTCGCTGAAGACGATAACCTGCTCGGAGAGGCCATTGAGGCCAGTCTCGCATTCGAAGGTATGTCTGTAGACTGGTTCAAGCGTGGTGATGCGGCAGAGGATGCGTTGAATCTAAATGACTATGATGCACTGATTCTGGATATTGGCTTGCCGGGGCGCAACGGGCTGGCGGTTCTGAAGAATATTCGGGCACGGGCTAACGCGATTCCGGTTCTGTTATTGACGGCGCTGGGCGCGGTAACGGATCGGGTGTCCGGACTCGACAGCGGGGCCGACGACTATCTGGTGAAACCTTTCGATATGGATGAATTGCTGGCGCGTTTACGCGCTTTAGTCAGGCGTTCGGCAGGGCGTATAGAACCGACTATTAAATATCAGGATATAATCATAACGCCCAGTGAGCATCGAGTCGAAAAAGCAGGTGTTGAGGTGGGATTATCACGCCATGAATATTTGATTCTTTGTCATCTGATGGAAAACTGTGGGCGTATCTTTTCTCAACAGGCGTTGACAGATTATGTATACCCCTGGAACGAAGATGTTGAAAGCAATACCATCCAGGTTCATATACATCATTTACGTAAGAAACTGGGAAAAACTCTGATTCAAACCCGGCGCGGCATTGGTTATGTTATCGAAAAATAAGGCCGAATTTTCACTCAAAAAAGTTTTTATCAAGCGGTTCTTCTGGGGGGCGTTGATAGCGTGGTCAATTGTTGCTCTGGTGATCTATAACTCGACACGACACGAGATAGATGAACTGTACGATGGTGAAATGGCTCAGATTGCGAGAGTTCTACTTGGCATCTATAGCAGCCAGCGAATAGATCGGCAACAGGAGACTCAAATCACTTCTTCACCCTTTGAAGGGGGGGAAGACTACGAAAACAAGCTGGTCTTTCAGATTTGGGGTAAAGGCGGCGTTTTGCTCATACGTTCCGCGAACGCCCCTCTTGAGCCGCTTTCGCCGGAAACGGGCATTTTCCAGACCCGTGATGTGTATGGAAGTGAAGTCCGGACATTGTCAATTGAAGGCCCCGGGGGACGTTTGACCGTACATGTGGGGCAAAACATCGATATCCGGCGCGAAAACGCGACAGAAATACTCGAATCTCTGATTCTCATCATGTTATTCGCCTTCCCGGTATTTTTATGGCTCATTCACAAGGGGGTGAATCAGGGCACCCGGTATTTAAATGATTTATCCGAAAAAATAGCGCGGCGCACCGAAGATGACCTGTCTCCCATCAAAACAGATGATGTGCCACTTGAGATCAGGGGAATAGTCGATGCCTTAAATAAGTTGATGTCCAAGGTTGCTGCAATGCTTGGGCGGGAACGTCAGTTTATTTCAGATGCGTCGCATGAGCTCAGAACACCGCTTGCGGGTATCAAGGCGCATGCGCAACTTGCTCTTAAAAACAAAGCTCACGAACATACCGCCCTGATTCGAATAGTCGAGGGTGTTGACCGTACTACACGGCTGGCTAACCAGCTTTTGACCTTGTCAGGTGTTGACGCCATGCGGGTTCTGGAAACCCCCGTTGAGGTCGACGTTAAGCAGCTGATCGAAAGGGTGGTTAACGATTTACACACAGAAATTACCGAAAAATCCATCCAGATCATTACTCAACTCGATTCTGAAAAACGACTGACGGGCAATGAAGAACTATTGTACACCCTGCTACGAAACCTGATTGACAATGCGATTCGCTACTCGCCTCCTTCGGGTGAGGTCGTGGTACGTTATCAGTACGTAAAAAATGCGCACCGCATCACTGTTACGGATCACGGTCCGGGTATTCCCGGTGATAAACGCGAACGGGTTTTCGATCGATTTTATCGAGATATTGATGCACAGGGCAGCGGTAGCGGCCTGGGGCTGGCCATTGCCCGGCAAATCGCTTCGTTGCACCAGGCCGAGATAGCCCTGGGTTCTGCGGAATCTGGAGACGGTCTATCTGCGACAGTGGTATTCAAGTAGAAGATCAAATGTCACATGTACTGAAATACTAATATTCTTGATCTGCATCACGACAAGTTTAATTAATATTTATATAATAGATTTTAATAAGTAAAATTCTACTAAGCAACCAAGAGGATAGAAAGATGCATATCAAGTTACGTAAAAAACTTTGGGTCGTCGCGATTGGGGCATTTGCGCTAGGGTTCTCCGGGCTGACACAGGCGGCTGAGATCGAGTCATCTATAGCGCGTGGTGGCAATCTTTATGATAAATGGTTCAAGGTGGTGGATACCGACGCGCCTGAGAAATCTCACGGCTTATATCCAGCAGATAAAAAATACGCGGAAAAGCCGGGTGCTAACTGGCGTTGTAAAGAATGTCATGGCTGGGATTACCAGGGTGTAAATGGCGCTTATTCCAGTGGCAAACATTCAACCGGCATCGTCGGTATAAATGGTGCGTCAGGGCAATCTGCCGATGCGATTATTGCCACATTGAAAGGCGATGCACACGGATATGCAGGCCTGTTGGGTGACCAGGATATGACAGACTTGGCTAATTTTGTGGGGCAGGGGCAGGTGGATATGGATCAATATATTGATTCAGCCAGCAAAGCGCCCAAAGGTGATGCCGTCAAAGGTGAAGCTTACTACAATACCATTTGTGCAAAATGTCATGGTTTTGAGGGCAAACTGCCCGATGATATGAAACCATTTGGCAAGCAGATGGGCAACCCGTGGGAAGTCATGCACAAGATTCTAAACGGCCAGCCGGGTGAAGATATGCCCGCGCTTCGAGCACTGGATCATCAGATCATCGCTGATATTATGAGCCATATGGTGAGTTTGCCGGAAGAGTGATTTAAGGCGAATAGCGGATAAGTAACCGGGCAACCATTCACAATGGTTGCCCTTTACATTTTAAGGTCGAGTGTTATCGAAAATGACTGAGAATAAAATCAAGCAAGCTACGAATACCGGGCGGCGAATGATGGTTGTGATATTTACGCTGGGCACGGTATTTGGCATTCTGTTCTGGGGCGGGTTTAATACAGCTGTTGAATACACCAATACCACCGAATTTTGTATTTCCTGTCATGAAATGCGCGATACGGTCTACCAGGAATACAAGGAGTCCGTGCATTTCAAAAACCCTGCCGGAGTGCGGGTAAGTTGCCCGGACTGTCACGTACCACGCCCCTGGGGGGCCAAGATGTGGCGCAAGATTCAGGCTAGTAACGAGTTATATCACAAGCTCATGGGTTCGATTGATACGCCGGAGAAATTCGAAGCCAAGCGTATGCAACTGGCAGAGCACGTCTGGTCGTCAATGGAAGCGAGCGACTCGCGTGAGTGCCGTAATTGCCATAGCTATGACGCGATGGATTTTGAGCACCAATCCCGGCGCGCGGCAAAGAAAATGAAGGCAGGCCTGGAAAAGGGTAAAACCTGCATAGATTGTCACAAGGGCATTGCCCATGCATTACCCGCTGAATATGAGGACGAGGACGACTGAATGACAATGATGCAGGGTGCCGGCAGGTCAAAACAAATCAACTTGGCGGCATAAGCTACTTAAAGAGCTTTAACCATTCCTGCCCTGAAATAATGGGAAACTGCTGCGATTATTCCACAGCTTCGGGCAATCGATAAATAGAATGACAGGCGATACAGGTTAACATCAAGGTGTCCAGTTGTTGACGTGCGATAGTCGCATCCTGTGTTGTTCGGGCCGTTTCTGCAATTCCGTCAAATTGCTCACGGGTGCCAAACCCCATCTTTTTCATCGCCAGGGGTATTTTTTGCAACAACGAACCCGGTGTTCCTTCTTCGGCAGCCATGCCCGCCTTGTGAGCTAGCTCAGCCGCTTTATCCATATTATTTTCTGATATGGCCTGGCTGATGCCCTGAACGCTCACCAGGAATGCCCGCATCTCTTCAAGGATTAAGTTACGCTCATCCTTTGTCAGTACTACTGAAGTCCGACCATCGTCAGAAGGCGCAACGCTACCACTGATGAATTTATTGACTAAAATGCCCGAAAAAACCATGAGTACGATAATCATTGCCCACAGCACTTTTACATTTTTCATGAGTATTTCCCAGGTGAGTTCAGGAGCTAAAAACGGGGGTTCAGTTACAGAACCGTTTAAGTTGTCTCGCGTCTTTCTTGGCGTGATCCATATCGCCCTTTTCCTTAGCCTTGTTCACCGCCATCTCCCAATGATCACAGGGAGGAGGAAATTGTTCTTCGAGAATGTAGGTGACAATTTTTCTCAGGAATTCATCAGGTAACGCCATGGGCGGCATCAAACCCAGCTGTCCGAGCGCTTCATCATGTATAGCCGCTTCCATCGTCGGGGCCTTAACGAAGCTCACCATCTTATTTACAAACTCCTCAGGGCTGTTCGTGTTCTTATTATATCGGCGTTGTACCCCCCACATAGGTGGCCCTAATGCGGGGTTATTGGACTGATCATGACAAACATCACATGTCGCAAAAAAGCTTTTGCCTTCTTCTGCTTCGGGACTAAGCGCATAACTGTTTATGGTAAGAAGTGCGGCGCCCAGGAAGACGGAAAGTTGAGCTTTATTCATATCAGTTCTCTTTTCAACGGGATTAATAAGTGAATCATTTTAGCAAAAATATCTTAAGCAAAGGAGCCTAAAACCTGAATCAGGTACAGCGCTATTATTGAGATTTCCCTTTCGTATTTTCAGCTTCAAGTCTATAAATGGCATGACAGGAAACACAATTACTCATCAATGAACCAAGCTGCTCCAATGTGTGTTGCTTATCTTCCAGTTCCTGTGCATCTAATGCGATCAGATCAAACGCTTTATGTGTGCTCATGGCGAACATTTTGAATTGTTTGGGCAGTTTCTCTCTTAGCCCTGCAGGCACTTCTCCTGATGATGCCATGCCTACTTTGCGTGCAGGCTCCACAACGCCTGCCATGTCGTCCTTGCCAAGTGCAACCGTAATAACGCGTACTGTTTCAAGAAAGGTTCGCATCTCTTCCAGAACAAGGTTGCGCTCGTCCTGTGTCAGCACAATAGCATTTCTGAGATCTTCTTTCGCCGAGGCTGGATTCATCATGCTCGTGGACAAAACAAGTAAAGTGGTTGCTAATAAGAAGGTGGTTTTATTCATTATGTTTTCTTGTGATGGTTTCGTTTAGATTATGCGAAAAAAGGCACCTGAATCCAGGCACATATTCTGGATTCAGGCGTTGCTAAAGTGCGGCTTTAGCCGCAGGAGGAAACTGTGTCAGGCACGCCCATCTTTTTTAGTATGGATGCAAGTGGGCACAAATTAGTGAGCGCACTCTGTGCCAGGTTGAGACCTACAAAAATTGTCAGGCCGACCCAGTAAGGGTGTATATATATAGTGAGTGCCACACTTAACAGGATCATTAATCCTGCGAATAATCTTACCAGTCTATCTACAGTCATTTCATGTACCATTGTTTATTTATTACGTATATTTTGGGATATCCCCACTAGATGATTAAATCAAAAGCGTGATTAGAAGAACGCGTTTCGCCAGCTAATCATGATGGAACGCTGATGACTGGCCTGGATGCCGTTGCGATCCTCGGCAACGGGCAGGGCAATTTCCAGGCCGAGATTCCGTGCTGGTTTATACATCCAGTTTACCCCAAACAGCGCTTCCGTCCTGGTGCCGCCATAATTGTCTGGATTAGCACCCAGGCCCGGGCCGAAAATTTTTGGGTCTATGCCTTCAACTTCTCCCTGGGTCTCATGGCGTAGTCTTACCGAGCTGACGAACGTTGGTTTCCACTCATAACTCAGCCAGGCTGTGCCTTCATGTTTATCACCATAGCTCCAGCCTTCCGAGTTTTCACTTTCAAGTGGAATGGTGGCCAGGTATTACGCGCCCCATCCAATTTTGTTCTCTTTCCCCCAGTATGCGACTCCTAACAGAGCATCCCAGGTGCCTGAACCGAGCTGCATTCCGTAGCCTAGCCGAGTATCAACCATGGTGCCCATGGGGGTCAGATTCTTATCCGATTCAGTAATACTGCCGGT
>Ga0164313_10003550_pt1 | contig 13888 bp, 10 predicted proteins | sample GuaBasSedimGuay4_FD_113735 | JGI IMG/M metagenome (GOLD analysis project Ga0164313, IMG submission 113735) | Subseafloor sediment microbial communities from Guaymas Basin, Gulf of California, Mexico - Guay4, Core 4569-4, 0-3 cm | ecosystem: Environmental > Aquatic > Marine > Hydrothermal vents... | reverse complement strand
GTCCAATTACCAAATCTTTCATAGGCCTTACGGAGGTACTTACTGGCTGCCCTGGTAGATTTAATAGGGTCATAGCGCTCATCAACCTGACTGCTCACTTCGAGGCCAAACTCACGGGCGGCATCTTTTCTGAATTGCCAAAAACCGATTGCCGATTTAGGAGATATGTCATTCTTAAAGGCCCCTTCTATTGCAGGAACAAACTTAAAGTCATCCGGGATTCCTTCTTCTTTTAATACTCGGGCAATTTGCGGTAACCAACGATGTGCTCTCTTAAGTAAGAAGATCGTATTAGTATGCCAATAGGCGTTTATGTGCATCTCTCTGTCAAGACGCTCTCGAACATCCGGAATATTCATAGGCACCGGCTCACCGGCAAAGCTTAAGGTATCTGGCAAATCAATGGCAATAGCATTAACAGTATTACCCTGTGGCAGCTCTGTATATTCGACAAATTCCTGCTCCTTAAGTTTTATTTCCTTTAGCTGGTAATAAGTGTAACTACCTAAGGCGATTATTCCCACATAAGGCAGCAAAAGCAATATTCGCCGCATGCTTAAAAGTTTGGCGAAAGAAGATATTGAGAATAAAAATCATCAATTACTGCCACAGCCTCAGTAGGGGTGTCAACAAGCCTTATAAGGTCGAGGTCTTCTTCGTTAATATTTTTTTCTTTGATAAGTACATCCTTAATCCATTCAAACAGCCCATGCCAATAGTCTTTACCTACTAAAACAATTGGGAATGCACCAATTTTCTTTGTTTGAATTAATGTAACCGCCTCAAACATTTCATCTAGTGTACCAAACCCGCCGGGCATCACAATAAATCCTTGAGAGTATTTTACAAACATCACCTTGCGAACAAAGAAATAATCGAAGTTCAAGAGTTTATCATCATCGATATACGGGTTGTTATGTTGTTCAAATGGCAAATCTATATTCAAGCCAACCGATCTGCCTCCTTCTAAATGTGCTCCTTTATTTCCTGCTTCCATAATTCCAGGACCTCCTCCTGTAATCACTCCATAACCATGCCTAACCAATTTTGCAGCAATCTCCACGGCAGTCTTATAATTCGGATCTTCTTCATTGGTTCGAGCTGAGCCAAAAATTGACACACAGGGTCCAATTTTTGCCATCTTCTCAAGACCCATTACAAACTCACCCATCACCTTAAAAACAATCCACGAATTTTCAGTCTTAATCTCATTCCAGTCTTTGTTCTCAAAGGCTTTTCTGATCATTTTTTCATCATCTTCCGTTCTTCCGTTATTATTCTTTTCCATATTCTTTGCTTAATTAATCTCATTTACAACGTAATTTCTATACTTACTGTTTGTTAAATGAGTGATTTTAACGCTTCGCCTAATTTTGCGAACTCAAATGTAAAGCCTTCTTTTAGAAAAGCAACAGGCTCAACCCTATTACTGCCCAGGGCTAAAACCGACATTTCTCCTAACATTAATTTTAGGACACTTGCCGGCACATTTGGTAGAATAAGAGGTCTGTGTAAATGACGAGCCAGTATTCTTGTAAAATCTTTATTGGTAACCGGATTTATGCCAACACCATTGAATGCGCCATGAAGAGGCTTTTCTAGGGCAAAAAGAAACATATTACAGAGATCGCTAATATGCACCCAGCTCATCCATTGATCTCCTGGTCCCAATGCAGAACCCACACCCCACTTAATTGGTAAAAGCATCTTGGCCAGGGCTCCCCCTTCTTCACTTAAAACTATGCCAATCCTAATTTTAACTATTCGATCAGTAAAGCTTACGGCTGTATCAGCAGCTGACTCCCAGTTAGATACTACATCTGCAAGATAACCATCGCCGTGAGGACTTTCTTCTATAAGCAGTTTGTCTCCTGTATCTTCTCCATAATAGCCTATAGCCGAAGCACAAAGGAATGACTTCAGATGATGAGTATTCTTTTTAAGATTTTCTACTAAAAGTAAAGTAGAGTCAACGCGACTTTTAAATATTTTTTGTTTGACGCTCTTAGACCAACGCTGGCCTACAGTTTCTCCGGCCAAATGAATGATGTGATCAGCCCACGGAACTGCCTTTTCTTCAATTACGCCATTTTCTACATCCCAGAAAAACCTTTTTATATTATCAGATTTTTGGGATACAGATCTGGTAAGATGGCCAACGGAGTACCCTTTGCTCATCAATAGCTCTGATAACTTTTTGCCAACAAGGCCGGAACCTCCTGTAATTAATACATTAGACATACCCCTAATTTAATTAAATGACTTGAAAAATCCTGATTTTGTAAAAAATTGGCATTATTCTGGCTTAAACCTCAATTATGCAACAGAAATTATTGCATAATCAGACGATTTGAAAATCAATATTTCAGGTGAAATTCCTGAGATTACTTTGTGATTTTCAAATGTCTGGCTCTGACGCTTGCGGTCAGAATCCAGACATTAATCGTCTGGAGTTAACCTCCGATGAGTCTGATACGTCTATCGGAGTCATCAGACCTGACAATCCTGACTTTTAAGGTTAGGATTCGTCAATTATTCATTTATCGAATGAATAATTCGGGTTAAAATTAATCTTGTTAAATGAATTGACTTATTTTGAACCAGAATTAATAAAATTAAAAGGAAATGTTGAAGCATATACTAGTTATTCTGTTTAGTGTTTTTATTACAAATACGCTTTTTGCACAGTCTTACACCATTAAGGAAGAATCACAAAGGGTTAATAATAAAAAATACACGGGTGTATCCTCGTTGGTTGAAGGAGATTATGATAAAGTGGAAGAATATTGGCTTGATTATTTAAAAGACAATGGTAAAGTTCGGCGAAAGCGCAACTATAGTCAGATAACACTTCTAGGAATTAAAGATTTAGCTGTAGATACGGTCACTTATGTAACAAGGGTAAGTATATCTTCTGATGATAGTTTAGGGCTAGTTTGGCTCGCTCCACTAGGCACTTTTAGCGACTCGGATTTAAAATCTCTTAATGGTGATATAGAAAAGATATTGAAGCTCGCTACTCGTGGCTTTTATGTAAATCAGGTTCAGAAGAAAATTGATCAATCAGAAGGAGCCGCTATTGTTGTCAGTAAAAATCATCAGAAACTGATTTATCAAGGAGAAAATCTTGCTGAAGATTCAGTAGCCGCTGAAACACTTAAGCTGGAGCTTGAAACCAGGCTTGAGGAGACTATTCTAAAGATTAAGGTTCTAACACAGCAGATACTTGACAATAAAGCTGCTACTATTCAGGCATACGAAGATTTAGAAAAGATTAAGAAAGTTGTTGCTAGCCACAAAGAGAGCCTTAAAAAGATTAAATAAGAGGGTAATTAAAGAGCAGCCGACTTATAAGATGAATCGATAAACTCTAAAAGCTTAATAATTCGAGCATTGGAATAATAATTAATGGCTTCGTTAGCTAAATCATCTGCTAATTGCCAATTTCCCCGGTTAAGCTCATTCACGCTTTGGTTATAAAATAAGAGACCTATTAATTCCTGATCTTCTAACCTACGTTCAATATCAATATTTAGGTCTACCTGTCCAGATGCTTGTTCGCCATTTGCCAATCTATATTCAGATTTAAGATGTTCTATCTCATTTGTATTTGATATGAAACCGTATGTGGGGTCTGTAGTTTCCAATAAGATTTCATTCTCACTATCCGGGTAAACCAAAATATAAATGTGATAATTGGTCTCTACGATCGCATGAGGTACTGATAACTCAGTAAATAATATGGAGTAAACTGCTGTTGCTGTTAAACAGTCATAGGTTCCGGATGTTAGTGTCTCAGAAAGTGAAGCATATTGATCGTACTTCTTAAGTAGTTTTCTATGGGTATAATAATAGAGGTACTCAACAAAATCACTTTCCTTTTTATATTGGCCTTGCTTCTTAGTTAGGTTGCTTAAAACAATCTGTAGTCTATCAAAGGTGGTAGTGTTGCTTTCCGATTTTGAATAAGAGAGGAGAATGGACTTAACATCGTTTACACCTAATTTGGGTGCACTGTTATCAGCTGCTCGCGAAGCAGTAATTGAAAACAAGAATATGGTGATATATATAAATAATCCTCCCCGCATGTTGCTACCTCAATGTTACTTAATCGAAATAAAGTTAACATCTTCTTAACATCTATGCAAACGTGAGTCATAACACTCTGTTTATAAAGAATTTATAAAAATCAAATATTGCCGGGTTTTTATCTAAAGCAAAAACGGAGCCTAATCTCCTTCGTGAATTTTATGAGAATAATTCTATTAGAATGTATAGCTATACTTCAAAGAGTATCTTGTGCCATGATTATAAGTAGAGTAAATTTGGTCTGAAGACTGGTAAGACTGATATACTTGTTCCCTTACATCATTAAGAATATTATCAACACCAAATGAGACTCTTGACTTTTTCTCTCCGCCAAATCCCTTATAGGCATTAAAGCTTAGGCTATGAAATGGCACAGAATATACATCAGGAACCAAACCTGTTCCTACAACAGATAGTGTTTCTCCCTGTACATTGTAAGCAACGTTAATATTTATATCAATTGTTGGTGCAAAATAGTTCACATAAGCATTAACCAAATATGGCGCCTGCCCTGCCATACCTCTTGTATCGCCAATAACTTCTCCATCTCGAGCGTTCTCCTGTCTTAACACTTTTTCCGTTTTTGTCTTCGAGTTATCAACGAAAATCGAATTCATATCAACAAAAGATCTAATCAAGGAAAAATTAGCACCTACGGTGAGATTAGTTAAGGCCGGGGCTATAAAATCCAGGTTCTTTCTAATTTCAAATTCTAAACCGTAAACCCAACTATCTGGAGCATTTCGAGGTTTTAGGGCATCCGGATCAACCGGAAACGAAACCATTTCTATATGATTGTAAAACGACTTGTAGAACCCGGAGACTGAGATTACTTCTCCTGGTTTCATATATAGTTCCCATCGAAGATCGTAATTATCGACATTGGTTTGAAGTAAGTCAATATTGCCAATGAAAGTTCTATTAGTCAAAGGATCGTAAATCTGAGCAATAGATTTCTCCTTAAACGAGGGTCTTGCTAAAGTTCGGTTATATGATCCTCGAAGGTTCGAATTTTCCCCAATAGCATAAACAATGTTTAATGAAGGTAATATATCTAACTCGTCAAGGGTTTTAACATCATTATAAACTTTATCGCCTGAATTGGTTTGGCCGGTATAAAACATACTTGATTGCTCAGCCCTCACCCCAAAAATCGTTTTTAACTGAGGCGATACATACAATTCCGTCATTGCATAAGCACTAATAATAGTTTGCCTGGCATTATATGCATTAGTTGGTTCAAAGTTACCTACAACATAAGTTCCCATTCTCTCATTAGCTGTCCAAATATTTTCCTCCTTAAGATACCAATCCGGATCACTATTTGCTCCCCCTCCTCTAACTCTGAAAAAATAATTTAAGATTTCAAAATCTCGGTTTTTATACAACCCAATACCGCCAAACTTAAATTTAGACTTTGTCGCATATGGCAAGGTAAAATCAGCCTTAAAACTTCCATTAAATTCATTTAGATCACGATAGAACCTGTTAATTCCTGCACCGTCTCCAACATTCAAGGAAGTATCTCCATCTGTAATAGAAATCGATGTTACCCTGAAATCAGGATCATAGACTCTTGACCAGTTCAATGCCCCACGCCATTCAAGCTTTATCTTTTCTAGATCATGTTTACCAATTATAATTCCATTAGTAACTGATCTTTGGGTGTAGGTAAGAATATCTTCGAGTAAAGTTGCTCCTGTTTGATTGAAGTTTCGGTTAACTCTTTGATTAGCTACCGACTCACCGCTTTGACTTCGTAATATACTTAACGACAAACTGTTTCGACCAAACTTTATTGCTCCAGAACCCAGAGCACTCCACGTAGCAGTTTGCCTGCCTAATACCCCTTTACGGTTTTCGTCTTTGAACAATTCGTTCTTACTGGCATCAGGATCTTTTAGAAAATTATTCGATTGAACATTACTAAAGAGTTCAAAAGTATTTTGGTAGTTCAAGACAACATTATAGCCAAAGGTCAAATTCTCCCTATCGAATTGGTTTCCCGTATTAAAGGTTAGGCTACCACTTGGTAAGGCTGTTCTCTTTTGAGCTCCCATCTGTGGATTAAAGCTTCTTGTCAACCTCTCCAAATCAGGATCAATCCGGGATTCAACCGGTATCACTGTGTTTTTATCAAATGGTAAGGCACGGGTTCCATCATCAAACCCAAGCCAATCAGTGCTACCACCTTTATATAAAATAAAATCATTGTTAAACTGAACACCGGGAGTCATTGACAGACCAACCGATAAAGAAGTTAAGTTTTGCTCTGGGAATTCTTTAGTTTCTATATCAACAATTCCTCCCGTAAAATCTCCATAAAGATTTGGGGTGAAGGTTTTGTATACCATTACGTTGTCCAATACTGCTGTAGGAAAAATATCAATCTGCACAGAATTCTTATCCGGGTCAAGTCCCGGGATACTCATGCCATTGAGTGTAGTTTTAGTGTACCTATCACCTAAACCACGAACATAAACGTATTTTCCATCTTCAACAGATACTCCTGTTACACGTTTGATGGCCCCGGATAAATCTGCATCGCCCACTTTTTTAAACGTTTGATTCGATATACCATCGGCAATATTAATTGCCCTTTTTTGAGCAGCCAGCAACCCCGCTTCCGAGTTCTTTATCACATCAGCGGTAACCACAACCGCATCTAATTGCTCTACATCTGACTTCATGCTTAGGTCTAGTGAAGTAACCTCCCCGGCAATAATCTTAACCTCGCTTACGGTAATTATTGCATATGAAATAGAAGAAAATACTATGGTATATGTCCCCGGTTCAAGAGACAGAGAATAGTCTCCATTAAAATCAGCTACTGAGCCATTTGTTGTCCCTTCAACATAAATATTGGTACCAATCAGGCCTTCACCTAAATCATCATCTAAAACTCTGCCTAGCAAGTATCCTTGTTGTGCAAAGGAGTTAGTCAATATGAATGCCACAAGAGCAACTAATAAAAAGATTTTTTTCATAATATTTATATCTCACTAATATTCAGTTGCAAAAGTATTTGGCCTAATAAGGAATGATGTTAAATACAGGTTTAACTAATTATTATTTTAATGTTAACTGAATGTTAATCAGTTACTAAATATCTGTTAATTAAGTAGTTAGGAAATATAAAAGGAGAGTGCTGATAATATCAACACTCCCCGGCAATGACAATACTCTACCTGATTTTTTAAAGATTATTGTATTAGACCATTGATAGAAGCAAGAGTCCAGTTGGCAAATGTTGCTGTGTTCGCTCCGGCAGCACCTGCATCAGATACTGCGGCTGCATCTGCATCAGTTTGTGCATTAGCATGAAGAGTACATTCAGAGCCATTTGTAGCTTCAGATCCAGTATAAACTTTAGTGCCGGCAAAATTACTAGTCATTATTTTTAATGGCACAGTTGAATTTGCATTCGTTAAATGTTCCCAGGCATCTATTTTCACATCTGCACAATCGTTTTCGTATGATGCTCTTATTTTTAAGAGGTCATCTCCAGCAGCATAAGACAGGAATATTACATTCTGGATTGTTCCTTGTGCTTTAGATTTAAGGTCGGCGGGCGTACCAGCGTCAACACCACCAAGGCTCGAGACAGTACCATTCTTTAGCGTAAATAAACCTGATTTATTCGTTTCGCCTTCGGGGCCATCTATTTCTAATCCTTCATCTGTACCCGAACCACCATGCATTACCAAAAAGTTGTCTACGGTTCCAGCATAATTTTGGTCAATATCTACACCATCATCTCCCTGGTAGCTAATAATTAAATTAGATACGTTTACAGTTCCACCAAAAAATTCAATCCCATCATCAAGGGTAGCAAAAATCTCGATGTTGTCTAGTGTAGTTCCATTACCAACACCACCTAAAGTCAGGCCATTAATTTCGTTACCGGCACCAATTTCAGCACCTCCATGACGAATAGACACATATGTCATCGTTCCAGAGTTATCGGTGGCATTAGAACCTCCATATAAGCCAAATGAATCTTCCGGCGGAATACCTTCTATTTGCGCTTCAGTATCGCCATTCTCAGCTGAGATAGGAGCTTTCCCTAAAATAATCAGTCCACCCCATTTGTCTTTATCTTCTTCACCAAGATTAGAACCAGCCAATTGGCCGATTTCAATATTGTCTTCAATAGAAGTAAAGATAATTGGTTTGGCCGCAGTACCATTGGCCATAATTTTGCCACCACGAGCAACTAATAATGCCGTTGCTAATGAGCCTGAGCCTGTTCTTCCTTTAATAATTGTACCCGGCTCTATTGTTAAGGTTACGCCATCTTCTACTACTACCTTACTAGCCAATTCGTAAATCAGGTCTGCTGTCCAGGTGGTATTTTCAGTTAAGGCTCCCGATACTACAACATTATCTGTTGGTTCTTCAATGGGAGGAGTAACTACTGGATCTTCACTGCAAGATGTTACTATTACTATTGAGAGCGTTAATAACATTAAAATTGAAATCTTTTTCATAAAATAATTTAGTTTTATACTTTCTTAACTTTGACAATGCAAAAGTTCAAATACGTTGTTAACTCTATTGTGCTTCAATGTTATTGAAATGTTAATTTTGAATAATTAATATTAACTCCATGTGAACTACTACGCATGGCAGTTAACCTAATAAATTAGATATGAGCAATATAAACTCTAAACTTGAATGGCATTTTGAAGATAGGTATTACTACCTGTTTGTCTCCCTGGCTCTTTTATTACTGCTGCCACCATTTCTTATCACATTTGAATACCTTGGTTACACCATTTATTTGCTGCTAACTTTTGTGGTAATAAACTGTTCAATAATACTTTTTGACAAATCACGAAAATCTGGTTATGGGATAATAGCTTTATTCCTAACTGTAGGTTTTCTATGGCTTTCCATCGCTAATGATTGGGAGAATCAAGTATTACAGGTGGTTAGAATGGTTATAATGGTGCTATTCTTTGGCTTTACTTTCGCCAAAATGGTTGGTGAAATTTTTAGATTGAAAGAAGTTACGGCCAAGGTCGTAGTTGGTGCAATAGGTGCTTATTTGCTTCTTGGGTTTATTGGTGCTTTTCTATTTCAGATCATTCAATTAATTTATCCTAACTCGTTTACGAATATGGAACTTTTTGCCGATGGTTTTTATGGTGATATTTACTTCAGCTTTGTAACAATTTCGACACTGGGATATGGTGATATATCACCCCTCACAGCTCAAGGTCAGGCTGTTGCAATATTTGTGGCAATATCAGGGCAACTATATCTGGCTATTTTGATGGCTATGCTAGTGGGCAAATTCTTAGCAGGCAGGAAAGAGTGATGCCAAAACCAACCTTTATCAAACTGGCAATGCCAAAAGAAAAAGCTTCCTTCATGAAGCATATAAAGAGTTTGCCCTTCATCCTTTTGAGTCTGCTTCTATTACGAACCTGGTAAAGTCTTTGGGAATAGCCAAGGGCAGTGTATACCAATACTTCGATGATAAGGAAGAGCTCTATAATTTTCTAATAACTGATGCCAACAGGCAACTTATATTACTAACAGAGAAAGCTTGCGTATTTAATGGTGAAGACTTTTATGATTGGTACACCAAACTACTTATGGTAGAGGTGAAATTTTTATTGAGTTTTCCGCAATATGCTCTGTTATTTCAAAAACTTAAAGCACAATCTAGTCACAACCAAAAGACATTGGCCAAAAGTATTGAAGAGCAAAAGCTAAGCAGGATTTCTGCCCAGCTCCCTGCGTCACTGTTTGATTCAGAAATTAACCAGCTTTTACTTGTCCGCACACCATCACTTGTCTTTGAAATGCTTACTAAGGAAATAAATTTACACAGCCTCATTCAAGCAGATAGCCCTGTTTACCTTGACACCAAAGAATTAGTATCAGTATGTAGTACGTGGGTAGAAAAACTACAACATGGACTTTAGTCCTCTGTGCCGCCACTCAAAATAGCATTAAACAACAATTTATAACTGGCACGTGGCTGCCCCCTGAACTGTGGTTTAAAGCCAAATAAAATCACATGACCATCACCCAGGGTAACATCCATCATTGCGCCTTTGTTCTTTAAATACTTGTCTTGCCCCATTGCCCAGCCACTCATTAATATGTCCTTTTCCGCATACCTTACTATGGTTTTAACCTTAGGAATTGGGGGAGCCGCTGTTTTTTCAAGGCCGCCCTCACCTTTCTGAGATTTAATAATAACCTTAAATGCTCGACTTTGGGAAAAAGATGCTGCTATTTCAGATTGCATACCATAAGCCAGTGAATTTTCAACATCCACCTTCGCTCTAACTAATGATCCCGGAATAAAAAACTGCCGTGAGTTAGTATTAGCTGTTATATTCTGAACAGGTAAACCAAACTGCTCAATGGCATAATCCGACGCCGCATCGAGAGTTATTAGTGTGCCGCCTTGCTCTACATATTGCTTAAGTTTTAGTGTACCCTCTAATGCGAGACCTCCTGTAAGATGTGCCGGCATACTACCTTCACGATGGCCATTCAGTATACGTGAAGGTCGCTGCGATGGAATTATTAAAGCAGAATAGCCAGATAAGTCTTTCTCTCTAATATCTACGTCATGCAGGGTGTCTAAATCAAAATTATGTTCTAGAAGCATCCATCGGGTCCAGCCTTCATCCATATTTGCCATCCACGATTTGTATATTCCTACTTTTATCTTCTTTACACTCTTATTAGAGACTTCAGGATCTTCGTCCAGCCCTTGAAAATTAAGCCCAAGATTTTTTGCAATTTGAACGACTTTTTCATCAACCCCAGCTGAACTTTTAATTAAAAAGCTTCCCGGTCCATACACATCTTTATCGAATTGTGCCGATGCAGATAGCCTGCTTATCTCGGCGCCAGACTGTTGTAGAGTGTTAAAGGCCAGATAGCTGTTATTCTCTTTGTTGGACAGCAAGTATCCGTAGTTATGAGTGCCTACAATTTTACCTTCCTCTGCCGACAAATTCTTCAATTCCTGGGTTTTCGCCTTGAATGACTCTGTCGTACGAATTACATCAATACCCATTTGCATCGGTAATGTCCAGCCTGCCAGATCATAGGGTGGCATCGGAGGGCCGCCGGGATACTGATATTGGTTCGGATAAGATTGTTTTTCCATAAGGTCCTCTAAAAAAGGCCTGAATGCCTGGCCGCCATAGGCGATTATTGATCCTGCTGGATATTCTTTATCGCCAACTTTAAACTTTTTGGTTGCCTGGTGCATTTCTACTCCCCCTTGCAACAGGATGTTAACGAGGTTGCGAGCCTCTCCGCCATCCCATTGATTCTTAGGAATAACATAGGCAAAAACAGTCCCTTCTTCTTTTTTCTCTACCGCATCTTTACCCATATCATACATATTATAAAGCAGAGACTCTCTTCTATCCGCTGCCAGGTCCAGGATGCCCATCGAAGCTGTCATCATATATTCTACCGCATCTCTAAAATGAGATTCGCCACCCTTCCAGGGATATGGATAGAAGATTTCTGTAGCATTTGTTGGTGTACCTCTCAGGCTTTTTGGGATTGAATCAGGGTCGTAGAACCTTGGAGTAGGTGTTCTGTGAGCTACCTCGGTTAAGATGCCAATTTGGTTATGATAGTAAGGCGCAGTTCGCATACCGCCATTCCACCACATACTAAACATAGCGCCGGAAATTACACCCGGCATTTTTTTCATAGCGAAATAATTAGCCATGGCTGTTCCCACCAGATTAACGCCCGTAGTTACACCTGGATGAATTTTAGGATTAACAGGACTTCGAAACGGGGGTAAAAATATTCTTGCCCATGCCGGAGATGTCTGATGATGATTATGTACAATTTGTGGATACCATTCATTATATAATATTGTGGTAGCAGCCCTTGTCTCAGGCATATTATTCATGAACCAATCACGGTTGTTGTCATGACCTACATATTTCTGATATAAAATGGGTGGATCTGTTGTTTCAAAAGGTGTACCTAAGTTTTGGTAGTACCAATCAGCAACAATATCAACCCCATCAGGATTTATAACCGGACAAAGAAGGATAACTACATTATCTCTAATTTTTTTCATTTCATCCGTTTCTTCGGCCACGAGGTTATAAGCCAGCTCTGATGTCATTTGAGCATGTGCCGCTTCGCGAGCATGCATGCCCCCATCAATCCAAACTATTGTTTTGCCAGTTTTAGCTAAAGCACTAGCCTCATCAGGCTTAATTCTGGCCCTTGCCAGTTTGGTGCTTATTGCTTTCCATTTCTCAACGGATTTCATGTTTTCCGAAGAAGAAATAATGAATAGTTTTATAGACTTGCCCATCACAGATTTGCCAATTTCAATCATCTGAATGCGGTCGGATGAAGCAACTAGCTTATCATAATAGGCTAGCATTTGGTCATATTTCGCAAGTTTGTAATCCGCGCCAACCTGAAAGCCATAGGTGTCCTCAGGTTTCGGGATTTGGGCCAATAAAGTTGTAAACAATAAAAGAGTAAAGGTGGCAACCAATAAAAACTTCTTCATAACGGATAAAATTGTATTTTGAGTGTCGAAGATACATGCAGTTACCAATTAAATGTATTTCTTTTACGTAAAAGGTAAGTGTTATGTCAATCCATATTTCCGCTCAGCCAGAGGATATCGCTGAAACAGTATTATTACCCGGAGACCCATTAAGAGGTAAAGGAATAGCTGATAATTTCTTAGAAGATGTAGTTTGTTATAATGAAGTGCGGGGTATGATGGGATATACCGGCACTTTCAATGGCAAAAGAGTTTCTGTACAAGGAACCGGTATGGGCATGCCAACTACGGCAATTTATGCTCACGAGCTAATAGGCCTGGGTGCAAAACGACTTATTAGAGTTGGCACCTGTGGGTCATATCAAAAGAGTTTAAATATTGGCGACGTAATTATTGCTATGGCTGCCTCAACTGACTCAAGTATCAATAAGCATATATTCGACCAAAAGGATTATGCGCCAACAGCACATTATTCGCTACTTGCAAAAGCCGTGGAAGTAGCAAAAAATATGGGGCTCGATGTTAGTATTGGCAATATCCTCTCTAGCGATTCTTTCTATAATTCACACCCTGAGCATTGGCATAAATGGGCAGAGTATGGAGTGTTGGGAGTAGAAATGGAAACGTCTGCTTTATATACAACCGCTGCCAAGCATCAAGTTGAGGCTTTATCAATCCTTACTGTTAGCGATAGCCTGGTAACAGGCAAATTAGCTTCTGTGGAGGAAAGGCAGAATAATTTTAACGATATGGTAAAAATTGCCTTACAGCTTGTTTAGACACTTTTTGCAAGAATATATTGCATTAAACTGCAAGATTCACCCCTACTTATTGCAAATACATGCAAGTATAACTTGCAAACAATAATTTCTGTAAAATCTTCTTAGGGTAATGTAGGGCCTGCTAAAAGGTTAATGGGGGCACTATATCCTCTCCAAACTTATACTTCATTTTACAAAGTCCGGCCATAGAGAAGTCCAATTTACTCCCTCTAAAAAACATATTTAATAATTATAGTATGCATGCATACTAATTTGAATTAATGTTTATCTTTATTGTCGGTTGTGCAGAAGTACTGAAAAACAAAAAAAGCTCCTCCAAACCGAATTGAAGAAGCTTTTGTGATGTGGTGATAGGTGGATTCGAACCACCGACTCACGGATTTTCAGTCCGATGCTCTACCAGCTGAGCTATATCACCGCCTTTTGAAGGCACAAAGGTAATATAATTTAAAGGTTGTAGCCAAAGAAAAATTTTATAAACATCAAT
>Ga0164313_10003549_pt1 | contig 13892 bp, 14 predicted proteins | sample GuaBasSedimGuay4_FD_113735 | JGI IMG/M metagenome (GOLD analysis project Ga0164313, IMG submission 113735) | Subseafloor sediment microbial communities from Guaymas Basin, Gulf of California, Mexico - Guay4, Core 4569-4, 0-3 cm | ecosystem: Environmental > Aquatic > Marine > Hydrothermal vents... | reverse complement strand
TTGCACGGCGCCTCGACACGCTGCCGGTTGCACGCGTCGTCATCGTAGACGAGTGCCATCACGTACGGTCCGCGACCTATATGAGCGTGATCGACCACTATCAAGACGAGGGCTCGATCATCATCGGGCTCACCGCTACTCCCGAGCGTCTCGACGGCAAGGGCCTGGGCGACGTATTCGATGCCATCGTCGAGGAGGTGACGGTTCGCGAGCTGATCGACTCCGGCCATCTAGCGGACTACGAATACTTCGCCCCGCACGTTCCTGATCTCGACGGGGTCAAGAAAACCGGCGGCGACTACAACCGTGGCGCGACAGCCAAGACGATGAACAAGCCGAGTATCACCGGCGACCTGATCGCACACTACTCGAAGCATCTCAGTGGCAAGCGCGCTCTCGTGTTCGCTGCGGGCGTCAAGCACAGTCAATCGATCGTCGAGTGCTTTGTCGAGGCCGGTGTGCCCACGGCGCACCTCGACGCCAAGACCCCAACGTCAGTGCGCGAGGCCGTGCTGGCTTCGTTCGGGCGCGGGGACATCCTAGTGGTCTCGAACGTCGACCTGTTCGATGAGGGCTTCGACGTACCGGAGTGCCAAGGCGTTCTGATCGCTCGGCCTACAGCGTCGTTCGTGAAGCATCGGCAGATGATCGGACGGTGCCTGAGACCGAAGGCCGACGAATCGAACGCGGTCATCCTCGATCACGCGGGCAACTTCCTGCGTCACGGGATGCCTGACGACATCACAGAGTGGGATCTCGCAGACAAGCCTGGAAAGAAGTCCGATGCCCCGCGCCACAAGCAATGCCCGGTGTGCTTCGCGGTGCTGCCGATGGGTGCGCAAGAGTGCACCGCGTGCGGTCACATCTTCGGAGCGGTTCCCCGCAGTGGGCCCGAGTTCGTGGATGGCGACCTGAGCCGGGTGAAGCAAAAGCGATGGACGAAGATCGAGAAGCGCGAGCTGTACACGAGCCTCATGGCGAAGGCGCGAGCGATGGGGTACAAGCCCGGATGGGCAAAGCGCCGGTACCGCGCCAAGGTCAAGGTCTGGCCCCGCGGGTTTGTGGGCGAAGTCGATGAAGAATCATTCGACGCCTGCCAGCACATCAAGCTCGATGAGTCAACCGAACGGTGCAAGCACTGCTCGGAATACTGCGGGCCAGAGGCGGCGAACTATTGAGCGACTGAGCGTTTACATGTTCAAACGAAAAGCTCTAGGTGCTGACGTCCGTCGTGGTAAGGTGTTCGCCCCTCACAGGACACCTACATGCTAGAGCGCGACGTCCAGAATCGGATCATGCTCCTCATCGGCACCCGCCCGTACCTCCGGATCTGGAGGCAATCGGTCGGCGTTGCTACTCCCTACGCGACCGTGCAGGCGGTGATCCGACTGCTCGAACGCGGGGATCCGGCTGGCGCTCTCGGGCTCCTGAGCCGTGCGCGGGTAATCAAGTTCGGCGTGCCCGGAGCCGCTGACATCACGGGCGTGTTCGCGTGCGGCATGCGCGTCGAGATAGAGGTGAAGCGTCCCGGCGGAAAGCAATCCGCCGTGCAGGTTCGCTTCGAGACCGTGATGAACAGCATGAGCTGTCTCTACGTCGTCGTGGACTCCGAGGAGTCCATCGAGGACGCCCTGTGTAAACACTTAGACGCGTGCCCTGAATGCACCGACCGGAAAGAATGGAATCAATGATCGTACATTTCACTATGGGCGTCGGCACAATTACTGAGCCGTACGCGTGGGTCCGACAAGCCATCGAGGTAGACGAGCTGCCGGGCGTGTTGCGATCCATGGACGGCATCGTCGACGGGTGGTGGGCAGCGTGCACATTCAAGAAGAACGGCAAGCGCAGCAAAGACGCGTGGATCGGCAATGGCACGATCCTGAACATGGACGTCGACTATCACGCTGGAGTCGATGAGCGCGGCAGGCCGTGCAAGGCACCGATCCCCGCGGACACAGCGAACTACGCTCTCGAAGCCGTACGGCAGGGCTTGTTCCCGTGTTGCATCTACGCGCACTCCACGCCGAACGGCATCCGTCTCGTGCTCGCGTTCAACCGGCCCATAAAGGACATCGATGAGTTCCAACGCGTGGCCGATGCACTCACGACTGAGTTCCAGCACACACTGCATCTCATCGACCCGTTCCTTGTCGTTGATACGTGCACGCGCACGCCGTACCAAGCGAGCTTCCTACCGGGTGCGGTCATCGATGGCGTCGACCGACGCGAGGGGCTGCAAGAAGCCATCCCAGAGATGCCTGTCACGTACCGCGTCGACGATGCGCGTGCGCCCGAGCCCGAGCCGCGTGTCAAGAGCGGATTCAAAGTCGGCGGCAAGCCCAAGCACGGCGCTGTATCCGATGCTCGCGAAGCGTGGCTTGCCGATCACACCCCATCGGTCGTGCGGGCCGCGCAGTGCCCCCTATGCGATCACAAGGGGTGCTTCGCCATGTACGACGACGGGCGGTTCTGTTGCTTCAGTACATCGCACGGCATGGACGCCCCCGAGGGCTTCGGCGTTATCTCAAGCGACGGGCGCGGCTCCGGTGATGCGTTCGACATCGCGATGCACGAGCGCAAGCTCTCAGCGCGACAGCTCCTCTACGACGACGGGTATCTTGCTGACAGAATCTCACCGGCCAGCAAGCCGGGTATGCCTGTCATTAGCGTCACGGACACGCTACTCGGTGACATCGTCGCGCAGTGCGTCGTGATGCTCGCGGACATCGAAGAGGACCGGCCCGTGTACCAGCGCGCTGGCGTGCTCGTGAAGTCCACGCGGCTGATCGAGGGCAAGCGTCTGGGTGGTGTAGATCATCTCGGCGGAGCGATGATAATCAGGCCCGTCAAGCCGATCGTGATGAGCATCATCCTCGAACAGATTGTCGAGTTCCAGAAGACCCTGAAGACCGGCGAGGTGCGGATCAACGTGCCGATGAACGTCGCGAACGCGGTGCTGAACATCGACGAGTGGCCCGGCATTCTTCACTTGAACGGCATCGTCACGGCGCCGGCCATACGTCACGATCTCACCGTGCTCGATGAGCCTGGGTACGATGCGGAGTCGGGGCTACTCTTCGAGACCAACGGGGTAAAGTTCCCTGTGGTCGGCACCGTCGACACTTCGTTCGTGCGCGAGCCGTTCCTCGACTTCCCGTTCTTGGGCGAGGGCGATCGTAGCGTTGCAATCGCTGCGCTGTTCACCGCGGTGCTGCGCGATGCGATCGAGGGTGCTGTGCCGGTGTTCGCTTTCTCGGCCCACACCGCGGGTACGGGCAAGTCGAAGATCGCGAGCATCGTTTCGCTGGTCGCGTCCGGTGTGCTCCCGGCGACGATGGAGCTGGGTGGCTCGAATGAGGAGATCGACAAGCGGCTGATCTCGCTCATGCTCTCCGGCAGCCCGATCGTGCTGCTCGACAACATCCACGAGCCGTTCGGATCCGGGCCGCTGGAGGCGGCGGTTACTACGTGCCGCGTGGCCGGCCGGTACCTGGGCGAGAACAAGTTCGTCGAGGGGCCCTTCCGCGCCCTAGTCATGGCAACCGGCAACAACCTCGCGTTCCGCTCCCAGGACATGGCACGACGCACGCTCATGAGCCGGATCGACGCTGGGGTCGATCGACCCGATGAGCGCACCGGCCCGTCTGAGGGCAAGCTCTGGAGGCACTCGAACCTCGAAGCGTGGGTCGAGGCCAACCGGCCAGCCCTGGTCGTCTCCGTGCTGGGTGCTGTGCGCTCCTGGGTGGACGCTGGACGGCCTTCGCACGGCAAGGCGCCCTTCGGGTCGTTCGAGTCGTGGGACGGGCTCGTGAGGGCTGTGATGATCCACGCGGGGCTCGGTGATCCACTGGAGACGCGAGAGGAGATTCGCAAGGACACGGACCTAGAGCGCGATGCCCTGGTCGAGCTGATCGCAGCGTGGGACGCGATCGAGGCACTGAAGAGGCCCGTCAAGGCGTCCGTGCTCGTAAAACATAGCCTTGGAGATGGGTGGCAACTCAAGGAGGCCCTAGAACTCGTTTGTACCGATGGGAAGGTCACGACGGCTACAGTCGGTAAGGCTCTTCGTAGGCTACGCGGTAAGGTGGTCAACGGGAGACGTATTGGTCGAATCCTCGATCGGGATGGCGTCGGCCTGTGGTACCTGAAATGATCCCCCGCAAGCAGAGCGCCTACACCGGGGCTGCGGGCGAGGTGCGGGGGATGGGGGGGGGATGCTCGAACCCAGTCTGAGATTTTTTCTTTTAAGTAACAGGTTAGGTACTGTTAGGTAAAAGTATCGGTTAAAAAATCCCAGGAGGGCAGGCGACATCCCCCCCCATCCCCCTACATCCCCCGCAGGCCCTTAGTCCCGTACACCGCGTCACACTTGGTGTACGTTTTTATCCCCGGCTATCCCCGGCAGACCGTGGGCAATCCGGTGTACAATCCAAACAACCGCCAGACACAGGCCGTGCTGGCCGCACAGAGAGGCGAGAGACCGATGGACGACAACGAACGCTCGATCATGAAGGCGAACATCGAGCAGCTACAGGAACAGGCGTCTGTGATGACGCAATGCCTATGCACGCTCCTGCACAAGCACGGATGGGATGAGGTATTCATCACCATGGATGACATGCGCGCCACGCATGCGGATAACGGGTTCCGCGTGGAGGTGGTGCGTCAAGAGGAGATGGATAGGGTGATCGTCGCTCTGCACAAGTTCACAGAGGAGGAGAAAGCCGCTCGCGATGAGGAGCCCGTCAAGGAGGACACGAGAGATAACGCTGGCCTGCACGCGCAGCTTGAGAAGCGCGGTTTCAACGTGCCCGCGGAAGTGATCGCTGGTTGGACGCCACTTCAGTGGCTCATCGCAGAGAAGCACGCGTTCGGAGACATCGAAACCGTCCCCGATATTCTCTCTGATTTCGTGGTTGAATAAGCACCGACCGGTGTACGATGGGAGCGAAAGAGAGGACACACATGAGACCTGATTTCAAGAGCCTGACCGATGCCGGTATCCTGTCACTCGATGACAAGGAGATCGAGCACTACCAGAAGATGGCGCTCGCCAACGCGGGCATCCCGTTCGATCGAGACGATGATCTCGATCCTGCCCCTATCCCCCCGGTGCTCAAGAAGAGCCACACGGTTTTCAAGGTGGGTGACTTGGTCTTCTCTAAGCGCATCGCGGCGAAGAAGGTGTGCAAGGCGGCGAACTCATCCGACCGCTTGAAGATGCACTACGTGACTGGGCCGAACTGGCAACAGCTCCCGCGACCCACTTCGGACACGGTCGACGTCGAGGAAGTGACCTACTTCAGCGAGAGCGAGTGGGAGGCCGCCAAGCCGATCCTCGCAGCCGCAGAGGAGGAACAGAAGGCCTGGGGCGCCCGCAAGCTCAAGATCGAAGAGCAGGCATCTGAGCGCGCTGAGGTGGTCGACAAGATCACGAAGCGAATCGCTGAGGTAACCGAGGCCAAGGCCGACCGCGACCGGTGGACGCGAGAGCTGAACCGCTACGTGGACCTGGGCCTGCCGGTCGACAAGGCGCGAGCCGCTCTCTTGTTGGCGAGCCCCGAAGCCGAGGAACATCTCCCCGAGCCGGTGATGGAGGAGCTTGCTCTGAGCGGTGATGCGATGGAAGGTGAGTCGTAATGGCAAACCTGCTCTTCACTGCCGGGGTCACGCTCGCAAGCGTGGCCCTGGCGATGGTCGTGATCCCTGGCGACCTGAATATGTTCCACTTCACGGCGGCGTCGATCGTCATCCTCATGCTCTCGTACGTGCAACGACTGCGCGAGACCAAGCGCGCAGACAAGATGATTGATGGAATCGCGAGCATTCTACAGGCTGGCGCAGACAGCTCGCTCAATCGTCAAACGAACGGTGGGCACAGGGTCACGCGCATTGGCGAGCACACATGGAAGCTCGCGCATCCATCGAAGCCTGACAAGTTCTTCGCAAGCGAGTACGCGGCACAGGTCGAGATGCACAAGCGGGAGCGTAGCTGATGTCAGGAACGAGGGTTGACGTCGAGTGCGAAACGTGCGGGTTTGCTTGGAGGTATCAGCACGGCGAAAAGGCGTTCATCATGGGCGGACAGACGAGTAGGTTCTATTGCTCGCGAAGGTGCTTGGAGGCGCGTCACGACAGGCCGGTGTATGATGGCGCGCTACCTTTCAAGTCCAAGTTCATGGACGATGGCGAACACTTCATGTCTGGAGGCGGTGATGCTCCTCAACGAATATAGGCGTGCGTACTTGAGGTACATGCGCGGTAAGTGGTGGCAGCTACGTCGCTGGATTCCCGCGCTGAATCGTCGCTTCCACAAGCGTGAGAAGGACAAGATGTTTAAACGCGCAGCCAAGCACGATGCTGGATACTTTGAACGAGTACCGCACATGAGAGACAGATGACTCGCGAGAATGTGATCGATCGCGGCGTGTACATCAACGCCCGCGCAACAGGAATGACGATCGCCAAGGCGGTACTCCTTGCTGGCGGCACCGATGCGAGAGGCGGTTACAGGATCGAGCACGAGCACGGAATCAAAGAAGGGATCGTCGCACGCAAGCGCGAGATCGCGATCGAGCTACATAGCGACTGGGAGAAGTGTCTGAAGGTGCTCGCGAAGATTCGCGACAGCAAGAAGTCGACGAACTTCGAGAAGATCAAGGCGATCACTTTGTTCGCGAAGATCGGGGGGCATCTCGCACCGCAACAGGTTGAGGTGAAGGGCGCGGTGGTCGTTACTGCGCTGGACCGTGGCGCGATGGACGCGATGATGCGCAATAAGGCGACCCGCGACATCGCGAGTCAGCTACTCGAAGCGCACGTAGGAATCGACAATGACGGAAGAGATTAGCGGACTGACCGCGGAGCAAGTGCAGCTCGCGAGGTTCTCGCCGGCTGGGTGGGCGCTCGCGACAGGGCACGGGAACTGGCAGCTCGCGAGGCATCTGGCGTACATCGATCGCGAGGTACTGAGCGCGATCTACGGCGGGTACAACCTCCTGCTCGAAACCCCACCGCGTCACGGCAAGAGCGAGTATTCGTCTCGTGCGTTGCCGGGCTGGTTCATGGGGCGTTGGCCCGACAAGCGCGTCATCGTCGCGAGCTACGGCGTCGAACTGCCGACACGATTCGGTAGACAAGTGCGGTCAGACTTGGATGAGTTCGGGCGACAGGTGTTCGACATCGCGGTCGACCCGCGTAGCCGAGCCGCGCACCGGTTCGACATCCTAAACGCGGCAGGCGGCTTCTGGGGCGTCGGTGTTGGCGGCGGCGTCACAGGCCGAGGTGGCAACCTGATTATCACAGACGACACGGTCAAGGATGCGGAGGCCGCTCGATCGGACCTACAGAGGGAGACGCTCTGGGACTGGTTCATGTCGACGCTCTGGACGCGCCGTGAGCCAGACAGCATTCACATCGGCATCATGACGCGCTGGAACGAGGACGATCTCCACGGGCGCATCAGGCGCAGTCTTGGGAGCAAGTACAAGATCATCAGGCTCCCGGCCATGGCTGAGGATGATGATCTGCTCGGACGCGAGCGCGGGGATGCGCTCTGGCCTGCCCGATACGATGAAGAGGCGCTCACTGATCTCAAGGAAGAGATGCCGCCGACATGGTGGTCCGCGCTGTACCAGCAGAGCCCGAGCCCCGAGGACGGCGCGATCTGGATGCGCAAGTGGTGGGACTCGAATCGGTTCACATACAGCGACGGCGTTTACACGCTCGGAGAATATCGGTGCCCCGAGTCGTCGCTCACGAAGTTCACGGTGGTCGACCTAGCTTTCAGCGAGAAGAAAACGGCGGACTTCACTTCGATCCTAACGGTCGGGCTCACGAACGAGTCACCGCGCAGGATGCTGATACTCGCGAACCGCGTTGGGCGCATCCCGTTCCCCGAGCTGTTCCCGGCGATCAAGGCTGAGATGGGTGCTCACGGGTCGAATGTCTTGTACATGGAAGAGGAGGGCCAGCAGATCATGGTCGTGCAGGCTGCCCGAGCCGCGGGCCTGCCGGTCAAGACGGTTGGCCGGAGCGAGAGCGTGGACTTCAAGGTGTCCGGCGACAAGGTGAACGTGGCGCATGAGGCGACCCCGCTCGCGAGCGCCGGGCGCATGTGGCTGCCGTACAAGGCCCCGTGGCTGGCTGATCTGGAGCATAACCTGCTCGTATTCCCGAACGGGGCGCACGACGACATTGCCGATACGGTCGCGTGGGCTTGCCTGATCGCGGTAAGAATGGGCATGCACGCTAGGAGCCCCGTACGCTACCCGACTGGGACGGCCAAGGGCCGGAGCGGAGGTCTTAGGAGCGTGATGGGGTAGTGTATGATGCGCCGTAATGGACACACATATTGAAGCTCGACGCCTACGATTCCTCCGCAAGTACGATGGCGATCCGATGATCCCCGGCGGGTGCTGGCTATGGACTGGCGCGACCAACAAGGTCACGAGATACGGGCAATGGTCATGGCGCGAGGGCAAGCGAGTCGTCAACCGGCTCGCGCATAGGTATGCGTACGAGGTGCTCGTAGGGCCGATCCCCGAGGGCCTTGTGATCGATCACTCATGCAACGTGAGGCAATGCGGGAATCCAGATCACCTCGAACCGGTGACACAGAAGGTGAATGTCCGGCGCGGGAAGAAAGGCACGATGACCCACTGCAAGCGCGGGCATCCCCTTGCAGGAGTCAACCTGTACCTCTATCGTGGGCGTCGATACTGTCGAGAATGCGGCAGGCTCCACGGAAGACGGGCGCAAGAGCGCAAGAGAAGTAGAGAGGTGTAGCATCACCAACATCCAGACGCTTTCCATTCGGACGCCCTCGCAGGAGCAATACGGGAGGGCGCTCGCGCAGGCGTACCGGCTGTTCCGCATCCCCGACCCGTCCTTCGCAGTCGCGAACGAACTCTCGATCGACGCGAAGCTCCTGCTCGATGCTGGAATCAATCACGCGTTTACGTTCCGCTGGCTCCTGATCGCTGGCACGAAGTACGGTGTACAGCCCCCGCCCAACGCGACCCCGCAAGATGCCCTGCTGGCCGGTATCCAGAACGAGATGGTCGGCAGGGTCAAGAAGCTCCCCGAGGCCGTGCGCAATCTGGCGCGTGGCGACCTGTCCGGTGCACGCTTCGGGTCCCCACGATGGCGCATGGAGCCGATGACCATCGACGGCAAGACGATGCTCTGGGCGATCCCGTCGACGATCGCGGACATGGATAAGAGCCAGTTCCGCCTCGTGACAGACTCGCAGTGGGGCAACGGTTCCGGCGACACGAGAAAGGTGCGCGTATCCTCGCAAGCGTTCGACATTCACAAGGACGACTGGGTCAACATCGTCGAGCCCTGGAGATACCTGAAGCATGTCGTCAACGACACGCAAGAATATTTCGGGTACGGCCGCGGGCTGCGCGATGCGCTGTTCTACAACTGGTATGCGAAGAGCCAGCTACTCGTTTCGATGACGGAAGCTGCGGACCGCTTCGGCGTCGGGTACGTGGATGTCGGTATCGATGGGCTCCGTGACGCCGACAGCGGTATGCCGAACCCGCAAGTGGTCTCGGATTGGCTCGCGGTTCTCAAGGACATGCGTGCGACAGGCGCGTTCGTGCGCGACAAGAATGACGAGCTGAACATGCTTGAATCGTCCGGCACCGGTTGGAAGCTGATGACCGAACTATGGGAGCTACTCTCCGGTGATGCTGACAGGTTGATCCTGGGTGCTCGGTTGCCGACAGGCGGCGGCGACTCAGGCGTTGGCTCGCTCGCTCGCGCAGAGGTGGAGAAGGACAGCACGACGTCGATCATCAAGGCGTGCCGCAAGTCGCTCGAAGAGACGTTCTCATGTGACTTGCTTGGTGCGTTCAACCGATTGAACGTGCGTAACCTCGCAGCGTACGGGCTCACAGACGCTCGCTCTGGCACGTTCACCATCGGGGACGATGAAGACGACATTGCCGAGGGCAAGTCCTCAGACGAGCGCGCTACGGCGGCCCTGGATGCTGGTCTCACGCTCAAGCGGAGCGAGGCGTACGATGCGTTCGGATTCACGCCGCCCGAGCCGGGTGATGAGATCATCGAGACAGCTCCCGAGCCCCCGCCGATGATGCCTCCGGGCATGGCACCGGGACAGCCCGGCCAGCCGGGCATGACGCCGGATCAGTTCGCTGATTCGTGGGGTGACAGGTTCGATGAACTGTTCGAGCGCAAGCACCCGCGTGCGAAAGACGGAAGGTTTGACAAGAAGAGCGTGGCGCGTAAAAGCGTAGCGAAGACCGCGTTACAAATGACGATGGCGTCAGGCGGCGCGACCATCAGCACGGGCTCGAAGGTACCGAGCACGGGATTCGTGTACAGCCCGTTCCGCGACAAGGAGTGGCACAAGCCGATCGCTCGTGTAAACGTCAACGACATTTCGAGCTACATGGAAGAGCACGCTGATGCACTTGCAAAGGAGGACCACTTTCTGGGTACGTGGTATGATAGCGACACTGGCGAGGTGTTCATCGACGTCGTGGTTGTGGAGCCCGATCGAACGAAGGCCCTCGACGATGCTCTCAAGGCGGAGCAGATCGCAGTCTGGGACATCGAGAACTCTGAAGTAGTGGAGACAGGACATGGCCGACAAGACAGACAAGAAGAAAGTGGTGATTCTAAATCCGAGGGAGCTGACGCCGGAGCAGATCCTCGCGGAGATCAAGAAGCTGAAGACGTAAACTTCGACGAGGAGTTCGAGCGCAAGCACCCACGGGACAGCGATGGTGAGTTCGCACCAAAGGGAGGTGGCGCAGCTACAGCTACGATCCCTGATGAAATCACAGATACGATCAAGCGGGTCGACGAAGAGCTTGCGGGTGACTCGAAGTACCCGGCCCGCGATCACAGGGACATGCTGATTCGGTACACGTTCAAGCATGACCCCGACATGGAGAACGAAGCCGAGGACATCCTCAATCAAATGTCCGGCTGGGAAGAGACACCCGAAGGAATCGACAAGGCGGCGAAGGCACTTGGTACCAAGGGCATCAAGCTGGCAAACGAAGGCGAGGCTGTGATGAACGCCGCCAAGGCTGCGGTGCTTGGAATCGTGAAAGCCAAGAGCATGGGCTTCGAGATCCCGAATGTGATGCTACACGTTGACGGCTCTCTAGCTGAGAAGGACCACGCTAAGAACTCGATCGCGTACTACTCTCCGCGCCGCAAGATCATCAACCTAGTGCCTCACTCGATGAAGGCATTGGGCAACGGTAAGGTCGGCAAGGATCTCGAATCAAGCGATCCGAATGACGTAGTGCTGCACGAGATGATGCACGCACTGCATCACAAGCAAGCCCCCGAGCAGTTCATGAAGATCGCGGGCGACATCCAGAACGATTCGCGGATCAACGTACTGGGCAAGAAGCAATGGTTCGGATTCACGAGAGAAGAGAGAGACGCGCTCAAGGGTCAGCCGATGAGTCCGTATGCGAAGTTCAGTCCGCTTGAGCTTGTGGCTGAAACGGTTGTCCGATTGAGTACGGGTGGTTTCGTCGGTGGCGATACGCTGGCGTTCATGGATGCGGTAGGATTCAAGCTCCCCAAGGGGATCACTGGGAAGGTGAAGGAATGACACTCGTACAGACGCCCGAGGAATACGCGAACTGGATCAAGCGCGAGTTCGATCTACCGGGTGGAGACGGCGAAGAGAAGTTCGGTGCCGAGTTCGAGAGCAAGCACCCGCGTGATGCGGACGGCGAGTTTGCACGCAAGGGCACGGTGACCCCACCGACCGGGGCGCATACCGTCAAGCCAGCACAGAAGCACGAGACGCCGAAGCCGTCCGAGGTACGCACTGCGGTTGTCGTACTAGAGAAGCTCGCGTCTGGAGTGAGCGAGAACAGCGTCGAGGGCACGCGCATCCGTGATGCGCTGATCGACATGCGCGCCGTGCAGAAGATCGCAGACAATAAGAAGCGCGATCCGATCATCTCGGATGACGCACCGCACGGGAGTCTCGGTCGCAAGACGAACGAGAACGGCAAGCCGATGAGCGGCCTGACCCTGATTCATGACGCGGACACGAGCCAAGCCGTGTTCAAGACTGGAGGCGTTTACACGGGCGACCGCGTGAAGCTCCACAAGAAGTGGGAGGACGGGATTTTCGAGGGCTCGAAGAAGCCGACCGGCCAGCCGGTGTACTACATGATGGGCGGCGGCACAGCGTCGGGCAAGAGTTCGAGCCTGACGTTGGCTGGCGAGACCAAGCCCGAGAACTCCCCCACGATCGACTCTGACAGCGCGAAGACTGCGCTGCCTGAGTTGCATGATCTGATGGAGGGACGCGATCACAGGGCAGCAGGCTGGGTGCACGAGGAGTCGAGCGACATGGCAGCGAGCGCGGTGACGCGTGCGTTCGATGAGGGCGTGTCGATGACGATGGACGGCACAGGCGACAGCGGATTCGAGAAGCTATCTGGCAAGCTCAAGCGTGCGCGTGACGCGGGCTACAGGATCAAGGCGAACTATGTGACGATCCCGATCGCAGACGCGATCTCGCGCAGTGCGAAGCGTGCTGCCGAGTCGCCTGAGAGGGGTATGGTCCCCGAGCCTGTGATCCGCGGTACACACACAGCCGTGTCGGCGGTGATGCCTCGCGCAATGGAGGCTGGTCTCTACGATGAGGTGAAGCTCTGGAACAACAACGTGCCCCGAGGCGATGCCCCGGGGCTCGTGATGGAGCACACGGATGGTGAAACGATCATCCATGACCAAGTGGCGTGGGACCGGTTCAAGGCTAAGGCTCGATCATCCGAACAGTAGTGCCAGACTCGGCGGCCTTGCGAACGTCTGCCGCGGAGTCGATCACGAACTGCTCGGCAGCCGGTCCGGTGACCCTGATCTTGCGCCCGTTCATCATGTCTTGGAGGATCATGTTCATTTCTTCAGTGGTCAGAGTCTTGGTCATTTCTTGACGCTCCGTTTCTCGCGAGTCTTCAGCTCGCGCAGGATACCAGCGCGGGCGACATCGGAGACAGAGTCTCCGACTTCGCTCTCTTCGCTGGCGCGCTGCATACGCTGGTACATTTCTTCAGGTACTCGAATGTGTATGTGTCGCATCTTCATGGCTCTATTGTACACCAGACAGTGCATGATTATCATTTACCATTGAGGCCGCCCTTCTCGATCCAAGCATTGACGATCTCCGGGCTGCCGTGGCTTTGCGCTGGCGCGTAGTTGTACACGAACGTCACCCACTGGAACATCGCTCGGCGGTTCTCTTCATCTGCGCAACCGAATGCGTTCATCAGGTTGTTCTCGAAGACTGCTCGCATGAAGCTGCCCGGTCCGATGCCTTTCTTGATATAGGCGTCAAGCCCGTAGTGCATGTGCGTGGGGATCAGTTCGTTCATTTTCTCTCTGTACATGTGTGTCCTTTCTTACAGGCTCAAGTAGAGCCCCGTGTTTGCTTCGATGAGTTCGTGCAGCATCCCGACGTAGATGTCCTCGAAGACCTTCTTGTTCGTGCCCTCGAATGCCGGGGCGCGTCCGATCTTCTGGAACTCGACGCTGTACGTGTCGCTGGGATCGAGCGTGATCTTCAGGTAGTTCGCCTTCGGACTTCCCTTGAACTTGAAGCTCAGTCCGTTCCCGTGGTCGAGGAGCGCGTGCGCTCCCATCATCTTGAGGGCCATGCCCCCGAGCTGACTCTTGATTGTGCTTGCGATGCTCATTATTTCTCCTTTTCGTATCCGTCGAACCAGACACCGCTCTCGTGAGTGTCATCGCGGCGGCAATGTGCCTGTGCCTCTTCGAGCGACAGGTTGCGCTTGATGACCTGGGTCGGACTGAAGCAGTTGGGAAACTCGAATCGAACGATCTTGTACTTGGTCATGCGCTTCGCACCTTTCGCA
>Ga0164313_10003547_pt1 | contig 13897 bp, 12 predicted proteins | sample GuaBasSedimGuay4_FD_113735 | JGI IMG/M metagenome (GOLD analysis project Ga0164313, IMG submission 113735) | Subseafloor sediment microbial communities from Guaymas Basin, Gulf of California, Mexico - Guay4, Core 4569-4, 0-3 cm | ecosystem: Environmental > Aquatic > Marine > Hydrothermal vents... | reverse complement strand
TCACTGCTGTTCTGGTATATGGGGATGGTGCCCGATATCGCCACTTTGCGTGACCGGGCCAGGGGCAGGGTCCAGCAGGTCGTCTACGGTGTTCTGGCTCTCGGATGGCGCGGCAGCCACCGCCACTGGCACCGTTACGAAAAAGCCTACCTGCTGCTGGCCGGCCTGGCCACGCCGCTGGTGCTTTCGGTGCACTCGGTGGTGTCCTTCGACTTTGCCACGGCCCAGCTGCCCGGCTGGCACACCACGATTTTCCCGCCCTACTTCGTGGCCGGCGCCGTTTTCAGCGGCTTCGCCATGGTGGGCACCCTGCTGATTCCCGCGCGGCAATGGTTCGGGTTGAAGCACATCATTACCGTGCATCACCTCGAGAACATGAACAAGATCATCCTGGCCACCGGCAGCATGGTCGGGTTCGCCTACGCCACGGAATTTTTCATCGCCTGGTACGGCGGCAACCCGAACGAGAGTTTCGCCTTCGTGAACCGCGCGTTCGGACCCTACGCCTGGGCCTACTGGATCATGGTCACATGTAACGTGGTCACGCCCCAGCTGTTCTGGTTCAAGAAAGTTCGCACCAACATCGGAATCATGTGGGTGATGTACATCTTCGTGAACATCGGCATGTGGTTCGAACGTTTCGTGATCACGGTCACTTCGCTGAGCCGTGATTTTCTGCCTTCGAGCTGGGCCTACTATAATCCGACCATCGTCGACATCCTGACCTTCCTTGGCAGCTTCGGCCTGTTCTTTACCCTGGTGCTGCTGTTCATTCGCTTCCTGCCCATGGTTGCCATGGCCGAAGTCAAGACCGTGATGCCGATCGCCGACGCCCACAGCGGCGAGCGCCGTTCGGTGGGCGATTACCACGGTGACATTCCCCGACACATTCGCAGGGGTCCCGATGGAGGTGGCAAATAATGAGCACCGATACCAAACAGGGCGCCTTGTACGGTCTTTTGACCGAGTTTGAAAGCCCGAGCCTGCTGATGGAAGCCGTGGAAAAAGTGCGTGACGAGGGCTTCAAGAAATGGGACGTCCATACGCCCTTCCCGGTGCACGGCATGGATGACGCCATGGGCATCCGGGGAACCAACCTGCCATTCCTGGTGCTGGGCGGAGGCCTGACGGGACTGGGCCTGGCCACACTGATGCAATGGTGGATGAACGCGGTGGACTACAAGTTCGTGATCTCGGGCAAACCGCTGTTCGGATTGCCGGCCGCTTTCCCTGTCATGTTCGAACTGACGGTTCTGTTCAGCGCCTTTGCCGCGTTTTTCGGCATGTGGATCCTGAACGGCCTGCCCAAGTGGTACCACCCGCTGTTCACCAACAAACGTTTCCGGCGGGCCACGCAGGACCGTTTCTATATCGTGGTCGAAGCCGCCGATCCCCGGTTCAAGCTGGAGGAGACGCGGAGCTTCCTGGCCTCACTGGGCGGGAACGTTGTCGAAGAAGTAAACGAAAGCCCGGAGGACTGACCGATGCCACGCATCTTCTTCTACATCCTGCTGGTTCTGGTGGCGCTGTCCCTGATTCCGATCGGGCTGGTTTATAAATCGAGCCACTCGCGCAAATCACAGACGCGCATCCAGGTGGTCTATGACATGGACCAGCAGTACAAGGCCAAGTCGCAAACGACCAACGAGTTTTTTGCCGACGGGGTGAGCATGCGCCAGGCTCCGCAGGGCGCGGTGGCAAGAGGGCAGTTGTACGCCTCGGACGCCTTTGCCCTGGGCTTCAATAAAGTCGGCGGCGACACGGTTTTCGTGGATGAGTTTCCCGTTCAGATGACCGCCGATCTGGTTTCCCGCGGTCGCGACCGCTTCGACATATTCTGCGCCACCTGCCACGGTCTGAGCGGCAACGGCAACGGACCGGTGCACGTGCGGGCCGCTTCGCTGGGCGAAGGAACCTGGACTCCGCCGACGGACCTGACCAGCCAGACGGTGGTCGAACGTCCGGTCGGGCACATCTACAACACGATCAAAAATGGGATCCGCAATATGCCGGCCTATGGCCCGCAGATCGATGTCAAAGACCGCTGGGCCATTGCGGCCTATGTGCGGGCGCTGCAGCTTTCACGCAACGCGACCATTGAAGACGTCCCGGAAGCGGACCGGGCCGCATTGACGAAGCAGGACTAGAAGTTCGGAATGTAAGTTCGGAATTAGTTCAGAAAAACCTGATCATGCGCCGGCTTCGGGCCGGCTCAGCATGGGGAGTTTGAATTGTCAGATCACCACGTACCCAGCCTGGAAGATACCGAGACAACCCTTGGCGGCCTCGGTCCACGGGTGTTTGCCGTCAGCGCTTTGGTCGGTGTCATCGGCCTGGCCGCGACCATAGGTCTGGGCCTGGGCCAGGGGGACGGTTTCCGGCACTTCGGCTTTTCCTATCTGACCAACTTCGCGTTCTTTTTGAGCATCAGCCTGGGCGCCTTGTTTTTCATGCCCATCATGTACGTGACCCGGGCCAGTTGGAACGTGGTCATGCGCCGCCTGGCCGAAGTCACCGCGGCGGTCATGCCCCTGATGGCTGTCCTGGCCATCCCGGTGATCATTTTCGCCGGTCAGATCTACGGCTGGGCCGATCCCGAAGTGGCTGCCAGTCATGGCATGTCGCACAAGGCTGCCTATCTCAGCCAAAACATGTTCATCCTGCGCTGGGTCATCTACTTCGCCATTTGGACGGGGTATTCCTGGTTCTTCTGGAAGAACTCGGTCAAGCAGGACTCCACCCGCGACGTTGCCCTGACCAGGCGTCTGGAAAACTATAGCGGTTTTGCCCTGATGGTCTGCGCCCTGTCGCTGGCCGCCGCCAGTTTCGATCTGTTGATGAGCATCGATCCCCTGTGGTTCAGCACCATGTTCGGGGTCTACTACTGGGCCGGTGGCTTTGTCACCTTCTTCGCGGTCATGACCCTGTTCACCCTGGGGCTGCAGAACACCGGCCGCATGCGGGGCATCGTTTCCCCGGAACACTTTCACGATTACGGCAAGGCCATGTTCGCTTTCACGTTCTTCTGGGGCTACATCGCCTTCAGCCAGTACATGCTCTACTGGTACGCGAACATTCCCGAGGAAACGCACTGGTTCCTGGTCCGGTCGCAAAACGGCTGGGGGCACGTCGGCCTGATCCTCATCTTCGCCACCTTCGCTCTGCCGTTCGCGGGCCTGATCTCGCGCTATGCCAAACGCAGCCGCAAGATGCTGGCCTTCTGGGCTTTCTGGATCATTGCCGCCCAGTGGATCAACCTGTACTGGGTGGTCATGCCCCAGTTCAGCGAGAGTTTCGTTTTTTCACCCATGGATGTGACGGCGTTTTTCGGCATCGGCGGCCTGTGGCTGGCCGGTATCACGAAGCTGGCCATGGGGAACTCCCTGGTTCCGACCGGGGACCCGCGGCTCGAAGATTCGCTGCGGTTCGAGAACGCCTAATTACGGGAGAGTCAAATGGCCTTGGCCGACAAGGAAAACAATTCGGGATTCAACGCGCCGGTCGTTGTGCTCAGCGTGATAGCGGCTGCCGTCTTCATCTTCGCCCTGTCCCTGTTTCTGCAGGGAGGGTTCCTGGCCGCTGAGGCCAAGGAATACGAAGCCAAGGTATATAACGCTCCCGTCAACCAGGATGTCCTGGATGCCGAGGCCGAGCAGCGGGCCATCCTGAACGAGAAGACCCGCTGGCTGGACGAGGAAAAGGGTACGCTATGCATGCCCATCGGGGACGCCGAAGCGGCCCTCGTGAAAAAGTCCGAAGAATCGCAGTAGCATCTGCCCGTATTGGTATCCGCCCGTTCAGGGGCGGCACGAAAGAGGTAACGGTTTGATCGGCAGCGCCATATTAGCCACCTGGTTTCCGGAGGCGGCCTCGACGCACGCAGCGGGGGTGGACGAGCCTTTCTACTGGATCTACATCGCCGCGGTGTTGGCCCTGTTTCTGTTCGTCGGTCTGGGGGGGACCTACCTGTGGATCTTCCGCCGGCAGGACCGCAATCAGCTGGGGGCCGTGACCGGCCGGCTCAATCCGATTTTCCTGGGCCTGTGGGTCCTGGGTGCTCTCGGACTGGGAATATTCGCCTTCGTGGCCGGTTTCCCGGGCTTCATGGATCAGAACGAGGCGCCCTACGGAGCCTATGGCATCGATGTTACAGCTCGCCAATGGGGTTGGGACTTCACCTATCCCAATGGTCACGTGGCCGATACCCTGCACGTCGCGATGGGGCATCCCGTCCACCTGACCCTGAATTCCGAGGATGTGGAGCACGGCCTTTCCATCCCCGCGATGCGTGTCAACCAGGCCATCGTGCCGGACGAGCAGAGCGAGATCTGGTTCGAGGCCACTGAACCCGGCGCCTACCAGCTGCGCGGCAGCATTTTCGACGGCGACGGTTTTATCGACATGAACTCCGCCCTGATCGTTCACGAACCAGCGGACTTCGTGGCCTGGATGGACGAGGTGTCCGATATATTCAAGGGCCGCACCATGCCCGAAGTCGGCGAGCTTCTGTACACGCGTCTCGGCTGCATGGCCTGCCATACGACCACGGGACATAAACTCGTCGGGCCCTCCTTCCTGGACATGTACGGCTTCGAATTCGATACCGTCGAGGGCAAGCGGATCACCGTGGACGACGCCTACATCCGTGAATCGATCCTCGATCCGAACGTATCGGTCATCGCCGGTTACCAGCCGGTCATGACGCCGTTCGCGGGCCTGGTTACCGACCAGGAAATCGAGGCCATCACCGCTTGGCTGAAAACCCTGTCCAGCAAGGGCGGGACCGATGAGGCCACCGCGCCGGAGGAGAACTAGATGAACGCCGCCACCGATAGCTATCTCGCCGGCAAGGGCGGACTCACGGAGTGGTTCACCTCGACGGACCACAAGAAGATCAGCCTGATGTTTCTCGGCTGGACCTCCTTCGCCTTCCTGCTGGGCGCCATATTCGGGTTGTTCCTGATCGTCAAGTCCCTGGGCGGCCGGGGATTGGAGCCGCGCTTTGTCTTTCAGGCCCTGACCTACCACCGTCTGCTGATGGTATTCCTGTTTCTGGTTCCTGCGGTGCCTTCGGTGCTGGGCTTCTTCCTGCTGCCGTTGCAGTTGGGGGCGTCCAACATGGCCTTGCCCGGTCTGTCGCGCTGCAGCCTGCGTTTCTACGTTATCGGTCTGGTGCTGATCATTGCCTCGCTCGTGGGCGGGCCCATCGCCACGGGTTGGAACATGGCCTCGCCCCTGGTGGTGGCTGAGACCGGGCTGTTCGCCCTGGTGGCTTTCGGACTGTTCTTTGTCGGGTTGAGCTGGTTCATGACCGGAATCAACTTCCTGGTAACGGTGCACCACCACCGGGCGCCGGGTATGGGCTTTTTCGACATGCCCATCCTGGCCTGGGCCCTGTACCTGACGGGTTACCTGCTGGTCGCGGTGGGTTCTCTGTTCGCCATCGTCATTCTCTACCTGACCGCCTCGCGGATTTCAGGGGAGGGACTCTTCGGCGCCGATCCCATGCTGTGGAAAAACTACTTCTGGTTCGTGACCACGCCGGCGGCGTTTTTCGCCCTGCTGCCCGCGGCCGGAGTCATCAGTGAGATCATCGCCGGGATCAGCCGCAAGACCGTCGCCGGTTACCGGATGGTCGTCGGTTCGATGATCGCCCTGCTGGGTCTGAGTTTCCTGGGCTGGGGCGTCAACCTGGCCGGACAGGGCCAGGATCCGATCACGACTCTGGTCTTCCAGGCCCTGAGCATCCTAACCGTGGTGCCGGTGGCCCTGATCGCCTACAGCTGGCTGGCCACCCTGTTCCAGGGAGCCGTCGCCAGGGATTCGGTGGTCGTCTTTGTTTTCGCCTTCATGGTCAATGCCGGCATCGCCGTGATCATGGGATTGTTTTTGACCAGCCCCTCGGTGGGCGCCTACCTGGGCACGACCATGTTCGCGGCCACGCGTCTGGATTATCTGATCTGGGGCGGAGCCCTGTCCGCGCTTCTGGCGGGACTGCACTACTGGTGGCCCAAAATGACCGGCAAGGAATACTTGCAGGATGTGGCCCGCATCGGCGGCGTTCTCTATCTGGTGGGAATCAACCTGGCCCTGATCCCGAACCTGATTTTGGGCGTACGGGGTGTGACCGGCGACATGGCGGCTTTCGAGCCCGGCCCTTCGGGTCTGGCGGAGCTGGCCGGTCTCGGTTGGCTGATCGTCTACTCGGGGATCATTCTGGTCGCGGGCAACCTCTTTGCCTCGACCTGGGGCAAGGCCACGGATGAAGTCAATCCCTGGGGTGCGGCGACATTGGAATGGAAGACGAGCACGCCGCCGCCCGAGGGTAATTTTGCGGAAGCTCCTGAAGCTGAGGGGCTCTACCGGTATTAAGGATTCGGATGGCACCCTTCCCGCCGTCCGAAAGCAAATTTCCAACTTTTTTCCAGCAGGAGATCAGCAAATGCATCAATCCAAGTCGGTTCTTCTCTGCGCGTTCATTCTGGTGGTCGGTTTTGCACTTCCGGCCATGGCATTGGATGATCCGCCCCCGCTGATCTCATCCACCGACCTGGTAATCTATCCCGGCGGCAGTACCGCCGGTTCATTCTACGGAGTTGCGACCGATGCCGCGGGCAATTTGTTCACCGTCGATTCCTTTGCCTCCTATGTCCTGAAGTTTGATGCGGATGGAAATTTTATCCAGACGATCGGGTTCGGCAGGGGAACGGGAGACGGGCAGTTTGATTCCCCTGAAAACGTGGCCATCGATGCCTCCGGAAACCTTTATGTGGCGGACAAAATGAACCACAGGATCCAAAAGTTTTCCAACATGGGGCAATTTCTTTCGGAATTCGGCAGCGCCGGCACTGGAGATGGGCAATTCAATCAACCGCGTGGCATGGCGGTCCACCCCAACGGCGACATCTATGTTTGCGACTTTTTCAACCATCGCTTGCAGGTCTTCGATTCCGAAGGCAACTTCAAAATGAAGTGGGGATCATGGGGGTCCGGCAACGACCAGTTCATCGGTTTGCGTGACGTGGACTTTGATGCCGATGGAAATGTTCTGACCGTTGAATGGGACAAGTCCACCAACAGGGTCAAGAAGACGGATTTGAATGGTGTGTTCATTGAGGAAATCTATCGCTTCGCCGGAGTAGTACTCCCCTTTGCGATGGATATCGGCCCCGAAGGGACTATTTGGGTGGTCAGTATTCTCAACGGTGCAGGAACACCCACTGCCTTCAAAATTGATCCGGCGGGAACCCTTCTGACCAGTTGGTACGCCCCGAACACAAGGGGGATCCATGAAGGTGACAACGGAAATCTTTACACGCCCAATAATGGCAGGCTGGATATATGGGGCCCGGTCCGGGTTGCCACGAGCAAAACTTCCATGGGAAGTTTCAAGGCCCTGTTTCGCTAGTTACCTGGTTTGCCTTCGAATTTGTGTCTGGCGAAACGGACACATCGGATATCCAAAAACGGGGCCCCGGGGGCCCCGCTTTTATATTTCCGATGTGCGTCGGATCGTCCCGCAGTCCCTCGGGATGGTCCTATTTCGGGTGATCCGCCTTGGCCTGGGTCGAATCGGGCTTATCGGCAGTCGGATGTTCGGCAGTGGGATGTTCATCTGTCGGGTGCTCGGTCGTCGTCTGATCGGCAGCATCCGTCTGTGCGGCATCTTCAGCCTGATCGGCTCCGTCGCCCCCGCCACAGCCGGCCACCATCAACACCAACATGAGAGACAATAAGGTCGCGCGCAGGATCTTTGACATTTCCAGACTCCTTGTGTAAAGAGGAATGATCAACCGCCACCAAAGCGGAGAACATACAGTTCAAAGTTTTGAAGATCACGATTCAGAGCATATATCCAGCCAGACAGGAACGCAATACCCGAGGACTGGTCTCCAGGATCGGTATTATTCCTGCCCGCTCCTGGCTTCAGCGCGCATGCCGCGCAGTTTCGCCAACAGCTCCAGGGACTCGGTGTCGGCCTGGTCGAATTCAAAACGATGCCAGTAAAGAGTCAGGCGCTCGAAGCTTTCTTCGATGGCGGCAAGGACCGCGGGGTCTTTGCATTCGGCCTCGACCAGGCTCTTGTAACCCACGATGGCGTTGACGAGGCTCATCAGTTCGTCCGTCCGCGTAATGACTCCGTCCTCCGCGTCCTGGTCGTGGCACTTCAGGCACCGCCTCTTCACCTTGGACACGAACATGACATCCATCTCCATGGAACCGTGGCAGGTCGCGCAATGGGGCGCGTCCCGCTCATCGATCAGGGCCTGGAAGTGACCGCTGCCCAGGAAGGACTCGTACTGGGATTCATGGCACTTCCCACAGACGGCCGGGATGTTGTTGCGCATCACGTTTTCCCGCACCCCCGCATGGGCCAAGTCCTCGTCCGTGGTGGTGGAGTCGCCGCCGTGGCAGTCGGCACAGCCCAGCCCGGCCAGTCCGTGGACCGAGGTCTCGTAACCCACGTGGTAGTCGTAATGGGCCTTGTGTTTGACCTTGAAGACCGAGGTGTTGTGACATTCATGGCACTGGTCAGCCATGGCCGAAGCGGCCACGAAGAAAAACACCAGGGTGAACAAAAGGGATTTGCTGAGCATGGTGGACCTCCCGAATCTGACGATGACGTCTTGGATCCTAACCCTAACATATAGGGATGCAATCGGATAACCATTTTCAAGTTGGGGTTTCTCGGCGGGTTACCATAAATTCCGCAACCAGCCACCCTCATAACACCTTGAAAATGATAACCATAAATTAGGACTTCTATGTCCCGTTTTATTCTTGACGCCCAAAAAATAAAATGCAAGACTAATGGTGAACTTGGGTTCCGGGTCGTTTTTTGACCTGAAAATCCCACATAAACAGTGTCTCTTTGGCAACAATGCCGGGTAAAGGAAGGGTCATGTTCCGAGGAAAAACCCGATGGATGATAGCGGTCCTGATCCTGGAAATTTTCATCTTCATGGCTGGCCCGGTTCACGCCGCCGAAACCGGTGAGCAGATCTTCGCCCGGATCTGCAAGGCCTGCCACACCATCGGCCAGGGAAAACTGGTCGGCCCCGACCTGGCCGGTGTTTCCACACGGTACGATCCCGAGTGGATCATTCCCTTCGTTCAATCTTCCCAGACGGTGATCAAGTCCGGCGACGAGATTGCCGTAGCGCGCTTCGAGGAATTCAACAAGCTCATCATGCCTGACAATCCGGTCAGTCGCAGCGAGGTCCTGTCGATCATCGCGTACATCGAGACCACCGCCGGCGATCCCCAGTCCGGTGACGAAGTCCGGCCCACACCCCTGGACACGGCCACGGACGATGATTTGGCCCTGGGCGGATCCCTCTTTCAGGGCACCACCCGCCTGACGGGCGGCGGTCCGGCCTGCAACACCTGCCACCACGTTCATCAGGAAGGCATCATGGGCGGCGGCATCCTGGCGAAGGATCTGACCAAGGTCGTAACCCGCATGGGAGCACCCGGAGTGCAGGCCATCCTCGGCAGTCCTCCTTTCCCGGTCATGCAGCAGGCCTACACGAATCATGACCTGACCGAAAACGAGATCTTCGTCCTGACCGCGTTCCTGCAGAAGCTGGACCAGGACCAGGAGAAAGAGACATACAGCACCTACGGGGCCCAGATCTTCTCCATGGGTACTTTCGGTGCCATGCTCCTGATGGTCCTCTACGCCATGATCTGGATGAATCGCAAGAAGAAGCGTGTCTACGGCGCGATCCATGACCGGCAGATGAAATCCACCTAGAAACCCGAATACGGAAAGAGAAACATGAGCTGGATCCAGGACATCATTTCGCCCCAGACCCGTAAATGGGAAGAGTTCTACCGCAACCGCTTCCAGCACGACAAGGTCGTGCGCAGCACCCACGGAGTGAACTGCACCGGCGGTTGCTCGTGGCAGATCCACGTCAAGGACGGCATCGTGGTCTGGGAAACCCAGCAGTTGGACTACCCTCTGCTCGAGGGCGATCTGCCTCCCTACGAACCTCGCGGCTGCCAGCGCGGCATCTCTTTTTCCTGGTATCTGTACAGCCCCCTGCGGATCAAGTACCCCCTGATCCGGGGCGCGTTGATCGATGCCTACCGCGCCGAGAAGGAAAAAACCGGCGACCCCCTGCAGGCCTGGGAAAACCTCCAGAACGATACCGAAAAACGCACGGCCTACCAGAAGGCCCGGGGTCGCGGCGGATTCCGGCGCATCCACTGGGACGAGGTCATGGAACTGATGGCCGTGGCCAATATCTACACGGCCAAGAAGCACGGACCGGACCGGGTGATCGGTTTTTCGCCCATCCCCGCCATGTCCATGCTCAGCTATGCCGCGGGTTCCCGCTTTTTGCAGCTGTTCGGTGGGGTGAACCTGAGTTTCTACGATTGGTACTGCGATCTGCCCACCGCTTTCCCCGAAATCTGGGGCGAACAGACCGACGTCTGCGAAAGCGCCGACTGGTACAACGCCAAGATGATCGCGGACATGGGCGCCAACCTGAACATGACGCGGACCCCGGACTGTCATTTCTTCGCCGAGTCGCGGCACAACGGGACCAAGTCGGTGGTCTTCTCGCCTGATTTCTCGATGGTCAGCAAATACGCCGACCAGTGGGTGCCCCTGCACGCCGGCAGTGACGGCGCTTTCTGGATGGCCGTTTCCCACGTCATCCTGAGCGAGTTCCATCACAAGACCAAGACGCCCTACTTCATCGATTACGTCAAACGCTACACCGACAGCCCCTTCCTGGTGAAACTGGAAAAGGACGGCGATGGATACAAGCCGGGCCGTCTGTTGCGGGCGGGCGAACTTCCGCAGTTTGCCGAGGTGACCAACGGTGACTGGAAATTCGTCAACATCGATGCGGATTCCGGGGATTTCGTGGTTCCCAAGGGCAGTTCCGGTTCACGCTGGGACGAAAAGCCCGGCAACTGGAACATGAAGTTCGAAAGTGCCGCCAACGACCAGAGCTACGATCCGGTGCTAACCCTGCTCGACGGCAACGACGCGGTCCTGCAAACCGAATTCGTCGAATACGGGCTGGATGAAACCAAGCTTCGCGGCGTGCCGGTAAAGTACGTCGAGACAGCCGAGGGCAAGGTCGCCGTCACCACCGTCTACGATCTGATCATGGCCCAGTACGGAGTGGGCCGGGGCCTGGAGGGCGATTACCCCGCCGACTATACCGACAAGGACGCCGCCTACACTCCCGCCTGGCAGGAAGTATTCACCGGTGTCGACTCGAAGACCGTGATCCAGTTCGCCCGCGAATGGGCGGGCACCGCGGAAATCACCGGCGGCAAGTGCATGATCATCATCGGGGCGGGCATCAACCACTGGTATCACGCCAACCTGATGTACCGGGCCGGGGCCATGGCCCTGATGCTTTCCGGATGCGTGGGCAAAAACGGCGGCGGTCTGAACCACTACGTGGGACAGGAAAAACTCGCGCCGATGGATTCGTGGAGCAACATGGCCTTCGCCAAGGACTGGCAGAGCGGGGTGCGTCTGCAGCAGGCCCCGATATGGCATTACATGAACACCTCCCAGTACCGGTACGACGGCGACTACACCAAGTACAACACCGTGCCGGACAACGAGATGACCAGGACGCACACCGCCGACCAGATCTTCAAGTCGGTGCGCAACGGCTGGATGCCGTTCTATCCCCAGTTCAAGCAGAACACCCTGGATTTGACGAAGGAGGCCCAGGAAAAAGGGGCGACCGACGACCAGGGCATCAAGGATTACGTGCTGGAAAAACTGAAGTCCAAGGAACTGGAATATTCGGTGGGTGATCCGGAAGCGCCGGAAAACCACCCGCGTGTCTGGTACATCTGGCGCGGCAACGCCATCGTCGGCAGCATGAAGGGCACCGAGTACTGCCTGAAGCATTATCTCGGGGCGCATTCGAACATCAACGCCCTGGACAGTGAAGAGCACACCAAGGACGTCGTCTGGCCGGAAAAAGCGGCCGAGGGCAAGATGGACCTCGTGGTGGACCTGAACTTCCGCATGGATTCTTCGGCCCTTTATTCGGACATCGTTTTGCCGGCGGCCAGCTGGTACGAAAAAGCCGACCTCAACAGTACCGACATGCACTCGTTCATCCACCCGCTGTCGGCGGCCATCGCCCCGGTGTGGGAATCCAAGAGCGACTGGGAGATCTTCCGCAACCTGGCCAAGGCCACCAGCGAGATCGCCAAGAAGTACTTGCCCGAACCGCAGAAGGACATCATCACCGCGCCCATCGCCCACGATTCCGCGGGCGAGATCAGCCAGGCCAACGTCAAGGACTGGTACACGGGTGAATGCGAGGCCATTCCCGGCAAGACCATGCACAATCTGGGTGTGGTGGAACGCGATTACACCAAGCTCTACGAAAAATTCTGCGCGCTGGGTGAAAACGTGAAAACCGGTGGGTTGGGCGCCCACGGCAATCATTACATGTGCGAAGAAGAGTACGACCAGATGATCACTTCGCCGCATTTCCCCGTGGAGAAGATCGATGACAAGGTCTATCCCTCCATCAAGGAGGACGAGTCGGCCGCCAACGCGGTGTTGCACCTGTCGTCGTTGACCAACGGTGCGCTGACGGTGCGGGCCTACAAGAACGCCGAGAAGAAAACCGGCCTGACCCTGGCCGATCTGGGCGCCGGCGCCGCGGATGTGCGCATCAACTACGCCGACTTGCAGGCTCAGACCAGGCGTTACAACAACTCACCGCTGTGGTCGGGTCTGATGCATGACGGCCGGGCCTATGCGGCCTATACCTACAACACCGAACGGCTGGTGCCCTGGCGCACCTTGACCGGGCGGCAGCATTTCTACCTGGATCACGAGATGTACATCGCCTACGGCGAGCATCTGCCCACCTACAAACCTTCGCCAAAACCGGAGGCCTACGGGGATCTCAAACAGACCCTCAAGGAGGGCAAAGCCAAGGTACTGAACGTGTTGACGCCCCACGGCAAGTGGCACATCCACTCCACCTACGGCGACACCCTGCGGATGCAGACCCTGAGCCGCGGCTGCGAGCCCTGTTGGCTGAGCGAGGTCGACGCCGAGGAACTGGGCATCAAGGACAACGACCACGTCGAGGTCTACAACGATCACGGGATCTACTGCACGCGGGCGGTGGTCAGCTCTCGTATTCCCAGGGGTGTGTGCATCGTCTACCACGTGCCCGAAAGGACCCTGGGAATTCCCAAGACCAGCCAGCGCGGACGCAAACGCGGGGGCGGGCACAACAGCATGACGCGGATCCACCTGAAGCCGAACTTCCTTTGCGGGGGGTACGGCCAGTTCTCCTACCACTTCAACTATTGGGGACCCATCGCGCCCAATCGCGATTCCCACGTCACGGTCAAGAAGATGGACAAGGTAGTCTACTAGGACGCATCGCCAAAAACGCTCATAAGAAGGGTCGGCATGGATATTCGCTCACAGATTTCAATGGTCTTCCACCTGGATAAATGTCTCGGCTGCCACACCTGTTCGGTTGCCTGCAAGAACATCTGGACCGACCGCAAGGGCGCCGAATACATGTGGTGGAACAACGTCGAGACCAAGCCCGGCACCGGGTAGCCCGGCAAGTGGGAGGACCAGACCAACTACAACGGCGGCTGGGTCCTGAAGGACGGCAAGCTCAAGCTGAAGGCGGCGGGCAAGAAGAAGGGCCTGCTGAACATCTTCCACAATCCGAACCTGCCGGTCATCGACGACTACTACGAGCCGTGGACCTACAAGTACCTCGACCTGATCCAGGCTCCGGCGGCGGACGACCAGATCACGGCGCGGCCGGTTTCCCTGATCACGGGCAAGCCCATGGACATCAAGGGCGGGCCCAACTGGGACGACGACCTGAGCGGCACTCCGGACTACGCGCGCAAGGAT
>Ga0164313_10003546_pt1 | contig 13898 bp, 16 predicted proteins | sample GuaBasSedimGuay4_FD_113735 | JGI IMG/M metagenome (GOLD analysis project Ga0164313, IMG submission 113735) | Subseafloor sediment microbial communities from Guaymas Basin, Gulf of California, Mexico - Guay4, Core 4569-4, 0-3 cm | ecosystem: Environmental > Aquatic > Marine > Hydrothermal vents... | reverse complement strand
CGTCTTGATGTCGCCAGTGGAACATTGCAGAAAATTTATGAGTCCACTGACCGCAATGGCTTCTCCGGTCCGGACAATATTATTGTCAGTCCGAAGGGTTGTTTGATGATTTGTGAAGATCGTTTGGGTTTAGTAAAAAAGGCACAATATCTTGCTGGCTTTACCAGGGCGGGTGAATTATTTGCCTTTTGCCAGACCAACCCTGATCTGGATGCCAGCTTCCGGGGCCATGATTTGCGGGATACGGCCCTGGTTGCCGAGTGGGCCGGTGTTTGTTTTTCTGCTGATGGTCAATGGATGTTTGCCAATCTTTACAAGCCGGGTATGACGTTTGCGATTACCGGCCCCTGGCAGAATGGACCTGTTTGAATAAAAAAGGGAAAAAGTGTAAATAAAGTACAACTGCATGTTTTCTTTTGCTCCGAATGTGGTTAAAATGTGCGGTTTCGTGGAGTCGGCTCATACACCATTCGAATAATGGCGGGTTGTAGCGGCTTACAAAGGTTTTTTAATGTTTTCAGGGTTTGGATTTTAGAACATGGTAAAGATTCGTTTATCGCGCGGTGGCGCGAAAAAGAAGCCGTTTTATCACATTGTTGTAGCAGATAGCCGCAACAAACGTGATGGACGCCGTATTGAAAGAATCGGGTTTTTCAACCCGATGGCTAAAGGTCAGGAAGAGCGTTTGCGTCTTGATCTCGAACGCGTTGACTACTGGACCGGTGTTGGTGCCCAGTTGAGTGAGCGGGTGGAAAACCTGGTTTCACAAGCTCGTGCTGCTGCCTGAATAGTCCGGTTTGAAATTCCGTTGGGCTGAGGCCTTACGGAATTAGTGTCGAACGGGTTGTGTCGAACGGGTTGTGTCGAACAGGTTGTGTTGGAACGGGTTGAGTGGAATAGGGTTGGGCGATGAGCGAAAAACGCGTTGCGCTTGGTTATATTTCCGCCGTTCACGGCATCAAGGGTTGGGTCAAGGTGCACTCCTGGACGCGACCGATGGAAGCGATATTTGATTACCAGCCCTGGTTGCTGGGCGAAGAAGAAAAACCGGTCAGGATTGTTGACGGTCGCAAGCAAGGCAAAGGCCTTGCAGCATTACTGCCGGGGATGCAGGACCGCGAACAGGCCAGCTTACTGATTGGCCGGCAGATCATGGTTAAGCGTGATCAAATGCCGTCAACTGACCAGGATGAGTTTTACTGGTCAGACCTTGAGGGACTGGAAGTTTATACCCTCAATGGCCATATACTGGGCCGGGTTGAGCGGTTGATGGAAACCGGCGCGAATGATGTGTTGGTTATCCGTGGCGAGCGTGAGCACCTGGTGCCGTTTGTGCAGGGACAGTATGTAATGAATGTAGACCTGGCTGGCGGACGCATGGATGTTGACTGGGATCCGGATTTTTAGCTAAGCCGGCCCCGACAGGTAAATGTCATGCGCATTGATGTAATAACGCTGTTTCCGGAGGCCATGGTTGAATTGACCGGCCTGGGTGTTACCGGCCGGGCTATCAGGGATGGCCAGGTTGAGTTGAAAACCTGGAATCCGCGGGATTTTGCCGAAGACCGGCACCGGACGGTAGATGCTCGTCCTTATGGTGGTGGGCCAGGCATGGTAATGAAGGTTGAACCCCTGGGTTCTACCATTCAGGCCGCCCGCAAGGCGCAAACTGACGCAACGCGGGATGAAAGCCCCCGTGTCAGCCTGATGAGCCCGCAGGGCCGCAAGCTGGACCAGGCTGGTGTAAGTGAACTGGCCGGCAGACAGGGTTTGATCCTGGTCTGTGGTCGTTATGAAGGTATTGATGAACGGCTTATTGAGTCGCAAATCGATGAAGAGTGGTCGATAGGTGACTATGTTTTGAGCGGTGGTGAACTGGCTGCTGCCGTCATTATCGATTCAGTCACGCGTTTGTTACCGGGCGTACTGGGACATGAGCGGTCGGCTGTTGAAGATTCTTTTGTGGATGGATTATTGGACCACCCACATTATTCCCGCCCTGAATTGGCGGGAGAGAAAGAGTCAGAAGGGAGGAGGGTTCCGGAAGTATTATTATCCGGTGACCACGAAGCGATACGCCGCTGGCGCAGAAAACAGGCGCTGGGTCGTACCTGGCAACGGCGGCCGGATCTGCTGGAAGGCAGGGAACTGGATGACGAGGCGAAAGTTTTATTGCAGGAGTTTCGCCGTGAACTGGATTTTGACAAGGACACCTGATTTTTTTGGGGTCTGATTAAGAATTTTTATTAAGAAAAGCCTTGATGGCTTTTATGGAAAGGACAGAACGATGAATATCATTGAGCAAATCAACGCAGAGCAGATGACACGCGAGTTACCGGAATTTGGTCCTGGTGACACGGTGATTGTCAGCGTTAAGGTAAAAGAAGGCAACCGCGAGCGTTTGCAGGCGTTTGAAGGCGTTGTTATTGCCGTCAAGAACCGCGGTATTAACTCTGCTTTCACTGTACGGAAAATTTCACACGGCACCGGGGTTGAACGTGTATTTCAGACCCACAGCAAATTGATTGACTCCGTCAAGGTCAAGCGCCGGGGTGCTGTACGTCGTGCCAAACTGTATTATTTGCGCGAACTGGAAGGCAAGGCTGCCCGTATTAAGGAAAAGCTGGGTTAAGCTACACTTTACATAAATACGAAAAAGCCCGCGTCGCGGGCTTTTTTTTACCCGCAGGGTAGGCATTCATGTCCACCCTGCGGCTTGAAACCAGGACAGTTGACCCAACTTTGGGCAGTAGCATTTAATTTTTTGTGAGCAAAGTAATGACTGAAACCATAAAGACAGAAACCGTAAAGACAGAAACCCAAAAGACCGAAAAGCATGAATTTCAGGCCGAGGTGCGTGAAGTACTGAACCTGATGATCCACTCGTTGTATTCCAACCGTGAGATTTTCTTGCGCGAGTTGATATCCAATGCATCAGATGCCTGTGACAAGCTTCGCTTCGAAGCGTTACAGGATGCTTCATTGATGGGTGGGGATCCGGAACTGAAAGTTGAAGTCGAAATCGATGAAGAAGCTGGCACCGTAACGGTACGTGACAACGGCATTGGCATGTCGCGCGAAGAGGTGATCGAGAATATCGGTACCATCGCCCGTTCAGGCACTAAGAAGTTTCTTGAAAGTGCCACCGACAACAAGGACTTTGATGCCAACCTGATCGGACAATTCGGTGTAGGTTTTTATTCGTCATTTATTGTTGCCGATAAAGTGACGCTGTCAACCAGGGCGGCGGGCAGCGAAACATCCGCCGGTGTAGTTTGGGAATCGGATGGCAGTGGGGAATACACACTTTCACAGGCAGAGATGTCCGCCCATGGCACCGAGATTGTCCTGCATATGCGTGAAGATGCCAGTGAATACCTGGCGCAATGGTCTGTGCGCTCCCTGATCCAGAAATATTCCGACCATATCGGCTTCCCTATCTACATGAAGACCCCGCCGGCTCCCGTAGAGGACGGTGCAGAAGATGCTGAAAAGGAAGTGGAAACCAAGCCGGAATGGGAGGCCATTAACCAGTCTTCCGCGTTGTGGACCTTGCAAAAATCTGAGATCAGCTCTGATGATTACCAGGCATTCTACAAGCATGTGAGCCATGATTTCAGCGATGCCCTGAGCTGGACCCACAACCATGTTGAGGGTGCCCAGAACTACACATCATTGTTGTACGTTCCCTCCAAAGCACCGATGGATATGATGATGCAGCGTGACGAGCGTAACGGTTTGCGTTTATACGTCAAGCGCGTGTTCATCATGGATGCTGCGGAGCAATTGTTACCGCACTACCTGCGCTTTATACGCGGCGTGGTGGATTCCGATGATCTGCCATTGAACGTTTCCCGTGAATTACTGCAGGAAAATGAACTGGTGGGCAAGATCCGTTCAGCAGTGGTCCGGCGCAGCCTGGATTTGCTGAAACGCCTGGCTGACAAGGAGCAGGAAAAATACAACACCTTGTGGGATGAATTCGGCACCGTCATCAAGGAAGGCCTGGCCGAAGACATGGGTAACAGTGAAAAAATTGCCAAACTATTGCGCTTCTCTTCAACCGCTGATGCGGCGGCCGAGCAACGGGTTAGCCTGGATGACTATGTGTCGCGTATGACCGAAGGTCAGGATGTGATCTGGTATGTGACCGCTGAAAACCGTAAAGCAGCCGAGAACTCACCGCACCTGGAAATTTTCCGCAAGAAAGGCATCGAAGTATTGCTGATGTCCGACAGAATTGACGAATGGGTGATGGGTTACTTTAACGAGTTTGAAGGCAAGAAGCTGCGTTCCATTGCCAAGGGTGATGTTGACCTCGGTGACAGTGATGACAAGCAGGATGAAGCGAACAAAGATGATGCTGAAAAAGATCCTGTACTGGAACGACTGACTAGTGCATTGGCTGATGAAGTCGCCGAGGTGCGTGCCAGTCAGCGCCTGACCGATTCCGCATCCTGCCTGGTGCTGAGCGAACAGGAGCTTGCCTTGCACATGCGCCGCATGCTGGAGCAAGCAGGCCAGGCGATGCCGGACAGCAAACCCATACTGGAGATCAACCTGGAGCATCCGCTGGTCAAACAGTTGTCAGGAATCGAGGCGGACGAAGATTTCGCTGACTGGGCATCCCTGCTGTTTGAGCAGGCTGTACTTTCAGAAGGTGGTCAACTGGAAGATCCGGCCGGTTTTGTACAGCGCGTCAATCGTTTGATGTTGAATGCCGCCTGAATAGATTAAGTCAGAACCAGAAAAAGGGGTCAGAGAACTGTTCTCTGACCCCTTTTGTGAGTCCCGCTTTTCAATGTCTCCTGTCACTCAGCCAGTTTGACTTGTTGGAACCTTCCATCGCCGTGAGTATCTCGACTTCATGCCCATGAAGATTGAGTTCAATCAGTGGGCGGTCGATGCGAAAATCAGAGTGTTGTAAGAGGGTGGCCTGACCTTTTTCAGTGTTGATCACTGAATAGAAGACAAAACGCGCGTAACCTTCAGTAATCGTCACCTTGATGCCTTCACGCAAAGTCCGCCTGGACTCGAAAACCAGCTGTGTATTTTTTTTACCGCTTGAGCAATTCCCGATACACTGGATTCCGTCCCTGCTGGGGTCAATATTACCCCTTCTCTTGATTCTGGAACCTGTTATCACTGTATCCCTTTTGCTTTCTTCAATGCTTTCCGAGCGAATCAGCTTACCACCACTGCTGCCGACAATTTCCTGCTCATCAAGCTCACAAGGATCCCCGCAGGAGAACTCAAGTTCAGCGGCAGGACCACTGACACTGATACTGTAGTGTGTCGGTGTTTCCGCACTCAATATGCCCGGAGAGGCAAGTAGCAGGCTGAGTATGATGGTCTTCATGGATGTGAAACAAACGGTCTGTTCAGCTGTTGGTTTTATACCAAACGGACACAACCAGCTTCGCGCTTGCGAAACTGCCGCCGGAAGAAGATTGCTTAACCTCGATGATTTCGATCTTTGGACGTGAAATCAGCCAAGCGTTGATCTCTCTTTCAATATCGTCAAAGAAAGCTTCTTTCCCGGAAAATTCGGTTTTCAGAGGATTCGCAGAGCCGAAGAATTTAACTTGTAATGCCATGATGGTATCTCCCTTTGATTTGAAATCTCTATCAGTATAGCCGCGAATTGAAAAAAGGGGGCACAATACCTGGAAGTGCCCCTCTAATTCCTATGATTTACATTTGCATACAGTACATATCTACCATTGCGATGGCTGCACCAACGACGGAGACTGCGCCGGCGATTGCTGCTGCGGCCAAACCCACAGTCGCATATGTAGCGGCTATTGCCGCTGCAAGAGCAGCATTCGCCGCAGCAAGAGCCAGCAATGCTCCCCCGCATGCCCAGCCGCCTTCCGTGTTCTGATCACTCCCTTTACCTGGTGGTGTGTCCCATAGTGCCAGCGATGAAACGTTGCTTTCTGCAAAAGTTTCTGCCATTGACAGATTAAAACCCAGCATGTCCGAGCCACGGAAAACATCATTCAGCATTACCGGAAATTGCCCATCGCCAAGATCTGTTATCCGATCCCCGGATAGTGCCACCTGCGAGAACCCCGTTGGTGTAATGACGCTAAGGGTATCGTTTTCCAGCACGATCTGGCCTGAGGGCAGATCGAAGGTTAGTGAATGTGAGTCCGCACTTGTTACCAATGTTGCGGACAACAATTCATTGGTGACGTATGACCTGAAATTAAAATGCATTCTGTTTTTATCACCGTTATTCATCTCAATCAGGCTGATTTCACCAAACTCGTCTGCGCTGGACACGGCCACACTGGCATTCGAGTACCCATGCAACCCGGATTCATCAATATCAATAAACTCCCTTGAATACCCCAGATCGAAACCCTGATCCGGGAGATAGTTGCTCTCCAGGTCATGGCCAGGCCCCCTGGTCTGGTCGGACTGTGCCACGCTCATCAGCAGCGTAAGTGTGGTTGCCATTAGTAATTTTGTTCTGCCTAAACTGATATTTCGAATGCTCATTGTGTTTCCCCTTCATTTTTGATTAAAAAGTCTAAACGCGACCCCCTTGTCACGTAGAGCCAGTCTATGTTTTTTGTTTTGATTTCAATACAGCAAACCGAGTCAGGTTTTGTAGGTGATTTGCCCGATTATCAGTACGCTGATAATTCGAAGGCGTAAAACTGTGAAAATGAAGTTACCGGTACAAATTACTAATTCTCAACCTGCGTCTGCGCAATTCCGGCGGTACATTATCGTTATCGTCATCAATGGTGCTGGTTCCCGGATCGGCAAGATACAGAGGTGAATCTGATGCTGGTGGCTTGGCTGACCGGTAGGGTTCCTTGTAGTCACGCATGATGATACGTTGCTCGCGAGTCAGTGTATTCAACCAGTCTGAATCTGAACTTTTCCGGTCACCGGATTCAATCCATGAAGGACAATAGGACAGGTAGAAGTTTTCCCGTGGTTGTCCGCTCGTTACCGGTGCTGTTCGATGCCAGATAGCCGCATGCATTAACGTGATTGAACCCGCAGGTAGTTTCAGCTGTATTTCACCCGGAGCCCGATCGTGGGTAGTATATTGCTCAAAGTCACGTCTGCGGTGGCTTCCGGGCACAACAACAAGGTTTCCCATATTTTCTGAGTCAACGGGTGTTAACCAATAGCCCACCTTTAACAACATTGGCAACGTTCCTGAATACACAGACATGGGAACCGCGCGTGGTCCATCGATATGCCATTCAGTGCATTTACTCATCCGTGGACGCCAGAAGCACTGTGACATATGGAGTTTTGTCAACTCGCCAAACAAATCGTAGACGTAGCCTATGTGGTCCGGATGATCGATCAATTCCGCTACGGTCCGGTCGGCAGCCACCATATTTTTCACTTCACTGAACCGGCCAGGGTCAAAGCCTTGTTTTCCCTGGCGAATACGGCGGTGCGCCTGCCGGTAGCGAGCTATATTTTCTGTTGAAATAGCGCTATCCAGGACGAGAAAACCATCCCGATTGAAGCGGGCCCATTGGTCTTTATTGAAGCCCCGGGGGGCAAAGTGAAGTGTCATGTCAGTTCAGATTCCTGCAATTAGTAAGTTAGTTTTCCTGCTGGCTACGCTGGTCAGTGTCGTCTGAAAACCAGGCAACCATAGCGACGTACCAGTGGGCCACTACCAGCAAGGTCAATCAATTTTTCACTGACTTCTTTACGCCTTTCAAGCGGAATACGAAACCAGGGACGGCCGATGAAGAAAGAAATCGCATCACGGGCCAGGGGTGTAATGCGCTTGTTTTGTACAAATAATTCTATCGGTAATTCGCGATTGATTGAGATTAATTTATGTTCGAACCCGATCTCATTTGCCCATTTCGATAACGCCTCCGTTGAAATCCCCTTTTTCTGTAGCAGTTGACCAGTCAGGCCATCATCTCTATTGGACACTGCAATCACAAGGTGACCACCTGGCCTGCAAGTGGACAGGGCTTTGTGCAATAAAGCTTCATTGGTTCCGAAGTCAAACCATGAATGAATTGAGACCACCAGGTCGTAATGAAACTGGACCTTCACATTCTGAAAGCCGCCCAGGTGCCTTTCATGGATACGGTCACTCATCCCCTGCGCCATGATCCGGCGCTCGAGGTTTTTGACGTGGGGCTTGAAAGTCTCAACATAACCGAGTTGCTGGCCTCCGTGACTCAACCATGCGCTCTCAAAAACACCATCACCGGGTCCGATGCTGAAAAGAGATGAAACACCCTGGAATATACCGTGAGACTCCAGTGCATTGAAATACATTTGATGATGTTCCAACGCTCCGGCAAAGACCCTCCGATATGTGTTCCACATGAGTTGTCGCCATAACCTATAGCCCAGCATGTCGATAAGTTCTTTCGGTTTTCTGTACAAAATATGCGAGTCCAGATCAGTCACCTGATTTCTCCCACCGTGCCCGCCTGCGTAGTTTTTTAAGTTCATTTGGCAGGTGCGTGGCAACCCTGAACGGGAGCGAACTTAACCACCAGGCAGCATAGCGGGCAGGTGTAACTCCCGCCACTGACCGGGCCCAGCTACGGACGCCATGGCCGTTATCCAGGAATTTGACAAATTGCCTGCTACCGGCTCGCCAATCAGGCCCCAGATATCGGTTGAGGTACGGGGAGAGAGCCTCCAATCCTTCAAACTCATTGCAGGGTGCCAGCACAAGCCCAAGTGTTGCCGCACAGGTAATCGCCGTTCCCTCCTGCTCACGAAGAAAAAAGAACTGTCTCCAGTTAAAACCGGCAGCACAAAAATCGAGAATCCTCCATACATCACAAGCTGATTTTAGCTGGAAAATACCACGTGCGGCATCTCGAAAAATCTGCAATAACACGATCATGAGCGCATCTGCGTCACCCGGTACCCGCAACTCCCTGTTCTCCAGTTTGATGTATGTGCTTCGGCCCACGAGGTCTCTGCTCAGAATTTTATGGTGAAAAAAATCTGATACCCGCCAGTGAAGATCATAGGACAAATCCTCTGAACGGTAATCGAGGGCGTGAATATGGCGGAAAGTCAACAGGCGTCCAAAAGGCAAAGGATTTCTTAAACAGGCACCCGTGGATCTGAGAATCTGTTCAGCTGCTGTCAAATCAGCTTCTTCAACCAGTAAATCCACATCACCATAAAACCGGTTATCAATGCCCCCGTAGTACCGGCTGGCTATGTGTGCACCCTTAAACAGCAGTACATTGATGCCTTCAGTGCCAAACTGCTCAAGAACTGGAAAAAGATGAATCAACTGCCGACGGTTGCGCTTAAGCAGTTTGGCTTGTTTACAGGCAAAGTAATTGTTCTGTAAATCGGTAAACGCCACCGCAATTTCCGGTAGAAAACGAAACAGGCAACTATCCAGTTTTTGCCGGTGTAACCATTCACAAAAAATATCCGCCTCAGCCGGGTTTGCCAGCAGAGCATCTTTTTGGCACTCAATGTCGGCACCCGGTTCAAGAAGGTTGATAAAGTGTTGTAAGGACCGGTGACTACTATTCACCTGGCCCGGCCTGCATTTCTCAGCAATCGTCGTATTGCCCTGATCGGAATGTTCCTGGAGTTGTTCGTTCCTTTCATACGGTAGCAAGCAGATTCCACCAGGACACTGGCGATCCAGAAAGAGCGGTTATTTCGAAACTCATCGGCCGGGCAGACACTTTCATAGTGCTGCAAATAGAGACGTTCTGTATCCATATCCATCTGCCAGCGATAGACTGTCCGGGCAATGTCAATGGGGGCAAAGCCGACGCCCAGGCCTTCGTTGTCGATCACCCTCACATTACCAACGGGATCACGAATGAGGTTTTCACCACACAGGTCATCATGTACCAGGCTTGTTGCACATTGTATTTGATCGGTTTTAGCCAACTCAGAAAGCTGTCTGGTATCAGTTTTGTCAAGCAAGCCGTGTGAGTATAGTGCTGAGCAATTGTCAGCCAGGCGATTGCCGAGCTCCTCCAGGGTGAAGCGTGGAGGCGTCGATGAGATTCCGGGATCAGTGGTGCAGTGCAAATTAGCCTGAAATTCAGCACATACACCGTGGGTGCGGGAATCAAAAGATGAACAGGGTTCAATGCTTGTACCCGGCACCCAATCAAGCAAGAGCGCGGATTTATATCTCCCTTGCACTGCAGGCAACATGGGGCTTTTTAATGATTCAATCCAGTAAGCAACTTTGCTTGCGTGTGAAGCGCTGAACATTCGCCTGCCCTTCATGATCAGGCCGTCCTCGAACTTCAGCCGGAAGGCTCCACTCGTATCTGAAATTTTTGCTGAGCCCGCAACCCTTTCAACAGACTGCAAAGCACGCTCATGCGTGCAAGCCAAATGGTAAAGGTCCTTACCCATTAACGATTCGTAAGCTGGTTCAGTGTGATGTCTGCGCGTCATTGCGGGTGGTCAGGAACGTTCTCAAGCCCCAGGGCCAATCTCAGGCGTGTACTCAATCGGCCAGTGGATCGCACCTGGTTCGCCAATGCCATGTATACGGCGGCGGTCCAGCCTTCATTCAGCCATGTATCACGCAAGGAGCGGGTGGGTGGTGGCAGTGTGATTTCAAGATGCTCAGCGAGTGCAGCACCGATACCGTAGCGGAAATTACTCCGCAGATCTGTGACCAAATCCAGTTCACCATGATCGATTACGCAACCTGCGACCGCTACGATATCAATGTCGGCATCGCGAATGCGCCGGTCCAGATCTGAATCTTCTTTCCAGCGTAAACGTCGATCAAAGAAATACCCGCCGATGTGCGGTGCCAGGCGCTTTGAAAACGCCAGTGGCGGTTTATACGCACAAAGCCTGCTTGAAGTGTGTTGGCGGCGTGAACGTGAAATCACCCTGGAAACCGGGCCGCCACCTTCGCTAAATATCACAGTACCTTTGTGTACCGAACATTCCGGGTCTGATCCGGCCATTGATTGTTTTATCGCGGCCACCGAGCCTTTACGAAAGCAGCAGTCTGAATCCATTAGAAGTACCTGGTCAGTGCTCGAGCAATCTATCCCGCGTTGCAGAGCCAGCGATAGATTGGCTTCATCGATCCGTTCAAATCTCACTGCCTGGTTTTCAAGCTGGCGTTTCATCGCGGAGATAAACCTTTTTGAACTGCCGTTGAAAACTACCAGTGAAGGACTTTCATCATCTATGGACTGCACACATTGAACCAGGGTCGGGTCGTCTTTGCAGGGGATGACAATGGTCAGATTGCTCATGATACGTTGAACCCTGAAGAACTGTGATTTAAACGGCCCAGCACATCTCCACGTGTTCTGGCATCCTGATGGGTGTCCAGACCAGTCAAACTGTTCTGGTGGCGCCGGTATCGCGCCAACACACCCGGAACCCTCATGATTCTCTGTTTTCTGGCGATTCGTAGCCAGGCATCATAGTCTGAACCTCGTTTAAGCCCCACATCAAAACCACCGATGGCTTCTATTGATTGGCGCTGTACCACCACCGTCAGGGTTCCAACAAAATTGTGCCGGGTCAAAGCACTGTAAGAAGTATCTTTGCCGGGATAGCATCGGATTTGTACCATTTCCGGGGGGCTGAGGCTTTCGTCCCACACTTCATAATCGCTGAAAACCATGGACACGTCGGGGTTTTGAGCAAGCGCCTGCATCTGGAGCAGAAGTTTTTCACACATCCAGGAATCATCGGAATCAAGAAAGGCAACCCACTGACCCGTCGCCTTTTCAACTCCAAGGTTTCGAGCGCTGGCCACTCCACCATTGGCCTGGTAATAGTAGCGTACCGGAGCATCGTGCGTCGATATGACCTGTCGGGTATTATCTTCAGAACCATCATCGATGACCACGATCTCATAATCGCAAAAGCTTTGTGCCTTGATGCTATTGAGGGCTCTTGGAAGTAACAATGCTCGATTCCAGGTCGGTAGGATAATGCTGACTAGTGGCTTGGAATGCATTGCTTGGGAGGGTGGTGCCCGAAACTCCAGATCGTGGTCAGTGAATTGTATTTTACGCTTTGAGATATGGATTGCAATCCAAAACGGTGTAGTTCATCATCAGCTACTTCTTGCGCAATTATTCGTCCCCTGAAATAACCCAACTCTCGAATATGATCTCGCGATTTTTTAATTTTGACGGCTGTCGTCTCAAACTGATAGCCGACGAACTGTCCCACTTTGAGTGGCTTGCAGAATTCTATGACTATCCTGTCATTGATGAGCCTGATGAAGTGATCGCGACCGTTACGCTATGTTCAGACAGGCATCGACTTGAACAGGGGCAGTTAAGCGCAGATCAGGCAAATTGCGCATCTGTATTCACCTATGATGATCGGGACAGGTGTATCCCGCAGTGGCGAGCGAACCAGTGCGAGTTTGCTCTTGATCCTGAATTAAATACCCTAATCGAGTTGCGCGGGCAGTACATACAGGTAATTGGCGAGGATGATTTGGGGGCCGCACGGGTTTGCTGGCTACGTGTTGTGCGTGAATTACATCAACGCTGGTTGGTTCAGTGTGGTTTTTCTCTTTTGCATGCTGCTGCAGTGGCATTACCACCAAACAATGAAGTTGTATTGCTTGTCGGTGCAAAAAAGAGCGGCAAGTCCACCCTGCTTACATACCTGGTTGGGTATCAAGGGGCTGCATACGTCACAAATGATCGGGCAGCGGTCCATCCTGATGGACGTGTCATTGCTATTCCGACGATTGTTTCAATCAGGCCGGGAACGTTTGATCATCTGGATCACCTTCCTCCACTGGGTCGCGAGCACAGGTCTTCATATGCTCATCGCAGATCATTGCGGGAACTTGTGACCGAAACCGGGGAACCATTGACGCATCGGAAAAATCCATTTTCGGGAACACCTGCTCAGTATCGACAATGGCTTGGCTCAGGAAATATCAATGCCGGGAGTGCCCTTGCGGTGCTTTTTCCACAAATTAGTGAAGCAGAAACGCCAAAGCTGGTACCTGTTCAGAGCGAGAGTCCTTTCGATAAATTTCAAATCAAAATTAACAGGGTGGGAATGTTTGCAGGTTTAGTACCCCAAACAAAAAGTAAATCAACCCCGTGTAAGTTCCCATCTTTTGTATGCTACCTCGGTCAATACCCGGTAAAAAAAACTCATGGGTTGCTTGGCGAGTTGCTGTCACTCAGCAATCAGACTGAGAATCAAACGTAAGGATAGGGCGGATTGAACCGGGGCTTGCAGGTAAATTGCCCGATTATCAGCACACCACCAATTCGAAGGCGTTAAACTGTGACAATGACTTCACCGGTAAGAATTGACAAATGGCTGTGGGCTGCGCGGTTTTTCAAAACACGCTCTGTGGCCCGCGAAGCAATTTCCGGTGGCAAGGTTCATCTCAATGGTTACCGGGTAAAGCCGGGCAGGGCATTAAAACCCGGTGACAGCCTGCGCATCCAGCGCGGTGAAGAGGAATACACCATCGATGTAGTTGAATTATCGATACGCCGTGGTCCGGCAAGCATCGCACAGACCCTCTACAAAGAAACCGGGGAAAGCCGTGTTAAGCGTGAACAACACGCTGAGCAGCGCAAGCTGGAGCGTGAGCAAAATCCCACACGCGAACGACGCCCTGACAAACGTCAGCGGCGTCGACTGGTTCGCTTCAAGCAGAATTCAGGGGAAAACCATTAGACATTTTGGTTACTCTCACCGTGCATGGTGCTAAAGCCCTTTGAGCTTATAAACCAAATCCAGCGCCGCCCTGGGTGTCAGTTCATCCGGGTTGACATCCTCCAGTTCATCCAGCACCCGGTTATCCGGTTCCAGTTCCGGCTCCGGCTCTTCATAAGTCGTGAACAGCCCCAGTTGCGGACTCTCATCATTGTCCTTTTCCAGCTTTGATAACTGGTAACGTGCCTGTCGCAGTACATTTT
>Ga0164313_10003544_pt1 | contig 13899 bp, 16 predicted proteins | sample GuaBasSedimGuay4_FD_113735 | JGI IMG/M metagenome (GOLD analysis project Ga0164313, IMG submission 113735) | Subseafloor sediment microbial communities from Guaymas Basin, Gulf of California, Mexico - Guay4, Core 4569-4, 0-3 cm | ecosystem: Environmental > Aquatic > Marine > Hydrothermal vents... | reverse complement strand
GTGCATCGGCTTCAACCTGTGAGGGCGCAAGCTTGAGTTCCTGTTGCAGGATTTCACCGGTATTTTGCTTGAACTGGGTGCTCGACTGGCTAAACCAGTTTTTGAATTCATCGGCAAAACGATGAATACTGCGCGCGGCCATATCTCCGACCGGTGACGCGATGAGCTCTTCCCAGTCGATTTGCAGTCCGGCCAGGGCGCGTTGAAACGCCTGTCCAAGCTCTGCATCGCCTTCCATGCTGATGCGAGCTTTTGAAAATACGTCACTGTGTGCGCCGTCTTTTCCCAATTGTACGAAAGCCCATAATGATCCGCGAAGCGTAACATCAGGCTGATGTTCGCTGGCGGCTTCAACGATAAAGCCATCCGGGCAGGGTCGCAGATCGATTGCGTAATCCGGTTCGATGATCTGAATACGGAAGGTACGCCCATAAAAGGGCGGCAGCTGCTCCAGGAATTCAGGATCCAGTGAAAGCAGGTGGTTGCCCGCAGATTCAATGAGGTTCAGCCAGGCCATGTGAATAGTTTGTCGGGTCTAGTACTTGTAACCAATATGCAGGGCGACGATGCCACCGTGCATATTCTGAACGCGCACTTCATCATAGCCGGCATCGAGCATCATGCCTTTAAGCGTTTCCTGATCCGGGTGTTTTCGAATTGATTCAACCAGGTACTGATAACTTTCGCGATCATTGGCCACCAGTTCGCCGATTTTTGGAATCACCGCAAAAGAGTAGGCATCGTAAATCTTCTTAAGCAAAGGATTTTGCGGGTGAGAAAATTCAAGTACCAGCAGGCGCCCACCGGGCTTGGTGACGCGATACATTGATTTCAATGCTTTGGGAATACGCGTCACATTGCGTAGACCAAAAGAAATCGAGACACAATTAAAACGATTGTCTTCAAAGCTCAGATCTTCAGCGTCTTCGATGCCAAATTCGATATTGCCTAAATAGCCTTCATCTATCATGCGGTTTTTGCCCTGCTCGAGCATTTCCGGATTGATGTCGGTCATGACGACTTTACCTGTCTTTCCTACCTGATCAGCAAACTTACGTGAAAGATCTCCCGTGCCCGCCGCGATGTCCAGCGCCTGGTCGCCCGGTTTTAGGCCGCTTTGGCGAATTGTCAGGGCTTTCCAGATGCGATGATTGCCCATCGACATCAGATCATTCATGATGTCATAACGGGTGGCTACCGAGCTGAATACCTTGCCGACCAGGCCGGCTTTATCATTCTCATCGACGTCGCGGTAGCCAAAGTGGGTTTGATTGTTTTCGTTCATGGCGTTTATCTTTGGGTGAAAAAGAGGGCGGTCTGTAGAGGGGTTGGTTGAAAGAAGTTAATAAAGAGAGACGTGTTTAAGCGTCCATTTTACGCGTATGGCCGGCATCTTGCAGGCGCAGGATGTAATTGGTCCAATATTTTTCCTGATTTTTCCCAAGATCATAAAGCGTATCCCAGGCATAGATTCCGGTGTCATGATCATCGCTGAAACGCAGGATAACGGCGTAGTTGCCCACTGGTTCAATGGCCTCAATTTTGACATTTTCCTTGCCGGTTTGCAGCACAGCCTGATCCGGACTATGGCCTTGCACCTCAGCGGAAGGCGAATATACACGTAAATACTCTGCACTCATTTCAAAGGTGGAACCTTCATCGAAGCTGATTTCCAGCATGCGTGATTGTTGATGATAGATAATGTTGCTTGGTTTAGGTGCTGCCATGGGTGAAATGCTGTCTGTTTAGGGTTAGATTATAACGGTTAGGCGATGGATTCGCCCAGTCAATGCGGTAAATAGTCTGATCTGATGTGGGTGTGAAATTCTAAAATTCCAGCATCGTGCTATGATAAACTGAATCGCACAGTGCTTGCCTTAATCCGGTGCTGATCAAATCTTGAATATCCCCGTGCGTGAATCCACGAAGGGTAGCCCTCTATCTATCTCAACAAAAACGCACTGTACGTTAAAGTTCATGGCAGAAAAACGTTCTATCCCCGCCGCACTTGGCATTATCATCGGCCCGGCGATCGCCTATATCAGTTTTCTTATATTTACCACGGCTTACAGTGAGTTTTTACAATTGCTGTGCTTTGCTTTCTTTTTCGCTGCAGGACATGATCTGGCAAAAAGCCGAATTTCCCTGAGTGGAATTCTGACGTTGCTATTGCTACCGGCGATCCCGATTGCCATGTATCTGAATCTCGCGCAAGTGCCGGAGGGGCAGCAACTGAGTCCGGTGGTGATTATCGGTTTATGGGCGGTGTCTGCACTCGCAGGTGCATTTATGGCTGCTTACCGGCCTGCGCCAGCGGGCGATGTCCGGCACGTAACCCGGCTAGCCATTCTGGGCACCGCACTGGTGCTGTTCATTCTGGCGACATTTATATTTTAGTCGCACTGATTGCGTGAACATTGCCAGGGAAGCGCTGATTAAATCTGGTTGAATTCAGCCAGACTGAAACAATTACGATTTGTTCAGCGCTTCCCTGGCTGTGGTGTCATTGGGCAGCATGATCGGCCTAACGACGTAGGGCGTTTGGTGCAGTGATTTAACAAGGTGTGTTTGTCAGGGCTGAATGGTGGCATTAAAATAACGGATATGATTTATGTCATTGTAGTGAATGGCGTTGACTCGCTCCGCCATGACGTTATGCACATTCAGGAAAGTTTTATACATCTTTCCGAGGTGTATAATAATTGTTAGGTGTAACCCAGAAATATCGTAAAATTATGGAATTCTTCGAAGAATTAGAAAGGCAAGGCGTAGAAATTGAGGCTATAAAAGATCTTCTACGGGTCTCTGCTCTTCCAAGTTATTGCCGTTCAATTGATTCAGTTATTTCTGAAAATCACAATGTGGGAGAGATTTATTGTATTTGGGGACAATTTAAAATTTCGCGGGAAGAAATTAGAAATGGCGTGCGTTTCGCGTTACTGGATTGCCCACATGCTTTAGCCTGGACTATTACATTTCATGAAGACCGAAGCATGTTGGTTGTTCACTGCACAATTGATGATCAGGAAGAAGGCAATGAGTTCATTGAATCTATTCAAGAGTTTGTTTCCGACTGGGGTATTGGATTAGGCAATGCATTACTAGAAAGCACATAGTAATAAAAATGCACTCGGGAAAAAACACAGCTATGTTCGTTCGCCTCTACGCCGTGTTTTCCCGGTGATTTTGGCCGTTATGCATACAAAAATAAAAATACCGATGAAATGAAGGTACTCATTTGTAAAGTAAAAGTAGGCATCATTAATTGAGTAATAATATGTTTTTAAACCAGCGCCAACTTACAACATAAAGATATCGTATAAAATAACAATGAAGAATTGCCCATTCTGTGCAGAAGAAATTCAAAATGATGCAATAAAATGTAAACATTGTAATGAATTTTTATCCAAGAAAACTCCTTGGTATTTTAAAACATCCATTCTCATTATTGTATTTTTAACTATTGGCCCATTGGTATTGCCATTAATATGGTGGAATCCAAAAATAACATACACATGGAAAATAATTCTATCTATCGTTATTTCAATACTTAGCTGGTATTTATTTCAAAGTATGATGCAATCTCTAAATATGCTTAATGAATACTATAAATTATTAGGCAACATATGAGAAATATTAATTATTTACAGTAGTTTTTATTACTCATGTAACAATGCAGAACAAGTCACTGCAGTTGACCAACTATACACCGCTTCGCTCTGCATTGTGGTCAACTGTGTTCAAGCATTATGTACGCTGGTGATTGCAAAAGGTACACAATATGTTAAATTATATGCATGCGTCGTTTTGCATGGAATTCTGAAAAAATGCTCAGCTGATACGGGAAAGAGATATATCATTTGAGCGAGTGATCTATCACATAGAGCAAGATGAAATCCTCGCTGTCATTGAGCATTCCAATTCCTCAAAATACCCAAATCAACGAATGTTCATCTTAGACATAGGCAACTACGCCTATCTGGTTCCTTTTATTGAAACCGAATCTGAGGGTTTTCTTAAAACTATTATTCCAAGTCGCAAAGCCACTAGAAAATATCTTGAGGTAAAATCAAATGAGTAACAAATTGAGTAAAGAAGAGAAAGGTATTCTTAATTCATATGAGAATGATGAATGGGTTTCTGTTTCCACGCCATCTGATATTGCGAGACATAAGGCAGCGGCGAAGGCCACCTTCAAAAAGACAAGCGGGTGAAAATTCGAACATCTGAACTAGATTTGGAATTATTGCAGGAAAGGGCTCTTATCGAAGGTCTGCCATATCAAATATTGATGTCTAGTGTTTTGCATAAGTATGTAACGGGCCGGTTTTCGGAGAAAATTGCATAACAAACAAATCGTTCAAGCGCGACCTTCGCTTCGCTACGACCGCTTAACTCAAACGTTATGTGTCTTTTTTTTAATACATCAGGAGTAAATAATGAACGATACTTGGTTAGAAAGTTTAGTAACACCAGATGCACAATCAGGTTATGAATTGGCAATTAAATTATCTAGAATGGGTGTCAAATACACGCAACCCTCTGATGAAATAAGGAATAAATTAAGAGATGACTATGCTAATAATGCCGATAGTTTAACTGCTGCCTCGCAAGTAGTTGCTATTAACTTTCAAACAGTTGCGGCTGCTAATAATTACTGGAAGTCTTAAGAAATTGCCTGAAAAATCATTCAGCCGACGCGCTTGCGGTCGGCTGAATCCAGGCCTTATGCATAAAAAGATATGGTTGGGTGTTGCAACGCATGGACTGCCATGATTGTTCGGTAAAGCTAAATAAACTGGCCAGAACAATCAATGGCTGATAATTATATTTTAATAAATACGATCAACCAGGTAGTGAAATCCAGTATTATTTCACCATTACATTCATGAGGGCCTACAACAATGCCGCAATACATATTTGTTTATCTGGGAGGTGAGTATCCTTCTAATCCAGAAGAAGGGCAAAAGCATTTCTCTAAATATCAACAGTGGCTGTCATCGCTGGGTGACGCGGTTGTTAGTCCTGCGATTCCTTTCAAGGATACGCATACTGTTCAGCCAAATGGCACAACTGCTCCCGGAAGTACAACAGCGATGTCGGGGCTTAGCATCATCAGAATGGATTCGATGGATGAAGCGCTGGCGGCAGCGGAGTCCTGTCCGTTTCTGGAGATCAGTGGCACGCTAGAGATATCTGAGATGATTGATATGCCGAGTAAAGCAAATTAGCCATGAAGATTCTGTAATCTGACAGATTCCTGATGGAAAAATGAATTTTCTGGTTCCGGAAACGATTGAAACCGAAAGGTTAGTGCTTCGCCAGTTCCAGGAAAAGGACTGGGAAGATCTGCATCATTACTATTCTTCCGAAGAGGCAACCAACTTCACGGTTGGTCGTGCGTTCACGGAGGGGGAAACATGGCGTACTCTGAGTGGCATGGTCGGGCATTGGCATCTGCGTGGCTATGGTCCGTATGCCGTAGAGGATAAAGCCAGTGGCATCGTATTGGGTACGGTTGGTTTCTGGTATCCGTACGACTGGCCGGGTCCTGAAATAAAGTGGGCGCTGGCCCCTGCATATTGGGGTAAGGGCTACGCCAGTGAAGCGGTAAGGATGGTGCAAAAAACAGCCAGTCTACATATCCCGGATATTTCGCTTATTAGCCTCATCCATGTGGATAATTCAGCCTCAATCAGGCTTGCGTTGGCGGTTGGTGCGAGGTTCGAAAAAGAGATCCAGTTTCGCGGCGCTAGCTGGCATATTTATAGACACCCTGATGAAATATAACAATCGGGTAGATCCATGAAAGAAACCTTACCCGGGCTTCGTCAAAACGGGCAGTTTTCGGTGCATCAGAATAATGAGCCTTTGTATGATCGAGCGCCTACGCTGGATGAGAATGGCAAGCCCTATGCTGATTTCATGATGCTGATTCCCAGGCTCAATAAGGTGGACACGCCGGTGCTAAAGCAAAAAATTGCAGGGCTGCAGGCGGTGCTTTTAAATTATTCCGAGGTTGTGTTTGTTGATATAAACATGCGATTGAATCTATTGTGGGTCTCGTTCACACCCAGAGTGGGTTTGATTGAGCAGATCGTGTTGGATATTCAGCAAAGGGTGCCCGAGGCCAAACTGATTTCCGGTGATTTTCAGGGCGCCTGACAATACATAGCTGTGCGGCTTAAGCCGCCCAATAAGCAAAGCCTATTCCAGCCCAAAGGGCTTGTGATGGCATCATGTTGAACTCTTAGGTAAAATGATGTCCGTTTTTAATGCAGAGTTTTGTCACCATGAGTTATTCCATTCCAGATTTCTCAGAACAACAGGTCAGCACCGTCCAGCAGATGATCGACGCGCGCTATAAAGAAGATATCGAGCTACAGCTTGCGGATAGCGAGGTGCAGACTGATTCGACCATACTGGATACAATAGTTTGTCCGACCCTGTTCTGGAATGCGCGTGAATGTAATTTTGTGATCATGCGCACCGGTGAAGATCAGTATCGCGCACAGTATTTTTACACCCCGCACGATCAATATCCGACTCAGCAGAGCTACTTTACCGAAATAGAAGATTGTGCAGCAGCGGTATTGCGTGAGCAATCGGATTACGAGCGCGAGGCGGAAGGGGTGAAACACGACGCCACCACCGCCGTGGACATCAATTAACAAAGTCTGTAGCTAAGCCTGCAGCACATGAAAAATCAATCTTATTTAATTCAGGAGTTCAATTATGAGCGATAAGCAAAACGCGTTTTACGCGCAATCAGGCGGTGTGACCGCCGTTATCAATGCATCTGCAGCAGGCGTCATCGAGACTGCACGCGCCAATGACGATAAAATCGGCACGGTTTATGCCGGTCGCAATGGCATCATCGGTGCTTTGACCGAAGATCTGGTCGATACTTCGGCGATCTCTGATGCAGACGTCGCAGCGCTGCGCCATACACCTTCAGGCGCATTTGGTTCCTGCCGTTTCAAGCTTAAAAGCCTGGAAGACAACAAGCGTGAATATGATCGACTGATCGAAGTATTCAAGGCGCATAACATTGGCTACTTTTTCTATAACGGCGGCGGTGACTCAGCCGATACCTGCCTTAAGGTGTCTCAGCTGTCTGAAACCATGGGTTATCCGATTAAGGCGATCCATGTACCCAAGACAGTCGACAACGATTTACCGATCACTGACAACTGCCCGGGCTTTGGTTCGGTTGCCAAGTACATCGCGGTATCAACACTCGAAGCCAGTTTTGACGTGGCTTCAATGTGCAAAACCTCCACCAAGGTGTTTGTGCTTGAAGTAATGGGCCGGCACGCAGGCTGGATTGCAGCAGCGGGCGGCATGGCCGCTTCGGAAGATCTGGATCTGCCGATTCTGATTTTATTTCCTGAAATTACCTTTGATCGCAAAGCCTTCATGGCAAAAGTTGCCGAGAAGGTTGAGCAATACGGCTATGTGTCTGTTGTTGTATCTGAAGGTGTGCAGGGCGATGACGGGAAATTCCTCGCGGATCAGGGCCTGAAAGACGCTTTCGGCCATGCTCAACTGGGTGGTGTTGCACCGGTAGTGGCGAACATGATCCGTGAAGACCTGGGCTTGAAATATCACTGGGGCGTAGCAGATTACCTGCAGCGTGCGGCGCGTCATATTGCGTCTAAGTCCGATGTGGAGCAGGCATACGCACTGGGCGAAGCTGCGGTCAAATATGCACTTGCTGGTGATAACTCAGTAATGCCAACCGTCGATCGTATTTCTGACAGCCCCTACAAATGGGAAATTGGCAAGGCTTCGCTTGATCAGGTGGCGAATGTTGAGAAAATGATGCCGCGTGATTATATTTCTGAAGATGGTTTTGGGATTACGGACGCTTGTCGCACTTATCTTGGTCCATTGATGGAAGGCGAAGACTATCCTCCTTACAAAAATGGTTTGCCGCAGTATGTGATGCTGGATCACAAAATGGTAGACAAGAAGCTCGAGCCGTTTGAAATTTAAGCGGCCACTATTTAGCGCTCGAGGGTTTTACATTAAGCATCGATAAAACCTGAACGTTACTGCAAGCTTAGGCGGCCGTTGACCCGCTTATTATTGAGTTGAAGTTGGATGCGGTATTGCAGTTTTAAGCCGGAGAGCGCTTCCCTGGTATTTGTAAGTAAACCCGGCACATCGACATGTGCCGGGTTTTTTTATGCAAGAGAAGGTGAATGCAGTGCCGGGGAAAGGACTTGTGCGCGGGGGATAATTGCGTAAAAATTGATCTAGATCAAGTAATCTTATACATTTGGTCTATGTCCAGCGAATTCGTCATCCAACCTAATCGCTCCCTGAGTGATCGGGGGCGTAAGCGATTGTTGTATGGCGTGGGCTTGATCATGGCTTTGATTACCTTGAGATTTGTGCTGATCGGCGGGTGGATGGTGCTGCCCTTTATGCTTGCTGATATCGTTGCATTGGTGCTGGCTTTCGTTGTAGTGGGTCGACAATGCTGCATCGTTGAGCGAGTGGTGATTGAAGGCGATCTGTTGACCATTCATCATGAGGAGAAACACAAGCCGTTATGCTGGTCGTTCCCGCTGTACTGGGTGAATGTAGATCTGAAGCCGGGGCCGCACCCATCTCATGGGTCGCGCTTGTTGATCGGATCCCACGGAGAATGGATCGAACTGGCTGGTTTTCTCACTAACGCCGAGCGGGAATCGCTAACCGAGGCGATCAGAGAGGCTGTTCATGAAGCGCTTTCGTTAAACAAGGAAGGGTGTCAATCAGCTTAATCTTGCGCTGTCAAAGGAAATTTATCTGGAATTGGCAACTATTTACCCTATTCTTGATTGAAATCAATATTAGTATTCGCTAGGATTAGAGAAAAATAAGAACACCATAATTATAAATTCAGAGTGATTGAGGATGCGCGTTTGAATTGGCTTCGATGCATGCAGTTCAGCGCTTCCTTGATTGGAGGAAAACCCTGGCTCGCAGCACTTGCGAATGAAGGAAACAGCGAATGAAAAAACTGATAGCGACTAAACTGTTTAAGACGCCCTTGTGGCTGACGTCGATAGCGGCTTCTACCCTCGGTTTTGCGCAACTTGCTTTTGCGCAGGAGGAGCCGAAATACAACCTGCCAACGCCGGTTTCTCCACTGACTAAAGACATTTACGCTTTGCACGTAATGACTTCATGGGTGGCATTGATCCTGATGGTGATTGTGACCATCATTGTGGTTTATTCGCTGGTCAAATTCAGAAAGTCTAAAGGCTATGAGCCGGATCAAAATTTCCATAAAAGCTGGTTTGGGCGCTGGGCATGGGCGCTGGTTCCTTTGCTGGTGCTGGGTATCGATATGGCGATTGCCGGGCGTGCAGCCAGTACCTTAAAGGCTTTATATAATCATCCTGATGCTGATATCACTATTAAGGTCACCGGATCCCAATGGAAATGGACATACGAATATATGGATGATGACATTCGGTTTAATAGCAATCTGAATAAAGATCTGACACCGGAAGATAAACAGTATTTACGTGATGTTGATAATCCGCTGGTATTGCCGGTCGATACGAATGTGCGTTTTCTGCATACTGCAACCGATGTTTTACATAACTGGTGGGTGCCGGCAGTGGCCTATAAAGTGGATTCAGTGCCCGGTTTTATCAATGAAACCAGAACACGTATTGAGGAAATTGGGACCTACCGTGGACAGTGTGCTGAGAATTGCGGCACGGGTCACGCCTTCATGCCAATTGTAGTTAAAGCAGTCAGTAAGGAAGACTATGCTGTCTGGAAGACCGAACAACAGGCGAAGTCGGCCGCTGCAGCAGCAGAGGCATCCGCAGATAAAGAGTGGAGTATGGATGAACTCATGGCACGCGGAAAAGCGGTGTATGAGAAATCCTGTGTTGCTTGTCATCAAATGACGGGTGAAGGTATTCCCGGCGTATTCCCCGCGCTAAAGGGGAGTCCGGTTGCTGTTGGAGATATGGCAACACATATTGGTACCGTGGTGAACGGTGTATCCGGCACCGCAATGGCAGCCTGGAAGAACCAGCTCAATGATCTGGAACTCGCTGCGGTGATTACCTATGAGCGTAACGCCTGGGATAATGACAAGGGTGATTTGGCCCAGCCGGCTGATATTAAGGCGGTACGATAGTTGGCAAGCTGCGATAGCCAATAAACAAGTATTAGATAAGATTTAGACAGTTTCAGGAGTCATATTATGAATGCAACAGCAGTCCACGAAGAAGCGCATCACCACGGTCCGCCAAAAGGCTATAAGCGCTGGTTGTTCAGCACCAATCACAAAGATATAGGCACTATGTATCTTATCTTTGCGCTGGTGATGATGTTCCTTGGCGGCGCGATGGCGATGCTGATCCGTGCAGAGCTTTATATGCCCGGCCTGCAATTCCTGGAGCCTGATTTTTACAATAATATGGTTACCAATCATGCCTTGATCATGGTATTTGGCATGGTGATGCCTGCTGCGGCAGGCCTCGCCAACTGGATGATTCCGTTGATGATCGGTGCGCCGGATATGGCTTTACCGAGGTTGAACAACCTCAGCTTCTGGTTGCTGCCCATGGGGGCTACCATGCTGATTCTTTCGATGTTTGCACCGGTGTTGTTTCCCGGTACGGGCGGGTTGGTCAACACCGGCTGGACGCTATATCCACCGCTGTCTATTCAGGCAGGCATGGGCATGGAGTTCCTGATTTTTACGATTCATATCCTGGGTATTTCTTCAATTCTGGCATCGATTAATATCGTGGTGACCATTTTGAACATGCGTGCACCGGGTATGAAGCTTTTTGAGATGCCTATGTTTGTCTGGGCATGGCTATTCACGGGGTTGCTATTGATCATCATCATGCCGGTATTTGCGGGCGGGGTGACGATGCTGCTGTTTGATCGCCATTTTGGCACCAGTTTTTTCGATGCGGCGGGTGGGGGTGATCCAGTCTTATTCCAGCATTTATTCTGGTTCTTCGGGCATCCGGAAGTATATGTCCTGCTGCTGCCGTCGATTGGCGTGCTGGCAATGATCATTCCAACATTTTCGCGTAAGCCACTGTTTGGCTATAACTCTCTGATCGGCGGGATGGGCGTATTATTTACGCTGGGTCTGGTGGCCTGGGCACATCATCAGTATACGGTCGGCATGGCCTATGGCCCGACTTCCTGGTTCATGGTGATCACGATTCTCATCTCGATTCCTGTGGGTTTAATGTTGCTGAACTTTATGATGACCATGTGGCGCGGGGCGATGACCTTTGAAACACCCATGTTATTTGCGGTCTCTATTGTATTGATGTTCTCTTTTGCCGGGGTGACCGGCATCATGCTGGCGGTAGTGCCGGCTGATCTGCAATACCACGACACCATGTTTGTGGTGGCGCACTTTCACTACGCCTTGATCCCCGGGGCGGTGTTTGGTCTGTTTGCAGCTGCGTTTTACTGGCTGCCCAAGTGGACGGGCAATATGTATGATGAAAAGCTGGGAAAAATATTTTTCTGGTGGAATGTCATCTCTTTCAACGTTACTTTCTTTCCCCAGCATTTCTACGGACTGGCGGGCATGCCGCGCCGTGTCGTAGACTACAATCCCGCGTTCGCCGATTTGAATATGCTGTCAAGTATTGCTGCTTTTTCCTACGGCATCTCACACCTGTTGTTCCTGTACATCATCATAAAAACCATCCGTGGTGGAGAACCCGCCACCGAAGAAGTATGGGAGGGCTCGCGTATAGGTACACATGGCCTGGAGTGGACGGTACCTTCACCGCCTCCCTACCATACCTTTGAAACTGCACCTAGCTTAAAGCCGCTCAAATACTGATCCTTATGGCATCTTCAAATACCAGAGACGCGGAGCGAATCCAACTCGCTAAAGCAAATATTCGCCTGGCCTGGGTGCTTGGCAGCATCGTGCTTTTGTCCTTGTTTGCGACTTTCTATTTTTGGCCGACGCCACAGTTACCATCGTGAACGCATCGCAGCAGGACGACCTGCCGCAGGCGCAAATGGATCAGCAACGGGCGAAAAAATCACGGCGTACGATATGGGTTCTATGCGGTGTTGTGGTCGCAATGTTTGGTTTCGGTTTCGCGCTGGTGCCTTTGTATCAGGTGTTTTGCCAAATCACAGGCTATAACGGCTCCACACAGGGGCGCCAGGCAGAAGCCGTGTATGAGGGTAAAATTGATGAGGCGCGTCTGGTGACGGTTCAGTTCGATTCAACCATTAATACGGGTTTACCCTGGGACTTCGGGCCATTAACAAAGAAAATGCAGGTGCATCCGGGACAGGTATACGAAGTGAACTACATGGCACGCAACAATGCGGCTGAATCGATCGTTGCTCAGGCAGTGCCGGGCATTACCCCCTGGCAGGCGACACAGCATTTCATCAAAATGGAATGCTTTTGTTTTTCTAACCAAACTCTGGAAGCGGGTGAATACAAAGAAATGCCATTGCGCTTTGTTGTATCACCGGGATTGCCGGACGATATCAATACCCTCACCCTGTCCTACACTTTTATGAATACAGATCGGGACAGTGGCCGCTCAGCGGCACAAAGCTTACAAATTTACCCGGCTGCAACATCATCGCAGCCTGATCTAGCCGCTCTACCTCTTACAATGAATACAAGCACCGGAGGCCGTACCCGATGACCACTAAAGATACCTATTACGTTCCTGAGGCCAGTCACTGGCCCATTGTTGGTGCGCTTGGCATCATTACCCTTTTGTTCGGTGTGACGCTGTCGGTCAACGGAGTTGGCGGAGGCTGGTTTATGATTGCCGGCTTGATGATTATTGCCTTTTTATTTTTTGGCTGGTTCGGAGATGTGATCGATGAATCGATGTCAGGCAAATACAACACTCAGGTGGATGCTTCTTTTCGCCAGGGTATGGCCTGGTTTATTGGATCAGAAGTATTTTTCTTCGCCACTTTTTTCGGTTGCCTTTATTATTTAAGGAACATCGTCGGTCCCTGGCTTGGAGGGGAGGGTTACCTGGGTGAAACCAATATGCTATGGGAGGGCTTTAGTTTTGTATGGCCGATGATTCAGCTTCCGGATGCGACTAATTACACCACCGCAAAACAAGCAATGGGCCCGATGGGGATCCCGTTGATCAATACCATCATATTGTTATCCAGTGGCGCGACCCTGACCTGGGCGCACTGGGGCCTGAAAAAAGACAGTCAGCGTCAGTTGATCATGGGCCTGGCGTTCACTGTGACGCTGGGCCTGATTTTTTTCGGCTTCCAGGCATACGAGTATTATCATGCCTACCATGTGCTTAATTTGACACTCAATTCAGGTATATATGGTTCGACATTTTACATGCTGACCGGCTTTCATGGCTTTCACGTCATCGTTGGTACCATCATGCTGATCGTGATGTTGGTGCGTGCGATCAAGGGACATTTCTCACATGAACACCATTTCGCGTTTGAAGCCGCGGCCTGGTACTGGCATTTTGTCGACGTAGTATGGGTGGGACTATTCTTCTTTGTTTACTGGCTATAGGTCAGATTCTATAAGCAATAGAATTAGAATCCGGTTTGTAATTGATGGGGTTGGAGTTCGCCGGTAAAGTAGCCAGCCAACAATACCACGATCAGTGCAATCGATAAAACAATCCGCACGGTCAGGCTGGTAACCACCCGGTTCTGATTATCGGAATCCTTAAATAGAAATATCGCGCCGGAGGCAAGGCTGAGTAAGATAAGGCATAAAAGAATAATCGCTGTGAGCTTGAACATAAGGGCGGGTGGTTGGTTCTGGAAGACTATAAGGCGACCATTTTACTCTGGTGATGTATCAATATGCGGTTTTCGGTAAAAAAAAGTGAAGTGGCGGTTTTCGCGATATTTTTTGCTATATTTTCC
>Ga0164313_10003543_pt1 | contig 13900 bp, 13 predicted proteins | sample GuaBasSedimGuay4_FD_113735 | JGI IMG/M metagenome (GOLD analysis project Ga0164313, IMG submission 113735) | Subseafloor sediment microbial communities from Guaymas Basin, Gulf of California, Mexico - Guay4, Core 4569-4, 0-3 cm | ecosystem: Environmental > Aquatic > Marine > Hydrothermal vents... | reverse complement strand
GCTGGTTCTTCTATTTCCTGGTCGAAGTACGCGAATTCAGCATGATCAATGCCGGCTTTGTAACGTCGGCCCAATGGATAGCAGGTGGGATAGGCGCCGCATTCGGTGGATGGTATTGCGACAGGCTATGCAGGCGAATTGGGTTGCTTTGGGGTTGTCGATTGCCAATAATTATAGGCTGCATCGCGTCCGCGATATGCCTGCTCGGTGGCTTGTTCTCAGCGAATGAGCATATCGCCATCATTTTGTTGATCGCCTGTTTCTTCTTCAATCAATCAGTAGAGGCGCCGTTCTGGACTACGAGCATGGCGGTCGGCGGGCGACACTCCGGAGCGGTTGGCGGTGCAATGAACACCGGAGGAAATTTTGTAGGGATCTTCAATGCCATCCTGGTGCCATGGATGGCGTTTGCTTTTGGCTGGACATTTGCTATCGCTTCTGCTGCAATATTTTCACTAATCGCTGCTATGCTGATCCTGCTGGTGCATCCGGATCGACAGGTGGAATAGAAAACGAGCATCACCCCTTTTGGGGTCGCAGACAGAGAGCAGTTATAGAATATGCACAATTTCCAACAACCCCAAACGCTGCTAAGCGAGTCGACAGTCCGGTACCAGCCGCTAAGCGGTCATTTAAATAGCTCCACTTCTATCCGCAATCCACCCATCAGACCCTATCGGTATTATGGTTCAGGGTACATCCAAAGCTTCAATGCCCCGTCCGCACCACCCGAGACAATCATGGAGCCATCGGGGGAAAATGCCACATCGTTCACACGGCCGTCATGCGCACCCACTTTCCGGAAGAGGATTTTTGGATTGGCGAGATCGGTGCTGTCGTAGACGGTAATGTCGCCACCTTCACCGGCCACAATCCTGGTTCCATCCGGCGACCAGGCAAGAGCGTAGACCGCACCGGAATCGATTGAATGAACGGATAATACGGTTGGGGTCATGGCAATGTTTTCGATAATCCAGAACTTGGTCTCCCCGCTGTCCGTTCCGGAGACCATTTCGACTCTGCCCGGTGGACTATAGGGTGCGAAAGCGACCGAGAAAGACCACGAACCCGAATGGCTCAGGGATAGGAACGGATCGAGTTCACAGGTACCCATGATACATCCGTCAGGGAACGACCATAGGTGAACCCCACCGGTTGAAGCGGAGGCCACGAGGCCATCATGGGAAAAGTCGAGGGCCTGGGTTCTTTTCTTTTTAGTGACCGTGGTCGACCAAATCTTCAGGTCACTGGTCCTGTACAAGACGAGGTCCCCATAAAACCCCGAGACGATGGTCCAGTAATTGTCCGGGGAGATGGCGACACTATAAACAAACCCGATGGGAGCCTGGGTCTTTTCCAGCGATGCACCAGAATCATCCCACGTACGGAGGGTCTCTGAGCCTGCGTGCCCCTTCCAGCCCCCTTCACTAGTGGCAAGCAGGGACATGGATTCGTTTTCATCAGTCCACACGTCGAGATCGTAGATAATGTTAGGGAGGTCATGGTCATGGTCAGGGTCAACGTCCAGGACCAGGTCATCGTCTTGGGTCAGATTGAGATCCCAATAGCGGAGGTTGGTATCCGCACCGGATACGACCCGCACGACTCCCGGCCCATTCGCGACAAAACCCACGGCACGGATCGAATCACCATCGTGGGGTGCCGGTAGCTCGACAATCAACTCTAGTTCGTCATCCGGTTGGACAGGCGGCTCGTCAGGCTGATAGGCAAGATACACGATTTTCGTGTCGTTACCAGCGGTCAACAGTCCGACGCAATTGTCCGGGGGGCAACCCGCAGGCAAGTCTCCTTCGAAACTGAAGTTCCCCTTCCCGTTGGCTTTAATGACGTAATTATCCTGCCAGAAGATTTCCTGCTTGCGACCAGCTTCGCTGCCCTTGACGAAGGCCACATTTCCTCTGACCTCCGCGACGCTGATCGTGATCGCATACGCAAACGGTACGTAACCAAGATGGCCGAAAATAACGGCACCGGCCAGGACAAGGGTTCTAGTGACGGTATTCATGCGGAACTCCTCTTCAACCTGTGATTACCGAGGGATCAATCAAACCCTTAGCGATAGTTAAAGTATAGTCCACAGTATCGGTTTCGCGCCGAAAGCAAATTTATGGGGCCGGATACCTTTTCAGAAATAAATGTATTCGGCCCAATTTTGCTGGACGAACGAACACGCGCTATGTAACCAATGAATCCTCTTTGTAGACTTCAAAGTTTGTGTGGTCTATGCGGTAAGCTTGCAGACCGATAACAGCCAGTAACTGAAAATACATGCTCATGAATACGGGCAAAAAATGGCGGATTTCAAATGCGGAAAGGCTAATGGACAGCGCACCGAACAGGGTTGCCGCAATACTGGTCAATGTGAGTACTTTCGCGACAGTCTTGATTTGACGGACTCGATCCTCGTACGCCTGGTGGGGATTCAACTTTTTCCCATACATATGCCAGAGCATGACGCCCAAAAAGAAAACATTCATCGCTGTCACCATAACAATATTCGTGTACCCGCCAAACCATGGAAACCCGAATTGATTGATGTAAACCACGAGCAATACAAAAGCGATGTACGTAATCGCTGCGATAGTAAATATTGCAGGTGAAATAAAATCAAAGAACCGTCGAGGTTGAAGCTCAGCTTTCCGGGTCGTGCGCGTATTGGCGTTTCTCATCATCTTAAATTCTTTAAGTGAACCCAGGTCCAGCAGCAAAACAGGAAACATCTGCGCAAAGAAATACCCCGTCGCAATAGCATTATGTACATCACCGTCGTGTGGATTAGCCACCAGCAGCGCCAGTATCACAAACCCGGTAATGAGTATGAATAAATTGATATTTCGATAATTGCGCCGCCCTCTTTCGTAAACCTCAATTGGCTTGGGATAAAGCTTTGGATAAGCAGATGGTGGATATGTTTCAAACACATACTTCATCCGGCTATATATTTTTCCCGGGTAATAGAATGAAATGATCAAAATCTGACTTAAAAATACTAGATAAAATAGATTGTACTCACTCATGTCTGTCTCCTAAATACTGCGACTGTTCATCACGTTGCCGAATGCAATCCGGATTTCAGAGTCTGTAACACCAGACTTCTTGAACGCCGCAATCGTCTCGCTCAATTTCGTCATCACCCAGGCATTCAAATCGACCTTACTGTTGGCCTTGGCGTCGGGGTGAATAAAAGTGCCCCGGTATCCTTTGGTTTGAATAACCGAGTCACGCTCCAGTAAACGGTAGGCTTTTGCCACCGTTTTGTTGTTAAGTTCCAGGTCATTTGCGAGTTGACGTATTGAAGGCAGGCCATCACCCGGCTTTATTTCGTTACTCAATACGGCCGCTTTAATTTGTTCAACCAGTTGCGCAAACAAGGGCACTGCATCTTCGATGTCGATGACTATTTCCATAATTTTAATTGACCCAGTTGTACCATATGGCATAAGGGTACATCTGGATTATACAAAATGCAAGAATTAGAGTGAAGATTACGGGAGGTATGCGCATAGATGCCCGAAAATGGCCAAGCGCTGCAGTATCGATGCTGGGATTCGCGAGCAGCGAGCAGGGATGCCCGCATTGCAATGAAGATTTGAGTTCCTATACTTAGCGTAGTGAATTTTGGTAATTGGGGTCGGCTAATGGCCAGTTTGTATAGCGAATTAAGGCGTCGTCGCGTGTTTGCGACCGTATCAATTTATTTGGTCTCCGCCTGGTTAATTATTCAGGTCGCCGATGTTTTGTTCCCCGGCTGGAACATCCCCGAAGATAATATCCGCTACCTTGTCTACGCTGCCATTGCCTGTTTTCCCATCGCAATTGCGTTGGGCTGGAAATACAACATCACTGCCCATGGCATCAAACGCACCCCGCTGGCATCACATATATCCGATGAGACCAGTTTGCCACTCACCGGGACAGATCATGCATTACTTTCCTTTTTGTTGCTGGCTGCTATCAGCATCGTGGCGGGTTTCGGCTGGAACATTAAGCAAAACCCGGTGCTTGAAGTCGACTATGTTTTGCCTAACTCGGTCGCAGTCCTGCCATTCACTAACCTGAGCGAAGAGACAGACAACGAATACTTCTCCGCCGGTTTGTGGCACGAGATGATCAATGTAATGGGGCAGATTGACGGCTTTCGGGTAACACCTTCCACCTCAGCCGGCTATTTCAAGGACCATAATCTCGATCTTGGCGAGATCAAACAAAAGCTGCAAGTCGCGAACGTGATCATCGGCAGCGTACAAAAAGTTGCTAACAGGGTACGGATTACTTTGTCGCTAAATGATACCGGTGAGGGTGCCAGCCTGTGGTCGCAGACCTACGACCGTGATCTTAAAGATATATTTGCCATCCAGTCAGATATTGCCCATGCAGTTGCCGAAGTCATGAAAGTTCAAATTCTGGGCCAGGAAGAAGAGCAATTGAGAACACCACCAACCTCCAGCGTAGAAGCGTTTGATTTGCTGATGCTTGCACAACAGGCCAACGACTTTAAGCGTGCAATTGAGCTGACGGATCAGGCGATTGAACTAGACCCTGACTATACCGACGCTCACCTGCGCAGGGGGCTGCTGGTCATTGCGAATTGGTACCGACCGGGGGGTGGCGGAGTCGAAGCCGCACTTGTTGTGTGTGAAAACTCTCTGACGAAAGCCCGCGAACACACGCCCGATGCATCTGAAACTTCATATCTTTATAACTGGCTGAATGGCATCTGTCTGCGTCGAATGTTGTTTATGGGTCGTGGTAACCCTGAAATAGAACGCGAGATGGAAGCTGCTTTCAGGAAGGCCGTTCAGATCAACCCCAGTGAATCAATCCCGCATGTTTCTTATTCCATTTATCTTCGCAGAGAAAACCGTATTGGAGAAGCCGAAAACCAGCTCAGACAAGCATTGGAACTAGACCGCCTGTATAAGGGGGCAATGCTACAACTCGCCCGCGTGCTCAGCATAATGGGAAAAGATAGTGAGTCATTCGAATGGAACAAACGCGTTATCGAATACTTTGAAGACGGATACGCTGAACTCGCCTACCGATACGCTGACCTTGGTCAATTTGACCGCGCCATCGAGACCCTGCTGCAAGCACCTGCACTGGATGACCAGGCCTGGGGTGGGCGCAGCCTTCGACAATTATTGATCTACTACCTAATGGCGCTGCGCGACCCGGAAACAGCGAATAAGTACAAAAATGCAAACACGCAGGATGCAAATTCTGCTAAAGATGATTTGCATTCGGGCCTGCGAAAGGCCTGGAGTTTAGCGGAGAAAAGCAAATTTGACAAAGCCTATGAGGTTGCCCTTGCAGCCACTGACAAGGCTGGCGCAACAGAGTGGTTCATCTTGAACGAACTGGCGGAGTTGGCACTTTTGGCAGGCCGGTTTGATGAAGCAATACGTGTTTTTGATTTGGCACTGCCAGTCCTGTCCGACCCTATCCGACCGGATGTGCAAAAGAACACCATATGGGAAGCGGTGCAGCTTGCTTATGCGTTACAAATGGAAGGTGACAAAGCCCGAGCCGCCGTTTTGTCCGGGCGAATATTGGATATGACCGAAGGTCACAGACGCGTTGGTTTCGAGAACGTTGGCGTCATCGACGCTTGCGTCTATGCCAGCCTGGGTGAAACTGATAAAGCAACCGCCGCATTGCGTGAAGCATTCGAGGCAGGCTGGCGTGATCTGTACGGCGGTATGCTGAGCCAGCCGCCTGTCATGTTTGAATCGCTGGCAGGCAATCCGGAATACGAGGCTATTGTTGAAGAGATTAACGCGGACCTCGCCTTGCAGTTGGATCGCGTTAAATCAATGGATCTTTAATGTGGTTCAGGTAGCTCTTTGCAGCCGGGAATCGCGAGCAGCGGAGCTGCTGGCTCCTACAGCTTTTATTAGACTCCGTGGCGGGATTTCAGGACTTCTACCAGTGTTCCGAGTTCTTGTTTGCGGGCACGTAGCAATACCAGCAGGTGGTAAATCAAATCAGCCGACTCATTCAATAATTCTTCATCATCGCCGGCGACGGCTGCCAGTGCGGTTTCGACGCCCTCTTCGCCTACCTTCTGGGCGATGCGTTTAACACCGGACTCAAACAGGCTGGTTGTGTAGCTGCCTTCAGGGCGCTCGTCATCCCTCTGAGCGATAACTGCTTCCAACTCGGCAAGAAAGGCGAGTTCGGGTGCTATTTTGCCCTCCCCGTCAAAACAGGTGTCTGTGCCAAGGTGGCAGGTAGGGCCTTCGGGGCGGGCGCGCACCAGCAGGCAATCACCGTCGCAATCGGTGTGGACTTCGACAAGGTCAAGGTAGTTGCCCGAGGTTTCGCCCTTGGTCCATAAACATTCACGGCTGCGACTCCAGAATGTCACCCGACCGCTATCCAGCGTGGTATCCAGGGCCTGTTTGTTCATGTAGCCCTGCATCAGGACCCGGCCATCAAAGGCATCCTGCACGATGGCGGGTATCAGGGAACCCATCTTTTCCCATGCCAGATTTTCAATGCTCATATTCTCACTCCAATGCCTGCCGCAGATAACATTTGTTTCAATGCGGGAATGGGTACCTTGTTGTTATGAAAAACGGTGGCGGCAAGTGCGCCGTCCACGTCCGCCTGTTTGAAAACTTCTACAAAATGGCTGGCGCTGCCCGCACCACCGGAAGCGATCAGGGGTATGGAAATCAGCTCTCTTGCTGCTGATAATTGCTCGATATCAAAACCCTGGCGGGTGCCATCGCTTCCCATGCAATTAAGCACAATTTCCCCGGCACCGCGTCGGGCAGCCTCAACAATCCATTCCAGGGTTTTATGGCCGGTCTGTTGCATCTGGTCAGGGATTCCAGTCATTTGCCGTGTAACCCATAGCCCATCCTGCAACACAGAGTCGACACCGACCACCACGCACTGGCTGCCAAAAGCCTCGACCAGTTCGTTGATCAGGCCCGGTCGTTGTACTGCCGGTGTGTTGATGGATATCTTATCAGCGCCGCGCTGTAGTACTTTACGGGCGTCTTCGACCGAGCGGATACCGCCAGCGACACAAAAAGGAATATCGATCACCTCGGCCACACGCGACACCCAATCGCTATCCACCGAACGGCCCTCCGGGCTTGCGGTAATATCATAAAATACCAGTTCATCGGCGCCCTCTGCACTGTAACGGGTTGCCAGCTCGATGATGCCACCCATCACGCGGTGATCCCTGAACTGCACGCCCTTGACCACCTGTCCGTCACGGACATCCAGGCAGGGGATGATACGGCGGGCCAGGTTGGTGCTCATTGCAGGATTTCCAGTGCCTCGGTGACGGTGAAAAGCTTGTCCAGTAGCGCTTTACCGGTAATCACGCCGGTAGCACCGGTGGTCAACAGGTCCTCAAGATCAAAAAGACTGCTGACACCGCCGGAGGCTTGCAGTTGCAATTGAGGGTATCGACGGGCGATTTCAGAATAAAGGTCCAGGTTGGGGCCATTGAGTGCGCCATCCCGACTAATGTCCGTACACAACAGGTGAAGCAAACCACCCGCCACCAATTCATCCAGCAACTGCCACATGTCCCTGTCGGCCTGATCGGTCCAACCATGGATTCGGGGCCAGGGAATACCATTCTCATCAAAGCGAATATCCAGTGCTGCCACCAGCTTCTCCGCACCGAAACTCTCCAGCCATTTTATAAAACTACGGGTATCAGTCACACACAAACTGCCAATCACCACCCGCGCCGCACCAGCATCCAGCCTGGTGGTGATATCTATTTCGCTACGCACCCCACCACCCGTTTGCACAGACTGCGGTGCCTGGCCAAGGAGTTTAAGCAAGGCTGAATTATCGGCATCCGCACCATCACGGGAAGCTGCCAGGTCAACGACATGCAACCATTCGGCCCCCGCATCTGCGTAACTGCGTGCCAAGTCTTCCGGCAAAGCCGGGTAATGAGTAACCTTGTCGAAATCACCGTGTAGCAGTCGCACGCAGCGGCCATCCAGCAGATCAATAGCAGGTATCAGTTTCATTATATTTCCAAAAAGTTTGCCAATAGCTTCGCCCCGTACCTCGCTGAGCGTTCAGGATGAAACTGGGCGCCATAAAAATTATCTTTGCGCACAATGGCAGCAAAAGTCTCACCATGTGTGCAAGTGGCCAACGTGCTATTTCCAATGGGGGCATAGTAACTGTGTACGAAGTAAAACCAGGGCTGTGCCGGTAGTCCATTGAGTAAGGCATCTTCCCGCTCAACTGTGGTTGTGTTCCAGCCCATGTGGGGAACCCGCACGCCTTGTGATGGCTTCAGCTTTTGCAATGTACCGGGAATGATTCCAAGACATTCAACGCTGTCTTCGCCCTGATACGATTCGGCCGATTGATCAAACAGTAACTGCATGCCAAGGCATATGCCGAGAACCGGTTGCTGCAATTCCCTGATGCAGTCAATCAAATTCAATTCACGTAAGCGCGACATCGCGGCACCTGCCGCACCGACACCGGGCAGTATGACCCGTTCAGCTGAGCGAATCGTCGCAGCATCTGCGGTAAATACCGGCTCTGAGCCCAGGCGCTTTAATGCATGTTTAACGGAGCTGATATTGGCACCGCCGCTGTCAATAATCGCCAGCATTACGCCAGTACACCCTTGGTGCTGGGTAGATCAGTACCCTGCCGGGCCAATGCTGGTCGCAGTGCCCTGCCGGCACCTTTGAACAGGCCTTCAACCATGTGATGGGTATTCTCACCACGTACTTTCAGGTGTAAAGCGCAGCGCAATGACTGGCTCAAAGACGCAAAAAAGTGCCGCACCATTTCGGTCGACATGCCGCCGACCATATCGCGGGGGAAATCTGCATCAAATTCAAATGCTGGTCGGCCGGAAAGATCAATTGCCACCTCGGCCAGTGATTCGTCCATGGGTAGCACAAAGCCATAGCGGCCTATCCCACGACGATCACCCAGTGCCTTGTCCAGGGCCTGGCCGAGTGACAACGCACAGTCTTCTACCGTGTGGTGCTCGTCAATTTCGAGATCACCCTTGCAGTTCAACAGCAGTCTGAAGCCACCGTGGGAAGCGACCTGATCCAGCATATGGTCAAAAAATCCAATACCGGTATCAATGTCATTACCACCTGTGGCATCAAGATCCACGTCTACCCTGATCTGAGTTTCATTGGTATCACGCTGTACGCTTGCCTGGCGTGGCTGTGTGCACAGGCGCCTGGCGATTTCTTGCCAGGCATCGCCATCCGGGCCACAAAGAATGCCACCGATGCCCATGTTTTCCGCTAGCTGCAGATCAGTCTGGCGGTCGCCGATAACCCAGCTGTCTTCAAGGTCCAGTTCGCCGGATTTAAGATAATCCAGCACCATACCGATACCCGGTTTGCGATCTGGTGAGTTCTCGTGTTCAAAGTGTGGATCAATGTGTTCTGCTGCAAAGTCTATGCCCTGCGAGGTGAACAAAGACAACATCTTGTCATGCGGAGGCTGGAAGTCTTCGGTGGGATTCGATGGTGTGCCAAGACCATCCTGATTACTGACAATCACGAACTCGTAGCCTGCCACCTTCAGTTTCAACAAAGCAGGTATCACACCATCAACCAATTCCAGCTTTTCCAGGCTGTCGATCTGCTTGTCTTCCGGCTCGATAATCAGGGTACCGTCACGATCCAGGAAAAGGACACGGCGTTTCACCAGGCTCATAGTTGCTCTCCGTATGCTTGCAAAGCCGTTTTCAGGGAGGCCAACTCTTCCACACTGCCAATGGTCAGACGCACACAACCCTCAAGCTGTGGTTGCGAACTGAAATCACGGATACGTATTCCCCGCCCGGCACACCAGCCTGTCAATTCAACTGCATCTGCAACACGGAGCAGAATGAAATTGGCTTTGCTATCCCAGAATTCCTCTACCCAATCACACCCTGAAAGAAACTCCCGCAGGTCTACCCTGCATTTCCTGACAGTTTCTACAAATTCCTGCTGGCGGATCACCGCTTTGCCACAGGTCGCTTGCAAGGCGGCATCAACCGCAGTGGCCGCCAGTGGATAAGGAGCAATCACACGTTGCAACAGGCCAATCACGGCAGGATCGGCAATGACGGTGCCGCAACGAACGCCAGCAGCGGCCCAGGCCTTTGACAGGGTTCGCAGCACCACCAGTTGCGGGTACCGGTCGACCAGCCCACTGGCAGATTCTGCCTTACAAAATTCGATATAGGCCTCATCAAGCACGACCAGGGCCTTGTCTTCGCATACCTTGAGTATCTGTTCCAACTCTCCGCGCTCTATCAGGTCGCCGGTGGGATTATTGGGTGTAGTCAAAAAAACCAGCCGTACATTGGCCTGGCTATCTATGACTTCTTCCAGTTTTTGAAAATCAATCCTGAACCCCCGCTCAGCCTGCCTCGGCACGTCAATTATTTTTGCTGCCTGGATCGTTGCAGCAATGCGATACATCCCGAAACAAGGGGTACACTCAACAACCGCATCCTGGCCCGGGCGGCAAAAAACCCGTGTTAAAAGATCAATCCCCTCATCGCTTCCACGTGTTACCAGCACTTTGGATTCATCGACACCATACAATTCTGCCATGCGGGACTTCAAAGAGGCGGGCTGTGGTGATGGATAACGATTCAGGGCGAGACGCTGCCATTCTGGATCTTCAACATGTGGAAATGGAGCCTCATTGGCATTTAACAGGATGCCATCAGCGGCAGCACCGCTGCGTGCCGACACATAGGGTTTCATGGCAACGATTTCCGGTCGTGCGATCGCATTAATATCCATTATTGCTGCCCCAGATTTTTATCACTTGGGTTAGCAAGACGGTACTCGACCGCCATGCGATGCGCGTCAAGACCCTCCGCCTCAGCGAGGGTAGCTGCACAGGGCCCGGCGCTGCGTAAGCCAAACTGGCTGGCTCGCTGCAAGGTCATACGACGCATAAAATCATTAACCGAAAGACCGCTATAGGCACGCGCATAACCATAGGTGGGTAAAACATGGTTGGTGCCTGAGCAATAGTCACCCAGCGATTCCGGTGTCCATGGGCCAATAAAGACCGACCCGGCTGCGGTCACCCGGTCGGCGGCCTGATCCGCATCATTACAATTGAGTATCAGGTGTTCAGGTGCGTACTGATTGCTGATTTCTACCGCCTCACTAATATTTTTTACCAGGATTCGTCCCAGGTATTGCAGGGATTCAGCCAGGATGGCTGCGCGTGGCAAGTTTACAGCCATTGATGGAATCAGGCGTTCAACTTCGTTCAGAAGATCCTGGTCATCACTGATTATAATCGCCTGTGAATCCGGCCCATGCTCTGCCTGCGACAGTAAATCCCAACAAACTGCGGTGACATCTGCACTCTTGTCTGCAATAACCAGTACTTCTGATGGACCTGCCGGCATATCGCGGGCAGCACCACCGGGTATGGCGGCTATTTGCTGCTTTGCTTCTGTTACCCAGGCATTTCCCGGCCCAAAAAGTTTAGCGCAGGCAGGAATGCTTTCAGTTCCCAGGCCCATGGCAGCAATGGCCTGAGCACCGCCCACTTTGAATACCCGTTTAATACCACAACGCCTGGCTGCAGCCAGGATCGCCGCTGGCACCTGCCCCTGTTTATCCGGCGGCGTACATAGCACGATGGCTTCACAGCCAGCGATACGCGCTGGAACCCCCAGCATGATCACGGTTGAAATCAAGGGTGCGGAACCACCTGGCACGTACAAACCTACGGGAGATATTGGCAGATAACGTGCCTCGCAACGCAAACCGGGCGTCGTTTCCATGCTCACCGGAACAGGTCTACCCGCGACGTGGAAAGCATCTATTCGTGCGATGGCCTCGTCCATGGCTTGAAGTACAGCCGGGTCTACCAGTGACTCCGCTGCTTCCCACTCTTCAGCGCTGACTTCCAGTTGTTCAAGTTTGACACCATCATATTTTTTACCCAGGGCAAACAAGGCGTCATCACCCTCTTCACGGACCCGGGAAATAATTTCACTAACAGCCTGTTGCAGATTGCCACTGGGTAATGGCGGGCGTTGCAATACAGATACACGCTCCGTCTCACTTGCCGCAGACCAGTCAATCAGGTCGGGAATACGAATGGTCATAAACTACCCCAGCATTTTCTCAACAGGCAGCACCAGGATGGCGGATGCACCAGCACCTTTCAGCGCCTCAAGATGTTCCCAGAAAACGGCCTCACGGCAAACCGCGTGTAATGCCACGCGGTCCGGGGCGCCCTCAAGGTTCATCAGGCTCGGGTTCTCAGCACCCGGCAACAAACGGGTAATTTCTTCAATGGCATCGCGCGGTGCGTTCAGCATGACGTATTTGCTCTCAGCTGCCAGCAGTACACCATCCAGGCGCGCCAACAAACGGTCAAGCATGGACTGTTTCTCAGCCGTCAGACTATCCAGCCTTCCATACAACGCTGCGGTGCTTTCAAACAGCACTTCCAGTTCAACCAGGTGGTTGGCCCGCAGTGTTGTGCCGGTGGATACAAGGTCGGATATCGCTTCAGCAATTCCAAGGCCCGGGGCAATCTCGACCGACCCGGAAAATTTGACAGTTTCTGCTTTGATGCCGCGTTTCCCGAGCAATGCTTTGGTTAAGGCAGGGTAAGAGGTCGCAATTCGACAGCCATCCAGATCAGAAGCCGATTTAACCGCCGAATCCTCCGGCACTGCCAGTGATAAACGGCAGCCACCGAACGATAATTTACGCAACTGGGTCAGTTCTTCACCACCATCACGTTCCAGCATCTCTTCTTCGGCAATATTTTCACCAACGATACCCAACTCACAAACGCCATCAAGCAACATGCGGGGAATGTCATCATCGCGCACCAGCAACAAATCAACCGGAAAATCCTTTCCATACCAGTACAACTTGTCTTTGCTACGTGCAAATCGCAGACCGCAACTCTGCAACAGTGCCAATGATTTCTCCGACAGCCTGCCGGATTTTTGTATCGCTACTCTGATTCTATTCATGTCTGTTCTGCCTGTTCTGCCTGTTCTTTCTCAATTTGTTCTGATCCAGCCTTCTCACGGCGTAATGCCAACCTGTAGCCACCCTCGCCCATATTCAAGTACCTGGCGACGCGGCCAATCGTGGTTACGCTGACACCGGTTATTTCACTGATATCCCGATAACTGCGACCTTCTTTCAACAGCGATGCTGTCCACCAGCGATCTACAATCGCTTCCAGCTCAGATGGAGTGCAAAGATCGAGAAGAAACTGACGTACCTCACCGGGCTTATCCATGGTCAGGAATGCCTTATATAAGGAGTCTGCTGCCGCCCTGAGTGCTTTCTGTTGTTGTTCGCTGTGCTGTTTCATGCTGTATCAGTGTACTAGTGTGTTAATACATTGACGCAAGAGTATAACGAAAAGACACACAATGCAACAACCGCAAAGCATTCAATTTACCTGGTATAGATAAAGAGGGCCAAGCTGTTCGCGAAAATGAGATTCAAGCCTGGAGCTTTATTTCTAGCTTTACATCATAAACATCGCATAAGTGCTTGTACTTTAGATTAATATAGCTTATTGTTCTTACAGCCTTGGCGCAGTTGAACCAGCTTTTTATCTGTCTTTACTGCGAGACACGGAGTGTCGATTATCAATAGGGGCGCCCGGGCCGCTTATAAGCACTCCCGACTCTTACTTACCCCCCAATCAATATCAATTTCTGCTTCCTTGAAAGCTTTTTTATATCTGCCTCCCGTTTTAACGCGCTGCTGCGATCAGGATGGCTTTCACGATAGACCACTTCTACCGGTTGACGACCACGGAAATAGCGGGCACCTTTTACCGGACTGCAATGCTCCTTGAAGCGGCGCTGCACATCGGTTGTGATGCCCGTGTACAAACTATCGTC
>Ga0164313_10003542_pt1 | contig 13900 bp, 9 predicted proteins | sample GuaBasSedimGuay4_FD_113735 | JGI IMG/M metagenome (GOLD analysis project Ga0164313, IMG submission 113735) | Subseafloor sediment microbial communities from Guaymas Basin, Gulf of California, Mexico - Guay4, Core 4569-4, 0-3 cm | ecosystem: Environmental > Aquatic > Marine > Hydrothermal vents >... | reverse complement strand
TGTTGTTTTAGGGAGTTGTGCCCTGCATTCAAAATATCCGTAAGTAGTTTCAAAATGTCCTTGTGTTCCAATAGCACTAACTTTTAGAGAATCATTTTCTATAAATGCTTTAATAAAGAGTTTCCCGTCTTTTATCTCTATGGCATTGGGTGTTATAAAGCCTGCACCACGGGGGCCAACAGCACGTACAGCCCATTTTGTGATGTCTAATTCATTTCCATTGAATTCATCTTCCCAAAATAGTTTATAGTTCTCTTTTTCTGGGTCGAAGGGTGTGTCAGATAAAGGTTTGAACAGGTCGATTTCATTTTTGTCTGTGGTAATTATTGCAGGAAGACGCCACAGTCCTCCACTATTTCCCCAATCATTCACTCTAACTGTAATTAAGTTTGAGTCACCATATTTAATATTGTCTGTAATTTTCGTAAACGAAGGTTTATCTGCGAAAGTAATATTGGCTTCTCCAAATGTGCTTAGGTGTTCCCCATTTACAAATAGGTCATACGCATCATTTACCGCTGCAAATTTTATCCATACATCTTTTCCTTCCCAGTTGGCTGGTATGTCAACAGCTTTTCTATACCATCCATACGAATCCAAATCTGGATAGCCCTGATTTTCCCATCGCTTTCCAGCATCCAGAATAGCCCATTGGGAATCGTCAAAATCAACAGAATGCCATTTTTTTGATATTCCAATGTTATTTTCATCGGGAGAAAAACGCCAATTCATGGACAGATTGATAGTCTCCGGTGAATTGGATTGTTGACAAGCCATAAGCAAAAAGAGAGTGATCAGGATACACATTAATTTTGTTTTCACCTGTTTAAAGTTTTATTATAGGTCTGTGTTAATTATATGCATGATGCTATTAGCAATATTCTATGGTATTTGTTGCCTCACATAACAAAATTTAATTCCCGATAAATCAGGATAAACTATCCTACTATGTGTCAAAACAGATATTATTTTATCATACCAGGTTCATTTTATTTCTTCAATTTAATTTTCTTATTCACTCTCTTCACCTTTTTAGCGTCTTCAGCTAATTTTATATCAACTGTACTTATAGCAAGCAGAATAATAGCATTACCATGCCCCTTTTTGTATTTAACAGCTTTTAGATTTACTTCTTTAATAAGCTCTCCATGACGCAGATTTTCCCATTCGTAAGCAAAAAATGTAATTGGCTCCTTATTATCTGAACCGGAAACTGAAACGGCTTCTGCCTCATAAGCATATTTATTTTGAGCATATTTAGATTTTCCTTTAAGCTTGTGGGCTATTCTTTCATGAACATTCCAATCTAAGATATTTATTCCATATCTAATTGGAATTGTAGCTATAAATCCATCTTCGTAAACAATCTCGTACCAGCCAAGAAGTTCAGCAGTATCATCAAAATTATAAATCTTTTTATAGGCTTTTGTATTAAACCCTTCGTTCGCAACAGCATGTAGAAATAGCAAACTGCCAATGTTCTTATTAATTGTTATTCCCTTAAGCCCTTTAGTTTTAGAATTGTCATTCAGAGAATAAACAACTGCAGCTCGTTTTTCCGATGAAGCTAAATTGAATATTTTACTATTTGCACTTATTTTACCTTTCAAAAGCTTAGAAACATCAATACTATCTATTCCGCTTTTTAGTGTTGAATTAAAATTTGCCTCTAAATCTACAAATGAAATTGGCAGGCCTTGTTTGCTTGGTGAAATTTTTCCACTCATTTCTTCCTTAATCAGGGGCATAAGTGCCTGGGAAGTATAAGCAACTTGCTCTGGAGTTTGATAATGTTCAGACCATAATAGATTTGCACAAGCTAAAAAATCAAACATTAAATCCTTACCTAAATTCGTTTCAGTTGTTCCGGCCCATGAGGAAGGTGATCCGCCCAGAAGCCCGTTTATTTTTGCCCGTTCATTCCATTTAATAATATCAGGCCTCAGATTTCCATATACCTGCTCAAAGCCAAGATCTGCTATCTGAACGTCATTGCCTGTGCCTTTATCTTTGGTTGAACCCCAAAACCAATTGAATATTAAAATATCTTTTGGGATAAGTTGTTTAACCTGGCCCTGTGTTAATCCACCCGGAATTTTGTATTCATATCCGGTATTGGTTTTCCATACCCGATGATCTTTTTCGCGAACTGATTCCAAAAGATGATCTCCCCAAATTGCTGTTTTAATCCCCTTTTTAGATAAATAACTATGTATTTTATTAATATCATCTGCAAATAATTCCCCATAGTCCTTCCCTCTGCATAATTCACACAGGTCTTTTTCCATACGCCACTCATCGTGACCAATATGAATTATTTTAGGCTTAATTACTTCAATGTATTCATCGAGAATCTCAAAGTAGTTTTTATAGTTTTCTGGTTTTAACGGGCAATAAGTGTCAGGGTATTCTATGTTTGGGATTTCAGCCAGGTCTTTATGACCAAAAAGCAAATAATAAGCATGTGTTAATGATGGTATTTCTGGAATAATTTCAATATTAAATTTTCGGATATATTTAACCAAATCGGCAACTTCACTTTTTTCAAGAATCTCTCCATCAGCATTATCATGATGTGAAGAATTTTGGTATTCATTGTGAAGCCCGGAAGGCCTGCCCCTTCTTGATAAGTCTAATTCTTCAGCAAAGCCAAGAGTTCCGACATTAAACTCCGGATGACTTTCCAGCCACATATTTGCATTAAACTCTAATACAACAGTATTGAATTTGTATTTGGCCATTAAATCACGGACAAATCTTTTGAAGAAAGGTATATTATCCCTTCCAGGCATGAATAGCCTAATTGCCCTGAAGGCGAGGTGAGGTTTATCTTCTATCCTTATTTTGGGTAGAATAACTACATTGTTTTCCTTTTTTAATAATTGCCTAAACGATTGAAAACCATAAAGCGCACCTTTATCAGTTTTTGCAGCAACAACAATTCCATTATCATTAACTAAAAGAACATAACCTTCCTCTCCAAGTTCCTTAACTTTTTTAGTCAGGGAGTTCTTTTCACAATATGTTTTCACCAATGGATTATCAAGTGTTCCAATTAGAATAATTTTTTGATTATTTGGTAATTCATTTGTTTTTATAATGCTTATTGGAATTCTGAATTTATTTCCAAACTCAGCCAGGAGTAATTCTGTAATTAAAAGATTAGCTTCGCTTCTATCTTCAGGAACAACAATAAGTGTTTTATTATTTAAAATTATATTTCCCCCGGTTATTTCAACTTTTAAGGGTATTGGAAATATAACAGGTTTTTCAAAACCTGCAGCTTCAAAAGCTATTACTAATAATAAAATGAATGAATGAATTATTTTTCTTAAACAATTTCGCATAATAAATTTCTGACTTTTATTGCGGGAAGAATTATCAACCCTTTTTATATTCATATTTCTTGGTGAAAAAAATAGTATTAACTGTTATACATTTTATCAGTTTGCTTGCCTGTAAAAATCAGCCATTTGTCCACATGTACAAACCCATGCTTTTTTAGTGCGGTTCAGTTCCCCGAGTAAATCAATTACAGGAAAAAGGAATTTTTCAAGTGGATTTTCCCATACAACATTACTGACTGCCAGGTTAACAGGATGACACAAAAGAGTAAAGACACTATTACTTTCAACTGCTTCTTTCATCCGCTGGCGCCAAATTGCCACACCACCTTTTGGTGTCCGAATAAAGGGTATCCCCCTACTCTGACAATATGCTTTTACTGCATCTACAAATGGTCTGTTGATATTTTTGTCTGCCATCCAGATTGGCCAGTCGAATGTTTGACTGTCAAGGGGAATTTCCACGATGTCATACATTTTATTTCCAAGGCCAATTTGAAAAGGCTGTGATCCAAATCCGTTGCCTGGATTTATAAAGTCATCAATTCCCACATGGCTGGCCCATTGTAAGCTTGCCTGTTCGATAGCATTATAAGAGTATTCATTAAAATGGCCGTAAGGTAAACGATAGCCTTTAACTGATCCCGGAAAATATTTTTCCAGGGCAAGGATCCCATCTTTAATTTGTTTGTTATTTACGTCAGGCCCGTAATGTCCCGCATAAACCTTATCCCCACCATATTGTTTGTTCAGGTCATGTACATATCCATGCGGAGCTATTTCGGAGCCTGCATCGAGAATGTGTTGAGCAAAGTCCGGTCCATGGTCTTCAATCATTTTCCCAACTATGTTAAAAGTTGCAGGAATATTATTGGTTTCAAGACGGGTACAAATCCGTTCGTAGTTAGAAATTTCCAGATCTATACTGCCTGTGCCGTTGCCATAGTTGCCTTCTACATCAAAGGTGAGTAGCAGGGCAGCTTTGGCCCCATTAGGAAATGTAATACCCTTTTTTAAGGGATAATGTACCTGCACTCCGTTTGGTTTCTGTCCACCAAAGGAAAACCCTCCGTATTTTCCTGAAGCGTGCTTTATGCTCTCAACCAAAGGGCTTTCTTCATTTTTCATTTTAGGGGGCTTCTATAAATTCATTCACATCAAGATTATTAGGGTTTTTCATAGACGATTCAGATTTTCATAGAACTATCAGAATAATTCAAGTATTTTTGAGGAAGTATGTGGGAAACCCTGAAAACCCTACGGGAACAAATATAATAAACAATCTGTCTTCGTTAAAATTTTTCTGAATAGCTATGGCTATTCAGAAAAATTTATGTCTTGCCTGCCTGACTGGCAAGGCAGGTATCTTGTTCATTCTATTTGTTTCTTGAAAGAAATGAATTTTCAGAAGTCCCCTTAGAGTTTAACTCGTTTTTCATATTTTTCCACTATTTGATGAATATCATGGGTAAAATCGGTCCAGACGTTTTCCCATTTCTTTTCACTGTCTTTCGAATAGTCGTAAAACTTTGTTCCCTCATCTACTTTTTCCTGCATTAGTCTGGGTAGTTCAGAAGTATTACTTAGCTCAGGAAACAATCCTTCCATTACTTTTGCATAAATAGGCAGCCCTGTCATATCCATCCAACGGAATGGTCCAAAAAGTGTAGCCCACCATCCAATATCATTTCTGAAAGAGCGGTCAACTGTTTCAATATCTGCTACACCAATTTCCACCAGATGTATTGCCTCCCGCATCATAGCATACATCATTCTATTGGAAATTAATCCTGAGATATCGAAGTTAAGGACTGTTGGTTGTTTCCCACAACGCTCACCAATATTTACAGCTAGTTCAACTGCATAGTCTGCTGTATCTTTAGCCCGGGAGATTTCAAGATATCTTGTAATTTCTGCCGGCTCACCCCAATGCATCCCAATAAATCTTTCTTTATTTGTAAGTTCCTTTTGAAGTAAGGAAATGGAGATGCCAGAAGTATTGGTAGCAATAACCACATCTTTTTTTACAACGGATTCAATCTCTCTATAAATTTTGCCTTTCAATTCTAATGATTCACCAACTGTTTCAATAATGAACTGGCAATCGCCCATGCCCTTTACAGAGTCTACATATTTAAATCTGTTTTCCCATCCCATGATATCTGTTTCAGAAATGATATTTATATCAATTAATTTCTGAAAACTTCCTGCAATATGATTCAATGTTTCCTGTTCACGGGTAGCTGTCCTACTATATGCAATTACGTTAAAGCCGTATCTGATAAAACAACTTGCAATACCCTGTCCCATTAAACCAAGACCAATTATGCCTATGGTATTAATTTCTTGCTTATTTTCATGCATCTTTTTTCTCCTGTTATTTTTTAATTAAACTAATGCGAACATTTTTAACTCCGGTAATCCTGGTATTGGCTGATGCTTTGTAGAATTCCCGGGCATCTCCTTCTATCCTTGCAAACACATTGATCCTGACAGGGCCTTCCGCCATGGTTGGAGTACTATCTTTATCATAGAACCAACAGATCTCCGATACATCATCATCCAGGCCATAGTGGTCATCCATGTTTAGCCATACATAAGCAATATCCCCCGTTTCAACAGCACAAGTAGCTTTTTCCCTTTCAATTTTTATATCAGTTGAAATCAGCATTGCGACTTCACTCCCTGAATAGCGGGCATGTGTAGCGATACTTTCCAGCGGCAGATGTTTAATAAGTTCATTGCAGGTCCGGGGCATTTCATCTTCCAGTAACCTCGCCCGGACTTTAATCTTTTGTTCTACAAATTCAAGTTCAATGTATTTTGCCATAATTGTTTAATCATTTTTATTGTTTACTACGGTTGGCTTTTTATACTTCATCATTATCTCAATACCACATTTATTCCGTGCCTTTGTTTAGTGTTGCATATATAAAATCATAGGCTTCCTGTCGAATTTCTTTAGGGAAATCGTGTTTGCAATCCGGATATTGTACCTGAAGTTTTTCATTTGCTTCGAGCAGCTTATAGATTTTAGCAGCTTCTGAAACGCCCTTTTTTACCCCTTTGACCGAAAAGTTACTATCATGTAGAGGTGAGTTTGAAAAGAAAGGCCGGGGAGCCAATGCGGCTACCACTTCATAAAAGTCGAAGGGAACAAGATCCGGATCGAGCTTGTAAACATCCCTGAGCCGGGGCATATAACGCGGGCTGGTCCATCCTTTGATATCTCCTTCATAATAATCATGAAAAGGAGTCCAGCCACAACTGGAAACGATAACTTTTAGCCGTTGGTCAAATACGCCAACAAACATAGCATTATGACCTCCCAGGGAATGACCTATTACACCAATATTTTCCGGATCCACATATACCAGCGATTCCAGGAGATCTACACATCGCATATGGTTGAATATCCCTTTCATTGTACCTGAAACGTACTGATCTTTATCAAAATCATATTCATAGTTGCCAAAAGACGGATAATCCGGGCACAGTACCACATAACCCCGTTGTGCAAGTTCCAATCCATACTGGCGGTTATCAAGTGGCCCTTCACCAGCTACAATTAGTTTTCCTAATGGTCCGGTTGGGTGCAATGCCAGCATGGCTGGCAATTTTTTGTCTTTTATGTCGGCAGGGATGTATAATAAAGCAGGAATCCGGTCTCCCGGCTCGCTGGCAAAAGTAATTGTTTGTCTTATGTAACCTTCCCCTTTGGTTTCACTTACAATTTTTACATCCAGGTCAATGAGATTATGGCGGTCTGGTAAATTGCCCATTGCCAGTTGCATCCCCACAAGGATCTGTTTGCGTCTTTTATACCAATCATCAGGGCTTGATACTGTTTCCAGTTTTCCATTCTCTCCACAATATTCGAGTAAATTTGTATGGTTGATATCTTGCTGGGCAACTATATAAACAAGAGGAAACAGGTTGCCGGCAGTAAGGAGGAAAAATAAAACAATAAATATTTTTGGAGAGAAAATATACATATTTTCTAATCCGGAAAGTCTTTTTTTTAAAATAATTTTACCAATCATCATATGTATTGGATTTGAAAAATAGTCCTATTCCAGACATCCCCTGCCTTCAATGGGCCAAACATCTTCAATTAAGTTATTTCGCGAAATCCACATTTTTGAATAGAAATTGTTTGTTGTACATCCATGGGGTGGAATAATTTTGATTTTATCCCCAATATTAACATCAATATTTTTAAATACTGTATGTTCCTCAGCAACATAAAGATTTTCTGCTTCAGGATAATCTATTATGGTTGGAACGCCATATTCAGCCCCCATACCTTTTAAACCTACATCAGTGGATATTACATTTCCACGTTTTGATATTACAGTAGTTAGAATATACCTTGCATTTAAAAATTCCGGACGTATCATTTTATATGCAGAATCCATTAAGGCATAGCTGCCGCACTGCAATTCATCAATACCATCCATATTTCCTGTAATATCATATGTCCCTGTTCCTCCCGATGATAAAAAAACAGTAAAACCATTTTGCTCAAGTAATTTTCTGGTCTTTAGCAGAGGTAGCATATCTTCTTTCACACGCTTTTCCCTTTCCTTAAAATCAGGTAATGTCACAATATGTCCTTCATAACTCTGCAATCCATCCAGGCGTAAACCAGATATAGCTGAAATTGTTTTAGCCAACTCTAATACCGGTTTTCCGGCCTGTACCCCACCACGGTTCATTCCAATATCTACTTCAATAAGAACGCCAATTTTAACTCCCAGATCTTGTGCAGCAACACTTAATTGTTCAATTCCTGTAATAGAATCAACTGCAACACTAACATTTGCGTTTCTGTTCATTAAAGCAACCCGTTTAGTTTTATCAGGCCCAATTACCTGATTGGCTATTAATACATCATTTACCCCGGCTTGCACTAACTGCTCGGCTTCAGAAAGCTTTGCACAAGTAATCCCTACATTATTAGGGTATTCCATTTGTAGTTTAGCCAGTGTTGCACATTTATGAGATTTGAAATGCGGGCGCAAATTGCAATTCTTTCCGTCAAAATATGCATCCAGTTTTGAAAGATTTGACACTAAATCATCATAATCAGCTATAATAGCCGGAGTTGGCAACACCTCTACAGACTTGCCAAACATTTCTTCTAAAATTGGGTTTTTAGTAATTACAGGTTCCATCCTACAGGCGCTTTATCATCATAAGCTACAACCGCACTTTTCTGCTTGCAATAAGCCATCAGTCCTTCTATCCCAAGTTCAACGCCTGTTCCGCTCATTTTGTGGGGAGGAACCGGAATTTGAGGATAACCATCCAACATACTATTTACCCAAATAATACCAGTATTTAATGCATTTATCATCCGCAAGGATTTACTTCCATCTTTAGTCCATACAGATCCTGACAAACCGTATATTACACTATTTGAAATTTTTACAGCTTCCGCTTCATCTTTAAATGAAATTATACTTAATACCGGTCCGAATATTTCTTCCGTTGCAACTCTCATTTTTGATTCAACACCAGTTAATATGGTTGGCTCAATCCAAAATCCTTCAGCCATAGAATTTGTAAAATTCATTTCTTTTCCACCGGTTAAGATATTGCATCCCTCATCCTTTGCTATCTTAATATATTTAAGAGTAGTTTCATATTGGTCTTTAGTGATCATAGGCCCGACCTGGGTATCAGCATTATCAGGATTGCCAACGATCAGATTATTTAGTTTTTCTTTTAGAATTGATTTAAACTCTGAAGAAACAGATTCCTGTACTAATAAGCGGGAACAAGAGACACATAACTGTCCGGCATTTATAAATGCACTTATGATAGCAGCATCGGCAGCTTTATCCAGGTCGGCATCCTCAAAAACAATTATAGCATTTTTTCCTCCAAGCTCAAGGTTAACTGATTTCATCTGATCGACAGCTTGTCTTTGAATTTGCTGGCCAATTGCCGTTGAACCTGTGAATGATATTTTCTTTACATCAGGATGCTCAATCAGGCTTTGACCGGTGGAAGAGCCTTTTCCCAGGGCTACATTAACAATACCTTTTGGGATTCCAGCCTCGACACACAATTTGCCAAACTCTACACTGGTTAATGGTGTATCCACAGAGGGTTTAATAATAATTGCATTTCCGGCAGCTAATGCAGGTGCAACTTTCATTGCTACATTTACCAATGGGTAGTTCCATGGTAAAATTCCAACAACTACTCCGTAAGGTTCATACATTGTAAATTGAAAAGTGCCGGATGAAGTTGATTTAACACGTCCTTCAATTTTATCTGCAGCCCCGGCATAAAAACGAATTATAGAAGAAGTTAATGGTAATTCGGCATTTTTTAATTGTGATATTGGTTTTCCCGTATCCATCAATTCAAGCTCAGCCAATCTGTCTGCATTTGAATCAATTAAGTCAGCTAATTTAGTAAGACAGTAACCTCTATCTGATGGTGACATTTTTTGCCACTCTTCAGAAGAATAAGCTCTTAAGCTAGATGCTACGATATTAATTACATCTTCAGAATTGCAACAAGATTGGTGTGCTATCACTTTACCAGTAGCCGGATTGATGACATTTACAACATCCCCTCCCGTAAATTCTAATTCCTTGCCATTAATTATCGGACAAACTTTTCTCATGTTCTTTCTTTAGATTGTTTAACATTTCCTTTAATTCAGCAATACCCTTATAAAGAACTTTTACTGACATGTAAGTAAATCCTACGATCGAAAACAGGATAACTATGCCCCAAATTGTAATCCACATGGTTTTATATTATTAGTTTTACTTCAATTTTATTAAAATATATTCCAAAATCATACGGTTTGTTCAATTCTATTTTTTGAATTTTTAAATTGATTTTGAATAAGTGAGCCTACCAGCATCCCAATTAATGCAAATAAAAAGCCTCCCCATCCGATTTCAGATGCCCATTTATTTTTAACTTCCTCAGATAAAACCAAATAAAGTAATGGAGGTATTGCACCAAAAGTAAATGCCAGATACGCACCGGCAGTCCGGGCCTTTTTCCAATATACCCCAAAAGCCATACTCACTAATGCCCCGGGAAGAAATAGCATCCCTGTCATTTGCAAATAAAAATATAAATATCCTTCAAGCTTATGGAACAGTGACCACCAGATAATAAAAATCATTACTGCTGTTACAGTAATCCGACTTACCATCAATTGTCGTTTTGAACTCATTTCTTTTTTTGTAAAATACTTAATAGTCACCCCAATAATATCCTGAGATACAACTGAACTCCATGATAATAAATAACTGGCATAGGTTGACATTGAGGCAGCCAACAGGCCGGCAAAAATTAATCCAATTATACCAGTAGGTATAATAGCCTTAAGTAAGAGAGGCAATGCATCTAATCCATCAACTGGTTCTGTAAAATATGCAAATGCCATAATTCCCCAGAATATTGGAAGAATCCCCCGGAATAAGAACATTAAACCAGACCATCTATAAATTTTCATGCCGGTCTTGGAATCTTTTGAAGAGAAAAGCCGAAGTGATATTGCCTGCCAGGCCACGAGAATTGCTGTCCATTCTAAAATCTGCCAAACAATAAATCCAATTCCAAACTCTCCTTTAAATAATGTCGGGAAAAATGGATTTATCCCTTTTTCGCCTAGCTTTATAGTTACTGAATTTACAATGTTATCCCAACCAATTATATAAACCCCATAAATAGTGATGAAAACCATACCAAAACTTAGTAATGCATATTGAATATAGTTGGTAAGGATGATAGAAACCATACCTCCCAACAATGTATATATTAATACCAAAGTTAAGAGAACTACCATAGTAACAAGTACATACTCTTCAGGAATTCCACTAATGGTATTTATAAATTTTGCTTCAACTCCAGGGAATACCCCAAAATTTAAAATACCACCTACTGCCATTAAAATTCCTACATAAAGCCGAACGCCCTTACTGAATCTTCTGGAGAAAAATTCAGGAATGGTCATTATTTTCATTTCAAGAAGGGGTTTGACGATGAAACCCGTTTTCCCAAGAAAATAGTAAACAATCATTGGAGGTACGGCGATAATCAAACTGGCAAATCCGGCTTTATAACCAAGTTCAGCATAATAGACATAAGTAATCATCCCGATTTCCGTACACATCATGGATATTATACCAAGGTTAAATCCCATTGTCCTGTTAGCAACAAGATAATCACCAATACCAGCTACATATTTCTTCATTAAAACTCCGGATAGAAATACTAATCCGATATAAATTGCTACAATTCCAATGTCAAAAAGGGTAAAATTCATAATTATTATGTTAACTTAAATGTTAGTATTTCAGGTTCAGGAGATGTTAATGTCATTTGAGATCATTATTCTTCAGGGGCATTAAAGTTGGCATTAATTTTTATTAATCCCAATTCTGAATCCCATTTTTCAAAATCATCCATATCTTCCAGGCCGGTAATGGATAATGCAAGAAGTAATTTTTGTACTTCAGGATTATTTTTTAGAGAACTCGATTTTGCATAATCAGCTAATATCATAATGTATCTTTCTGCCTCATCATACCTGCCTAATCCTTTTAAACAAAATGCCTGATAATAAATGGTTTTTAAATCTCTGAATTTATATGCAACCTGAAACTTACTATCTCTTTTTAACTTCAAAGCTTCCGTCCATAATTCATCTGCTTTTTCCTGATTACCCAATTTGTAGTTGCAATAGCCCATATAGAAGTACCTTCTGGTTTGTGTAATAAATAATGGGGAGTAGTGTTGTGCAATATTTTTAGGGACATCAATAGCATTTGTGAAAATCTCTAATGCTTCTTTGTAATTATTTTCTTTCAATTGGATGTAGCCTTTAGCCATTTTTAAATTCTTCCAGAACTCCCCAAAAGATAATCTATGTGTATCATGAAGGTCGGAATTTAATAATAAGGCTTCTAATTTATCATAATAGCCATTGCTCATATAGATATTCATTAATTTTGCTTTTAATGAATAAACATTATCAAATCGTTCATAATTATCTTCCAATAACTTTATGGCCTCAGTCACTCCTTTACTATTATGTATTTCATCTACATAATATTCAAAAATATAAGGATCGTTTTTATCAGTTTTATAAGCTTCCACCAAGTAGTTAAAGGCAGTATCTTTATTACCAATCTTTTTATTTGCCCGATACAGAGTGACTAACAATATTTTGTCCTTATAACCCAGTTCGTAAGCTTGTTTCCAACTGGAAATTCCTTCCTTCTCAAAATCATGGGCATAATAAAAATTTCCAAGATGATAATATAGTTCAGCATTTTTTGGTTCTTGTTTTAATCGTCTTTTTAGAATAAAATATTCTTCCAATCTCCAGGCAAAATCTGAAGAAACGGATTTAGTTTTATTTAAAGATATTTTTTTAGTTGTTAAGTATTCCAATTCTGTTTGGTACAATTTAATTATGCTATTATTTTTTTGAATTAATTTTAAAATTTGAGCTGCCTCCTGAATAAATCCAGCACTATAAAAATTGACAACTACTTCTAATAACTCCTCAGGATAATTTTCAAACCTTTTTATGATTGATTTAGCTATGGATTTATCTGAATTGTTCACTAAAAATTCTGTACAGAATACAAATGGATTTTCAGGATCTAATAATGATGCTTCTGAGAGCATCTCTTCAGATGTTTGAATATTACCAAGTTTGTTTTCAACAATTGCTTTATAAATATACCCTTTGAGAATAGTCCCGTTCAATTCAATGGCCTTGTCAAGATGTAACTGTGCTTCTTTTAAATTGTTACTTGTAATTGCCATTTCAGCTTCAGCAATTCTTGCCGGATATTCATATCCAAACCTGCCGGAATATCGAAGAAAATATTTTGCTTCAGTAAAATCTCCAAGATACATCAAAGTAAGCCCTTTATAATACAATGTCCGACCATCATCCGGAACCCGTTTTAATGACATATTAAAATGATCCAAAGCAATATCCAGGTTACCACCTCTGAGGTTCATTAGTCCTAATTCTGTATGTGCCCTTGAAAAACCGGGGTCCACTAAAAGGACTTCCTTTAAAACTTTTTTAATCTCAGGCAGATGATAAAACCAATCATTGAAAAGAACCTCTGCTTTTGCAAATAATCCCTCTGCAGTAAAATCTTTTCTTTCGATTCTTGAACTCTTGTGAGCATCAAAATAGCTATCATATTTGGGGGGCTTTTCAGCTTTTGATATTACATTTGAAATCAGCTCACCATTATTATTTAGTAGTAAAAGAGATATATCCTTGATTTTAATATTCGTTAATTGGAATTCTTCAGAAAGAGAAAAAGACGTTTCCGGTGAAAGGGCTGAAAGTTTTATTTCTTTTATTCTCTTGCCTTTTTGTGTTAATAAAAGTACAGGGTTATCATATTTTTGATTCACCTGAATTTTAATATTTGCCACAGCTACATCACTTGAGTTTTTATCTATTGTAAAATTAATTGCTGCATTTTCTGAAGCACCATTAAAAGAACCAATAGCCCCAACCGGATACCAGTAATGTGTAAATT
>Ga0164313_10003541_pt1 | contig 13902 bp, 10 predicted proteins | sample GuaBasSedimGuay4_FD_113735 | JGI IMG/M metagenome (GOLD analysis project Ga0164313, IMG submission 113735) | Subseafloor sediment microbial communities from Guaymas Basin, Gulf of California, Mexico - Guay4, Core 4569-4, 0-3 cm | ecosystem: Environmental > Aquatic > Marine > Hydrothermal vents... | reverse complement strand
CAATTGACTTTCCTCCTTGTTCCCCAGGATACCAGGCTTCTAAAATGGCAGGCACATTCTCTTTTATCCAGGGAATTGAGAATGGCTTACCCTGAATAAGTACAACGATCGTTGGTTTACCGGTAGATACAATTGCCTCAACGAGTTGTTGCTGTACTCCAGTTGGGTCAAGGCTACTCAAATCAAATCCTTCGCCACTGGTGCAATTCGTGTAGTCACGTGCTAATGACGCACTTGCCGTTCCAATAACGACTATTGCAACATCACTAATTTGTGCAGCTTTTACAGCATTTTTTATTCCATTTTTATCAAGGGAAACAAGGTCACAGCCTTTAGCATAGTTTATCCTGACACTTTCAGGCAACAGGTTTGTAATACCTTCTAAAACGGTTATTCCATCTTTGTTATCCCTGCTCCATGTATAATCTCCAAACTGAACCTGGTCAGCATTGGGCCCAACAATTGCAATTGAACCTAACTTTGAAGCATCTAAGGGGAGTAGTTCATCTTCATTTTTAAGAAGCACAATACTTTCATCAGCCATTTTTTTTGATAATGCAACATGCTCCGGAAGATGAATTTTAGAATTAATAGATTCTACATCAACGTAAGGATTTTCGAACAGGCCAGCCTTAAATTTCACATAAAGTATTCGGCTTACTGCCTGATCAATTGTTTTAATATCCACAATATTGTTTTTTACTAAACTATCGAGATGCTGATAACAATCAGGTGATGGGGCTTCTAAATCAATACCTGCCTCCAGTGCAAGTTTGGCAGCCTTTGCATAGCTATCGGCTACTTTATGAAAGCCGTGCAACATACTTACTGCTCCCCAGTCAGAATATACATATCCCTTAAAACCCAGCTTATTTCTAAGCAAGTCGGTATAAATTTCTTTCGAAGCATTGAGAGCTTCTCCATCATAGGAATTATATACGCTCATAACTGAAAGTACATTTGCCTCTTCAATAGCCGCTCTAAACGGGGGAAGATAAGTATTGTATAAGTCATACCATCCTCCCGGGGTTGAAGCAAGGTTTAAGCCGCCATAAGGGGCACAGTAGGTAAGAAAAGGCTTTGCGTTAGCGATCAGAAAAGTTCCATTAGGTTTATCACCCTCTTGCAATCCCTTTATCATAGCAACTCCCATTCGGGATGCTAAGAAAGGATCTTCACCATAGGTCTCTTCAATCCTTCCCCATCTTAACTCCCTTGCTACATCTAGATCAGGGCTTAAAACCTGCGATACCCCAATAGCTTTTACCTCTTTCCGGATAGCACATCCTATTTCCCATACCAATTCGGTATTCCAGCTACTTGCCATTGAAATTGATTGGGGGAATATGGTAGCTCCATCCTGAACAAGTCCATGCAGGCTCTCGGTCAAAAATATGGCAGGAATACCCAACCTGGTTTCTTCAACAAGATATTTTTGGATACGATTAACAGCCCTGGCATACTCAAAAATATTCAGGGTGAACCCGCTAATAGATCCAACACCATGAATGTACTTTTCAGAAGTAAAACTTGTTGTTTTTGCCTTATTATCTTCTTTTAGATCATCGCAATTGGCTTCAGATAGCTGTGCAATTTTCTCATTTAATGTCATTTGCCTGAGCAGGTCAGATACACGTTTCTCGATGGGTGCCCGGGGATTCTTATAGATATCCTTTTCAAACGCCTTCTCAGAACATGATAAAGCAATTATCACAGTTACTAAAAAGAAAGCTATTATAATGTTTCTCAGGTTCATATTTTCCTTCTGTTATTATATATATTTTACAGTCCATTTGTTAATATTGGCCCTAAGACATAGCAATGTCCTCAACAGTCTGTAGTGCAATGGCAAATTACCTACTTCCTGTCAGGATGCTTGCCCCATTCATACCTTCTACCGGGATCAAAATTTGGATTAGGCCCTGGGAATTCAGCGTTCACATCCTGCAGCCAGGCTTTTAACAGCTTATGAAGTTCTAAGGTTTTGTCAGGCATCAATTCTGCAAGGTTATCGGACTCACTAATATCTGAGCTAAGATCATATAATTCCAAGGATCCGTTTACCAGGTTTTCTATGAGTTTATAATCCCCATATCTCACAACACTTGCCGGCACATCATGATGATATACAGGATAATGCCAAAAAACTGGCCTGTCATAATTTTCTACAGATTTTGTAATAATATTGACCATGCTTTCCCCATCCATTTTTTGTATTGGATCCGATAAAACCCCGGCCAACTCAAGAATAGTAGGATAAAAATCAACACTGGTAATAACAGAATGATTCAAACTACCAGCTTGTACTTTCCCTGGCCATTTTATAATGAGGGGCTCCCTGATGCCCCCTTCGTAAACGGTTCCTTTTTCTGCCCTCAATGGTGCATTAGATGTTGCAATATATTGCATAGTATCTCCTTCATATATGTGCAATTTTGATTTTGCATGAAGCGGGATTTTATCAAACCTGCTTACCAGGCCTCCATTATCAGAAAAGAAAAAAACAATAGTGTTTTCACTTAAACCTAATTCTGAAAGTCTCTTGATTATGCGCCCCACACTATTATCGATATTTTCAATCATTGCGGCATAAACTGCATTACCCGGATATGCATCTGACTTTTCCTTTGCCAAATATTTATCAATTAATTCCTGTTGTGCATCCAATTGAACGTGAACATCATAATGTGACAGGAACAAAAGGAATGGTTTTTCTTTATTCTGCTCAATAAAAGACAAACCCATGTCAGTCAATGCTTCAGAAAGCACCTTACTTTCGGGTATTTCTTGTGGAGGGTTCATCCTGGATCCATAGTTAAAAAAACCACCTCCATCATAAACCACCTGTTCATCATAGCCTTGATTTATTGGAAAGAACTCACCCCGACCCAAATGCCATTTTCCAAAATAACCGGTAGCATATCCCGCTTCCTGCAGTTTTTCAGCAAAGGTTATATTCTCCAGTGGTAAATATTGCGTTTTGTTGATTGGCACGATAACTTCTTCGTAGGGCCGCCAATGACCCGTTATAAAATCTGTCACTCCAATCCTTGCCGGATATTGACCGGATTGAATACTTGCTCTTGTAGGTGAACACACAGGGCAGGCTGCATATGCATTGTCAAAGCGCATTCCTTCAGCTGCCAGCTTAGTAATGTTAGGCGCTTCATTGAACCCGTTCCCATAAACAGGTAAATCTGCCCAGCCCAAATCATCAGCCAGTATAAACACGATATTTGGGGGTCTTTTTTCCTGTAAACAGGAAGAGAGAGATAGCAATATTAAAAATGCACCTATTTTAAAACAACTTAACTTCTTCATTATATGTATTTTGGTTATCATTTCAAGGGTCTTTTTTTTATCATACCCCCCTTTGCATCTTTTATACTATGCATTATAATAAATGCATCTTCATCTATTTTATCTATCTCGGTGTATAGTTTTGCTAATTCCAACCTTGTTACCAATGTATAAACAACTTCAATTTCCTCTAAGGATTGACCCCGTTTACCAAAATAAATAGTACACCCCCTTCCCAGTTTCTCTATTATAGCCAACCTGATTTCTTCATTTTTATCTGATATAATTGTTACACCGACATATTCCTCTATTCCCGAAACAACAAAATCAACAGTTTTTGATGCTGCTAAATATGTCAACATTGCATATAATGAAATTTCAATAGTAAATACATAGGCGGCAACTCCAAAAATAAGAATGTTTAATATTAAAATTACGTCTCCAATAGTCAATGAAATTTTTCGGCTTACAAAAACTGCTAACACCTCTGTTCCGTCAATAACAGAGCCACCACGAATTGCTAATCCTATTCCAAGTCCTAAAAAGAACCCCCCAAAAACTGCAATGAGTAATTTATCTTCGGTAATAATTGGAAAAGGCATAAAATGAACTGTAACAGCAAGTAAGGTAATTGCAATAATGCTTTTCAAAGCAAACTCACGGCTGATAGAAGAAACTCCCAAAATTATAAATGGCAGGTTTACTGCAAATATTAAAACTGATAATGGAATTTTGGTCAGTTCGGCAATTATAAGAGAAATACCAATAACACCACCATCTATAAACATATTTGGCAGTAAAAATCCTTTTAATCCAAAACCAGCAGATAATATTCCCAATAAAATTAAGAAGCTATCACTAATCAAGTGAGTAAATTCAACTTTTGCATCCTTCATTTCCTCCTCAAATTGCTTTGAAGGAAGTTTTTCCTTTTTCTTTTTAAGTTTTATAATCTCAAGGATTATATATTGAAAAATTGGTTTCATCTTGATCAGTTACTAATTGATATTTCAATGGCACAAAAGGGATTTGGGCACAAATAATCTTTATAAATATCCATATATATCAGCCAAATAAATTAATAATAATGATAACAAAAAGGGTATTAACAGGTGACTGAATAATAATGAAATCATATTAGTAATAACTGAATGTTAGCTGATGTTATGATTTACAGTTTTGTTTTTATTCATTCCTTTTTAAATCCTATTTGCAATAAATACTGCAACTCCACCAGCAATTAATGATATTAATATATTGACAGAAAACAGCACTATATTTAGTTCATCCGTTCTCATTATTGAGTTTGGATCAAAACCCAGTCTGCCAAATGATTTTATAAAAAATATACTTCCAAATACTCCGGAAATAGTATTTCCTGTTATCTCAAAAGAATATTTCTTAAAAATCTTACCAAATATATTTGCTCCAATAATGCCTGCTAAAATACTTAGTAATGCTATAATTGTTTGTGTCAATTCTTTATTTTTTAATGGCCATAATCCATATTGTCAATTTTCCCTCCTAACAATCGTTTTTGAACAATTAAATAAACAAAAAGAAGTATAAATCCAACTATGCCCCATCCTAAAGCAACAGATAAACCATACTCACCAGCAGCAGTATTATAAATAGTTAATGAAGGATTTACCTCATTAGTTGAAGGCAAAATTACAGGGAACATAGAAGCAAGGGAAAATGTAATACCTCCAACAATTACTGTTATTGAAAATATAAAACTATGAATGTCTTTTTTAAACTTTTTAACAAAAAACAAACCGAATAATCCTATTAAATATATCAACGGGAAAATAACTAAATAGGGTTTATCTATAAAATTTTTAAAAGGGGCAGGGTTAACAATATGCCAAATAGATAATGAAAAAACAGTTAATATCAATAAGCCAATATTCAGATTAAAAACAACTGATTTAAGTTGTTCATTGATGGTTGAATTTGTTTTTAAAATAATCCAACTTGCCCCGTGAATAGCTAATGCAATTACTGAAATAAGACCAATTGTTAATGTAAACCAATCTATAACTCCCGGATGTACACTTGCAGGACTAAAACTACTATCCCACAAGGGTAGGAAAAAGTAATGTGCCTCATATTTTGAAATTCCATTTCCAACACTTCCTAAATTCACTCCTCTAACAATGTTTCCAAGAGCTATCCCAAAAAATAATGCCAATAAAAGGCTGGAAACACCAAAAGCTTTGTCCCACATATCTTTCCACATTTGAACATTAAACTGGTTTCGAAATTCTAAACCAATAGCCCTAAAAATTATTAGCCACAACACCATTATCAGAGGCAAATAAAATCCACTAAAAACTGATGCGTAAAAAGTTGGAAAAGCCATAAATAGCATTCCTCCTGCAACTACCAGCCAAACTTCATTTGAATCCCAAAACAAGCCGGCTGATTTGGCTATAACTTTTTTATCTTTTTCTTTTTTAGCGAAAAATAAATGAATAATTCCTACACCAAAGTCATATCCATCTAAAATAAAAAAGATTACCAATACGATACTGATTATTATATACCAAAATATTTCCATTACTTAATTTTTTTGTGATTCCGGACCAAGGTTAATAGTTTTCCCTACCAATATTAAAAATAACAAGCCCAACAATATGTACAAGCCGATAAAACCCAAAAGTGTAAATAAAGTATTACCTGAAGAAACTGTTGGTGATATACCTACTGAAGTTTTTAATAAACCATACACTAACCATGGCTGTCTCCCTAATTCTGCCGTGTACCAACCAGCAGTGGTAGCGATATAAGGAAAAGGAGTTGCAAACATAATTACCCACAAAAAATATCTCGAATTATATATCCTTTTTCGCCACAACAAGAATGCAGCAAAAGCCATAATTCCAATAAAAATGGTTCCTAAACCAACCATCATATGATATGAATAATATAAAGCAGGAACGTTAGAAGGAATTTCTTCTTCCTTAAAATCATTCATGCCTATTATTTGTTCATTCCAATCCTGATAGGTTAAGAAACTTAATATATTAGGAACGGCTATTTTATTATCTATTTTTTTCTCTACCATATTCGGTTGTCCTATCAATATAATTTCAGAACCACCATCTTCTGTTTCAAAGATCCCTTCCATTGCTGCAAACGCAGCAGGTTGGTATTTTACTACATTTTTGGCTGCCCAATCACCTGTTGGGAAAGCAAGTAAAAGGGAAGAGACCAAACCAAACACAACACCTGTTTGAAGAAATAATTTGCCATATTCTACATTTTGTTCCCTTAAAATATAAAAGGCACCGATACCAGCCATTACAAAAGCAGAGGTTACCACCGAGGCAAGTTGATTATGCAAAAAGGCAGGCAACAACCATGGATTGCTAAACAATGCTGAAAAATGAGTCAATACATATTTACCATTTTCTAATATTTCATAGCCAACAGGATGTTGCATCCATGCATTCGTAGCTAAAATAAAATACCCGCTGGCCCATGAGCCTAAAAACACTAAAAATCCGGTAAGGAAGTGTAATTTTTGTCCCATCAATTTTTCCCCAAAAATAAATAGTGCTAAAAACGAGGACTCCAAAAAGAAAGAAAACACTCCTTCCATTGCTAAGGTTTGGCCAATAATATCGCCCGTTAAGTCCGAGAATTTTGCCCAATTGGTACCAAATTGAAATTCCATAGGAATACCTGTTACTACTCCCATTGTGAAATTGATTGCAAATATTTTCATGAAGAATTTTGCAGCAGTATTGTATTTTTCAATCTTTGTTCGTAGATATTTCCCTTTAAAACAGACTATCATCAATGATAAACCCATTGTTAATTGTGGAAATAAATAGTGAAAAGTGATAGTAAATGCAAACTGCATTCTATCATAAAAAAGCATATCTTCCATTTTATTAAATTTGTTAAAACTACTTATCCTAAATATCAGGTAAGGGGTTTAGTAATGGTGCAGACCGCACTTATTTAGTACTTATATATAATTACTATCTTCGTTAGATTTGTCAAGAATACACCTATTTACTCATTATATATTGCAATCGTCCGCCTAAATAATTCAGGCAAGCTTTGCTAAGTTCAAAATTGCTTTTGTTTTTAATTTCCGGCATATCTATTCTGATTCAAGTTGAGGATCTTCATTATCGTCTCCCGGTAATTCTAATGCTTTTACTGACTGAATAGCATTCCCTGCTATTCCTTTAATTGAGCCATACATATCAATGGTATTGGTAACTACCTTTTCAATTTGTTTATCACGTTGTTTCCATATTCTTTGCATGGAACGTTTTTCACTTTCCAGATCAGATTTCATTTGGGTAAAGCCTTCAACGATGGCTTCTATTTGCATTCTGAAAGTATTGCTGGTTAAAAAAGTATAAAGCATATCCATTTTATCACCTTTGTTTTCTTGCGAACTAATTGCTGTGCTTAGCTGAACAATTGATTCTCTTAACACAGCACAAAGACCTTTAAATTCATCGTAATTACAAATCCAAATACCTTCCTTCAATCCCATTCTATCCATATCAGAAGGCATAACTTCTGTAACTAACACACCAATATTAGCTCCTTTATCTCTTATATCAGCTTTAAACTTTTCTATCCAGCTGGGCTGAAAATCTTTTGTTCTTTTACTTTCGTAATAAATAGTACCACAATTTTGATGATTACGTGTATTTACAAACTGAAGGCAGTCTCCTCCCCTTGCACCCTTCTTGATTTCCTCTATTGTGTCTAATGGAAACTGAGTAGCCAACCATTCTTCTATTGCCAATTCCTGAACCTCACCCTGCATTTGCATAGAACCCTGTTCCTGTTTACGCTTCATTTCTTCTGTTAGCTTTTTTTGGTCTTCTAACTGTTTTTGAAGCTCTTTAAAACGTAATTCATTTCGGTTTTCTTCTGCTTTCTTTATTTTCTCCCGCTCAACAAGAAGTGCATCATTTAGTTTCTTCTGGGCCTCTGCTTCTATGGCTTCTTTTAACTCACCTTTCTCACGTTTTAGTTTCTCTATTTCAGCCCTGGTACGATTGAGTTCCTTTATTTGTTCCGATTTATCATTTAACTCAGTTTGTAAAGCTTCAAATTGCTCCAATTGTTCTTCTTCCAACTTAGCTTTAAGTTTCTCTTCAATAGCTTTCTTTTCTTCTTTTAATTGTTTTTCAAGACGTTCCTGAAATAGTTCATTTTCTTGTTTTTTCTTCTGCTCAAATTCTTCTTTAGCAATATTCAAACTTTCAAACTCAGTTTCATACTTTTTCTTTTCATCTGCCAACTGAAATTGATATTTTTGCTTTATTTCTTCCTCCAACTGATGAGCCAATATATTCTGTACATCTATTGATGTGCCACAGTTAGGGCATTTTATCTGGGACTTGTTTTTCATTATAATTCAATTTGTTTCATCTGTACTTAAAGATTTATCTCAAGACAGTATTTTTTGAGTAAGCTAATAAATAAACCAGGAATACTATTTTATTATTACCAAATTTAAACCAGTTCTTGTAAGTCATCAAGCATTTATTTTAATTCCAATTTCAATTGGCCAAAATAACCTGCTATCAAAAGAACAAGGCTATTTTTAAAAATGGTGTTTCAGGCATTCATCCAGATAGGGATGATTTTTGGGTATAAGAGAAGCTTTGCTTAGGGTAGTTGCCACCATCAGGATAAATAAGCCCAGGAAACCGGCAAAGGCCCCAATTTCTAATAATCCAAAGTTATTTGCTTTGCTTACTGCCGGTAAAATCTGAATATAAAGCTCAATCCAAAGGCCAATCAAAACAATAACTGCAACTATTAAAATTATCATTTTATTCCTGCTCGGAGCCCGGGGCATCAACACCAAAAACGGAATAGCAAAATTTAGAATAATATCAACAAAGAATAGTGCTTTCCACTGGGGTTCCCATCGCAATGCATAATAGATGGTTTCTTCCGGAATATTCCCGTACCAGATAATCGTAAACTGCATAAACCATAGATAACCATATATTATTGACAGCATAAAAATATATCTTGAAAAATCGTGCAAATGACTTTTATTCAAAAAACTATAATATCCGCCTTTGTGCAATAATAAAATAATTAAAATCACAGCCGTGGAGCCATGATAAAAGGCTGATGCAAATGTTTTAAAAGAGAAAATAGTACTATACCAGTGAGGATGAATAGACATCAGCCAATCTATAGAAGCAAAGGTAAAAGTGACCGCAAGAATAAAAATATTAACTTTTGAATAAAACTCTGATTTCTCAAACCAGGATAAACCACCCTCCACATCCTCCTTCAGCGAAAGTTTACGAAGATACCTTGCCATAAAAATCCACAGAGAAAAATAAAGTAGGATCCTAACTGAGAAAAAGGGAACATTCAAGAAAACGGATTTATGCGCAAGTAACTCATCATGAGCAGTAGCACCTGCATGGGCCCAATGATAAATATGTCCCAAACCAAAAATGAGAACTATAAAAAAGATTCCACCTACAGGCAAATAAGCAACCACTGCTTCAGAAACCCTTTTAAAACCAGATGACCAGCCAGCCTGTGCAATATACTGCAATGACAAGAAAAAGGAGGCACCAACCGCAATGGATATAAAATAAAAATTATTCAATAACAAATTTGCCCATGCCTGATCCGGATTGGAAATGAACCCCCAAATAAAGGCAATAACGCCAATTGCAACCAGGGCAAATGCACTTATCCTGAGTTTTGAAGGAAAGGAAAATTTTTCTTCCATCATTAAAAATCTTTAAATTATATCAATTTTTTAATTATAAATGCTTTCAAAATATATTCCAGCGGTTAAAACCCTTATTATTGAAGTTCATTCCGTATATACATAATAATCTTCCACCTATCATTGGGGCGAATTTGCGATCCATGTGCTCCCATCAAGCCATAACCCACTGTAACAGAATGGTAAATTTCCCCATCTGGTTTTTCCAACATTTTCTTATTAATTAATGTTGCGGGTGGATATACGTATTTTCCACTGGTATGCAAAGAACCTTTTCCATCTCCTTTTTCACCATGGCAGTGAAGGCAAAAAATATTATACACTTCTTTTCCCCTTTCCAAATTTCGTTCTGTTTCCGTAAGTGGATTAAGTAACTCTTTTCCCGCCAGTTCCATTCCTTCCTTTGTGTTAGGATACTGATAAGGTACCATTCCTCTCGGGATTGTCCCCTCAACCGGGACCAGGTCGGTAATTCCCCCTTTTAGAGCAGGATTTGCCGTATGTGTTTCATAGGCTTTTGAATAATACATATCCGGGAAAAAATCCCAGCCCGGATTATTTCTATCCCTATCGCATGAAACAGTAAGCATTAATATAGCTGCCAATATGAAAAAAGTCAAACGAAAGTTCATATCTAATTTATTTAATTATAAAGTTGGTCCAAATTTTACCTATTTTAAAAACCTTATCTGTCATAGACCTCCACGGCCCCTGTGCTTTTCAACAAGGATTCAACCTTTTGCCTGTCAGTACCATCTTTAGGGAAAACAAAAACAAATTTATCATCTGTAGAGCGGGGATCAATAATATCAATTGTTTTTCCGGGGAAGATCTGTGCCCTTCCTATAAAAGTAGTGAGGCTCATTATGGTAACAAACAAAATAGTAAACACCAGGGTAACCAAAATAAATGAAGGAAAGGAATTCTCCGGTTTACCACCATAATTAAGAGGCCAGCTCAAAACAGCAGCATATTGCATAAATGCCAATATACTAAGACCCCCAATCCATCCATAAATATAAGCCGCAATGCTTAATCTTGATTTAACATCCTGAATTTCAAAAATCTCATGAATTGGATAAGGCGTAAAAATTTCCTGTATTTTTATCCCCTCATCCTTAAACTTCTGTGCGGCTTTAATGAGAGGTTCCTCATCATCATAAACACCGACAATATATGCTTGTTTTTCCATAAGGATTAATTTTAATCAGCCTTTGTTTTATTAAATTTCATTACACCTTTAATTTCACTTATAGCTATCATTGGTATATACCTGAAAAACAGAAGAATGCCCAGGATAAAAAATCCTAATGTACCTACATAGATCCCAACCTCAATAAGAGAAGGATGGTAAGGGGCCCAATTAGCCGGAAGAAAGTCCTTGGTAAGGGAAGTAACCACAATATTAAATCTTTCAAACCACATTCCTATATTTATAATAATAGATATAATGAACAAAACTGTGATATTGCTCCTTAACTTCTTTGACCAAAGCAATTGGGGTATCAGTGCATTTGAAATGAACATTGCCCAAAACTGGGGTGTAAATTCCCCGGTAATCCGGTTATGAAAGAAAGTGAACATTTCATATTTGTTGCCTGAATACCAGGATAAGAAGATCTCAGTAAGATAGGCCGTACCCATAATTAATGAAACAAACACAAGAATTCGCGCTATTGCATTAAGGTGAGAATCTGTTACATAATTTTCAAATTTATAAAACTTCCGGATAATGATCATTAGTGTCATTACCATAGCAAAACCTGAAAAGATGGCTCCCACAACAAAATAAGGTGGGAAAATGGTGGTATGCCAACCTGGCTCCATACCAACTGCAAAATCAGTGGAAACAATAGAATGTACAGATACTACCAAAACAGCAGCAATACCCCCTAATATAAAAGCCAGGGCTTCAAAACGAATCCATTCTTTAGCGGAACCTAACCAACCCATACTGAAAAAACCATATACTGCTTTTTTAACTTTTGAGGTAGTTTTATCCCTAATAGAAGCAAAATCCGGAATCATTCCCAGGTACCAAAATGATGCAGAAATCAACAGATAAGCTGAAATCGCAAGGAAATCCCAAAAAAGAGGAGAATTAAAGTTCACCCAAAGCGGACCCCGTGTATTTGGATAAGGTAGGATAAAATAAAAATTCCAGATCCTACCCATATGCAATGCAGGGAAAATTGACGCACACAATACTGCAATTACTGTCATAGCCTCAGCTGCCCTGTTAATCGAAGTCCTCCATTTCTGCCTTAAAACAAGTAAAAAGATTGAAAAAGCAGTACCTGCATGCCCGATACCAATCCACCAGACAAAATTAATAATTGCCCAGCCCCAGCCCACAGTATTATTTACCCCCCAGGTTCCAATTCCCTGGGTAATCGTAATATAAATGGAGTATATACCCCAAATACTCATTAAAGAGGCAAATCCAAAAACAACCCTCCACCAATTTGGCGACCGGGTTTCCAAAGGGCTCATCACGTCTCTGGTAACATCACCCAGGGTTTTCCCTCCTTCAACAAGTAAACCCCTAACTTCTGTTTTATACATATGAAAGTTTATTTACAAATGATTCTTTTTCTTTTAACTTACACATTTTAAGCATGTTTATCATGCCCGGCATTATTTATTTCCTCCGCTTTTATATTCCTTACTTTTGTAAGATACCCAACGGAAGGAAGTGTATGTAGTTCTTCTAACAAATGATAATTTCTTTCACTTTCAAACATCCTGGAAACTTTGCTTTCAGGATCATTCAAATCACCAAAGACCAAGGCTTCTGATGGGCAAGTCTGAACACAGGCAGGTTGAATTTCCCCATCCCTTAATGGCCTGTTCTCCAATTTCGCTTCTAATTTCTTTTCCTGAATACGCTGTGTACAGAAAGTACATTTTTCCACTACACCCCTCTCACGAACAACCACATCCGGATTTAAAACCAATCTGCCAAGATCTGAGTTTTGATTGTAATCAAATTTATCATTATCAACATATTTATACCAATTAAAGCGCCTTACCCTGTAAGGACAGTTGTTGATACAATATTTAGTTCCAATACAACGGTTATAGGCTATCTGGTTCAATCCCTCATTGGAGTGCATCGTTGCCGAAACAGGACAAACATTTTCACAAGGTGCATTATCACAATGCTGACACATCACCGGTTGATTTAAAACCATTGGTTGATCTGGTTCGTCAGAATAATACCTGTCAATTCTTATCCAGTGCATTATCCTCCTGTTCTTTACCTCCTCTTTCCCAATTACCGGAATATTATTTTCAGCCTGACAGGCGATTATACAAGCCCCACATGAGGTACAGGCATTCAAATCAATTGCCATTCCCCAATGATGGCCATCAAATTTAACCTCATTGTACAGGCTTACTTTATTTCTCTCTGCCTCTTCATGTGATTCATTCCCAGATCCGGGATTTTTAAGATATGCCTCCAGGCTGGTCTCCCTGACAATTGGCCGGCCTTCCATTGAGTGATACGTTTGTGTAAGGGCAAGGCTATGCTTTTTTCCGGTTTTTTTTACACTAACATCTTCAATACATAATTGTTGAGCCCCATCCACCAGTGTAACCAGTGGCCATGCATTAACACCCACATTATTGGCTACCTTACCGGTATTATCCCTGCCATAACCCAGGGCAAGTGAAACAGTACCTTCAGCCTGGCCGGGTTGTACAAATACCGGAACTTTAAGACCGGCTACTTCTACCACATCTTCATTTTGCAGTCCATTCTTTTCAGCAAATGAAGGTGAAACATTCAAATAATTATCCCAACAGGCTTTTGAAACCGGATCGGGTAATTCCTGAAGCCAGGGATTATT
>Ga0164313_10003540_pt1 | contig 13903 bp, 16 predicted proteins | sample GuaBasSedimGuay4_FD_113735 | JGI IMG/M metagenome (GOLD analysis project Ga0164313, IMG submission 113735) | Subseafloor sediment microbial communities from Guaymas Basin, Gulf of California, Mexico - Guay4, Core 4569-4, 0-3 cm | ecosystem: Environmental > Aquatic > Marine > Hydrothermal vents... | reverse complement strand
ATCGCTCATTTAGGGTCTATTTGGATGAATTTTATGCTAGAATCATGGAAAAGCTTGTTCCCTGGAAAAAATCTTAGTTTTTAGGATTTTTTAGATGCGGAGACTGTGTTTTTGCACAGTCTCGCAACGTGGGAACCAGTAGAAACACAAAAAATTAGACCTTACACTTCTTAGCAATAAAATCAATCTGCTCATCAAGCGTAAGATTCTCAACATCTACAACCACATCAGCCAATTTTCTATACGCTTTTTCTCGTTCATTATAAAGCTTCTTCGCCACTTTCTCCTGAGAAAAAAGTGGGCGTTTTGCAAGTTTATTTTCAGCATTTTTTGCTGTTTTCAAACGATTATGTATCCATTCAAAGGAAGCATCAAGCAGTACCACTGTTCCCAGTTTTTTTAAGTTATTTACCTTATAAAAGCCCCCACCACAGGAGATAAAGGTACCTTGAACACATTTTTCTATCCAGTCTGCAGTTGCCTGTTCCTGTGCTCTAAAGTATGCTTCACCCTGTTTGGCAAAGATCTTTTTAACTTCTTTGTTTTCTTTGGACTCAATGAGGTCATCTGTATCCATGTTATAGACATTGAATTTTTTGGAAAAAGCGCGTGCAGTGGTACCTTTACCTACGCCCATAAAACCAATAAGGATAATATTTTTTTTCAAAGTTCAAACCATATTGTATCGGTCAATGATCTTTTTAAGACGTTTGCGTAGGTTCTTCAATGCCCCTATTGCATTCTCACCATCAGCCATAAGTGATTCAAACTCATCAAATTGGATCTTCGCTACCCAACCGATCTTTGTATGTCTTTTGATCCCGACAAAACGTACTTCGCCATAATGTTCTTTCGCCATTTTGTAAATACGGTCTATTCTTTCATCCAACGTTTTTGTTTCTTGGCGCATTCTTGTCCTTTTTTATTAAAGTTTCTCCTTGAAAGATAGTAAAGCTACCTTTCAATACCTCTCACTTATAGTAAGAATAAATATATTTTGGCATAATTATAACATAGCAAGAGAGAAAATCTATTACAAAAGGATTGCACCATGGGAAATATACTCATTACAGGGGTAAGTTCAGGTCTAGGAGAAGCTTTGGTTGATGCCTATCTTCAAAACGGTGATACTGTGTATGCTATTGGTCAAACACTTCCACCAAAATTTGATCACCACCCCCATTTTTTCTTTTTTCCTTATGATCTGGGTGAGACATTTATACTGCAGGCTACGCTCAAAGAGTTCCTAAATCAGCGTTCTTTTGAAATCGTTATACTCAATGCCGGAGTACTGGGAGAGATACAAACCCTCTCTGACACAGACCTTTCAAATATTCAGAAGGTAATGGATGTCAATGTTTGGGCAAATAAAGAACTCATAGATACCTTGCATGCATATGCTTTTGTCAAACAAATTGTAGGTATCAGTTCGGGTGCGGCAGTCAATGGGTCAAAAGGATGGGGCGCGTATTCTCTTTCGAAATCCACACTCAATATGTTACTCAAAATCTATGCAAAAGAGTTACCCGAGATCCATTTCACCGCACTTGCCCCCGGGATCGTTAAAACGACTATGACAGATCATATCATCAATGATGTAGACGATCAGGTCTTTCCTTCTGCTAAAACGTTAAAAGAAAGCTATATCCAAACCCCTTCTGAAGCTGCAAAAAACCTCATCTCACTTTTTCCAAAGTTATTGGCATACGAAAGCGGAAGTTTTCTTGATGTAAGAACAATGGAATAAAACTCATAATCTGACAAAAATATGACAAAATACTGCTAAAATTCTTACTCAAAATAATTTATAGGGGTACAAATGAAAAAACTACTACTAATAGGGGCATTAATAAGTGGCTCTTTATTAGGGTTAAACGGTTGTGGTGGTGGAGGTGGAGGTACATCTTCTGATCCCGTGACCGTAACCCCTCCTGTAATTTCCGAATCTTCTGATAAAGCTGCTCCAACAATTACTCTGAATGGAGAAACTGAAATCACTATTGAGCAAAATAGTCCATATGTTGAGCTCGGTGCAACTTCTTTCGATGATTTTGATGGCAACATTTCTGTCAGCATTTCAGGAGAAGTAATAACAAGTGTTCCTGATGTGTATCTGGTTAAGTATTCTGCGACGGACTTGTCTGGGAATGTTGGAAGTGCAGAGAGGATTGTTACAGTTACCGTTCCTTCTGATCAGAACACTACAAAAATTGATGTCCTGGCTATCTATAGTGCTGGCGTGGATACTTTGTATGCAGGTGATGTAGAGACAAGACTTTCTCATCTTTTTGCAGTAAGCAACATGATCAGCACAGAGAGCAGAGCAGGAATGGAAATAGTTCTTGTTGGTGCTCAAGAGTACGCTCCGCTTAATGATTCAAGTAGTAGTTCTGATGTGCTTATTCAAGTGACAAACGATACAAATGTGACCCAAATGCGGGATGCTATTTCGGCAGATGAAGTTTTTATTTACCGTCCTTATGCAAATGATGGTATGTGTGGGCTGGCGTGGATCAACACGCCTCTTGATAAAGCTTATGCTGTAGCTCATATCACAGTAGACTGTTCTTCCGAGACTACGGCTCATGAGTTTGGACATAATCTAGGGATAGACCATTCACATGGTCAGGGTTCAATTGGAGGGATCTACCCTTACTCCTACGGACATGCAGTAGACGACTTATTTGGAACTGTGATGACCTATGCTGACCTGTTCAATGCTGAATATTTACTGGTGTACTCCAACCCTGCGCTAGATTGCAAGGGTGAGGCTTGCGGGATTGAGGAAAGTTATGAGGGTGAGGCAGATGCAGTCAAGACCATTTCTCAAACCAAATTAAGTATTTCTGGGTTTAACTAATGAATAAAAGATATATCCCTATTGGATCTTTTGTTCTTTTGATAGGGATTGCTCTGTGGATTACTTCAGTGGAGACAGAAAGCAAAAGCAATAAGGCTGAAGCAAAAGACACAACACACGCTTCTCTCCCCTCACCTAAACAGGTTATCCGAACAAAAGACACATCAGCGCCAAAAGTCTCTAAGTCTTCTGCAGGTTCAAAAAAAGTGGTTTATATTAAAGAAAAAAGAGTTTTTGATAATGCATTTGAACCCATCGATATTGCAGAATTGAGAACATCCTACCCTCCAATGAAAGGCGTTGAACCTATATCTGCATTCAAACTTAAACAAAATACAATTAAGGATCTTTACAATGGGGACACATTGGCTCTTCCTGAAATAAATGGCTATGACTATAGTCTAACAATAGAAAAAAGAGTTTTAAATACAAATGGCAGCGTAACGCTTGAAGCTTCTCTCGAAGGAGAAGACAAAACCCATCTATCCATTCTTACAGAAGGAGATAAAACCTCTTTCATTACACTTTCTACGAGTGAAGGGATTTTTGAGATTCAAACACTTAATGGCAAAGGCTATGTTTATTCTTCTACAGACATCAAAAATGCAAGAATAGATTATTCTAAAACGGATACTCTTATACCGCATCAAAAACACTAGAAACAAGATCCATCATATTTTGATCTTCATCCACTCGCCTTTTTGGAAGGTTCGCCATAACCATATTGCTTTGACAAAAGTGTCTGAGATCATCGCGATATATACCAGAAAAATAGACTCAAAATACCAACTTAATGCAAAGGCTGGAAGGATACGTACAAACCACAATGAAATAAGGTTTATTCTCAATGTTCTTTTCGTATCCCCTGCCCCTCTCAATGCCCCTGAAAGTACAAAATTAAAAGCCAGAGGGATTTGTGAAACCCCCACAATACGCAAATAGAGACTAGCCTCTTCAATAGTCTGTGCATCATCAGTAAATAACCATACTATTTTCTCTGGTACAAATATCATAAAAAATGAAAGAAAAAACATAAAACCGACGGTGTATTTAAGGACAAGCAGAACATCTTCTTTGGATTGTTCAGGTTTTTTAGCCCCCAACCCCTGTCCCATGAGTGCCATGGCCGCGATAGTAAACCCAATACCAGGCATAAATGCCAATCCCTCTACACGAAGTCCTATCTGATAACCGGCTAAAACTTCTGTGCCATAATGCGCAATGATCACCGTAAAAAGCATAAATGATGAAAAAGTAAGCATACGCTCAAATGAGGCGGGAATACCCACTTTAAGTGCGCGTGTTAAAAGTGTTTTTGAATAATGCCACTTAGCCATATAAAACATCTTTCCTTTGACATAAAGCCATAGATAAACCAATGTTTCTAAGATATTTACGATTACTGTCCCAAGAGCGGCACCTTCAACACCCATTTCAGGAAAACCAAAATGACCAAAAATAAACAAATAATTTAAAAATACATTCAGAAAGATAGAGCCTATTTTTACATACATTGGGGTCTTTGTATCACCTGAGGCATTGAATGCCGTTACAAACACAAGTTTTACAAAAACAAAAGGGAGCATCCATGTGAGCATTTGTACATAATCTTCACCTAAAATGATCACTTCTTGCACTGTGCCGAACCACACATAGACATTCGAGGCGAGAACATACCATAACAACATCATCGGCATAGAGAGAAAAAAAGCAAAACGAAGCAATGTTGAGAGTCCTGTTGAGGCACGGTTCATTCTACCCGCACCCACAAAGCGTGAAAGTAATGCAGAGGTTCCCACATGAAGCAGTGTCAAAATAGCAAATACAAAGGTGAGTGACTGTAAACCAAGCCCTACAGCCGCCACTGCAAAAGCAGAGATACGCCCTACCATAATGAGATCAGTTATCACTTGAAGCATATCTAGCAGCGAGTTAATTGCAGCAGGAATGGAAAGCTTTAAAACTTTTTGGTGTTTAGCCGGGAATAATCTTAAGATAAGTTTATCCTACCAACTGGGCAATATACACATACAAAAGGACAACAGTTAATGAAGCTGTAGCCATCATCCATGTTACTGCGATTAACATTTTACCGGCATTGAACATTTGTCTATATTTGTAAAGTAATACAGGAAAGACCACTAACGCCACAAACACAGGAAAATACATCATAGAACTCAATGCGTACTCTTTTATGGCAAATTGTACGGCTACAAATGAAGTATAGATAATAATGTAAACCATGGCAAGCACGATCATCTGTGCGATCATAAAAAATACTTTTGCAGCTGCCTTATTTTTCTTATCGTTATAATATTCCATGATCATTGTCCTTTATTTGGCAAGAGTACTGTGCGTATGGCTTCAACCAGAGCCCCTTTTTCCAAGTTTCGTATCTTTTCATCATACAGGTCAAAACTCAGTCCTGTTTTTGAGATCTCTTTTTGTAAAATGACTTTTCCTCCGTCAAGTTCAGAACTGACATAATGAATACTGACGCCACCATTGGGAAACCTGTCTTCATAACTTTTTTCAATGGCATTTAAGCCTTTATGTCTAGGCAAAAGAGAAGGGTGGAGGTTAATACTTGTAATCTCCTCTGTAAACACCGGTGTCAAAATACGCATGAACCCTGCAAGTATTGTCAAGTCTGCATTATATACTTTTAAGCGCTCTACTACCGCTGTGTCGAAGGATTCTCTACTCTTGTACATCTTTGAATCTATAATTTCAAGGGGGATGGATGCTGATTTGGCTACTTCTATACCCTTTGCACTTGGGTTATTTGTCAATGCAACGACAACTTCGAACTCTTTAAAGTGCAAAGTCTTGACAATATGGGCAAAGTTAGAACCTTTACCACTAAATAAAACCGCTATTTTCTTCATAATCGCATTGTATCCAATGCTCGGTTATATCAACCCATAACTGCAAAAACTATTAGGACGATAGTGTCCGTCACTTATGCGTCCATTTCTAATAACGCTATTTCCTGAATAATATCAGTAGGCAGCATCGCATAGGATGCCCCTTTATAATTATTGGCAGCCATGACCAATGCCAAGGAAGCCTGTATCGCCGCATCTATTCCTGTGTATCCTTGTGCCAATAAAGATACGATGAGACCAGAAAGGACATCACCACTCCCTCCCTTACTCAATTTAGAGCACCCCAAAGGATTAATGTACAGTCGTTCTTCTTGCATAATGAGCGTATTTGCCCCTTTGAGCATGAGTGTGACATGAGGATACCTGGCATTAAACATTCGCATCATTTCAAAACGTTTAGACTGCACTTCCGTAACAGTGAGTTGCTTACCTGTCAGTATTTTCCACATGATCACAAACTCCTTGGGATGTGGAGTGATCACAATTTCTCTCTCTTTTTGACTAAGCACAGATAATATCTCCTCACTCAAGAAACTGTCAGCATCCAACACTATGGGTAAGTGACTTTGTACGACATATTTTTGTAAAAATTCACTCTCAAAATGCCCTCCCAGTCCCATACCAATAGCTAAAGCCGAAGCATTATCTGGAACCACAGTTGAATGCATGAGATAAGGAGGCGGTGTGATCTTCTCATGGACGACCAGTGTTGTAAGTCCTGCACCAAATGAGGCTGAAGCCATCCCAGAGATGATTCCTGCACCCTCTTTTTCTCCACACAACACAGCCGCATGTCCAAAATTTCCTTTGTGACTGTTTTGTCTTGTACGTAAGGGGAGTTTCATATCACTCTCTTCAAGTGCAAAAACCTGGCTCTGTCCTCCATAGAAGAGGGAGCTCACTCCCAGGTCTACGCATTTTATCTTACCTACGGCATCTTTATTTTCATCCAAGTAGAGTGCTTCCGTCCGTGCACCCATTGACAATGTCACATCTGCCATAAAAGCCACAGGCATCAAACCATGCATGCCTGCTCCCGTAGGCATATCACAAGCAACTTTATGTCCTTTAAAACTGTTTAGCTGATGAATAATATGTTTTGTTTCCTCATTTAATGGCTTATTGAGTCCTGCACCGAACAGTGCATCAACAACAACATTTGCATCTGCATCTGTACCGGAAAGCACGTCTGTGACTTTAATGCCCAAACGTGTCGCGCGCATCAACTGAAGCTGTGCCATGTCAGACTTTATACCAAAAGGCATACAGAGTTTCACTTCATAATCCCCATGAAGCTGTCTTGCCAAAACAATACCATCTGCTCCGTTGTTCCCTTTCCCTGCAACAATAAGAACAGAAGCATCCTTCATAAAATGCTGCCGTATATAATTGGCTAGTCCTGAAGCTGCATGCTCCATAAGGATATCTTCTGTTAAACCATACGCGTCATAACACTTTTTATCTAACGCATAACACTCTGAAAATACTTTTTGCATAGTAACCCCTTCTGCTTTCTCAATTTTATCACAAATTAAAAAACTTTCGATATAATCCGATTCATATTTATCTATTTTGGACTAAACCTCCAAGAAATTTTGATAAGGAAGGGGGTGCTTTTCGATGCCAGGAATTATTTTAACACAACGTGACTCTTTTGATGACGCTTATAGAAAATTCAAGAGACAATGTGACAGAAACCTTATCGTGACAGAAGCTAGAGCTAGACAAAATCACGAAACAGAGACTGAAAAGAGAAAAAAAGAAAAGATTGCTACTCGCAAGAAAATCCTTAAAAAACTCTTCATGCTCAGAAGATACGAGTCTAGACTGTAATCAGTTTACCCTCACCTTTCCAACTCTTGGGAGTTGGAAAACTTACACACAACAAATACTCAAATTTACATTTTATTTACTAGAATTTCTCTTAACTCATTACACCTTATCTAACTTTTCGCTAAAATAATACCAATTATTTTTCCAAAGGTTACCCCTATGACATTTACAACAACCCTACAAAAAGACTCCATCAAGATTATGCTCCTTGGTTCTGGTGAACTTGGTAAAGAAGTGGCTATTGAAGCACAAAGACTTGGTATTGAGGTCATCGCGGTAGACAAATATGAAAATGCCCCTGCCCATCTTGTTGCAAACCGTTCGTATGCTATAGATATGCAAGATGAAGCAGCCGTACTTGAAGTCATAGAAAAAGAGAAACCTACTTATGTGTTACCTGAAGTAGAAGCTATCTCTATCTCTGCACTTATAGAAGCTGAAAAACGTGGTTTTCATGTCATCCCAAATGCAGAAGCGGTCAATAAAACAATGCACCGTAAAAATATCCGTGTATTTGCTGCAGAAGAGTTAGGACTTAAAACATCTGGCTACGAATTTGTTACAACATTAGATGGACTAAAAGCTGCTGGTGAGCGTATCGGCTTTCCTTGTGTCATTAAGCCAGTTATGTCAAGTTCCGGTCATGGTCAGAGCATCGCAAGAACAGTTGATGACATAGCAAAGTCATGGGAGATCGCTAAAGAAGCCAGAGGTGATGCATCTGAGCTTATAGTAGAAGAGTTTGTTCCTTTTGACTATGAGATCACTCTGCTTACTGTACGTAATGAAACCGGGACTATCTTCTGTGATGCCATCGGACATGATCAAAAAGATGGTGACTTCATTCTCTCTTGGCAGCCTATGACCATGAGTGATGCCGCACTGCAAAAAGCAAAAGATATCGCCAAAGCAGTCACAGATGGTCTTGGTGGTCGTGGTATCTTCGGTGTAGAATTCTTTGTAAAAGGAGAGGAAGTATACTTTTCAGAGCTTAGTCCCCGTCCACATGACACAGGCATGGTCACACTTATCACACAAAGCCAAAGCCAATTTGCACTGCATGTAAGAGCAGTGCTCGGTTTGCCGCTTGACTACACAACATATGGAAGCGGTGCCTGTGGTGCTTACAAAGCCAAAAATGAGAGTCATACTCCGGTACTTGAAGTACCAGACTCTGCTTTTACCAAAGATTCTTTTGTAAGAGTTTTTGGTAAACCAGAAAGCCATGTAGGACGTCGTATGGCAGTGAGTCTTGTGCTTGATGAAGTAGAAGCTGCAAAAACACGCGCTACTCAGATCGTAGAACAGATCAAAGATAAATAAGGAAGGTCACACTATGCGTTTTTTTGCCAGAGTTTTTTTACCCTTTTTACTGCTTGGATATATAGCCGTAGAGACCTATCTAAAATTACAAAACACTTCCTTATGCGGCGAAGTAGGTTGTAAACTTGCAGGTGAGCTTTTAAAGTTTGACAGTATCTATCTTCACTACTTTGGATTGGCCTCTGTGTTTGCACTTGTCATTTTGGGGGCACGTTCTATCAAAAGTAAAGTTTATGAAACACTCTATTTGATGGTACTATACGCTGCTATTGTCTTTGAAACAACTATCCTTGGATACCAGTTTCTTGCAAATCCTGAGCCATGTATCTTCTGTTTAGGTATTTTTTCTTCTTTATTGATTATTGCACTCTTTAGTCATTTAAAAAACTTTTTTGTTGTTTTGTCTTCTGTATTAGCTATTTATATTGCACTTAATACCCTCACTATCCCTAAAAACAAATCCTATGTCACAACTCCAGGTAATTACCTTATACAATCAGAGACTTGTCCTCACTGTATAAAAGTAAAAGCCTATTTTAAAGACAATAACATCAACTATACCCCTATATCTACCAAAGAAGTTAATGCAAGAGGCTTCTTGAAATTTGTTGATATTAATAGTATCCCAGTACTTATCATGAAAGAAAAATCAGGTACTACACTCCTCTCGGGAGACAAAAACATCATCGCATACTTTGAAAATCAAACGCAAGCCAATTCTGATGAACCTGCAGATACAGAAGTAACAGCATCAAGCAATACAATGGAATTGTCTACAGATTTTTTAAGTGCCGGAGGTGCAGATGACGGCTGTGCCCTTACCATCATCGAGACACCTTCTTGTGCCGATGAGAATACAACATCTCAACAATAAGGATAAAGAAATGAGAAAGCTTTCACTAAAAGGAAGAACCTACCCTACAGACCTCAACCCGGGAGGCACTGCTTTTGGTGGTTGGGTGATGTCTAAAATGGATAAAGCGGCAAGTATCGCAGTGGATGACATTATCAGGTCTTCAGCCGTGACTGTAACCGTTTCAAGGATCAACTTTCTGAAACCCATTCATAATGGTGATATTTTCACGATCTATACTGAAATTACTGCCATAGGGACTTCTTCTATCACGATCTATGTCTCTGTTGAAGTACAAGACCTTAATACGAACAAGTCCCATGAAGTCACTTCTGCCGAATTCAAATTTGTTGCCATAGACACAAATGGTAAACCTGTGAATGTCCGCTCTGTTTTACATGATGACATCGATGAAGACACAAAGATCCTACTACAATAAAGGAACCCCTATGAAAGTTGTAATACTTGATGCCAAGACACTTGGCAGTGACTTAGACCTTAGCATCTTGAATACCTTTGGAGAAGTCATTTCCTATCAGACGACTTCGGCAGAGGAAACACTTGAACGCATACAAATTGCCGATATTATTATTAGCAATAAAGTTGTTATTACTGCAAATATAATGTCTCAGACACCCAAACTAAAACTCATCTGTATCGCAGCAACAGGCATGAACAATGTAGATCTGGATGCAGCAAAGTTTCAAAATATTGAAGTCAAAAATGTCTCAGGCTATTCCACGAAATCCGTTGTGCAACACACCTTTTCTATGGCACTGTACCTACTGGAAAAAATGGCCTATTATGATGCATGCGTAAAAAATGCTACCTGGACAAACTCAGGACTTTTTACAGATATCAGCCATCCTTTTTACGAAATATCAGGTAAAAAATGGGGGATCATAGGATTTGGTACCATAGGACAGGGGGTAGCTAAAGTTGCGACTGCTTTTGGCGCAGAAGTCTCTTATTATTCTACCAGTGGAAAAAACCTTAACCATGCCTACCCGCATCAAAGCTTAGAGTTTATCCTCAAAGACTGTGACATTATTTCCATCCATGCACCACTGAATGACGATACCTATAACCTCATCAATGAAAATAACCTGCCTTACATGAAAGAGGATGCCATTCTTTTAAATTTGGGACGTGGAGGCATAGTCAATGAAATAGACTTGGCATTTGAACTTGACAGACGTACCCTGTATGCTGGGTTAGATGTACTGGAACAAGAACCGCTTACGCTAAACAATAGACTCAATGAAGTCAAATATAAAGAACGACTGCTAATCACACCACATATCGCCTGGACGAGTATAGAAGCAAGAAAAAAACTTCTTGAAGGTATTGTTGACAATATTAAAGTATTTATGGAGAAAGTATGATAGATATCCTGATTATCGGAAGCGGCGGTGCGGGGCTTACTGCTGCACTTGCAGCAAAAGATACTGAAGCTTCTGTCACGGTAGTAGGTAAAACCTATCCCACCAACTCTCAAACGTCTATGGCACAAGGGGGGATGAATGCAGCGCTTGGAAATGTGGGTAAAGACCAGGTCTCTTCTCACATTGCAGACACTATTAAGTCTGCACGAGGACTATGTGATGAGAAGATGGTACAGAAAATGTGCAGTGATGCACCACAAAGCATACAATGGCTTGAAAGTATCGGTGTCCCTTTTTCACGTCTGGACAATGGTAGATCAGGGAAAGATACTATCGCCCAAAGACAAATGGGTGGAGCTTCTGCCAAACGTGCCTGTTATGCGCAAGACTACACCGGGCTCAAAATACTCCACACCCTTTATGATACTTGTCTTAAAAACAATATAGACTTTTTGGATGAACATTATTTACTGAACCTTATCATCCAAGACAAGATGGTTACAGGAGCTACATTCCTTGACATTCGTACAGGAGAAGTCAAACAGGTCAATGCAAAATCTGTCATCATCGCTACAGGTGGATATGGCAGCCTCTATCATGGCTATACAACCAATGCTTACGGCTCAACAGGTGACGGTGTGGCTGCTGTTCTTCGTGCGGGTGGTGCAGTATCGGACATGGAATTTGTTCAGTTTCACCCTACCGCACTTAAAGGCTCGAGTATACTCATCTCCGAGAGCGCCCGAGGAGAGGGCGGCTATCTAGTCAATACAAAAGGTGAAAGGTTCGTGGATGAACTGAAGCCAAGAGATGTTGTCGCACGTGCTATTTTTACAGAATTCCAAAAGGGGCAAGAAGTTTTTTTAGATGTACGGCATTTAGGAGAAGAGAAACTCATGGAACTCCTTCCTCAGGAAGTGGAACTTTGTAAACTACATGAACATGTAGACCCCGCTACTGAACTCATACCTATCAAACCTGTAGCACACTATTCAATGGGCGGAATAGATGTAGATAATACGTTAGAAGTGAATGGTATCAAAGGATGTTTTGCTGTAGGAGAATGCTCCAATGCCAAAGTGCATGGTGCTAACCGTCTAGGGGGAAACTCATTGCTTGAGATCACAGCCTTTGGTAAGGTTGCAGGAGAAAATGCCAGCAATCACGCAAAAAGCATCGTACCTCACGAGACAAACAATCATCAACTTCAGCAAGATAAACACTATTTAGAGAATCTCTATGCTAAAGATCACACTATTAATTTCTACGAAAAAAGAGAAAGTCTAGGAAAGATCTTTTATGAAAAAGTAGGTATCGTAAGAGACAATGCTCAACTTTTAGAAGCAATGGAAACACTTAATGTGATAGGAGCGTCACATAGAGATATGGGACCTGCCGATAAAAGTCCTACCAACAACACTAACCTCATAGACTTCCTAGAGTTCTCTAACGTACTACAATTAGCCCCTACCATCATCTCCGCAGCACTCACACGTGATGAAAGCCGTGGAGCACACTTCAAGATAGGTTTTGAGTCACTAGATGACGAGAAGTTTAAAATGCACATCGTTTCTCACTTAGATAAGGACATAGAATGAATACATCCATTTATATCCCTGTAGGGGTCGAGCCCTGTCTCGACCCACGGGCAGACACAGGGGTCTGCCCCTACGCTGCGTGCAACAAGGATTTTACCTCATGCAAATAAATATTTTACGCTCTAATACAAATACGCAACAAACATACTCACTTCCCAACAAAGAAATAACACTGCTTAATGCACTCACCCACATCAAAGCTACGCAAGATGCAACACTTACGTTCACAGCTGGTTGTCGTGCTTCCGTATGTGGTACCTGTGCTGTCAGAGTCAATGGGAGAGAAGAGTTAGCTTGTGCATACAAGGTAAAAGATGGTGATGTGGTGGAACCTCTAAACTACCATCCCATACTTCGCGACCTCAAAGTGGACAAAAACAAAGCTAAAGAAACTTTGCTAAAAAGTACCGCATGGTTGCAAAGTTTTGAAGAGGCTTCACTCACACATAAAGATGAAAAACAGACAGAAAAACAGACAGACTGTATACTCTGTGACTCATGCTACTCTGCCTGTCCAGTCTATGCAGTAAACCCAGAATTCCTGGGGCCTTTTGCGCTCACACGAGCCTATCGGTATAGTACAGACAAGCGTGAGGACGATGCAAAAACGATCATTGATACTATTCAAAGCAATGGAGTATGGGACTGTACCTTATGTGGAGAATGCACCATGGTATGTCCTAAAGGCATAGACCCGAAAATGGACATCACAATGTTAAGAGGGGTCTCTGTGCAAGAAGGATACACAGATCCTACTTTTGCAACACAGAGTTTTGGGACACCTGATTTTGGGTTTGACCCGAATGCTGGGTTTTAATCAAATAATATAGGGAACCTCAAACAATGGGTTTTACAGCAGTAGGACTACTGACGCTTTGTAAAATTAAAAGCCAAGTCCTCATCAAAATAATATCTGAAATGTTTCCCCTCTTTGTCATTAATAAAGCTTTTTGCAGATAAAAAATCATCTTCCTGTGCATGGATCTGATATTTAAAATCTATGCCAGACATAGGCAATATGAGACAATCCTGATCAAAGGTATACGGTATCTCTATAGGGGGTACATTTCTACTGAGTTTACTGTATAACACATACTCTTTTTTGAAATCCAGTCTAATGATTTCTTTTTTAGCCTTCTCGGATCCATTTTCATTACAAATAT
>Ga0164313_10003538_pt1 | contig 13907 bp, 7 predicted proteins | sample GuaBasSedimGuay4_FD_113735 | JGI IMG/M metagenome (GOLD analysis project Ga0164313, IMG submission 113735) | Subseafloor sediment microbial communities from Guaymas Basin, Gulf of California, Mexico - Guay4, Core 4569-4, 0-3 cm | ecosystem: Environmental > Aquatic > Marine > Hydrothermal vents >... | reverse complement strand
GGGCGTCGAGCGACCAGTCGAGGCCCAGGCTGAAGACCTGGATGTCGGCCCGGTGGGTGGTGAGGCCGCGGCTGAAAGGCGTCAGCTCGCCGGCGGCGGCGGCGACCAGCAGGGCGCGCCGGTCGCGGCGGGCGGCCAGGTCGGGCTCCAGCGGCACCTGGAGGGCCAGGGCCAGGGCCTGGGCCAGGGGCGCCGAGGTCTCGCTGGCGGGCACCACGACCTCGGGCAGCAGCTGCAGGTCCTCCAGCAGGTGCACCAGCCGCTGCAGCAGGAAGGCCACCATGTCGGTGCGCAGCTCCAGCAGCTCAAAGCGGCCGCCCAGGCTGCCGTCCTCGAACCAGCCGCCGGCGGTCTTGAGCAGCACGCCGGCGTGCTGGATGTGGTGCCACTCGCGCAGGCCCAGCTTGGCCAGGCCCTGCTCCCAGCGCGTGGCGCGGCCCAGCAGGCGGTGCACCCCGTCGATGCGCTCGCGCTGGCTGTCCTCGGCGATGTGCTCGTCGGCGCGGGAGAGCTGGGCCCGGCAGAGCTCGGCCTTGCCGACGTAGAGCGCGGCCTCCGCAGCCAGCAGCTGGATGTCGAGTTGCTCCCCGTCGGCCAGTTCCTGGCTGGAGAGCAGGGGCGAGAGGGTGGTCAGGCAGCCGCCGAAATCGCGCGTGAGCAGCTGGGCGTAGGCCAGCTCGCGCCGGATGGCGGACTCGGCAGCGGGTTCGTCCACGCCCTTCAGAGCGGCCCTCAGGTAGGCCAGGCCCACGTCCGGGCGGCCGTGGGCCACCAGCTGCCAGCCCAGCTCGAAGAGCTGCTCGGGGCCCCTCTCTCCCTGGGCCATGCCCTCGAAGCGATTGGCGTCCGCGGCCGAGCCCAGCACGCGGCAGAGCTTGGCGGCGGCCTCCAGGGACTGCGTGGCCAGGGGATCCAGGGCCAGGGAGTCCAGCAGGGTGGCCAGGGCGGCGCGTACCTGCCCACGCCGTACCTGATCGACGGAGGTCTCGAAAAGTTCCTTGGCCCGGGCGCTCACGGCGAGGATTCTACCGGGAACGCCCGGCGAACGCCCGCCCGGAGCTGCTGAGATCCACTCCATGCGTCGCATCGCGGTCATCAATCAGAAAGGTGGGGTCGGCAAGACCACCACCACCGCCAACCTGGGCGCGGCCCTGGCGCGCCTGGGCCACCGCACTGTGGTCTGCGATCTCGACCCGCAGTGCAACTTGACCGTGCACCTCGACCTCGACCCGGGCACGGTCGAGCCCTCGCTCTACGACCTGTTTCACGGCAAGGCGGCCCTGGTGGACGTGCTGCTCCCGGCCGGCGAGCAAGAGGGCTTCTGGATCGCGCCGGCCTCGGTCGATCTGGCGGGCGCCGAGCTCGAGCTGGTCAACGCCGTGGGGCGCGAGGTGATCCTGCGCGAGGCCTTCGAACGCGAGGCCTGGCAGCGCGAGACCGAAGCCGAGTTCCTGCTGGTGGACTGCCCGCCCAGCCTGGGCCTGCTCTCGCTCAACGCGCTGGTGGCCTGCGACGAGCTGCTGGTGCCACTGCAGACGGAGTTCTTTGCGCTGCAGGGGCTGTCCAAGTTGGTGGAGATCGTGCAGCTGGTGCAGCAGCGGCTCAATCCGGCCCTGCGCATCAGCGCCATGGTGAGCTGCCGCCATGACCCCTCCACCAACCTGGGAAGGGCGGTGGTGGCGGACATCCGGGCCCACTTCGGCGAGGTGCTGCTCGACACGGTCATCCGGCGCGACGTGAAGCTGGCAGAGGCGCCCAGCCACGGTCGCACGATCTTTCAGTACGACCCCGAGACGCGCGGCGCCGCAGACTACCTCTCGCTCGCGCGGGCGCTGCTCGGAGAGCGGGATGACGCGCCGGCGCAGGAGGCAGCAGTGGAGGCTCCGCCGCCCGCCGTGCAGGTACCGCATGCGACCGAGAGGGACGGGGGCGCGTCCGCGCCAGTGCTGATGCCTTCCGAGCCCGTCAAGCCCGCGGAGGCTGACAAGTCTGCTGAGGCTGCCAGGGCTTCTGAGGCTTCTGAGGCTTCTGAGGCTGCCAAGGCTGCCAAGGCTGCCAAGGCTGCCAAGGCTGCCAAGGCTGCCAAGGCTGCCACGACTGCTGAGCCCACCAAGCCGAAGGCTCCAGCGACGGTCGCCAAGCGCAGGGCTCCGAAGCGCAAGCGTGCCCAGGCCGCGACCCGGGCCAGCAAGGCCAAGCCCGCGGAGGCGCGGCCTCCCGAATCAGAGGCTCCGGACGCCCAGCCTGCCGAGCTTCGCAACGCAGACCCCGAGTCACGTGCGACCGGGTCTGATGAGCCCGGTCAGGACACACCCCACACGAGAGCGCCATGAAGACCAGCCTGACCCAGCGCCTGCTGAGCCGGGACAACGCCCTGCCTATGTTCCTGTTGCGCGTGCTGTTGGCGCCGCTGCAGGTGCTCTACATGGCGGTGGTGACCACGCGCAACGCGCTGTACGACACGGGGCTGCTGAGCGGGGAGGCCGCCGGCGCGCCCGTGATCTCGGTGGGCAACCTGACCGTGGGCGGCACCGGCAAGACGCCGCTGGTGATCGAGCTGGCCCGGCGCGCCCTGGCCAAGGGGCGCAAGGTGGCCATCGTGACCCGGGGCTACGGCGCGGTGGCGGACGACGCCGGCCGCTCCGATGAGGCGGCGCTGATCGCCGAGCGTGTGCCTCAGGCCACCCTGATCATCTCGCCCGACAAGCTCACCGGCGCGCGTCAGGCTGCGTCTGAGGGGGCCGACGTGATCTTGGTGGACGACGGCTTCCAGCACCGCCGCCTGCAGCGTGACCTCGACATCGTGGTGGCGGATGCACGGGCGCCGTTTGGCAACGGCTACCAGCTGCCGGTGGGAGGCATGCGCGAGTCGCCCAGCGCCATGGCGCGCGCCGACGTGGTGGTGCTCACGCACACCGAAGGCCTCGACAAGTTCAAGCTGCACGACAGCAAGGCCAGCATCCAGGCCCAGAACCGCGGCGTGCCCATGGTGCTGGGGACCCACCGTCCGCTGGGCGTGCGCTCGGTGACCGAGCAGACGCTGAGTCCGCTGAGCGACCTGATGGGGCGGGACGTGTTCCTGTTCTGTGGCATCGGCTCGCCCGAGGGCTTTCAGATCACCGTGGAAAGCCTGGGGGCGGTGGTGACCGGTCTGATGCCCTTCCCGGATCACCACGCCTTCAGCGGCACTGACTTGGCCGAGGTGCGCAGCCAGGCCCGCACCGCGCGTCTGCTGTGTACGGAGAAGGACGCCGCCAAGGTGGCGCGCCTGGCCGGCAACGACGACGTGCTGTGCCTCGTCATCGACATGGAACTGGTGGGCGAGCTGCCGGCCCTGCCGGGCATCGACGGCTGAGGTCCAAGGGCGGCGCGGCGCTGGGCTGGGCCCTGCTCGGCGCGGCGCTCGCGCTGGCCCTGGCGAGCATGTGGCCCGACCTGTCGGGCGATTTTCGCCGCGGCTGGCTGGGACACAACGGGGCGCGCTACGCGCAAATCGCCCGCAACTATGCGCGCGACGGCCTGCTCAGCCACGGAGGCGCGCCACGCCTGGACGTGGCGGGGGCGGGCCCAGACGCCCCCGATGTCTACGCAAACCATCCGCCAGGGGTGGCCTGGCTCACCGGCGCGCTCTTTTCCGTGACCGGTGTGGTCGACGAAGGGGCCGAGCCCGGCAGCAGCGAGCGCGCGGCCCGACTGCTGAGCATGGGCTTCAGCCTGGCGGTCCTCGGCCTGCTGTTCGTGCTGACGCGGCGCGTGGCGGGAGCGCGGGCGGCCGGCTGGGCGGCGCTCTTCACCGCCGCCCTGCCCATGACCGTGATCTACGGCACGCACGTGGAGGTGCAGGGCCCGCATGTGCTGGCGGGCGGTCTGTTGGTGCTGCTGGCCTACACCCGCTGGCGCGAGGGGGGCTCGCTGCTGCCGTGGCTGGGGGCGGTGTTGCTGGCCTCGGCCTTCGATTGGTTCGGCCTGTACTACGCCGCGGGCTGCGCCGTGCACGCCGCGCTGGCGCCGCCACGACGGCTGGGCGCGGCGCTGGGGCTGGGCGCCGTGGTCAGCGCTGTGTTCGGCGGCTGGGTGCTGTGGCTGGGCCAGCTCCCGGGCATGACCCCGGGCCTCGTCTTCGGCGCCGCGGGCGTGCGCGTGGACGGCGGCTCCGGCGCGCTGCAGCAGGGCCGGCCGAGCTTGGCGCAGGAGCTGGGTCAGCGTTGGGGGGAGCTGTCGCTGCTGCTGCCCGGCCTGCCGCTGCTGTTGGCCCTGGCCCTGGCGCTGCTGTTGCTGCCCAGGCTCTTGGGCCGGCGGGCGCAGCCGTGCCAGGGGGCGGCGCCGGGGTCATCTGCGCAGGGCGCGTCGGTTTCGCGGAACAGCCGACCCGCCCACGCGGGGCTCGCAGGTCTCTCCCGGCGCTGGCTGCTGGGGCTGCTGCTGGCGCCGCCCGTGCTGCACTCGATCGTGTTTCCCGCTGGCCTCGCGGTGCACAACTACTGGGTCTTTGCCTTGCCCCCGGCCCTGGCCCTGGCCGCGGCGCTGTTGCTGGAGCGGCGAGCAGGGCGGGCGGCCCTGCCTCTGGGGCTGGTGCTGGCGGCCGCCTGGGTGGCCGCCGTGAGCGCGGCTCGCCTGCCGGAGGATCCGCTGCCGGCCATGGTGGGTCGGGCCCTGAGCCAGGTGCCCGTGGGCGAACTGGTGCTCACCAACTACGACGCCAACCCGCTGCGCTTCGGGCATCCGGGCGACAGCTACGATGTGCGCCTGCCCGAGGTGACGTTTTACTCAGATCGGGCCGTACGGGGGCGCATCGACAGCCCAGGCCGCCTGGCGCAGGCCCGGGCCAGGCTGCCCGCCGCGCGCTGGTTCCTGCTGGCGCCCTTCCCCGCGCCCCCCGATCAGGCGGCCCTGGAGCGGGCCTTGGTCCAGGCCTCGGCTGGCCCGGCCCAGGTGCTGAGCCAGGCCCCCGTGGTGCGCCTGTTTCCACTCGCGCCGTGACCGCCGGCGCGGGAGTTGCACCAGAAAGGCGGCGCTGTGGCTGGACGACAGCGCGGATGCAGGGCTAGGCTACGGCAGATTTTGGGATCGACCCTGAAAAGTCCCCCTCCTGCACACCCCAGGCGCCGATCCCCGCGGTGCCTCTGAGGACGTCTGATGAGCTCACCGAGCCAGGCCCCGCCTCCGGTTACGACACCCGTCCTTGAGGCCCCCAAGGACAACCCGTTCGAGGACATGCTGGCGCGTTTCGACGTGGCTGCAGAGCAGCTCGATCTCGACGACGGGATGATCAAGGTGCTCAAGACGCCTGAGCGGCAGCTCAAGGTCGCCATCCCCATCCGTTTGGATGACGGTTCCACCGAGGTCTTCGACGGCTGGCGCGTGCAGCACAACTCGGCCATGGGGCCGTGCAAGGGCGGCATCCGCTATTCGCCCCACGTCGATGTCGACGAGGTCTGCGCCCTGGCCGCGTGGATGACCTGGAAGTGCGCCATCGTCAACGTGCCCTTCGGCGGCGCCAAGGGCGGCGTGCGCTGCAACGCGCGCGAGCTCTCGCTGCCTGAGCTGGAACGCATCACGCGCCGTTACACCACCGGCATCATGGACATCATCGGGCCCGACCGCGACGTGCCGGCCCCCGACATGTACACCAACGAGCAGGTCATGGCCTGGATCATGGACACCTACTCCATGCACCGGCGCGGATCGCACACGGGCATCGTGACCGGCAAGCCCTGGGGCCTGGGCGGCTCCATGGGTCGGCGCGAGGCCACTGGGCGCGGGCTGCTCACCATGGTGCGCGAGGCCGTACGCACCAAGAAGATCGAGCTGGCCAAGGCCTCGGTCGTGGTGCAGGGCTCGGGCAACGTGGGCGGCACCATCGCCCTGCTGCTGCACGAGGCGGGCGTACGCATCAAGGCCATCAGCGACATCGACGGCGGCTTGGTCAATGCCAAGGGCCTCGACATCCCGGGCGTGCTGGCGTACCAGGAGAAGCATCGCACGCTGAGCGGCTGTCCTCTGGGTGAGGACTGCAGCAACGCTGAGTTGTTGTCGATGGAGTGCGACATCATGGTGCCCTGCGCGGCCGAGAATCAGATCACCTCGCGCAACGCCGAGAAGCTGCAGGCCAAGATCATCATCGAGGGCGCCAACGGGCCCACGACGGCCCGCGCGGACGCGATCCTGGACGCCCAGGACATCTTTGTGATCCCCGACATCCTGGCCAACGCCGGCGGCGTCGTGGTCAGCTACTTTGAGTGGGTGCAGGATCGCATGGGCATCTTCTGGGAGGAGCGCGACGTCAACAAGCGCCTCGAGAAGATCATGCAGAAGGCCTTCCGTCAGGTGCACAAGCGCACCAAGACGAGCCACGTGAACATGCGCACGGCGGCGTACATGGAAGGCATCGGCCGGGTGGCGCACATCACCCGCATGCGGGGCATGTACCCGTAATCCATCGATCGTCGCCCGGGGCCAGCGAGGCCACCAGCCGCCGCCGGCCGTGAGCCACCGGCGTGAGACGCAAGACCACCGAAGTCCAGAGAAGAGAGGAGGAGCCGCGCCCGTTTGGGCAGCCGGCTCCGCACTGCATATGACGCTGCGCAACGTTGCCATCATCGCCCACGTGGACCACGGCAAGACCACGCTGGTCGACGCCATGCTCAAGGACGCGGGCGTCTTCCGCGAAGGTCAGGAGCTGGTCGAGTGCGTGCTCGACTCCAACGAGCTCGAGCGCGAGCGCGGCATCACCGTGCTCAGCAAGAACGTGGCGGTGATGCGCGGCGACCTCAAGGTCAACATCATCGACACGCCGGGCCACTCCGACTTCGGCGGCGAGGTGGAGCGCGTGCTGCAGATGGCCCATGGCGCCCTGCTGCTGGTGGACGCGTTCGAGGGCCCCATGCCCCAGACGCGCTACGTGCTGGAGAAGGCGCTCACCTCGGGCATGCGCGTGATGGTGATCGTCAACAAGTGCGACAAGCGCGCCGCGCGTCCGGACGAGGTGGTGAACGAGGTCTTCGACCTGTTCGTGGAGCTGGGCGCGGACGACCATCAGCTCGACTTCCCCGTGCTCTTTGCCAGCGGCCGTGACGGCTGGGTGCGCGACCGCCCCGACGGTCCGGAGACCGACACGTCCGTGCTGTTCAGGGCCATCGAGGAGCACGTGCCGGACGCCCTGGGCGAGACCGACGCGCCCGTGCGCATGCAGGTGAGCTCCATCGACCACAGCGACTTCGTCGGGCGCATCGCCATCGGGCGCGTGGATCGCGGCGTGCTGCGCAAGGGCGTCGCGTTGACGTCCATGCTGCCCGACGCCGACGGCTCCCCCGGTCGCGTGGCTGGCCTGTTCGTGTTCGACGGCCTGGGCCGCCGCCCGGTGGACGAGGTGGTCGCGGGAGACCTGGCCGCCATCCAGGGCTACCCCCACATCACGATCGGCACCACGCTGTGCGACCCCGCCGCGGTGGAGCCGCTGCCCACGGTGTCGATCGACGAGCCCACCATCACCATGGAGCTGTCGGTCAACGACTCGCCCTTCAACGGACAGGAGGGCAGCATGGTCAACGGCCGCCAGCTGGCCGAGCGCCTGCGCCGGGAGCTGCGCAGCAACGTGGCCCTGCGGGTGGAGCCCGGGGGCGGCGACGCGGTCTTCAAGATCTCCGGGCGCGGCGTGCTGCACCTGGGCATCCTGTTCGAGACCATGCGTCGCGAGGGCTACGAGATGTCCCTCTCGCGCCCGCGCGTCATCGATCACTACGAGCACGGCAAGCGCCTCGAGCCGGTGGAGAGCCTGCAGGTGGACGTGCCCGTCGACATGGGCGGCAAGGTCATCGAGCTGGTCTGCAGCCGCCGCGGCGAGCTCGAGGAGGTGGAGTCGCGCGGCGCGAACAGCCGGCTCTCCTTCGCGATCCCTGCGCGCGGGCTGATCGGCATGCGTTCCAAGCTGCTCAACCTCACCAGCGGCGAGGCGGTCATGAGCCACATCTTGCGGGGCTTCGAGCCCTTCCGCGGCGTGGTTCCGCGGCGCAAGTTGGGTGCGCTGGTCACCAGCCACGCGGGGCAGGTCACGACCTACGCCCTCGACGGTCTCCAGAACCGTGGCGAGTTCTTCACGCCGACGGGCGCGCAGGTCTACGAAGGGCAGATCGTCGGCGAGCACTGCAAGGAGTCCGACATCTCGGTCAACGCCACGCGCGAGAAGAAGCTCACCAACATGCGCACCAGCGGTACCGACCGCTCGCTCAAGGTGGCGCCGCCGCGGACCTTCTCGTTGGAGGAGGCGCTGGAGTGGATCGAGGAGGATGAGCTGCTGGAGGTGACGCCGAAGAGCTTGCGGTTGCGCAAGAAGGAGCTGAACGCGACGGCGCGCAAGCGGGCGGTGCGGGCGACGGACGCGGCGCTGGACTAGGGGCGGGGGCGCTTGCACGCTGGGGGCGCTGGTTTGAGGCGCTGGGCCCTCCGCTCAGGCGTGGGGGGGGGCGCTGACACGCTGGGGCGCTTGGTTTGAGGCGCTGGGCCCTCCGCTCAGGCGTGTTGCAATGAGACGGGCTGCGCCCGCTCTTGCAGCCACGGTTCGCTGCGGGCCCAGCGCCTCAAACCAAGCGGGGTCACGCGTGGGCTATTGGGGGGGGGCTTGGTGTTGGGCTGGGGCTTGCAGGCGGTTCGGCGGGGGGCGCTGGTGCGTTGAGCGGGGCTGTCTTGACGCCCCTTCCTGCTACATGCCCTTGGTGACGGCTTGGGAGATGGTGGTGCGGTCGCGCTCCCAGGTCTCGCGCTTGGCGGGCAGGTCGGGCTCGGTCTGGAGCAGGCGGCGTTCGAGCTTGGGTGAGAGCGTGAAGCCGCGCTCGTAGAGCAGGAAGGGCATGTGCGGCTTGATGCACTGGGCGCAGGTGGTGCTCTGGTCCATCTCTTCGCGTGGCACCTTGAAGTTGGCGTAGCGGCGCAGCATGCGGTACTTGTCGCCGTTCCAGAAGGCCTTGAACTCGGGCAGGGTCTGGCCGGTGAAGTGGGCCAGGTCGTGGCCGGGTTCGGTGGTGCCGTCGCAGCAGGGCAGGATGCCGCCGTCCCAGTTGAAGAAGATCGAGCGGTAGAGCCAGGAGCAGGTGCTGACGTCGGCGCTGGGGCGCTCGGCGTTCGAGACCGTGCGCTCACCGCGGGCCACCGCCTGGTCCTGCTCGGAGATGTTCACGCCAGGTGACGCCGCCACCTTGCCCTCGCCGCGGTTGGCGTCGGCCAACTCGTCATCGCGCCGCGGGCGCCACTCCTCCTTGTGCTCCGGAGGGATGTTGGGGTTGATGAAGCGGATGGCGTTGACGCCGATGTCCTTGGCCATCTGCCGGGCCTTCGGGATCTCATGCTGGTTGTGTGAGAAGCGCAGGAACTGCCAGTCGACGAAGGGCAGGCGCTGGCCCAGGCGCTGCTTGGCGTCGCAGATGGCGCGCATGTTCTCCTGCGTCTTGTGGAAGTCGCCGCCGCGGTTGTACTTGTCGTAGGTCTCGGGGCTGGCGCCGTGGCAGCTCACGATCAGGTGCTCGAGGCCCGACTTCACCAGCTTCTCGGCGTTCTCCTTCTTGAACACGGAGAGGTTGCAGCTGATGGTCACGCCGATGTTCTTGTCGGCGGCGTAGCGGATCATCTCGTAGATGTCGGGGTACAGCACCGGCTCGCCTGAGCCGTAGAGGTTCACCCGGAAGGTGGTGGGCGCCAGGATGTCGATGATGCGCTTGAAGCAGTCGAGGTGCATCTTGCCGAAGCCGCGGCCGTCCTCGTCGATCTTGTCGCGGTCGCGGTCCAGGCAGAACGGGCAACGCTGGTTGCACACGTTGGTGGACTCGATCTTGAGTACGTAGGGCAGGCCGCCCACCTCGTCGTGGCCGCGATAGCGGGACCACTCCACCCGGACCATGTTCAGCAGCTTGCGCGGCGTGACATGGCGGGTCACCGAGAAGGCGTACCGACTCAGGATCTTGAGGTTGGTGAGCTTGGGGCCGGTGGTGGCGAGGACGAAGTTGAAGAGCTTCATAGCACCTGGATCGTACCCCAGGCCCGGCGAGGGGCCAACGCGGGCTCAGCTGTCGCTGGCCGCCAGGGTCAGCAGGGCGAAGCCCGTACACAGGGTGGGCGAGCCCTCGTACCAGCGCGAGCTGTGCTCGTTGGCCCATGATCCGTCGATCCGCTGTTGGCCCAGCAGGTGCGGCAACAGCTCCGTGCGCCAATCAAGCGTGCTGCCGTCCTCCCGGATCAGAAGCTCGTCGTCCACCAGCCTCAGCGTGCGCGCCATGGCCATGTAGTAGTAGTACAGACCGTCCCCAGCCCGGGCCGGATCGTCGAAGCCCGGGTTGCTGCGGACGCTGAAGTTGCGCGCCAACCAGACCACCGCGGCGGCCACGCGTTGGTCCTGGCTGGTGAGGCCGCAGATGAGGTAGGAGCGCGTGAGCGCGTAGGTCATGGAGCCGTAGCTGCGGGCGACGTAGATACCGTCGCCCACTTGATCCTCGCCCGCCGGGCTGTTGCCAGGCATGTAGGTGGCGCCGCCGTCGGTGCCGGGCACCGTCGTGCCGCCGCCGGCTCGAGGCAGGTGCGCGCCGCCCGCCTCACCCAGGTTCTGGTTGCGACGCAGGAAGGTCAGGGCCTTCTGGAAGAAGGCGTCATCGGGATCGAGGCCTGCTCGCTGAGCGGCACCCAGGGCCATGAAGGTGTTGGAGAGGTCGGGCCGCTCGTCGCCGCCGTAGCCCACGCCGCCGTAGTGCGGGTCGTCCTCGCTCCGGTAGCCCTCGCCCTCGTCCGCCTGGGCCGCCACCAGGAACGTCAGGGCCCGGGCGACCACCACGGCGTGGCGCTCGCGACCGCCGTCCAACAGCGCCTCCATGGCCACCGAGGTGGTGTAGACCGCCACGCCGTAGGTCTGGATGGAGCCGTCGGGGCGCTGCAGCGAGGCCAGCCAGTCCAGGCCCGGGTCGACCCATTTGGGAGCGGGGCGGCCGAGCATGTCGCTGGCGCGGATGGCGCCGGAGAGGCACAGGGCCGTGACGCCGGGTTCGGGGCCGTCCCAGCCGGGGGCGTCGAGGCCGAGCGTGCCGCCGCTCTGGCGCGACTCGAGGAACACCAGGGCGTGGGCCAGCGCGGCCTCCAGGGAGTCGGGTGCGGACTTCTTGGCGGGCAGGGGCGGCAGCTCGGCCACGGCGCCCGACGGCTGCAGCAGTCCGTGCAGCACGATCACGAGCTCCAGCCGCTCCAGCAGCTCGGGCAGGGGCGTGTCCGCCGATGCGGGGGCCTGCGGCAAGCTGGGCAGGACGCCCGGCCGCAGACCGCGCAGGCGCGCTGCCCGGGCCCAGCGTGTCCAGTCTGCTCCGGCGTCGACGGCGGGTGGCGCCACGCTGGCCGGGTCTGAGGCCAGCAACACGGCCAGCTCCGCGCTGGCGCCTGCGGGCGCCTCGGGCAGGCGCGGCGAGACGGCCGGGGGCAGCGTGTACAGGGCCAGCAGCGCCCGCGCATCGAGCAGGCCCGCGGCGTCGGCCGCGAGCCGGTCACGGGCACGGTTACGCGCCGCCACCATGGGTGGGGTGACGGCGCCGGCCAGGGCCAGCACGCGCCAGGCGTCCAGCTCCGGCGAGGTGTCGTTGGCCACGAGTTCGGCGGCGCGCCGCACGAAGGGCCCGTCCAGCTCGTTGTAGCGCCGGGGCGAGCGCCCCAGCAGGTCGAGCACGCGGCAGCTTCGGGCCAGCTCGCCGTAGCCGCCGTCGGCCTGCTCATGGGCGCGGATGAGCCGCACCAGGCCGTCAGCCAGGGAGCGCGTGTCCTGCGCTGGGGCGCTGGCCAGCGGCGTGAGCAGGGAGATCAGCAGCAGGGCGGCGCGGCGCATGTCGGGCTCCGGATCCAGGGGCCCCGGGTATATCAGGGGGGGGCGCCCCGGGTCGCGCGCCAGCAGGCCAGCGGCTTCAAGAGCCGGGTGCCAGGCGGCCCTCCAGGCGTCAGAAGCCCAGCAGCAGCAGGCTCGTCGCGGCGTCCGAGCGGGCCATGTAGTTGTCCCCCGACGCCAGGCGCGAGAGGGCTGGCCGGCGCTCGTCGTCAAACAGCTGGCCGAGGGCGGAAGCGGCGTAGGTGGTGGCCACGCCGCGCGGGCCGCGCGTCTTGATCACGTGCAGCAGGGGGCCCACGGCGTTCTCGTCACCCATGAAGGCGATGCCCTGGGCGGCCCAGGAGGCCACCTGGGCGCTCTTGGTGCGCTGCATGAGGTCGAGCAGGTCGGGGACGGCGGCGCTGTTGCCCAGGATGCCCAGGCCCAGGGCGGCGCGCTGGCTCACGTTGGGCGAGCCGCTCGCGCGCAGCACCTCCCGCAGCACGGGCAGGGCGTCGGGCTGGCGTGAGAGGCCCAGCGCCACGGCCGCCTGGCCGGCGCGCTGGGTCTGGTTGCCGCGGGCGTGCTCGGCCAGCACCGGAACCACCTCCGGCCCACCGCACAGGCCCAGGGCGATCAGATAGGCCGAGGCCGTCTCGGGGTTGGACTCCTTGGTCAGGCGCGCCATCAGCAGCGGCGCGACGTCGCCGGCGGGCTGCCTGCGCTCACACAGGCCGAGGGCCAGGGCCAGCCAGGGGCGCATGTCCGTGGACGGGTCGCGGAAGGCAGAGAGCAGCGCGGCGCGAGCCTGCTCGCCCGCCAGCCGGCCCAGCGAGATGGCGGCGAAGTGCCTGGCGCTGGCGTCCTTGCCGTCGAGCATGATGTCGATCAGGCGCTGGACGGCGAAGGGGTGCCCGGCGTGGGCGGTCAGGCCCAAGGCCACCACGGCCGCCCGGGTGGGCTCGAGCCCACCCGCGTCGAGGGCCTTGATCAGCACCGGCACCACGGACGGATCGCCCAGGCGCCCCAGGGCCGAGATGGCTGCGGAGCGCACGAACTCGGGGCGCCCGTCGTCCAGTGCCAGCCTGGACAGGGCAGGGATGCTGTCGGGCGCGCGGCCCAGTCCGGCGGCCTCGCAGATGGAGGTGAGCAGCTGCAGGCTGGCGTCGTCGCTCTCGTCGAGCAGACCATTGAGCACGATCGCGGTGTTGCCCTCGCCGCGCAGGGCCGAGGTCAGCAAGGCCGTGCCCCGGTCTTCCGCGTTGAGGCTGCTGCGGTCCAGCAGCTTGCGGCCGTAGGTGGCGTCCGAGCCGATGCTCATGAGCGCGTAGCGGGCGCGTCCGGCGTCCGTGACGCCCAGCGCCAGCATGGCCGCGTGCCGCACCGCGCGGTTGCCGTCGGTGAGCAGCTCCCGCGCCAGGTCGACCACCAGCGGGTCCCCGAGCTTGCCGAGCGAGACCACCGCCGCGGCACGCACGCTGGCGTCCGAAGAGCCCGTCAGGTCGCGCAACGCGGGCATGACGGCCTGCTCGAGCACCTCGTCCACCTCGTCCAGGCGACGCTCGCGCTGCTCGCTCGACTCGCGCACCAGGCCCTGTCCCGTGAGCGGCGCGTCGCCCACCCGGCGCAGCTCGATGAAGTCGAACTTGTTGGTCTCCCACCACATCAGCCACGAGTCGCGCACGACGTAGCCGGCCGCGGCCACGCGGGCCAAGCTGGAGGCCCCGGGGGCCTGTGCCGTTGGCACCTGTCCGCGGGTGCCTGAGCGGCGAGTGCGCGTCCCGCGCACGCTGGTGTCCGTGGTGGGCAGACCGGGCGTGTCGTCGCTGCCCTGGCCTGGCACCCCGGAGTCGGAGGGCACGTAGCCGGTCACCGGTCCGTCGCCGTCGCCCCCTCCGCCCCGCGTCGGAAAGAACGGTGAGTTCAGCGGCGCGTCCTTGCTGGCCGGAGTGCCGCCGCTGAGTTGGGCCGATGCGCTGGCGCTGAGCATCAGGCTCAGCGAGGCCAGGCACAGCAGCGCGGGGACGAGTTTCTGAGTGGCAAACACCATGGTCATCCAGTCCGGGAGGCTGGCTGGGAGGCTGGC
>Ga0164313_10003537_pt1 | contig 13907 bp, 11 predicted proteins | sample GuaBasSedimGuay4_FD_113735 | JGI IMG/M metagenome (GOLD analysis project Ga0164313, IMG submission 113735) | Subseafloor sediment microbial communities from Guaymas Basin, Gulf of California, Mexico - Guay4, Core 4569-4, 0-3 cm | ecosystem: Environmental > Aquatic > Marine > Hydrothermal vents... | reverse complement strand
GAACGATGGCTCGACGGACGGCGGGGCCCGCGCCGGGCCCACCTGGTGATCGTCGGTGACGGGGGCATCACGCGGGGCCCGGCGGCCGCCGCCGCGTTCGCCAGAGCACGAGCCCGGGCCGTCACCGTCTCGTTGATCGACGTCGCCGATCGGGCGCCCTGGGCGTACCTCAGCGAAGGCGTCACGAGTACCGGGGGGCTGGTCATCGAGGCCGGCGCCGCCGCCGAGGACGCCGGCCGGGGCCGCGGAACGGCGCGCCTCGAGGAGCAGCTCAGTCGCCTCTTTGCACCCGTCGTCGCCCGCCGGGTGACGGTGCGAGCCGGGAGCCGCCGGATCGCCCTCGGCGAGCTCAGGGCGGGAGAGCAGTTGGTTTTTGCCGGCCCGATCGGAAGGCCCGGCGCCTTGCGCATCGAGGGTATCGGCGACGTCACGACGACCCGACCAGGCGCGTCCCGGGCGGCGGGCCTCGCCGCCTTGGCCCGCGGAGACGGGGCAAACCTCGTCGCCGTCGACCGCGCCGACCTCGCGCCGGCAGCGCGGGCCGGGGACGTGTCATGCATCGACGGCCGCGGCCCCGCCCAGCGACCGAGCGGCGTGAGCTCGGACGCGGCGCCGGTCGCGCTGGCAGAAGCTCGGGCCTGCGCGCATTCGGCAGCGGCCGCCGCAACCTCGGGGCAACACCTCGTCCGGCGAGACCAGGAAACGACGAGCGCCGGGAGCGCGACGACCTCGACCCTCCGAGGTCGCGGCATCCCCGCCGAGACCGTGCTCCGCATGCTCCGGCGCCGGGTCCAGCCCGTCGCTCGGCGCTGCTTTCGCCGGGACCGGGCCGGGCGCCTCGACTACGCGGTGCGCGCCGAGTTCGTCATTCGACTCGAAGACCGGGAGCTGACCGAGGCCCGAGTGGACGGTGAAATCAGCGATGAGCTCCGAGCATGCTTGGCGAGCGCGGTCCACGACCTCGAAATCCCCCGTTTCCGCGGCGCGGTCATCGTGCGCTACCCGCTCTACACCGAGCGCGTGCCCCGCCCACCGACGATCGAGCTCGTTCCAGAGGTCGCCCGGCAGGTGGACGCGGTGACCATCGACGGCCCGGGCAACTGAGATTACCCTCCGCGGTCATGAGCACCCTCGAAGGCAAGACCCTCTTCATCACCGGCGCCAGCCGGGGCATCGGCAAGGCCATCGCTCTCCGCGCTGCGCGGGACGGCGCGAACATCGCCATCGCCGCCAAGACCAAAGAGCCCCACCCCAAGCTCGATGGCACCGTCTACACGGCGGCCGAAGAAATCGAAGCCGCCGGCGGTAAAGCCCTGCCCTGCATCGTCGACATTCGCTACGAAGATCAGGTCGAAGCGGCGGTCGCCAAGACCGTGGAGACCTTCGGGGGCATCGACATCCTGGTCAACAACGCCAGCGCCATCATGCTGACCGGCACGACCCATACGCCGATGAAGCGCTACGACCTGATGCACGACGTCAATACGCGCGGGACCTTCCTCTGCGGCCAAAAGTGCATCCCGCACCTGGCCAAGGCGGACAACCCACACATCTTGAACCTCTCGCCGCCGCTCCAGATGCTCGAGAAGTGGTTCGCGCCCCACGTCGCCTACACCATGGCGAAGTACGGGATGAGCCTCTGCGTGCTCGGCTGGGCCGGGGAGCTTCGGGACATGGGCATCGCCGCCAATACCCTCTGGCCGCGGACGACCATCGACACCGCCGCGGTGCGTAATCTGCTCGGCGGAGTAGAGCTCGCCAACCGCTCCCGGACCCCCGAGATCATCGCCGACGCGGCCCACGTGATCCTCACCAAGCCGGCGAAGGAGTTCACCGGCAACTTCTGCATCGACGACGAGACCCTCGCCTCGGTCGGGGTGACCGACCTGTCGAAGTATGCGGTAGACCCGAGCCAAGAGCTCGCCCCGGACTTCTTCGTTTAGTGCACTTCCAAACAGTGTTGGATGGAGTGTGAGACACAAGCGAGGTGGTCTCGGTTTCGAGCAGCCCACGGAGCCTACGCATCGTAGGTGAGTAGGCAGCGGAGAAAGCGAGACCAGATCGCGCCGTGGATCGCGCTCCAGGCGATACTGTTTAGAGGACGCCCACTTCGCCCTCCGACGAGAGGGCGCCCGAGGGCACCAAGGTGCCGGTCACCGTCGGCATCGCGCCGGGACGCACGTTGAGCCGGATGCGGCCCGCACCGCCCCCACCGCCCCCGCCGCCGCCGTTGGGATCGTCCTTGTCCTCTCCGTTGGCGCCGCGCCTGCCGTCCTCGGCGGAGCCGCGCCCGCCCCGGCCGCCGTGCATACCGCTGCCCGCACCACGAAGACCTCGCAGCTCGCTCGGCGGATCCCACCGACTTCCCGGGGATCCGTCGGGGTCCGCCTGCGTCCCGCCGCCACCGCCTCCCCCGGGGGCGCCCACGGTCCCCGCGATCGAGATGGCGGCCGCCTCGAGTAGTACGCTGCCCCCAGCGCCGCCGCCGCCGCCGCCTCCCCTGTTTCCGCTCGCGCCGTAGCCACCCTCGCCGCTGGCGTCGATGATCGCGCTCGTGGTGACCGTGAGCGTGCCTCCGGCGCTTATCTGCAACGCTCCACCGCCATCGCCTCCGGCGGCGATCTCGTCTGCCCCCGCGCCGCCCGCCGAGCCACCGTAGAGCGGCACGAGGCCCTCGTCGCCGTAGACCGGACCGGGGTCGCCCGGAGTTCCTCCTCGACCCGCGCTACCGCCCTGTCCACCCGGAGAGCCGTAGCTTCCCCCGCCGCCGCCGCCCCGCCGGCTCGAGTCCGCGTTGCCCTCTCCGCCGCCGCCGAAGCCCTCGCCATCGGTGCCCTCGAATCCTCCCCCCCCGGCCGGGGCATGGACGAAGACCTCAGCGCCGTCGGTGTCCAGAAGCCACTCCGCGCGGGCGTTGATGCGGCCTTCTACCAGAACGTCGCCCTCCACCAAGACGACCGCTGCACGCGTGCCGACAAAATGGATGGTGCCCATCGCGCCGACCGTCAGCGAGTCCATCACCCAGACGGCGAGGTCCGGGATTTCGGCGCCGCTCGGGGTCTCGGAGCCCTCGCCCCCCCGCTGCTCGTGATAGATGCCTGCGTCCACCGACCCCGACGCTGACATGCGAACCAGGGTGCGCTCTCCGGTGGCGGGGTTGTAGCGATCGATCCGGCCGCCGTCGTCGGTGTCGAAGATCAACACCTCCGGTGCGGTCACGCCGACCGCGAGGCCGGAGGTGCCGGAATCCAACGCAACCGACCCGCCAACGTTCGACGGTACGAGGACACGGCATTCGATGCTCGTCGGATCGCAACCCAGGGGACAGGCCTCCCGTACTTCGCCCCCCGCGCAGGTGACGCGGTCATCCCCGTCGCACGTTTCGACGCAGGCGAGAACGCAGCTGCCCGTCGTTCCGCCGCCGCCTGGCTCGCAATGCTCGCCCATGCCGCAGGGCACCGGCGCATCCTCCATCCCGGTAGCATCGCAGGCGATGATGGCCTCTCCCGCGTCGTCGCAGCGGGAGGTGCCGGGCAAGCATGCCCCGCACCCGGCGCCGCCCATGCCGTCGTCGCTGCAAGTGCCGGCGGTGCAGGTCGCGGCCGGGATCTCGTCGCCGGTGGTTTCGCAGGTGAGGATGACATCCCCGTCGCAGCGCCTCGTCCCCGGATCACATACCCAACAGCTCTCTGCCCGCGGCGTGCAGCCAAACGCGCAGCTCTCGGTGGTCGGCGCTCCGTCCGCGCAACTCAGCAAGTGCGTGCCGGCGCCGTTGCAGATCGCCGCCGCGTCTGACTCGGGGCAGGAGTCGCCAACGATTGCGCTCGTGTCCAGGCTGCAGCCAGGGAGGGAGATGACGAGGACAGCCAGGAGCAAAGGGATGAGCAAAGGGCGGAGGTGACGGAGCATGGAACGAGGATCAGCCTCGGGGCTCGGCGATGCAACAACGCCGCAGGCCCGGAGTTTTTGGGGCGAGGATCTGCATTTGGGCCCCTCCCGGGCGGCCGGCCATCGCGACTCGTTTTCCGCCGACGTCGAGCCTAGAGCTTCGAGGACGTCAGGGATTCATTTTCGGCGGTGGAGAGCGGCAGGTGGATGCCGCACTCCCGCTTCTTCCCGAGCATGCGGCCCTCGCGGGGATCCTGGTCGGGGAGCGTCGGCAGGGTCGAATGCCAGTCGCCGAGGGACCGATATCCCTCCGCTACCAGCGGATGCAGCGGAAGGTCGTGACGCTCGATGTAGGCGTCGACGTCGGCGTCGGTGAAATCGAGGATGGGGTGGACCTTGACCCGTCCATCTTGGATACCGACGCGACGGAGGCTCCGGCGGTGTTCGGTCTGGCCGCCCCGGAGCCCCGCCATCCACGCCTCGGCCGAGAGATCCCGGAGCGCCCGTTGCATCGGCTCGACCTTGTTGATGCGCAGATACTGGGCGACCCCTTCCTCCCCTTGTTCCCAGAGACGTCCATAGAGCGCCTCCTGGTGCGCCGCGGTCAGACGTGGGGTGACGACGTGGAGATCGAGGTCGAAGCGCTCGGTGAGGTCCCGGGCGAAGCGATAGGTCTCGGCGAAGAGGTAGCCCGTGTCGACGAGGATCACCGGCGTGCCCGGCGCGTGCACGCTGACCAGGTGCAGCATGACCGCCGATTGCGCCCCGAAACTCGAGGATACCGCCAAGCGCCCTCCGTAGTGGCGAGCCGCCCAGGCGACGACCTCCCCGGGGGAAGCGTCGATGAGCTCGGCATGCACCGCGTCGAGGTCGAGGGCCTTCGCATCCGCGGGCGGCGCCAGGGAGGCCGCCGATGCGAAGGAGGGGTCCCGCCGGGCGCCGGCGCTCATCGCCGGAAGCTCGGCTCGGGCTGGTCGAGGGCCGCCTGGTAGGTGACCGAGAGTTCCCCGAAGGCCGCGAGGCCATCGGTCGCATCGCGCCGCGCGGGCAGTTGGAACGCGTCGAAACCGACGCGCGAGAGATAGAAGATCTGGTCCCGGAGAAAATGCCCGACGGCGCGGATCTCTCCTTCGTAGCCGAGCCGCTCCCGAAGCAGGCGTCCCGTCGTGAAGGCGCGTCCGTCTGCGAACTTCGGAAGCTCGATGGCGACGACGTCGAAGTGCTCGAGGTCGCCCTCGATGTCGCTCAGGTCTTGCTCCCCCGGGATCACGACACCGAGGCGCCCGTCGCGGGCGAGGAGCGCGTCGCGGTCGGCGCGAAAACGCTCGAGCGAGACGAGGACGTCACTCTGCGGCGCAGGGTTCTCGTCGTCCGGCAGCCACCGGTACGAGTCCTGGACGACCTGGCCCTTCTTGATGACCTCGATCTTCTCGATCTTCTCTTGGCCCTCGCTGCTTTCCTGCGCCCCCATAGACTGCCTCCTTGAATGGTTTCGCACCCACGCGCCGGTAGGTATCGATGAAAGACTCACCCTCGGTGCGGAGGGCGACGAAGGTGCCGAGCACCTCGTCGATGGCGGCCACGACCTCGTGGGCCTCGAGAGCGCGACCGAGGATCTCGCCAAAGGATGCGTCTTCGGTGTGATTGCCGCCGAGCATGATCTGGTAGTGCTCGACTCCCTCTTTGTCGATTCCGAGGATGCCGATGTTGCCGACGTGGTGATGGCCGCAGGCGTTGATGCACCCCGAGATGTTCAAGCTGACGTCGCCGATGTCGTAGACCTCTTCGGCATCGGCAAAGCGCGCGGTGATGGCCTCGGCGATGTTGAGCGACCGGGCGCTCGCGAGGTTGCAGTAGTCGAGGCCGGGGCACGCGATGAGGTCCGTTACCTTGCCGAAGTTCGGCGTCCCGAGACCGATGCCTTCGAGCCGCCCGAAGAGCTCGGGGAGGCGGCGAGACTCGACGTCGCTGAAAACCAGGTTCTGTCGATGGGTGACCACCAGGCGGCCAAAGCTGAACTCGTCCGCGAGGTCGGCGACGGAGTCCATCTGTTGGTGGGTCACATCCCCCGGGGGGCGATCCGGTGCCTTGAGCGAAAGGGCGACGATGCTGTACCCGGGGACCCGGTGCTCGGTGACGTTGGCCATGGCCCAGCGGGAGAAGCTCCGGTCTTTGCCGAGCAGTGCGGCGCTGACCGCGGTGTCGCTCGAGGCGAGTTCGAGATAGGACGGGGCCTCGAAGTGCGCCTTGAAGCGGTCGATGTCAGCCGGCGTCAAGCGCAGCCCGCTGTCCCGAATGAGCGCCCACTCCTCGTCGACGAGGCGAGCGAACTCGGCGCGTCCCGTCTCTTGCACGAGGATCTTGATGCGCGCTTTGTATTTGTTGTCGCGGCGCCCGAGGCGGTTGTACACGCGGAGGATCGCCTCGCAGTACGAGAGCAGGTCCGCTTTCGGGAGGAACTCGCAGAGGACCTCCGCGAGGATCGGTGTGCGCCCCTGGCCGCCCCCGACGCGGACCTCGAAGCCGACCTCCCCCGCGTCGTTCGTGACTAGGGCGAGGCCGATGTCGTGGACAGCGATGGCCGCCCGGTCGTGCTTCGCACCGGTCACCGCGATCTTGAACTTTCGAGGCAGAAAGGCGAACTCGGGGTGGAAGGTCGACCACTGACGAATGAGTTCGCAGTAGGGGCGCGGGTCCTCGAGCTCGTCCTTCGCGACGCCCGCGAAGGGGTCGCTGGTGGTGTTGCGGATGCAGTTGCCGCTGCTCTGGATGGCGTGCATCTCGACCTCGGCGAGCTCTTCGAGGATCCGCGGCACGTCTTCGAGGTCGGGCCAGTTGAACTGGATGTTCTGCCGGGTCGTGAAGTGCCCGTAGCCTCGGTCGTACTTGCGGGAGATGTGGGCGAGCTTGCGCAGCTGAGCTGCCGAGAGCAGCCCGTACGGGATGGCCACGCGCAGCATGTACGCGTGGAGCTGCATGTAGAGGCCGTTCTGGAGGCGCAAGGGCTTGAACTCGGCCTCGGTCAACTCCCCCGCGAGGCGCCGGCGCACTTGTTCACCGAATTGAGCCGCGCGTTCGGTCACCGCGCGCAAATCCATATCGTCGTATCGATACATGCGTTACCTCAGATCGCGTAACCAAAGCGCTCGGCTATCCACCGGGGACCCGCGGCGCGGATGTGCTCTCGGGCAGACGTCGGGGCGAGCCCCTCCCGAGACCGACGCACGGACATCACGTAGGGGTCACACACATCGAACTCCTGAGCCCGGGCCCACAGAAGTTGCGGCTCCTGGCCCGCCTCGTCGGGGGCCCAGTGGGCGTCGTCGAGGCACTCGCTGAAGGTGCGGTCCGCGGCCAGATAGACCGCCCGACCATCGGCCGTGCGGTTTGCAGTGACTATGAAAACACGTTGCATCTATTCCCCATCGGACAACCGACCATATACTTGAGTTATCCGATCGGCAATTGCAAGCCGCGGTGGCGAATAAAGCAAAACCCCTCTGAAACCAAAGGGGTTTTGTTTCCTACCTATGTGGTCGGGTATCCCGAATCAGTCGGGGCCACCGGAGCCGGGGATGACCGGCGGAACCAGGAAGAAGACCCGGCGACTGTCGAGGGGCGAGCCATCGCCGTAGACGGTGACCAGCGCTTCGAAGACCAGCGGGGAGGCCTCCGGGGGAACCATGGTGTTCGACTCGGCGACGATGTCGTAGCAGACCGGCGTACCGGGAGTGACGGTCGGGAAGGTGTCCTGGACGCCGTCCATGTCGCTGTCCTCGGTGGGGATCATCGAGCAGGTGCCACCCATGGTGTTCGTCTCGAGCTGGCGAATGAACTGCAACGAGTCACCGGCATCACCGGGCTGGTCGGCCGCGTCGATGGTCACCCGGAGCGGGACACCCTCGACGATTTCGTTGATGGCGGCCGTGACGACGGGAACCACGCCAGCGCCGTTCCCGTCGAAGACGAGGGGGCTGCCGCCGCTGTCCAAGGAGCCACTGCCCGTCGCGACGGTGACGAGGTCACCACGAGCGGTGCTGCCCGCCGTGCCGCTCCAAACGCCGATGAAGGTGATGCCGGCGTCGGCGAGGGCCATGCCTGCTTCGGTGCCCACGGCGGGGCCATCGCTGTCCTCGTCCGTGAACATGACGAGGATCTTGACGGCCTCGGCTCGGAAGCCGGGGCAACCCACGCGGTCGGGCGCGGGGGTGGCGCAGGTGTGACCGGGATCCATGTACGCCGCGCAGCCGGACGCGGTCGGGTCGGCCGAGCACTGCGCCGCCTGGAAGAGATGCTCGGTGCCGCCGGGGAAGGTCCAGGCGGACATGGTGGCTGTCGTCACCGCCGGGTCGGGCTGCAGGTCGAGGTCGTGCATCAGGGTGTTCTCGTACTGGCCGGCGCCGGTCCAGGGGCTCGCGACGCATGAGCTGATGCTCGGGTCCTCGATGCAGGTGCCGCTCAGGGCGCAGACCTGATCCGTGCCGCACATCTCGTCACGGGTGCAGGGGGTGCCGAAGTCCATGCAGGTGAGGTTGGAGATGATGGTGGTCACGGCGGAACGCAGAGCGGAGCTCTCCGAGCTCATCGAACCCGACTCGTCCATCAGGAAGTAGATGTCGGCGAACTGGATGCTCGTGCGGAACTCGAGGGTATCCCGGAGGGGATCCGGGGCCTCCTCGTAGGCCACGACGAAGACGAAATCGCCTCGTTCTCTGGGGTTATCGAAGGCATCCGTGGGGTCGGTCCCACCGGCGATTTCAATCAGATCGGTGATTCCGTCGCCATCGGTGTCTTCGAGGGTCGGGTCCGAGCCGGCGGCGAGCTCGTCGGCATCGGAGACGCCGTCGTTGTCGGAGTCGGTGTCACGGAAGTTGGGAATGCTGTCCATGTCCGTGTCGAGGGGCGGGGTGCGGATGTCCATGTCCCCGGCCTCGTCGGCGTCGGAGATTCCGTCGCCATCGGAGTCGTCGTCGCGCCAGTCCGGCGTGCCGTCGCCATCGGTATCGGGAGCCTCACCGGCCCGGGGACGCTCGTCGCCGTCGAGGATGAAGTCCCCGTCGGAGTCGGGGTCACGGAAGTCGGCGAGGCCGTCGCCGTCGAAGTCGACGGGAACCGACGGGTCCACGATCTCCGTGCTGTCGTCGACGCGGTCGTTGTCGTCGTCGAGGTCGCGGTAGTTCGGGATGCCATCACCGTCGGCGTCCATCACGCCTTCGACCAAGTCCGAGATTCCGTTGCCGTCCGAATCGTCGTCGACGAAGTTCGGAACGCCGTCCATGTCGGCGTCTTCGGGCGGCGTATTCGTATCGGAGTCTCCCGCCTCGTCGGCATCCGAGATGGAGTCGCCGTCCGAATCCGTATCGAGGTAGTCGGGGATATCGTCCCCGTCCGTATCTCGATTGGTGACCCGACCTTCGTCGTTGTCGCTGATGCCGTCACCGTCCGCATCAGGCTGGGGCGGCAAGGTCGCGTCGCCGCCGTCTCCAACGCTGCCATCCCCGGGACGAGGGCCATCGTCTCCACAAGCGCCCAGAGAGAACCCGAGAAGGGCAACCATCATCACAACGAGAACTCGACGCATCAGGACCTCAGAGCAGAAGGAAGGGGGGATCAATTTGGAGCCATTAGGCGCCTGATTCTCGAGGGGCCAGGCCCCGTGAGAATCCACATGAGACCACTATCTTACATCAAACCCGCCCTCGGCGGATCTTAGCGGCCCCAGAGGTGACCTTATCGAGTGAGATCTCGGGGAGTTGCGTGGGATCTGAGCAATTGAGCAGGCGCCCCCGTGCTCGCCTCGGCGGGCCGATATAAGCTCCCGCGATGGACGTCGGCACCCTCCTCGGCTCCCTCGCCGAGAAGATGAGCCTCATCGCGGCGGCGGCGCTCCTCGCCGTACTGATCCCCCCTCTCAGAAACCGATTGCTCGGCGTGGGACAGCGCCGCGACAAGCTCGCCGCCGTCTTCCTGGGGCTTGCCCTGTCCATATGGGGAGCGATGCTCGGCCTCGACGTCATGGGCGAGCACATGAACGTACGAGCCATCGGCGTGCTCATTGCCGCGATTCTCGGTGGCTGGAAGGCCGGAGCCCTCGCCGGCTTCGGCGGGGGGCTCTTCTACGCCTACCTGGTCAATGACGGTACGGCGCCGTGGGTCCTCATCGCATCGGTCATGGACGGGGTGATAGCCGGCGTCGTCGCCGAACGGCGACCGGAATGGTTTCTAGGCCCCCGGGCGTTCGTGACCTCCGTGGGCATCCAAGCCTTTCACCTCGTCGCCGTGGGACTGGGCCTGCTCGCGGTGGGCCACGCGGCGCGGTACATCCCCGCCTGGCCCGCACACCTGGTGAAGCTCGCCATCAACGCGGCCGGGGTCACTCTCTTCGTCATGGTGGCGCGCCTCGTGGTCTCTCGCGAGGAGAGCGCGGTCGCCCTCGTCGAGGCCCGAGCCGCGGCCGATGCGGCGAGCCTCGAGTCCCTCCGCCGGCGCCTCGAGCCTCACTTCCTCTTCAACGCCTTGAACGCACTGCGTGCGACGATCCGCAAAGACCCGATGCGCGCCCGGGAGCTGGTCAGCGACCTCGCGGACCTCTACCGCTACCTCCTGAACCATCCCGAGGACGCGACCCTTCGCGAAGAGGTCAGCCACGCCGAGAGCTACCTAGCCATCGAACGGGCGCGTCTCGGCGACGGGCGCATCTCGGTGCACGTAGACGTCGACCCAGAGGTCGAGCACGACACCATGCCGGCGTTGCTGCTCCAACCGTTGGTCGAGAATGCCGTACGCCATGGCGTCGCTGCCCACACCGGCACCGGGAGGGTCGAGATCCGGGCGACCGCCGCGGGGGAGGCCCTCGACATCGTTCAGGTGGTGGTCGAGGACCACTCTGACGGTGAACGGCGGGGGGCACCCGAGCTCGACGGCAAGGGGAGCGGAATCGCCCTCGAGACGCTACGCAAACGCCTCGCCCACCGGTACGGACCAGACGCGAGTCTCACCCTCGAAGTAGAAGGCGCGGGCGCTCGGGCAACTCTCCGCCTTCCGCGCGCGGAAGCCAGCGCCGAGGCCAGCGCGAAAATCGAACGGGGGGCGGCATGACCGAAGACCAGGACCTTCGAGCCATCGTCGTCGACGACGAACCCCTCGCTCGCGACGAGTTGCTCTTCCTGCTCAGCCAGTGCAGCGGGATCACCGTGGTTGGCGAGGCAGAAGACGCCAAGAGTGCCCTGGCGCTCCTCGAAGAGACCGCGCCGGACATCGCCTTCGTCGACCTGCGCATGCCCGGCCCGGACGGCATCGCCCTTGCTGAGGCGATTCGCGCGGCGCGCCGGCAGACCGCGGTAGTCGTCGTATCGGCGCACGACGACGGGGCTCTCCGCGCCTTCGAAGCACGAGTCGCGGACTACTTGCTCAAACCCGTACGTCTCGAACGACTGAAGAGCGCCATCGAGCGTTCGCGAGAACTGACGGTCCGGGCGATCGAACCCGCCGACCCTGCCGACGCGCCTCTCACGCGTCTCGCCATCAAACGTCGCGACGGATACGTGGTCGTCGACGTGGAAGACGTCGTGTACTTCGAGATGCGCGACGAGCTCGTCTGGGCGGTAACCCAGACCGACCGCTTCGCCCTCGACCTCACCTTGAGCACCGTCGAGAAGCGGGTCCCCGAGGGGCTCTTCTTCCGGTCCCACCGGGGGGTCCTGGTGCGCATCGATCGCATCGAGAAGATCGAACCTGCGGGCCCCGGGAGCTTCGAGCTGGTCCTCGACCATCCGGAGGCGCCGCGGGTGCCCCTCGCCCGGGAACGCGCCCGTACGCTCAGGGAACTCATCCCCGTCGCGGGGTGAGGTCCGATCAGCGGCGCCGACGGCGGCCGACCGCCGAGAAGCGCGAGAAGAGCAAGACGACCAAGAGGCCCGCGAGAGCCAGTTGCCCCATCGAGCCGCCGCCGCCGACCCGCGTCGCCGAGCATCCCCCCTCGGAGCTTTCGCCCCCGCCGCCGCCGTCGAGGCCGCCGTCCATCGACGCCGATCCTCCATCGGTGGGGGGCGCCGCATCGGCCCTCCCGGCGTCGGTGGGGGCACCGCCATCGAGGGCCGGTCCCGTGGGTCCTCCGTCGACCGGCGACGCACTTCCGTCGTGCCACTCGTAGGCCCCGAGGTCCGTGGCCGCTCCCTGGGGGCGCGGGATGCGGTCGAGATCGAAAGCCGGCGCCGCCTCGGAGGAGCCGACATCGATGGCGTCCGTCGCGGTTGGGCGGAGGTGAAGGTCGTGATTGGCGACGTCCTCGAAGAGAGCGGCGAGATCATCGATGAGCAGATTGTGGTCCTCGGTCGTCTCCGCACCGACTTGAATGGAGGTGCTCAGATTGTTGCGCACGAGGCTTCTTGCGCTCGGCGTCTTGGCCTTGTGGTCGTCGATGCGAATCCATGGGGGTTTTGGGCCATCGTCCGGGCGGTTGTCGAGGACCGTGTTGTTCACGAGGCGCAGGTTGTGGGCGCCGAGAAAGGTGATGCCGTGCCTGTGGTCCACGATGACGATGTTGTTTTCGACGATTTAGTCCTCGAAGAACCCGTCGAAGCATCCGATGCCCTGGGCCTGCCCGGCGAAGGGCCGCGCCGGGTCGTCGAAGTTGATGAAGAAGTTGCCCCGGAGGACGACACCGCGGACGACTCCCTCGCCGGGAGTCCCGTCGGCGCCGACGGACCACGATTGAAAGAAGTCGTCGTGGTGGTCGTCGACGTCGTAGGCGTTGCGAACGACGTTGTATTCGAAGAGGCCGTAGTCTCCGATCCCCCGCAGCCCGTCCCGGGAAAATCCGTCGATGTGGTTTCCGCGGACGATGGCGTTGGGGGCGTCGTGGGCCACGGAGATGCCGTGGCCCACGTTGCGCACGCGGTTGTTCGCGATGGTCGTGTCGGGGGCGCGCACGCTGACCCCGGTGCTGGGGAGGTTTGCCCAGTCAGCGGCGCCCCAACCGGCGGCGACGCCGTCGGTCACGCTGAAGATGTCGCAGTCGGCGACGGTGACCGATTCCGACGAGCCGTGGACCGTGACCATGGTGCGTGCCTCGTAGGGGTCACCGTAGGAGAGGCTCACGGTCGCGCCGCGGAAGGTGAGATGGGTGGCCCGGATCTCGACGCTGCGGAAGCGCGCCTGCTCGCCGGACGCGACGACCACCGTCGTCTCGGAACCGAAAACGCCCATCAGCAGAGCATCGCCGTAATCTCCCTCGTGGAGCACGACCCGATCACCGTCCGAGGCGGCTCCGAGGGCGGCGTCGATGGTGCCGAAGGGGCTCGCCGCGCTGCCGTCGCCCGTCCCTCCGGGGGCGACGTGCAGATCGAGGGCCGCGGCCCCCCGGCTCCCGAGGCCAACGACGGAAAAGGCTGCGAGGGCGAGGGCGAAGACCGTGGGGCGCGTCATGCCCACCATTGGGCAGGCATGAGACCCCTTCCGTCAATCGGGGGCGAGGACCAGGGGCCGTAGCTCAGGGAGCGAGCTGGCAGGTCGAGAACTCGAGGCCGAGGCAGGTGACCGTCGGGCCGTTGCAGCAGGCGGGGCCGGCGGGGTCGCAGAACTCCCCGAGAGAGGGCCCGGTGCACGGGTCGCACTCGGCCGCGTCGCTGGTGCACACCTGGCCCCCGGCGCCGTCCGAGACGCAGCCGCAGCCGCAGCAATCGGCCGAGGTGGTGCAGGTGGCGCCATCGGGCACGCAGGTGCTCCCGCAGCGCAGGACGCCGTCGCTCGCAGAGGGGGTGCACATGCCGCTGCAGCACACGTCGCCGAGGGCGCACTCTTCGCCGTCGGAGAGACAGCAGATGTTCGTCCCGGCCGGGCCGGGCTGACACATGATGGCCGAGAAGGTCTCGACGCAGCAGTCCGCGGTCGTGGTGCAGCCGGCCGACGGGATGGTGCAGTCGGTGGTGCCCCCGAGGCAGCGGCGGAAGCCTCCGCTCGTGGCGACGCAGCCGGTGTCGCCTCCTCCGTTGGGGCAGCAGTTCGAGGAGGCGCCCCCG
>Ga0164313_10003536_pt1 | contig 13908 bp, 5 predicted proteins | sample GuaBasSedimGuay4_FD_113735 | JGI IMG/M metagenome (GOLD analysis project Ga0164313, IMG submission 113735) | Subseafloor sediment microbial communities from Guaymas Basin, Gulf of California, Mexico - Guay4, Core 4569-4, 0-3 cm | ecosystem: Environmental > Aquatic > Marine > Hydrothermal vents >... | reverse complement strand
GGCCACCAGCAGATCCTGCTGTCAGGTTGCCATTGCTGTCGTAGCTAAAGTTGCTACTGCCGCCTGCGGCCAGGTTGACCTGGGTAACCGCATTGGGCCCGGCATTACCGGTACCGGCATAGGTATAGGTATTGGCGTAATCGCTCTTGCTTGTGATGTTGCCCATTTCATCGAAGTCATAAGCCACCCCGTAGGTGCCGTCACAACTGCGGGTTGCAACGGATGACTGGAAACGGTCGGTACCCACCAAACGGTGCAGGTCGTCATAACAATAGGTCTCGGCCCGGTTGCTGGCCACCAGGAACTGCTGTGTCAGGTTACCGAACTTGTCATACTCATAAAACTGGTCGTAGATACTGATGCCGCCATCATCAATGATGGTGTTGGCCATTTGTCCGGTGGCCGGGTAATGGTCTGTCAGATTATCCAGACCATTGGCCAGCGTTTCTTTTGTGACCTGGCCTCTGGGGCTTCTGTCAATTACTTTGCGCCAATACCCATTACTGGCGTAATCGGTTGAGTTGCCTTCTTCTGTTACAAAACCCTGCTGGTGGTACTTGATGAAGGTTCGTAACAGACCGGCAGGTTCCGTTGCGGTAGCGGGATAGGTGATGGCCTTGGGTCGGGCAAAGTAACCGTCGTTGTGGATATCAACCTGGTAATTGACCGCATCAATACTGGTGGTATGCCCTGCAGGGGCATAGCCAATATTGGCATCGTATTGATAACTTCGGTTGTAATCTGTTATACCGCCTATCTGGCGGTTTTCAGAACTCAGTAGTCCATCCTTTGGATCATCAAAAGTCCAACTGTCCAGTATTGCACTACCACCAACTCCAACACTGCGCTCATAGGTACGGCCCAGGCCATCCACCTTAAACGTGGTGGTCTGGTTGTTGCCATCAGTCTGGCTTGTGAGTTCACCAAAGGCGTTGTAGCCAAACGACCAGATACCCATGTTGGGATCATTCAATGAAGTGCGATGACCCAGGTTGTTATACGTGGCGGTGGTGACATTATTGCCTGCATCTTCAATAAGCACAGGATTACCGGCACCGTCGTGCCAGAAGTCGGTGTCATAGCCGTCTGCATCGGTGGTGGATAACAGCTGGCCCTGGCTGGAATAGGTGCGCGACATATTAAGGCCATCCACTGCAATACCGGTGGTCAGGCCCACATGTGTGTAAGCAGTGGTCAGCGCTGTGCTGCTGACCGTATTGTTCGTCTGGCGTGCCTGAGTCTTTGAGGTAACCCTTCCAAGGGCATCGTAATTGTAATCAGTGCCATAGGCTGAGATAGAGCCATAAGCAGGTTCAGTGACGCGTTCCAGTTGACCATGGGCATCATAAAGCTGTTGGACATACACCGTGCCATCAAAGCCACCTGTTTGTTGCTCTACATTGCGGTTGAGCCGGTCAAAGGTGATGGCGATACTGGCTGCGCCATCTGCCCAGGTGCTTACTTCATACGCTTTAAGGGCGTTCACACAAGCGGCACAGACCCATGAATAAGCCGTGCTGGTACGCGGTGCGTTGTGGTTTTCTTCCTCGGTCTTGAGATCGGATAAAGCATCCGGATACCAACGTTCGGTCTCACGGCCAAATACATCGTACTCAAATTTGGTGAACAAACCCTTTTCATCGGTGATGCTGGTCGGGTTGCCTTCGCGGGAGTTAACCACCGAGGAAACCATGTGACCTTCGGCATTGTTGCTGGAAGTTAAGAAATAGCCATCCCCTCCAAACGTGGTTGAAGTACTTCGGGTACCGGTGTAGCTGCTGCCGGTCAGGGCTGTTTGGCTCAGATTGCCAAGCGAATCGTATGAAAACATGGCCCGGGTGCCGGTGCCGACAATACCGGATGTACAGTTATTGGTGGCACTGCCGGCAGTAGCACTGCCACTGACCACGTACAAACAATTGGGCTTGCGGTTGCTGTTGCCGGGCTCGTAACCATACAACTGCGTGATCGTGCGGGTCGAAGACGGTCCGCTGTGACCGGGCAAATAGCTGACCGCATTGGCTTCTTTACTGCTTTTTAGGCGATTGATCCACCATGTGCTGGTATTGGCACCTACGTAGGCATTTGTCAGCGTTTGGGCGTGGGCCAACAAACCAGAATCCGTTGTCGTTGTGGTTCGACTGGTCAGGTTTCCGTAAGCATCGAAGGTGTTGTTGACATCGGTCTGGGTTACCAGCGTGGTTGAGTTCAAACGATTGCGCTTGGTCTGGCTGCTTTCCAGATAGGGGAAGTACACGTCATTAGAACTGGTTGAATTCCAAGTGTTTGTCGTTCTGGAAATCGCACTTGTTTGCCCGGCCTTGGATACAGTCACTTCCTCAGCCAAACCAGCCAGAGGGAAAATCTGATTGAATATTGTTGTGGTCCGAAGATCTTTTCCGGTAGCCGTATCCATCTCCGAATATATGGTTCTGAAACCCTGGAAGCCGCGACCCTGAGTGTTGTACACGGCTTCTTCATAACCGTAGAACGTGGTGTTGTAATCTGCAGACGGGCCCACCAACACACCATTGGTTTGCAGCATTTCTGAAACCACGTACATGCTGGACTCGAAATATATGTGTTCATCGTCTACATACCTATCTACATCCGGAATCGAGTAAAGCGCTAAATTGGTGCCGATTCTTGTTGGCTCAGATGAAAGCGGCAAGTAATCCCACAACACCTGGTTACCCAGGCCGTCTGTGGCCATGGTCATCATATCCGGTGCTTTTAAGCCAATACTTCCAGTGGTGGCACCCAGGTCATGTTCCAGGTAAAGACCCAGACCTTGTTGAACCACGATTGATGGTAAATTGTCCAGGGTGTACGAATCCATATCGTAAATAAAGGCCTCCTGAACGTTTACCAATAGATCAGTCAATCCATCGCCATACGCATCCATGATATTGGTGCCGGAGTTGGCACCCAGATATAGATCACGATTCAAGTTAATCTTGCTTAATGAGTACACACCGTTACTGCCCAGCACAAACTCGTATGCCCCCATTTGGTAGATGCCCCGATCAAGACTACCCAGGCCTTCAGTGTAAAGATCTTTTCCCGAGCCAAGGGTGCTGTGGTCTGAGCAGATATCCTGGGCGAAATTTGGGTCGTTTACATCTGTGAATAACACACAATATTCTGCGATCGCGGAGTCCACTTCTGGAACCAGTAACTCACTTACTCCATCGTTATTGATGTCAACAATTCTGATCAGACCGGAGAATTTGGGTAGATAGCCATTGCTGCCGCAAGGCAGGCCGGCACCAGCACACATGTCCTGATCAATAAATCCCGCGTTCGAAGTAGTTTGCACTGCCGCTTCAAAACCAAGGCCGTTGTTTAATTGGTAGTTCCATTTTTCGCTGCTTAACCCACTGGCCTCCGGAACGAATACATAGTCGCGTAAACCATCTCCATTGATATCCATAAACAGGTGATAGGCCCTTTCAGGTATGGCTTTGTTGTCAATACCGCCAGTACCATTAGTGGCTATCCCCAGGGAAGTAAACGCAACAGTGGTAAAACCAGGTGTGACATTGCCGTTGTTTTTAAGGAAGGAAGGTGTCAACTGCGTTTGATTCAATGTATTTTGGCGAAGCAGGATGTCCGGGAAGCCATCACCGGTAATGTCGCTGATATCACCGACCGAGATGTAGGAATAGGGGATGCCATTATTAGTCCAGCCAGTAATGTTATAGCTGCCCAAATTGATTGGATTTCCAAAAGTGGGAGCTGACGCCGGGCCACCTTTCAGGTACAGATTGAGATAGACCTGATCCGCGATGGCATCATTCTCTACCACCAAAATATCGGGTTTGGTGTCCAGGTTAAAATCTGCAACGTATATCTTGAAGTTGGTAAAATTCGATACAGTGCTGCTCAAATCAATGCCGGTCAGAATGGGTGGAGCAAAGTTGCCAGCCTCAAGAGTGCCGCCCTGGAAACTCAAAATTACAATTTCACCAGAGGTCGGATCCGCCGTATCAATTTCAAGCCCGACGATATCCACGCGTCCATCATTGTTCATGTCTGCATGTGCATAGTTGGGCAACCCGCCACCCGGTGTGGCATTGAGTATTTCAGGTATTCCCAGATCACCAATCAAAATTCCGCATGGTGGTGTCTGGCAGTTGTCGACGCTGTCAACCAGATAGCGCTGCACGGAAACACCGCTACCAGTGGCGGTGATGACACTGTGGTAAAACTCCTTGAAACCGTCACCCGTAAAATCTGGTGCTTCCTGTAGTTCATGTGTAATCAGGTCGCGATACGGGTTAACAGCCTGAGTGCTGGATTGTGTACCCGGTTGAACCGATTCGGATGACTGGCCAGCTTCAATGGATTGCATGATCTCACGCATTTCCTCTGGAAAATGCATGGCCATGAAAGTCTTTGAATATCCCATTTCAAACAATGACTGGTGTTTTTTAATCACACCAAGCTTCAATCCACGGCCATTACTGGAGGTGGACGTTTTACTTCTTTTTGTTTTTGAACCGCCTGAGGAGTGCATCTGTTGTGCCACTGGTGGGGTCACTTGCACCTGGTAATACTCCAAGTCGGTAAATTCAAATTTTGTACTGTCTTTCTGCCAGTCAAAATCACTTGTTGGCAAGCAGATCGGCGTCGCACCACCAAAGGTGCACTCTTCGATTGAAGTGACAACAAGCCTTTGTGTAGCGTTGCTATTGGCGTAAACAATGTTGTAGTCGCGAACATGTTCTGTAGCAACATAGGTGCTGACTTTACTCAAACGCACTGTTTGTTCGGTATGTTGTCCCGCCTGGAATCGCTCGGTCAGGTCATTGCGACCACCAGCTTGCCGGTTTGCATACTGGAATTGCACACGGCGATCACCTTCGGTCGAAGTTGATCCGGTATAGGCAATGTAATCCACCAGCCATTCACCATCGCCATGAGACAGGTATTGATAAACCACATTGTTATTGGCGCGGTCCAATTCTCTGGTCAACAACCAGGCGCTGGTGAGAGTACCGTTTTCACCTGTGTTTGTTGCACTTTGCTGATAGTCCCTGATTAACCCTGATTTGGTCTCAACCTTGAAAGTCAATGTATTGCTGGTAGCTCCGTCTGAGCCAGACAAAGTTATCCTGCTGAAACTATCCAGTTCTGTCTTGTACTCCGCACCATCTGACCAATAACTTCCGCTGTTCACATGAATCAACCTCTGTCCATCCAGGCACAGTCGGTCTTCGTCGGTGAAATTGACTGGCAGGTTCTGACTGCTGTCTTGCGCGACGGTTTGTGAACAACGATGAATGCTCGACAGACCGCTGAGTGACCATCCCATACCCATAGGACCGTCGCCACCATGGCTACTGTAACTAAAAGCCAGGCTCGGTTGCATGCCTTGCCTGCCGGGTGGCGTATTGATGGGAATTGTGTAGGTAGCAGCGCCGCCGCTAACACCGGCATCACCCGCAAGCGCGCCCACGCCGGCGTTATGAGCAGTTCGGGAGTGCACCGATGATGCCAGGATCGCATCTGGAACTTCAGCAATGTTCCCACCTTCCTCTACCACCAGACTAATTTGCGGTGATGTAGCTGTGTCTATCGTGTCGGACACTTGCAAAACTACATCAGTTGTACCCAGCGCACCCGTCGGTGTACCAGAGATGACACATTGCTTTGTGACGTTATTGGTTGAAAGTATTAAACCGCTTGGTAATGAACCCGTATATATTGAGCAGGTGTGAATTTCACCACTGTCGTTATCACTAAAACCAATTGACTTGGATGACACAACTCCCTTTTCAAACGTCAACGTAAAAGCTACAGACTGATAAAATATTGGTGGGCTATTTGATGAGAAGGACAAAACTTCAAAGTCGTCAACCCCCGCTTCTATGATAGTGGCCGAAATATCTGCCGCTTCAAACCGCACCCGAATGCTTTGACCTGCAAACCGGGCAAGGTCCATGGCCACCTCTTCCCAGGCACCGGCATCAGTCGTCATGCTAGCAAGTTCCTCAAGCAACAAAACATCACCTGATGGCGTATCTGCATATGCCCGGAAAAAGTCCACCGACATGGCCGAGCTTGAGTGGGCAAGATAATAGTAAAAACGCAGCGTTGTTTGGCTCCCGGCAGGCACAACGAAATTAGGTGACGTGATAGTAGTGACACCATTGTCAACGTCATAACGACCCCAGCTATTTCCGGATGACCCTTCTGTTACCAAATCCATGCTGCCGCTAACAGTCGTGCCCACTTGATAAATTACACCGTTCCTGGTTGTCTGTGCTGGGTTCGCACGCTCCCACATACCTGTGGTCGCATTATCAGTACCCGACAAGTTGGTGGTCCAGCCAAGTGCTGTCTCAAAATTGTCGTAAATTACCGAGGTGCTGGCTGGGTCTGCTGTATACCAATTCAAAACGTCGGCATAAACACTACAGCCATCGTTATTACAGGCCCTGACCTCATATTGATAACGTCCTTCTGACGCCGCGGATTTGTCAAAGTATTTGAATAAAATTGAGTTTGACGGTACCACGTAATAGACAGGACCGGCATTTGGCGGCGTCTCTCGTATTTCATAAGTTCCAACGGACTGAGGATCACCGTGACGCCACCGGATGGTGAACTGATCACTGGCTTTGTTAGTCCACGCGCCGTGTACCGCATCAGGTGCTATAGGTGAATTAAGAGTTGATTCGTTGGTAACAATGAAAGACGCTGATTGTGCAATGAGTTCGGATGAACTGCTGTCACCCATTCTCAGTTCAAAAATATAGGTACCTTCACTGGTGATGTCATAAAACTGATTTTCCATTGCCGGATCAGTTGATGTGAGCACCTTGGTACGCACGTCTGAAGTTTGGTTGTAGGCGTAAGCGGTTGCGTCCGGATAATCTCCATCGGTAAACCAGGTTAGTTGAGCGGTGCATTGCGGGGTAGTACCAGTCACGGCGCAACTGGTGCCGCCACTATAATCATAGTCGATACCATGGTAGTGGGCTTTTTTATCGAGATAAACCGGCGACCCACTACTGCCTATGCTGACTGATCCAACTGAGTGTGACGTACCGGGAAGGGTGAATGTAGCCCAAAAGCGTTCGGTATCAAAACCACTAAAATAACGTTGCCCATTGCGATTACTGGAACTCGCAGTCTGGCCGGAATTACAGCCGGAGTCATGCCATGCGGGTGCCCATGAACCAGAAGTATTGTTATTGGGAGAATACCCCTCAGTTATATAGGAAAGGCAAAAATTGGTGTTGCTGGAATTCGGTGTACCAGAATTGAGTGCCTGCACCCAAACTGGATCGCCAGCATCGTCTTCAAATACCAACTCCAGAACTTCATCAGTGTGCTTGATATCATTTACAACAAAATGACTATTTACACCGGCTTGCTCCCACAAGCCACCAAGGTGGCTGATATTACTGGTTGAAGCTGGATCTTGCCCCACCAGTATCTGCAAATTATGAGTGCCGCTGAGACCGAGTGCAGTTTCAGGATCGCCATGCATTTTGAACACCACAGTCCAGGCAATGGTGCTGCTTGTATTGCTGGCACTAAAGGTAATATCCGCACCGCCCACCCAGCGCTCAACCCCAGACCTGGTAATATACATAGACCCGCCATAGGCGTTGGCTGTTTCTTTCTGGGTGGCTTTAAATTTGACCACTACTGGGCGGTAATGTGTATAGATGGTCTCTTCCGGCTCCCCAGGTGGATTGATTAAATGGGCTTCTTTCGCTTCATATGTGTACCAAATTCCGACCAGGTCATAAACATTGCCATGATTTGGGTCTGAATCCGGAAGATTCAGTCGGTTGGCCCAGTAAAAGCTCCAACCCTGAACACTTTTGGCCGGGTCATACCATAAACCCGGGCGCAGTTCATCAGGCCCGCCATCAACTGCGGACGGTGCGACCAATGCATCTGGCTCGTTGTCAGGCAGTTCGGTGAGCAACGACTGTTGAACCGATTCCGGCACATTGAGGAAAAGTTTGCGAGAGTCCTTGCCACATTCCGGTATTCCAGCTTCGTCTTTTAAACAGGCGGCCACCTTGTAGGTATATTTACCGGCCGCAATTCGATAAGGCCTGATAATGGTTTCATAGACAAACGAACTGCGCTCAGACCCTGCAAAACTTTCGGTGATCCGAAATATCTCAGCCCCTTCACCATCAGGCATTTCCCAGGCCAGGGTGGCATTACCATCGTCGGTGCTTAACTGGGTTGGTACGGTCCACTAGGGTACACCTATGGCCTGCGGCTGAACAGCACTTAGGCCAAAGGAAACCAGCAAACCGAAAACCAGAGCAAAGATGCGTTTTGAATTGACAGTTCGGTTAGTTGTGAGAATGCGTATGGCGACGGCTACATGATTAGCAGACATAGTTATCCTTGAACTTGATGATGGTTTGGGTGGGTTTTGTGATTAATTGGTTAAATATCACGATGTTTCTTGTTGTTAAAAAATAGCCTTGATCGAAAACTTTGTTAGTGAAGCTGGTCTGCTTGCAAGCAAAAATCCACATGGCCTCGATATATAAGTGACACGAGTTTTCGAAAGCTCTCACTTGTGGGGAAAATAATTTAAATAGTTCAAATTTCAAAACTTCCCCCTGCTACTTTTGCCATTAACATGGCTTAAATCAGGCTGGAAGCCCACTTAAAGCACTGTCCAATTTTTCGGGACCACCTCTTTCTGAAAGAGTTCAAAAGTTTTACATTCAGAACTGCCCACCAGTTTCAGTGACCACTGTAGATTATCGATGAGTATTCTGAATCACCCATTTGGGTGAGGTTGCCGGGATTCACGGCAGACATCACGATCATGGACACGCCAACGGTGAACCACTGACTCTACCACTTCCGTGCAAATGCCTGCATTGCAGTTCTGAAATCGGGAATATGGGTAAAAACCTCTGAATGATTCACTTTTAATTGATCTGGGTTATGTATCTCACCCTTTAACATGCTTCAGCCGCATCGCGTATGCCGGTCACGACATTGCTCGCATGCTGGAAGCTGAATCCTGAAATATCCCCATCGACGTTAATCCCCCGCTGCTCAGAAATCGCCACGATGTTGCCGGGGAACTGCAGGAAATCGAAAAGACTGACTTCATGTCCGTGGGCGGCGTAGTCAAAAGCTAGGGTCGTGCCGTCGGCGCCTGATCAGGCACAAGTCCAGACGCCCGCCGAACGACGGGCTTCAATGACTTGGACCAAGCGACTGAAACGGGTGTTTGATATCGACATGGAAAGAAACTGAGCAAACGAATCCAGGCAGACCCGGTCAAACACCAGGACCCGGCGTTTGCTGTTAAAACTGCGTTGATGTTCCTCGGTCAGCAACCACCTCGACACCTGGGCCTGGGCCTGGGGGCACTATGGGATTGGGCACTGGAGCACTGGAGCACTGGAACAGTGAGCTGATACCCCGCGAGAACGCCATTCTTGCAGACACGGATTCAACAGACTGCTAACCTAAATTCGTCACAGCCGTTATACTTCCTGCTTAATAAAGAGTGCGGATGGCTATGAACGCGAACTACCTGAATTTTGAACAGCCCATTGCTGAATTGCAGGCCAAAATAGACGAACTGCGTAATGTTGGTTCTGATAATGCCCTGAATCTGGAAGAAGAGATCCAGCGACTGCAGTCCAAAATGCGGCAAAAACTGGCCAGTATTTTCAAAGACCTGTCACCATGGCAGATTTCCCAGCTCAGCCGCCATCCGCTCAGGCCTTATACACTGGATTATGTCGACTTCCTTTTCGATGAGTTTCATGAATTGCACGGTGACCGTGCATTCGCAGATGATCATGCTATTGTCGGTGGTCTGGCAAGATTTCAGGGCCGTGCCGTCATGGTCATTGGCCAGCAAAAAGGCCGGGACACCAAGGCCAAGATTTTCAGGAATTTTGGCATGCCACGTCCCGAGGGCTACCGCAAAGCACTCAGGTTAATGAAAATGGCTGAACGTTTTCGCCTGCCTTTATTGACATTTATTGATACGCCCGGTGCCTATCCCGGTGTGGGTGCTGAAGAGCGTGGTCAGTCAGAGGCCATCGCCGTCAACCTGAAATACATGTCGCGTTTGCCGGTGCCGGTCATCTGTACCGTGATCGGTGAAGGTGGTTCCGGTGGAGCCCTGGCGATCGGTGTTGGCGATCGTATGAACATCCTGCAATACAGCACTTATTCAGTTATATCACCGGAGGGTTGCGCCTCGATCCTGTGGAAGGACGCGGCAATGGCTGAAGAGGCCGCCACTGCACTTGGCATCACCTCCGACCGGCTTTTACAGCTGGGCCTGGTGGACGAGGTCATTCCCGAGCCCCTCGGTGGCGCTCATAAGGACCCTGAACAAGTCGCCGCACAGGTTGCTGAGTGTATCGCTGCCCAGCTTGAAGAGCTTGATAAACTAAATACAGAATCCTTGTTGGAAGAAAGATACCAACGCCTGCTGTCATACGGCGAATACAAGGATTAAGTCAGAGTTCAAGTGATGGTAAACCGCTTGCTGCCATTTACAACGGAGCGACTGCTCCACATCCTGAGATCGCAACCACCGGCCAACTCTTACCTGGTCGGGTTTAGTGGTGGGGCCGATTCAACGGCATTGCTATTCGCAATCAAGCAATTGGACGCCCTGCTCAAAACGCCGATCAGGGCCATTCATGTCAATCATGGCATTCATGCGGATGCAAATCAGTGGCAGGAGCACTGTGTGAATGTTTGCAAGCAGCATGATATCCCGCTGGTTTGCCAAAAAATCAGTCTTGCAGGTAACACCGGTAAGGGTATGGAGGCGGAGGCACGACACTTACGTTACCAGGCCATGGCTGCGCTACTCGAGCCTGGGGACCAGTTGCTAACCGCCCACCATGCGGATGACCAGGCAGAAACCCTGCTGCTGAACCTGATGCGGGGAAGCGGTGTTGACGGTTTGGCTGCCATGCCAATTAGCCGGCCGCTGGACCCGGGCCTGTTGCTGCGACCATTACTGGATTTCGAGAACATAGCACTGATCAACTATTTACAGGAAAACGATATTGCCTGGCTCGAAGACCCTTCCAACCATTGTGTGAATCATGATCGTAACTTCATACGTCACGAAATCCTGCCATTATTGGAAGGGCGCTGGCAGGGTGTCAATAAACGCATGTTGTTAACCCGCAATGCCATGGCCGATGCCCGCTTGCTGCTCGAGAGGTTGGCGGATGAGTACCTGACCCAATACCTGCGCCACCCAACGGTTTTGCAGGTCGCCGCACAGCTTAAACAGGACCCTGCCCTGTTCAAGCTGGCCATCCGACATTGGCTGAAACAGTCCGGACTACCGTCTATCCCTTTACGCAGCCTGGAAAGCCTGTATGGACAGGTATTTGGTTCGGTTGAAGGACACAAAGTACGCATTCAATGGGGCGGTTGCATGTTACGTCTGTATCAGAACCAGCTCTGGCTTCAGCATGACGCTGAAGTATCAAACTGCCCTGACATCAACTGGCCCGACGACCAGTCTTGCATTGAATTAGGCAATGACGTGGGCAAACTCTCATTGGATGGTCTGAACATTTACGGCCCCCCGCCGGGTTTTAGAGTCAGTAACCGTCAAAGCTGCGGGGACAGCACCATCAAACAGGGCGGGCATCACAAACGCTTAAAAAAACTGTTTCAAACGGCTGGTATTCCAGGCTGGCTAAGAGACAGCATCCCTATCTGCTTGCTGAATGACGAACTGGTTGCCATAGGGGACTGGTGTTTCGACGATCAGTTTGCCACCTGGATGTCAGAAAACAACATCAAATTGACATGGAAACCGCAGAATCCATTGTTACAGTTTGTTCTGCGCAACTGCATGGTTGACCCTGACGATATGGTGAGTTAGTGTCGCTCGGCTGAATCCGGAATACATATTATGAGCAAAAAAACCGAACCTGCACCCGACTTCGAAACCACGCTTACAGAGCTGGAAAAACTGGTTGGAAACCTTGAAGAAGGTGAGCAGTCACTGGACAATTCTCTGAGTGGCTTTAAACGCGGCATCGAGTTAACCCGGCAATGCCAGTCCATGCTGGATAATGCCCAGCAGACCGTCGATCAGTTGATGGATCCCGAAGACGAGGAATCAATCGCTCCATTTAAGCCCGATGCCTGACACCAAGTCCATAATCCAGGCCTGGCAGAAGCGGTTTGAGAATATTCTTGCCGATTTCCTGCCAGCGCTGTCGCAAACTCCAGAGCTCCTTTACCAGGCGATGCATTACTCTGCCACTGCCGGTGGCAAACGCATCCGCCCATTATTTGTATATGCGTCAGGTCGAGCGTTGGGCCTTGAGGAAAGAAATCTCGATGGCATTGCCGTTGCAATCGAGTTAATTCATGCCTACTCCCTGATTCATGATGATTTGCCCGCTATGGATGATGATGACTTCAGGCGGGGGCAAGCCAGTTGTCACCGTCAATTTGATGAGGCAACCGCCATCCTGGCAGGTGATGCATTACAGGCACTGGCATTTGAGATCCTGGCAGCCGATGCTGCTTTAGCCACTCAACCTGAGTCCCAAACCGCCATCATCCTGGGCCTCGCGAGGGCCTGTGGCGCTGGTGGAATGGCCGGTGGACAGGTGCTGGATCTGGCCAGTCTCGGTAACGAAATATCGCAGGCGGAACTTGAAAACATTCACGCCTTCAAGACCGGGGCCCTGATTGAAATCAGTACCACTGCTGCTGCAATGCTGGCCGAGACTACACCAGGCCAGCGGGAAGCATTGTCCCGATTTGGTAAGTTGACCGGCCTGGCATTCCAGGTATTCGACGATCTGCTGGATGTCACCGGTGACAGCGAATCCACGGGCAAACCGAGCCAGGCGGATGCTGCGCGTTCAAAGCCCGCTTTTCCTTCCATCATTGGTGTGGAAAAGTCTTTTGAAAGGGCCTATGAGCTACGCGATCTGGCACTGGCGGAACTGGTTCATTTACCGGACAATACCGATACCCTGGCGTGGCTGGCTGCCTTTGCCGTGGATCGAGACCGCTAAATACCATGACAACCACCCGACAATACCCACTACTGGATCAAATTTCCGTCCCCGCAGACTTGCGCAAACTGGATGAAGACCAGTTACCGCAAGTTGCCGATGAATTGCGACAATCTCTGCTAGAGGCCGTGTCTAAAAGTGGTGGTCATTTCAGTGCCGGCCTGGGTTGTGTCGAGCTTACAGTTGCGTTGCATTACTGCTTTGAAACACCCCATGACAGACTGATCTGGGATGTAGGCCACCAGGCTTACCCGCATAAAATACTGACCGGGCGACGCGACCGTATCGGCACAATTAAGAAGACCGGAGGGCTGGCACCCTTTCCAAAACGTGCCGAAAGTGAATTCGACAGCTTTGGTGTGGGGCATTCATCGACCTCCATCAGTGCCGGTCTCGGCATGACGCTGGCGTCCGCTCTGCAGAAGATCGACCGCCGGGTCGTATCCGTTATCGGCGATGGTGCAATGACCGCAGGTATGGCTTTTGAAGCCCTGAACCATGGCGGCTCTGTCCATCCCAACATGCTGGTTGTTCTGAATGAAAACCAGATGTCGATCTCACCCAATGTCGGTGCGATGACCAAGATGCTGGCCCGCCTGATGAGCGGTCCGACCGTGACCAATATTCGTGAGCACGGTAAACAAATGATGCACCGCGATTCCCGTGTCTGGCGATTCATGAGTCGCTGGGAAGAACACGTCAAGGGTATGATCGTACCCAGTACGCTGTTCGAGGAACTCGGTTTCAATTATCTTGGTCCTATTGACGGCCACGATTTGCCGTTGTTAATGCGCACGCTCCGAACCATACAGACGGTTGAAGGCCCGAACCTGCTGCACATCATTACAGCCAAGGGCAAAGGCTATCCGCCAGC